>Ga0315282_10003384_pt1 | contig 28656 bp, 29 predicted proteins | sample YL17G07_20_MG_FD_203693 | JGI IMG/M metagenome (GOLD analysis project Ga0315282, IMG submission 203693) | Sediment microbial communities from Yellowstone Lake, YNP, Wyoming, USA - YL17G07_20 | ecosystem: Environmental > Aquatic > Freshwater > Lake > Sediment | place: USA: Wyoming | collected... | reverse complement strand
CCTGGCCCTGCTCGTCGAACGCCATCACGACGACGCCGGCACCATAGCGCTTGATCTCCCGCGCTTTCTCCAGGAATCGCTCCTCGCCTTCCTTGAGCGAGATCGAGTTCACGACACCCTTGCCCTGTAGACACTTCAAGCCTGCCTCGGATACAGGCCAGCGCGAGCTGTCGATCATGACCGGGAGCTTCGCGATCTCGGGCTCCGTGGCGATGAGGTTGAGGAAGGTCGTCATCGCCTTCTCGGAGTCGAGGAGGTCAGCATCCATGTTCACGTCGAGCAGGTTCGCGCCGCCGCGCACCTGGTCGAGCGCGACCTCGGCCGCGCTCTCGTAGTCGCCGGCCTCGATCAGCCGGCGGAACTTCGCCGAACCGGTGACGTTCTGCCGCTCGCCGATCATCACGAACCCGGTGTCGGGTCGGATCCAGAACGGCTCGAGGCCGGAGAAGCCGGTCATGCGCTCGGGCGCGGGAACCCTGCGCGGAGGCAGTCCTTCGACCGCCACGGCGATCTGGCGGATGTGTTCGTCCGTGGTTCCGCAGCATCCGCCGAGGATGTTGGCGAGACCGCTCTCGGCGAACTCGCGGAGGTACCTACTCGTCGTCTCCGGCCGCTCGTCGTAGCCGCCGAAAGCGTTCGGCAGCCCGGCATTCGGGTGGCAGGTCGTATAGACGGGCGCCCTCCGCGCGAGCGTCTCGAGGTGCGGCCGTATCTCGGCGGCGCCGAGTCCGCAGTTCACGCCGACGCTGAACGGCTCGGCGTGCTCGACCGAGAGCCAGAACGCATCGACCGCCTGTCCGGAGAGCGTTCGCCCGCTCCGATCGGTGATCGTGACCGAGAGCATGAGGGGCACCTCCGGTGCGACGTCCTTGGCGGCTGCGATCGCGGCTTTCGCGTTGAGGGTGTCGAAGATCGTCTCGACGAGCAGTAGGTCGACGCCGCCCTCGATGAGGCCGCGGATCTGCTCGGCGTACGCCTCGTAGAGCTGGTCGAATGTGATGCTCCGGTAGGCCGGCTCATCGACGCGGGGCGACAGCGACAGCGTCTGGTTCGTCGACCCGATGGAACCGGCGACGAACCGGTCTGGACCGAAAGGCTCGCAGGCGCGGCGCGCGATCCGGGCGCCGGCGCGGTTCATCTCGCGAACCGGACCCTCCAGCCCGTAGTCGGCCTGCGAGACGCCGTTCGCGTTGAGGGTGTTCGTCGTGACGAGATCGGAGCCGGCCTCCAGGTAGCCGCGATGGATCGCTTGCACCACGTCCGGACGGGTGAGGTTCAGCAGGTCGTTGTCGCCGCGCAGATCCTGCGGGTGGTCGCGGAAGCGTTCGCCGCGGAAGTCCTCCTCGGACAGGTCGCGGGCCTGGATCGCCGTGCCCATGGCGCCATCCAGGATGAGGATGCGCTCGGAAAGGAGCGCTTCGAGACGGGCGCGGACCGTGTTCGTGGGGGAGACCATGAGAAGCACATCCTACGGGGGACGTCGAACGGGACCAACGCTGGGACCGCTCCGGCCGTCGGTGGTGGAGACGGCCCCGTACCTCAGGCGAACGCCGGGCCCAGGGAGAGCAGGGCCTCCAGTTCCGCCAGGGTCGCCTCATCGAGCTCGAGGTCGCCGGCCTCCGCGTTCGCGCGGACGTGCTCGGGGTTGCGGCTACCCCCGATCGCCGAGGTCACGCCGGGCTGGTTCGAGTTCCAGGCGAGCGCGACCTGCGCGACACTCGCCCCGAGGCGCTCGGCGATGGGGCGTATCGCGTCGACGACGGCGAGGCTGCGCTCGAGCTTGCCCGGCGCGTAGAGGTTCTGCCAGTAGTCCCACTCGTCGCGGCCGCTGCGGAAGTCGGTCGGGGCGAACCTCGTCTCGGCGGTGATGGCGCCGGTGAGCAGGCCGTACGCGAGCGGGCCGTAGCAGACGACCCCGATGCCGTTCTCCCCGCACCAGCGGATCAGGTCGCGGTTCTCCAGGTTCAGCATCGAGAACTCCGTCTGCAGGGAGTCCACATGACGCACGGCCTCACAGCGCTCGATCAACTCGCGGTCGAAGTTCGAGACGCCGATGTGGCGGACCAGGCCCTCCTCGGCCAGCGCAGCCATCGCGCCCCAGGTGTCCTCAACCGGGACCCCGGTGTCGTCGGGCCAGTGCAGCTGGTATAGGTCGACGTGCCCGGTGCGCAGGCGCTTCAGGCTGTCGATGCAGGCGCGGCGGACCTCATCGGGCCGGAAGCCTGTCCCCTCGGGGGCCGGTCCTACCTTCGTCGCGAGGAGCATCTCGTCGCGGTGTCCCGTGATCGCGAGACCGATGGTCTCCTCCGACCGCCCGGTGCCGTAGACCTCCGCCGTGTCGATCCAGTTGATGCCGGTGTCGAGGACCGCCCGGATCGCCTCGACGACCCTCGTCTGTGGGGGCGCCTCGCCCCACTCGCTCCCCCCTCCTGCCTCCCAGGCGCCGAACCCCACCACCGACAGCTCGGGGCCTTGCGAGCCGAGCTTCTGCATCCTCATGCCGCCACCTCCCTGTTCCCTGCTCACAATCTATATCTCCGACCCGTCCCTTCCCGAGCCAGGCGGTAGGCTAGACGATGGAACACCAGAGCAGCTGAAGGAGGCTCCCGGACGCATCCGGCGACACGATGGCGAAGCAGGTAGAAGAGAAACAAGACGTGGTCATCCGGTTCGCCGGCGACTCGGGTGACGGGATGCAGCTGACCGGCGACAGGTTCACCAGCGCGACTGCGATCCTCGGGAACGACCTCGCGACCCTCCCCGATTTCCCCGCGGAGATCCGCGCCCCTGCCGGAACCGTCAACGGGGTCTCGGCTTTCCAGATCCACTTCGCGTCGGAGCACATCACGACGCCCGGCGACCACCCGAACGTCCTCGTGGCCATGAACCCGGCAGCGCTGAAGGCAGAGCTCGGGTCGGTCGAGAAGGGCGGGACGGTCATCGTGAACGAGGACGCCTTCACCCAGCACAACCTGGAGAAGGCGGGCTACGCGCGGAACCCGCTCGACGATGCCACGCTCGACGGCTATCAGGTCTACCGGGTGCCGATGACGTCGATGACGGTGCGCGCGGTGGAGGAGCTCGGTCTCGCGCGCAAGGAGGCCGAGCGCGCGAAGAACATGTTCGCCCTCGGCCTGGCGTCATGGATGTACGGACGCCCGGTCGACATCACGCTGGACTGGCTGGAGAGGAAGTTCGGCGACAAACCGCAGATCTTCGATGCGAACGCGGCGGCTTTCAAGGCCGGGTACAACTTCGGCGAGACGACGGAGGTGTTCGCGCACTCGTACCGGGTGAAGCCGGCACCGGCTGAGCCTGGCACGTACCGGAACATCTCGGGCGCGACCGCTCTCGCCTGGGGCTTGGTCGCGGCCAGCGAGCGGAGCGGGCTGCCGTTGTTCTACGCGAGCTACCCGATCACCCCCGCGTCGGAGCTCTTGCACGAGCTGTCGCGCCTCAAGAACTTCGGGGTCCGCACGCTGCAGGCCGAGGACGAGATCGCCGCAGCCAACATCGCGCTCGGTGCGTCGTTCGCCGGACACCTCGGCGTGACGGGCACGAGCGGTCCCGGCATGGACCTCAAGGCAGAGACCCTTGGCCTCGCGGTGATGCTCGAACTGCCGATGGTGATCGTGGACGTCCAGCGCGCTGGCCCCTCGACCGGCATGCCGACCAAGACCGAACAGACCGATCTGTTGCTCGCGATGTTCGGCCGCCACGGCGAGTCGCCGATGCCGGTCCTCGCAGCGCGGTCGCCATCGCACTGCTTCGATGTCGCGACGGAGGCGTGCCGGATCGCCGTGAAGTACCGCACGCCGGTGATCCTGCTCTCGGACACGTTCCTGGCGAACTCGTCCGAGCCGTGGCTGATCCCCGATATCGCGTCGCTGCCCGAGATCGACCCGGGCTTCGCGACGGGCCCGAACGCCGGCACCGAGTACCTGCCGTACCTGCGCGATGGGAACCTCGCCCGACCGTGGGCGATCCCGGGCACGCCGGGCCTGCGCCATCAGATCGGCGGCCTCGAGAAGGACGAAACGGGCAGCATCAGCTACGACCCGCACAACCACGAGCGGATGGTGGCCATGCGCGCCGCGAAGGTGGAGAAGATCGCCGACGACATCCCTCCGCTCGAGGTGGACGACCCCGGTGGCGACCTACTCGTGCTGGGGTGGGGTTCTTCGTACGGGATGATCCTCGCCGCGGCTCGGCGGGTCCGCGAGCGCGGCCGGAAGGTCGCCACCGCGCACATGTGCCACCTGAACCCCTTCCCGAAGAACACCGGCGAAGTGCTGCGTGCCTACGAGCAGGTGCTGATCCCGGAGATGAACACGGGGCAGCTCGCGTTGCTGGTCCGTGCGAAGTACCTGGTCGACGCGAAGACTTACTCGAAGGTGCAGGGTGTGCCGATCTTCGCGGAGGAGCTGGAGCAAGCGATCCTCGAGGTGATCCGGTCGTGAGCGACGTCGAGAGCGGCCACGCCGGCCGAACCGAAGGTGTCGGCACGCTCACCAAGAAGGACTTCACGAGCGAGCGTGAGGTCCGCTGGTGTCCCGGTTGCGGGGACTACGCCATCCTCGCCACCGTGCAGTCGTTCATGCCGGAGCTCGGCATCTCGCCGGACGACACGGTGTTCGTCTCGGGCATCGGGTGCTCGGGCCGGTTCACGTACTACATGGATACCTACGGTGTGCACGGGATCCACGGGCGCGCTCCGGCACTCGCGACCGGTATCGCGACGGCGCGGCCCGACCTGAACGTGTGGGTGGTGACCGGTGACGGCGACGCGTTGTCGATCGGTGGGAACCACATCATCCATGCGCTGCGCCGCAACGTGAACATCAAGATCCTCATGTTCAACAACCAGATATACGGGCTGACGAAGGGCCAGTACTCACCGACGTCGGAAGAGGGGAAGATCACGAAGTCGACGCCGTTCGGGTCGCTCGACCACCCCTTCAACCCGATCGCGCTCGCCCTCGGAGCCGAGGCCACGTTCGTGGCACGGTCGATCGACAACGACCGGCAGCACCTCACGCAGGTGCTTCGACAGGCGGCGGCGCACCGGGGCGCGGCGTTCGTCGAGATCTACCAGAACTGCATCGTGTTCAACGACGGCGCCTTCGACCTGCTCCGGGAGAAAGCGCAGGGCGTGCACAACCAGATCAGGTTGGCGCACGGCAAGCCCATCATCTTCGATGAAGGGAAGCAGTGCATCTCCGTGGGTGACAACGGCAGGCTCGTGATCACGGATGTCGAGAGCACGCCGCCGGAGCGGATCATCGTTCACGATGTCCACGGCCGGCCTTCGCTCGCATTCGCACTCGCGCACACGTCACCGTGGCCGACCGAACCCACCTGCATAGGGGTCTTCCGCGAGGTAGAGCGGCCGGTCTACGGCGAGGCCATGAAGCACCAGATCGAGGCCGCGACGGATCGCCTCGGCAAGGGCAACCTGGAGAGATTGCTGCACTCCGGCGACACCTGGACCATCGACTAGCTCGTTGGCGGCCGAGCTAGGCCGTCTCCTCACGCAACCGGAGCTTCGCCATCGCCTCCGACGAAGCGGCTTCGACGCGACCGAGCTCGGCGACGAGCGCGGGCAGCGTCTCGAGGAAGCGGTCGATATCGTCCTCACTGGTGTCGGGACCGAGGCCGATGCGGAAGCTCGGGGTGTCCGGTACGCCCATCTGCCGAAGGACGGGGGAAGGCTCGCTCGCGACGCCCGAGCAGTCGGATCCGACGGACAATCGGAAGCCGCGGTCGTCGAGAGCCATCGCGAGGATCTCAGCGTCGAGGTTCGGGACGGAGAAGCACACGAGGTGGGGTACCCGCTGGGTCGGGTGGCCGTGGATGCGCGCCCGGGGCACGCGCTCCTCGATGCCTTCGCGGAGCCGGTCCGAGAGTCTCCACTGGCGGGCCGCCTGGTCGGTCATCTCCTCGCGCCAGGCCGAGAGGGCCGCGGCCATCCCGGCGACGCCGGGGATGTTCTCCATGCCGGAACGACGCTTGCGCTCGCGGTCGTCCCCGCACGGGTATGCGGCAACCGGCACGCCGCGGCGAACGAAGAGCGCGCCGGTGCCGGGCGGTCCGCCGAACTTGTGCGCGGACAGCGAGAGCAGATCGACGTCGAGTTCACCGACGTCGACCGGTAGCCGGCCGACCGTCTGGCACGCGTCCGTATGGAACAGGACCCCCGCCTCGCGGCACAGGCGCGCCGCCTCGCCGATCGGCTGCAGGGTACCGACCTCGTGGTTGGCGTGCTGAACGGAGCCGAGGAGTGTCCCAGGTTTGCGCATCTCGGTCGCGAAGACGTCGAGGTCCACACGCCCGTAGGCATCGACCGGGACCAGGACGACCTCGAAACCGTCGGCCTCCAGCGTGTGCCCAACGCCCCCGACGGCCGGGTGCTCGACGGTCGTGGTGACGACACGCTTGCCGATCTCGCGGATGGGACGGACCGCGCCCCAGATGGCGAGGGTTACGGACTCCGTTCCCCCCGACGTGAACACGATCTCGTCGGGCTGGGCGCCGATCGCCTCCGCCACGCTCGCTCGCGCGTCGTCGAGGAGCCGACGGGACCTCTGTCCGTCGGCGTGCAGACGGAGCGGGTCGCCGAACGCGTCGAGGGCGCGGATCAGCGCGCGGCGGGCCCGCTCGTCGAGCGGAGCCGCGGATCCGTGGTCGAGGTACGTCTCGGTTCCCATCAAGGCACCATATGCCGAGCGCGGCGGAGGCCGCGCCTCGCCCCGTGCTCTACGGCGTGACCGGCTCGGCGTCGCGCAGGAACACGCCCCAGTAGAGGACGGCCGCGATGACCCCGCCTGCGATCGGGCCGACCCAGTAGACCCACCAGTCGCTGAAGTTGCCGAGCGCCACCTCGGGCCCGAACGCCCGGGCGGGGTTCATGGCGGCTCCCGTCAGCTGTCCGCCGACCAGGATGTCGAACGTCAGCACCAGGCCGATCGCCAGGCCGGAGATCCTGTCGGCCGCCCCGCGCTTGTCCACGGCGGTCGCGAACACGACGAAGACCAGGAAGAAGGTCAGCACGGCCTCGATCAGGACGCCCTTGCCGGTCCCGACGCCCGGGGTCAGGGCTGGAGCGCCGAGGTTGGCCGGCTTCCAGTACTCGCCCGGCACCAAACCGCGCAATAGGAGCGCGCCGGCCATGCCGCCCGCCACCTCCGCGACGACGTACACGACGGCCTTCATCGAGCTCAACTTCCCGGCGACCCACAAGCCGATCGTCACGGCCGGGTTCACTGCCCCGCCTGATATGTGCATCGTGGCCGAGACCATGATCGCGAGCGCGAGCCCGTGGGCGAGCGCGACGCCGACGAGGCCGCTCCCGGAAGGGCCCGCCATGACCACCGAGCCGGCCCCGATGAAGACGAACGCGAAGGTCGCGACGAACTCGGCGACCGCCGCCTTGAGCGTGCCTTTCTCCACGGTTCCCCCCTCTCGGTACGTTCGGCCCCAACGCTAGCCCATGGATGACCGGCGTTCAAAGCGACCGACGGCTTGTTGGTAGGATGCGCGGCGTGAAGGTGCTGCTCGTCTCCCCCGAACCGGAGTCGCGCGAACTCGTGCGCCTGGCGGTCGGCGGGATCGAGAGACGCCTCGGCGTGTCGGTCGAGTTCGTCGAGGCGGACAACGGAGAGCAGGGCCTGAGGATGGCCCGGCGGGTGCGCCCCGACGTGGTCGTCGCCGACGAGATCGCCTCTCGCGCCGGCGCCTTCGCCCTCGCCAGGGACCTGCGGGGTGCGGTAGAGCCGTACCCGGGGGTCATCGTGATACTCCTCGAGCGACGTCAGGACGCCTGGCTCGCGGAGTGGTCCGGCGCCGATGCGTGGTTCGTGAAGCCGACGGACCCGTTCGAGCTCGCGGACCGCCTGGTGGAGCTGGCGAGCGTGGAGGTGCGCGCTCACGGCGGAGCATGACGAACCCGTGATCCTCTCGGAGGGGAGCGCCTACCGGGTGGACGTGCGTCACGTGGACGGCGGGTGGAGCGTCGTGATCCTTGATCCCTCCGGCCGTGAGGTCTCGGCGCGCGCGTGCCGCGACGAAACCGAAGCGTGGACGTACGCGTCGACGGTCCGGCAGCATGCGTACTGGCTGTCGGAGGAGAAGTTCCGCGGGTACTACCGGCTTCCGGAGCCGGGCTCGGAGGAGGACTGAGCGATGTCGGTCTTCCGGACCGTTCGGTAGTCGTGGACGAGGTGGAGCTCGACGACCTCGACTACTGCCACGTCACGACGACCGGGCGCACCTCGGGCGATCCACACACGATCGAGATCTGGTTCCGCCTGCATGAGGGCTGTGTGTACGTACTCTCCGGCGGCGGGGACCAGAGCGACTGGGTGAGGAACATCTGCGCGAACCCGACGGTCGGCCTTCGGATCGGCGACCGCGACTTCCTCGCGCGCGCCTATGTCGTCGAGGATCCCGACGAGGACGCGATGGCCCGCGACCTGGTCGTCGGCAAGTACCGGTCCCGCACCTCGGACGACCTCGAGGAGTGGCGGCGGACCGCGCTCCCGATCGCGATCGAGCTCCCGAGGTCCTGAGGCGCGGTCAGGCCTCGAAACCGATCGAGAACAGCCGGTCGAGGTCGTGCTTCGAGTAGACTTGGAAGGCGATCAGCGTCTCGGTCCGCACGACGCCCTCGACCTTCGCGATGCCTCCGGGGATGACCTTCGCGAGGTCGTCATGCTCGGCGACCCGGCAGATCGCGACGAGGTCGAACTCGCCGGCGACCGAGTAGACCTCGGACACGCCCTCGATGGCGGCGATCGCCTGCGCCGCCTCCGGGATCTCGTCGATCTCGCACTGCACGAGGACGACCGCGTGAACGGCCATCAAGCGCGCTCCAGCACGAGCGCGAGCCCCTGCCCTCCGGAGATGCAGATCGTCGCGAGGCCGAGCGAGGCGCCCTGCTCACGCATCTCGTAGGCGAGCGAGAGGGTGATCCGCGCGCCGCTCATCCCGATCGGGTGCCCGATCGATATCCCGCCGCCCTTCAGGTTCAGCTTCTCGCGGTCGAACTTCAGCTCGCGCTCGCAGGCGATCACCTGTGCCGCGAAAGCCTCGTTGACCTCGATCACGTCCATGTCGGCGAGGGTCAGGCGGGTCTTCTCGAGCACCTTCTTCGTCGCCGGGACCGGGCCGATGCCCATGATCTCGGGGGGCACTCCGGCCCAGGACATCCCGATGATGCGGGCGAGCGGCTCGCGGCCCTCGGCCTTCGCGCGCGACTCTGACATCAGCACCATCGCCGCTCCGCCGTCGGTGAGACCCGACGCGTTGCCGGCAGTGACGCTGCCGTCTTCGCGGAACACAGGCCGCAGCTTCGCGAGCGACTCCATCGTGGTCTCCGGCCGCGGGTGCTCGTCCTCGGTCACCGTGATCGTGCCCTTCCCCTTCGGGTTCGGTGCCTCGACCGGGAACATCTCCTTGGCGCGGCGCTCCTTGCCGGCCTCCGCCTTCTGCTGGGACTCGAGCGCGAACGCGTCCTGCTCCTCGCGCGAGATGTCGTACATGTCGACGAGGTTCTCGGCGGTCTCGCCCATGATCAGCCCGCACAGCGGGTCGAGCAGACCGTCCTTGTACATCGCGTCGTACACGGTCGCGTCGCCGAGCCGATACCCGAGCCGCATCCGATCGAGCAGGAACGGCACCCGGGTCATGTTCTCCATGCCGCCGGCGAGGACGGCCTCGGACTCGCCGAGCATTATCTGCTGTGCGCCGATCTGGATCGCCTTCATGCCCGAGCCGCAGGCGATGTTGACGTTGTAGGCGGAGACCTCCTTCGGAACACCGGCTCGGATCGAGACCTGACGGCCGGTGTTCGGTCCGTTCCCGGCCTGGCGTGCGTGTCCGAAGATCGTCTGATCGATCTGCTCGGGCTCGACGTTCGACCGCACCATCGCCTCCTCGGCCGCGACCGTGCCGAGCTCGACCGTAGTGATGTCCGCGAACGAACCGAGGAACCTGCCGACGGGCGTGCGTGCGCCTTCGAGGATAACTGTGGTTTCCATGCCGGACAGTCTAGCGGTCGCTCGCGGAGCGCCGGCGGGCGTGGACGAGCCACTCCTCGGCTCCGCGCGCCCCGCGGATCGGCGAGGCGATGTGTTCCCCTACGTTCCATCGGCCGCGCTCGATCCCGTGGACCGCGTGCTCGAGGGCCTTCCGGAGCGTGCGATCGTCGTGACGCAGGCCGCCCAACCGGAGCTCGAACATCGGCTTCACGAGAGCAACCAGGTCGGCGTCGGCTGCGAAAGCCAGATGCTCGATCTGAGGCACCGCGTCGGCCACCGGTAGGTAGGAGAGGTCGATCGTGACGAGGTCGACCGAGCAGGGGATGAGTTCCGGAGCGAGCGATCCCAGGTTCGTCCGCTCGAGGTTCACGACCCGGCTGTGGGCGCGGAGCGCGCCGCGGAGCTGCCCGTGCCCGGCGTCCACCGCGTAGACGCGGCGCGCTCCGCGTTCGAGCAGCACCGTGGTGAAGCCGCCGGCTGAGGCTCCGAGATCGAGCGCCATCCTGCCGGCCACCGCGACGCCGAAGGCATCCAGCGCGACCCGCAACTTGTCCTCACCCCGCAGAGGACGCGCGGGAAGGAGCCTGACCGGCGCGTCGGAGCGCACGAGGGTGTTGGGGTTCGTGACGATGCGGCCGTCGACGACGAGCCGGCCCTCGGCGAGCGTGCCCAGGGGGTCCGTGACGTCGGGGCGGACGGCACCGACGTGGTGGAGCACGTTGCGGAACTTCGCGTGCGGTTGTCCCATCGCCCTTCGACCCGTCGTGCCCCAGCAGGATAGGTCTACCGTCGCCGCGAGTGAATCCCGCGGTCACTCGAAGGCGATGGCCTCCAGGATGTTCAGCTTCGAGGCCCTCCGCGCCGGGAGCAGCGAGGCGAGCACGCCAGCTACGGCGGCGAGGACCACATACGCCACCAACCTGCCGACCGGGAGTGCGAACTCGGTCACCCCCTGGTCGCGCATCGCGCTCACGAGCGCCCATCCGAAGAACACGCCAACGGCGAGGCCGAGCAGAGCTCCGATCACGCCGATGATGACCGCCTCCCATCGGACCATGGACCGGAGCTGTCGGCGGCTCATCCCGACGGCGCGCAGGAGCCCAAGTTCGCGTGTGCGTTCGTGCATGGACATCGCGAGCGTGTTCGCGATCCCGAGCAGGGCTATCAACACCGACAGGAGGAGCAGCCCAGTGACGAACGCGAGCATCGTGTCGATCATCTTCATCCGACTCGCTGTGAACTGCTGTCGGTCCTCGAGCTTCACGTTCGGATAGGCCCCGAGCACGGTGCCGATCTGGACACGCGTCTCGGCCGCCGTCCATCCCGGTGCGCTCCGCACACCGATCAAGATGTCCGTCTGCTGCTCGTAGTTGCGCTCGTAACTTGAGAGCGTGATGAGGTAGCTCGCGTCCGCGAAGCTCCAGTCGAAGAAGCCCTCGACCGTCATGTTCTGCGTGCCGGAGCGCTGGAACTGCATCGGGATGGTGTCGCCGACCCTCCACCCATGATCCTTGGCGACGTCTGGGTCGACGAGCACACCGAGATCCGAGAGACGCGCGACGCTCGCCTGCGTGGCCTCGTCGAGCTCGATCACCTGCGAGAACGTCGACGGATCGACGGCCGTGAGTTGCTGCATCGTCCCTCGGTACCCCCACTGTCCGTCGCGGATCTCCGAGACGGTCGCGATCCCGGACGTCTCGCGCAGGCGCTGAGCGAGCTCGGGGCTGACTCCGGTGGCTCCGCCCGATGACATCGCGCTCTTCGGCTCGAGTACGAGATCAGCGGCCATCGTGACCCCGATCACCTCGGTCGCCGACTCCTTGATCGAGGCCGCGACGATCGTCACGAACCCGACGAGCCCGACGCCGATCATCAGCGCTGCCGCCGTCGAGGCCGTGCGTTTCGGGTTGCGCATCGAGTTGTGCCGGCCGAGGTAGGCGGACTCGCCGAACACGCGGGGGAGCGGAGCCCCGACGAGCCCGGCGAGCGGCCGAGCGAACAGCGCCGAGAGCATGGCGACGCCGATGAAGACGGCGAGGGCCCCGACGCCGACGGCCACGAGCGGGTGCGCCACCGCGTCGAACAGGCCGAGCAGCAGGGCCGCAACACCTCCCGCCGTCACCAGGCCACCGATGACGACGCGGCGGCGGATCGAGCCGGCCACCTCGGTGAACGTCCCGCCGATCGCGACGACGGGCGGGACCTGCGTTGCGCGCCGCGCGGGGGAGAGGGCCGACACCACGGTCACGGCCACACCGGCGACGAGCCCCACGAGCGCCGTCCGGGGGACGAACTGAAGGGTCATCCCCTTGAGGCTCCCCTCCGAGCCCGTCGCGCGGAGCAGTTGGAAGATGCCGAGCGCGAAGAGGATGCCGATGCCGATGCCGATCACGGACGCGATCAGCCCCACCACGACGGCCTCTATCAGCACCGACGACACGACCTGCCCCTTGCTCGCGCCGACCGCGCGCAGCAACCCGAGCTCCCGCGTCCGCTGCGCGACGAGGATCGAGAACGTGTTGAAGATGATGAAGGCCCCGACGAACAGCGCGACGAGGGCGAAGACGAGCAGGGCCGACCGGAAGATACCCATGACCTTGTCGAGCGCGTCCTTCGCCTCGGCGTTGACGGACGCCTGGGTCACGGCCTCGTAACCGGGCGGGAGGGCGCTCGCCACGTGGTCACGCAGCTCGGACTCGGGGATGCCTGAGGCGCCCTTGACCGCGATCGAGTCGAAGCTGCCCTCTCGGTTCAACACGCGTTGCGCCGTGTCCATCGGGAAGGTCACGATCGTGGCTCCCATGTAGGCCGGCGGCATCTTGAAGATGCCCGCGACCGTGAAAGGCTCCGACGGTCCCTGGAAGAGGACCTGGATCGGGTCGCCGACCTCGAAGCCGTACTTCGCCGCGGTTTGGTCGTCGATGGCGATCTCGGTCGGCCGCTGTGGTGCCCGGCCGACCGCGAGCTCGAAGTCCCTCTGGTCCCACGCACCGCCGAGCAACGGCGGACCGACCGGCGCGATCGGCTCGCCGTTCTTCTGGAGCATCTCCGCGAAGCCCCAGACCGTCCCCCAGGCGTCATCGACACCCTGCACCTTCTCGATCACCGGGAGCAGGCCCTCGGGCACCGGCACGGCGTTCGCCGCGGTGCCGGTCATCTCCTGGAAGTCGGACTGGGCGCGGACGAGCACGTCGACGCTCTCGCTGCTCGTCCCGAGGATGTCGTCGATCTTCTTGCCCATCGTGTCGGTGAACACGAGGGTGCCTGCGACGAACCCCACACCGAGCGCGACGGCCATCGCCGTCCGGAGCAGCCGCCATCGGTGGGCGAGCAGTCCCTTGAGCGTGGCACGCCACATGGGTCAGCCCCCGAGGCGCTTCACGCGGTCGAGGATCTATGCGGAAGAGGCCTCGAGCATCTCGTCGACGATCTTGCCGTCGGCGAGGAACACCACACGGTCGGCGTGCGAGGCCACGGTCGCGTCGTGGGTGACCATCACGATCGTCTGCCCGAACTCCTTCACGGCTCGCGTCATGAAGCCGAGGATCTCCAGTCCCGACTTCGAGTCGAGGTTGCCCGTCGGCTCGTCGGCGAAGATGATCTCGGGGCGGCTCGCGAGCGCCCGCGCGGCCGCGGCTCGCTGCTGCTGCCCGCCGGAGAGCTGGTTCGGTCGATGGGACAGCCGGTCGCGCAGGTTGACCGCGTCGATGACCGTGTCGATCCACACCGTGTCGGGTTTCCTACGGGCGAGCGCCATCGGCAGCGTCACGTTCTCGGCAGCCGTGAGCGTCGGGATCAGGTTGTACGCCTGGAACACGAAGCCCACGCCGTCGCGGCGTAGTCGGGTCAGGTCCTTCTCGGACAGCGAGCCGAGCTCGACGTCGCCGAGGAAGATCTGTCCGGAGGTGAGGACGTCGAGCCCCGCGAGGCAGTGCAGGAGCGTGGACTTCCCGGATCCGGACGGCCCCATGATCGCGCTGAAGGTTCCGCGCTCGAACTCGACGTTCATGCCGTCCAGGGCATGAACCGCAGTGTCTCCGGACCCGTAGACCTTCTCCGCGTCGACGGCCCGAGCGGCGGCCGCCGTGGGGGAGATGTGCAGGTATGGGGGCAGAGTGGCGTGGACCGTCATGCTGGCTCCCTGGTCCTTCTGTGGCGCTGGGCTGAAGCGCTGGTGACACGCTGAGAGGCTGCAGGGTAGCAGCTCAGGAGCGAGGGTCTGCGGTCTCTGTCGGACGGCGGTCCGCAGCCTGCAGCCGTGAAAGGAGTCGATGGAGGACTGCTCCGCCGTCGATGGGTTCCGCGAGTGGGTGAGCGGCCTCCTCGAGGCGCACGGGGTTGCGCGTGAGCCATGCACGGACGGCGGCGAGTTCGTCGGCGCGCTCGCGGGGGCAGGGCTGCGCGAGAGGTTCCTGGACGTGTCCGCGGACGAGCGAGCCATTCACGAGGTGGATACGCTGTCGGTGCGCGTCGCGGAGGACGACCTCGCCGGCGCCGAAGAGCCAACCGTCGGCGCGCGACCGTGCGAGGGCCTCGACGAGGACGCGCAACCGGTCCCGTGCGAGCGCCGCCTCCTCGAACCGCTCGTCTGCAGCCAGCTCGATCATGCGTTCCTCGAGCGCTTCGAGGAGCTCGCCCGGAGACGTCAGGGAGGAGAGGAGCCTCCGGACGAGCTCTCCGTAGCGCTCGAGATCTGTCTGTCCGTCGCACGGTGCGACGCAGCGGCTCATGTCGGCGAGGGCACAGGGCGCGAACCGCGTCCTCGAGCCCATCGCACGGGTGCAACGGCGGATCGGGAAGCAGTCCTCGAGCGCTTCCTTCGCGAGGTGCGCGCGCTGCGACGAGGGGAACGGGCCGAGGAACGCGCCCTCGCCTTTCGTATCGCGGACCACCTTGATGCGGGGGTAGGCGTCGGTGGTGTCGACCTTCAGGTAGGCGTACCTCCGCCACATCTTGCCGCGGCGGTTGTACTTCGGCTCGTGCTCGCGGATCAGTCGCGCCTCGAGGACCAGGGCCTCGAGTTCGGAGGCACACGGGATGCCTTCGACCGCGTGCGCTTCGGCGAGCAGATCCTCGATCTTCTTCCGCGAATCGCCGTAGAAGTAGCTCTTGACGCGGCCGCGCAGGTCCTTGGACTTGCCGACGTACAGCACTCGGCCATCCGGGTCCTTGAACAGGTAGACGCCGGCGGCACGCGGTAGGTGGTCGGCGAGCCGGATCTTCCCGAAGTTCGGGCGGCCGCGAGCTCGCACAGCGTCGTGGAGATCGCCGAGCGTGAAGATCCCGAGCCGCCCGCCGAGGTCCAGTAGACCGTGAAGCACCTCCGCGCAGGTCTCCGCATCGGCCAGCGCGCGATGGGTGGGCCTTGCCGCTGTGCGGAAGTACTGCGCCAGCGTCTGCAACCGGACGTTCGGCACGTCGGGCCAGACGACGCGTCGCGCGAGGCGCGCGGTACAGACCGGCGGCGACGGGATCGGCTCGTAGTCGAGGCGCGAGAGCGCGACGTTCAGGAACGTGAAGTCGAAGCGCGCGTTGTGCGCGACGAAGACGGAGCCGCGCGCGAACTCGATGAATCCGGGAAGCACCCACTCGATCGGCGGTGCTTCGGCGACGGTGAGGTCGTCGATGCCGGTGAGGTGTGTGATGAACGGCGGGATCGGCGTGCCGGGATTCACGAGGGCCTCGAAGACGCCGATCCGCTCGCCGCCGCGGTACTTCACGGCGCCGATCTCGGTGATGCGCGAGTCGGCCGGGGAGCCGCCCGTGGTCTCGATGTCGGCCACGCAGAACGTGACCTCGGAGAGGGGGACACCCTCCTCGAGCGTGGCCTGGGCCGCCTGTGCCAGCATGTGCCGTCCTCCCCGCGGGGCCGCCGACCACTCACGATACCCGAACAGGTGTTCGATGGTCAAGGGAGCCGCAGGCGCCGGCCCGGGCCTTCCGAGGTCGTGGCGACCGGTCCGGCACGTGGCGCGAGGGGGCCGTAAGCTTCCGAAACGGCGCGGGCGCGAGGCCTGCGATCCCAGGAACGGAGGTGGAGCCATGCCCCGTGTGATCCATTTCGAGATCCCCGCCGACGACCCCGAGCGAGCGGCGAACTTCTATAAGAACGCGGTCGGGTGGGAGATCCGGGGCTGGGGTGGACCCGCCGAGTACTGGCTCGCCTCGACGGGACCGGACGAGGAGCCGGGCATCAACGGCGCCATCATGCGGCGGCCGGCGTGGGGCGCGTGCACGATCCACGTGGCGGTCCCGTCGGTGGACGAGCACATCGTCCGGGTCGAGAAGGCCGGTGGAGAGATCGTGCAGGGGAAGTCGTCTATCCCCGGCGTCGGGTACATGGCCTACTGCCGTGACACCGAGGGGAACGTGTTCGGGATCTACGAGGACGATCCGAACGCGTCGTAGGCGAGACGTCAGACGCCGGGGTAGAGCGTCTCCTCGACCATGAACGCGATCAGCTGACCGATCGCGATATGGCACTCCTGGATGTGCGAGGTCTCGGTGCTCGGGACCCGGATCGCGACGTCCGCCATCGGCGCCAGCCTGCCGCCCGACTCGCCGGTCAGCGCGATCGTGCGAATCTCCTGCGCCGCAGCCTGCTCGAAGGCCCGCACGACGTCCTCTGAGTTGCCGCTCGTCGAGATGCCGATCAAGACGTCACCGGGACGCCCGAGAGCCTCGATCTGGCGGGCGAATACGCCCTCGAAGCCGAAGTCGTTCGCGACCGCCGTCAGGATCGACGTATCGGTCGTGAGCGCGATCGCCGGGATCGCAGGACGTGGGTTGTCGAGCGTAAGGGTGCCGACGAACTCGGCGGCGAGGTGTTGGCTGTCGGCAGCGCTCCCGCCGTTGCCGCAGAGCAGGATCTTGCCGCCGCCGCGCAGGGCGTCGACGAGCAGCGCGGCCGCGTGTGTGACGTCGGTGGCACACGCGTCGGCCGCTCGCCACGCGAGGTCGGACATCTCGAGGAAGTAGGCGCGAGCCCGATCGACGTTCACCTGCACACCTCGCCCGCGACGGTATCCCTGATCACACGGACAGCTTCCCGCAGGTCGGACACGACGTGATCCGCGTGATCGCCCGCGCCGTTCATAAGCTCCTCCTCGCCGTGCCCGGTACGCACGAGGATCGTAGTGGCTCCTATGCGGCGGCCCATCTGCATATCGGCGGCGTGGTCGCCGACGACGAACGCTTCGGCGAGATCGAATCCGTGTTCCCGTGCAGCCCGCAGCGCCATCCCCGGTTGGGGCTTGCGGCAGTCGCAGCCGTCGCCCGGCGCATGCGGGCAGGCGTAGATGCCGTCGAGCTCCACCCCGCCCTCACGGAGCAGCGCGCGCAGCCGCTCGTGGATCTCGTCCAACCGCTCCCACGTGAGCTGGCCTCGGCCTATCGGCGACTGGTTCGTGGTGACGACCACACCGAGCCCGAGCGCGCGCAGCTCTCGCAGCGCCTCGATCGCGCCGGGGATCATCTCCATCTCGTCGCTGTCCAGCACGTAGCCCACCTCGACGTTGATCGTCCCGTCACGGTCCAGGATCACGAAGCGGCGGCTCACGTCTCCGGCCTCCAGACCCGGTCGCTGATCCTCGCCTCGACCCCGGTCGGCCGGAACGAGAACGCCGTGAACCGCCCGCCGAGCGCTTCGAGCGCCGCGCGAACCGCCGGCTGCTCCGGCGGACGACAGTACAGCAGCAGGTACCCGCCGCCACCCGCGCCACAGATCTTGCCGCCGAGCGCACCGGCCTCGCGGGCCGCGTCGAAGAGCCTCTCGATCGGGGTGCCCTCGGCGATGTCCGGGTTCATGCGCTTCTTGCTCTCGTAGGCGTCGTGCAGCAGGCGGCCAAGCGCGTCGAGCTCACCCGCCTCGACCGCATCGCGCATCTCGTAGGCCATCTCCCGGAGCTGCTTCATCCCCTGGATCGTCTCCTCACGGCCCTCGTGGTACAGGCGGATCTGCGTGTCGATCAGGCCGAGGTTCGTCCGGACCCGGCCGGAATGGCAGAGGAGAAGGTTCTGCCGGAGCTCGGCGAGCACGGAAGCAGCGGCTCGCACGGGCGTCACCCTCACGCCCTCGGCCGAGAACTCGATCAGGTTGAAGCCGCCGAACGCGGCCGCGTACTGGTCCTGCCAGCCGCCGGGGATGCCGAGATCCTCACGTTCGATCACATAGCTCACGTGTGCCAGCTCGACCGGCGTGAAGGTCCTTCCCCCGAAGGCCGCGAGCGCACCGACCACGGCGGTGACGAGCGCCGATGACCCGCCGAGGCCGCTGCCAGGGGGCGCATCGGAGTGGACCTCGACATCGATCCCGCAGCGCGCTCCGATCCGCTCGACCGCCGCCTTCGGTAGGTCCATGACACCGTCGTACACGGGCCCGTCGTCGAGGTGGTACTCGACCGTTTGGTCGAGGTCGAGGGATCGGATCCGCACGCACCCGTCGTCGCGGGGATCGATGGTCACGTGCGCGTAGCGGTCGATCGTGGCCGAAAGTACGGCGCCGCCGTGGCGCTCGTACCAGTGAGGGAAGTCGGTCCCGCCTCCCACGAAGCTGATCCTCAAGGGTGCAAGGGCGCAGACGGTGGCGTCGTTCATCGGCTCGGTCAGTATGAGCGGCGCGGCGCGTCGGTGACCAGCGGGACCGTCAGGCCACGAACCGCGCCACGCGCCGGCGCTGCTGCTCGGTCAGGCCGCCCCACACCCCGTAGCGCTCGCCGTTCTTCAACGCCCAGGCGAGGCATTCGTCCCGGATGGCGCAGCCTGAGCAGTACGCGAGGGCGGGCCCCGCCTCCTCCTCGGAGGTCGGGAAGAACACGTCGGGGTCGATGCCGTAACAGGCGGCTCTGTCCTGCCACATGTCCGGAGGGGGAGGGTTGGGGGGAAGGCTCTTGATGTCGATGCCGGCCGTGCGCTCCTTGCTCAACCCGGTGCTCCTGGTCCAGAGGCCGATAGCTGTGCCCGACGCGAGCCGGCGGGGTCCGGCCGCGGGCGGGCAGTTCCTTCCTACACCGCCCCCCGCAGCAAAGTGAAGTCTTGCAAACTGCTGCCGGGAGTAGTAAGGGGCCAGCGGCACCGGACCCGCGCTGATGTTTCGCCCAGCGTGTCTTCCTGAGAACATGAGCGCGCGTGGACATCCCGAGGATCCTGCTCGTCACCAACGACTACCCGCCGCGGATCGGCGGCATCCAGCGGACGCTGCACGCGTTGATGCGCGAGTTGCCCCCTGAGAAGTCCGTGATCTTCGCCCCGAGCTGGGAGGGTGCCGAGGTGTTCGATGCCGCTGAGACGTACGAGGTCGTGCGCGAGCCCCGAACGTTCGTGTGGCCGACGCGACGCGTCGCGCGGCGGGTCGACGAGGTCGTGCGCGACACCGGTGCCGAGGTCGTGCTGTTCGGGGCGATCTACCCCCTCGCGATGCTCGGACCGGGCATCGCCAAGCGCGGGACGCAGTACCTGGCCGCCGCGCATGGGTTCGAGTACTGGCTCTCGTTGGCGCCCGGGACCCACGGTCTGATGCGCTTCGCGACCTCGCGGGCATCGAGGGTGGTGGTCATGTGTAGCGCATCCATCGCACGCGTGGTGCGGACGGCCGTCTCGGACCGCGTTCCGGTGTCGGTGATGTACCCGGGGGCGGACGTCGATCGGTTCCACCCCGACCTGCCGACCGAGGAGATCCGCGAGCGCCACGGCTTGACCGGTCGGCCACTCATCGTGTGCGTGAGTCGTCTCGTCGCGCGGAAGGGCCAGGACGTGTTGATCCGAGCGATGCCGGCGATCCACCGGCGGGTGCCGGACGCGGCGCTCCTGATCGTTGGCGGAGGTCCGCACCGCGAGACCCTAGAGCGGATGGCGGCCGAGGCACCCCTCGGATCGGTCGTGTTCGCGGGGCAGGTATCCGAAGAGGATCTTCCGATGTACTACCGGGCCGGCGAGGTATTCGCCATGCCGTGCCGCAACCGCCTCGGGGGCCTGGAGGTGGAAGGTTGGGGCAACGTCTTCATCGAAGCGGCCGCGTGCGGGCGTCCCGTCGTGGTGGGGGACTCCGGCGGCGCGCGGGAGTCCCTCGTGGATGGAGTGACGGGCATCCTCGTGGACGGAGCGAAAGTGGCCGAGGTCGCCGATGTTGTCGCCACGCTCCTCTCCGATCCGCCGCTCGCCGAGGCTATGGGACGGGCCGGCCGCGCGCGCGTCGAGGGCTACTTCACGTGGCCGCGGGCGGCCCGGGAGCTCGCCGCCTGGCTGGGCGAGGCCGTTCGGTAGTCCCCGGGACCTGCCGAACCCTTGGGAGTACCCTCACCCACGGCATGTCCGAAGAACGGCGGTGCCCGAACTGCAGGGGGCTCGTCACGGCCGACGCAGAGTGGTGCGGCCAGTGCTACGCGCGGCTGAAGGCGATGCCGGAGGAACCGAAGGCCGTGGCCCCCGGCCGAGAGCCCTCCGCCGCCGAGCGTGAGGCCTGGGGAGAGGAGTCGGGGGAGGGCCCAGACGTGACCGCCGGGGCGGTGGGTGCATCGAAGGTCGTTCCACTCCAAGCCCGGAAGGGCGAGCCGTCGTGGCCCTGTCCGGCGTGCGACGAGTGGAACCCGATCGAGCTGGACACCTGTGCGGCCTGCGGCACCCCCTTCGCGCGGTTGTTCCGGGAGCCGGACCACGGACCCGAGGTATCACCGCAGAGCGCGCTGCTCTCGTCACTCGTCTTCCCCGGGCTGGGGCACTGGAGATGCGGCAAGCCGTTCGACGGCGTGGCGCGAGCCGTACTGTTCGCGTGGACCCTCACGACCGTCGCCGTGATCGTGTTCTCGCGATCCGGCAAGAGCGGGTTCGGCGCGACGGTCGGGCTCTTGGGGCTGTTCCTCGTGGCGACCGTGCTCCTCTATGCGCTGTCGGCGCTCGACGCGTATCGGATCGCCTCGGGGGAGCACGAGCTCGTCACGTCGCGGATCCTGCTCTGGGGTTCCGCCGGCCTGGTGCTCCTAGCGGCGATCATCGCAACGCTCATCACCCTGCCGAGTATGCAGGGGGGGTAGCATTGCCTCGGGTATGGCTGAGCACACCGAGGGCTCGATCGTAGTCGAGGCGTCCGCGGCGGAGATCATGGACGTGCTCACCGACTACGAGGCCTATCCGGACTGGGCCGAGGTGAAGACCGCCACGGTGGTCGAGCGCGGCGAGGGCGGGCTCGGCACGAAGGTGACGTTCGAGGTCGACGTCCCGATGCTGGGGAGGACGGAGTACACGCTGGCGTACCGGTACGCGCCGGGCGACGCGGGCTTGTCGTGGGTAACGACCGAGGCGCGTGGCTCGGTCAGCAACATCGCCGGCGAGTATCTGCTGGACGAGCTCGACGGCCGCCAGACGAAGGTCACCTACCGGCTGAGCGTGGAGCTGGGTGTCCTGCTGCCCGGGTTCATCCGCACGCAGGGCGCGAGGCGCGTGATCGACAGTGCGCTGGAGGGGCTGAAGCGGCGCGTCGAGCTCGGATGAGGGCCGCCGGAGCAGCATCTCCAGACGTTCGGCTACGCTAGGTGCAGATGCGGGTCCTGCTGTTCACCGGGAAGGGTGGCGTAGGCAAGACGACCGTGGCCGCCGCTACCGCCGTGGCAGCCGCCCGGGCGGGGAACAGGACCTTGGTCATGAGTACCGACCCGGCGCACTCCCTCGCCGACTCCTTCGATGTCGAGATCTTCGACGCCGCGACACCCATCGCGAGGAACCTGTGGGCCGAGCAGGTCGACGCCCAGTCCCGCCTCGAATCGAACTGGCGGGACATCCAGGAGTACGTGATCCAGCTCATGAACTGGGCCGGGATCGAGACGATCCAGGCCGAGGAGCTCTCGGTGATCCCGGGGCTGGACGAGATCTTCAGCCTGATCGACGTGAAACGGCACGTCGACGGGGGGAAGTACGACCTGCTGGTCGTGGACTGCGCACCGACCGCCGAGACGCTCCGGCTGCTCTCGCTGCCGGAGGTCATGAACTGGTACATCGAGCGGATCTTCCCGGTGCAACGGCGGGTGACGAAGGCTGTCCGCCCGGTCGTGACGAAGATGACGTCGCTCCCGATCGCCGGCGACCGTGTCTACAACGCCATCGAGCGGCTGCACCACAACCTCGACGCGGTGCGCCGGATCCTGAACGACGAGAAGGTGTCCTCGGTCCGACTGGTCGTGAACCCCGAGAAGATGGTGATCGCCGAGGCCAGGCGCACCTACACGTACCTAGGGCTCTTCGGCTATCGGGTGGACGCGGTGGTCATCAACCGGATCCTCCCGGACGACGTCACCGATCCCTACTTCGGGAAGTGGAAGGACATCCAGGCGGAGCACGTCGCGACCGTCCGCGAGTCGTTCAGCCCCGTGCCGATCCTGACGGCGCGGCTGTTCGATCGCGAGATGGTTGGGCTTGAACTGCTCGAGACGATGGGCCAGGAGATCTACGGGAGCAAGGACGTCACCGACGTGCTCTACCGCGACGATCCGATCCGAGTCCGCAGACGTGGCGGCGGGTACACGCTGACCATGCGACTGCCGTTCGTCTCGCGCGACGACATGGACATACACCGTCGGGGCGACGAGCTGTTCATTCGCGTTGGTTCCTACAAGCGGAACCTGATCCTGCCGCAGATGTTGCAGCGCATGGAGGTACGCGGGGCGAACTTCATCGGCGGTCACCTGGAGATCGCGTTCGCGAAGGAGCCAGAACCCACTGCCCCAGAGGAAACGCGGAGGGAGAGAACCGATGGCTGAGACCAGGAAGACCGGCGCAAGCGCTGGCGGGAAGAGACGGTCGACGGCCGAACCGAAGGAGGAGGCGCCCCAGACAGCGCAGTCGCCGAACGTCTGCCCCGTGGCGTTCTGTCCGATCGGCGCGGCGCTTTCCGCCGTAGCGGGAGCGGGGCCGGACGTCCTAGAGCATCTGCTGGCGGCGGCCCGCGAGTTCCTGCTCGCCGTGAAAGCCGTGGTCGACGCGCGGAGCGCCGAGTTCGAGGAGAAGAAGGGCCCACACGCGACCCTGAAGAGGATCGACATCGGGTGAAGGGATGACGGATCTGGACCACGGGCTGGTGCGCAAGCTGGCGGAGTGGGCTCCCACGGGCGCCCCGATCACGTCCGTGTACCTGACCGTCGACGGAAGGCGATACCCAAGGAAGTCTGACTACGAGCTCCGGCTGGACGAGCTGCTCCGCCGCGCCCGCACGGAAGCGACGTCGCTCGACCGGGACGAGGTGCGCTCGGTCGAGGCCGACCTCACCGCGATGTCGGCGTTCGTCCGCGAGGAGTTCGAGCGAGGGGACACGCGCGGGCTCGCGCTGTTCTCGGCGAACGCTGCGGGGCTGTGGGAAGAGATCCGCGTCCGAAGGCCGGTGCGTGACCGGGCGGTCGTCGGATCGCAGGCCGACCTGCTCCCGCTCCAGCATCTCCTTGAAACCTGCCGGTCGATGTGCGTCGCGCTCGTCGACTATGAGAAGGCGCGGCTGCTGATCGTCGAGGTGGGTCGCATCGACGAGGTCTCCGACATCTCCGACGAGGTACCGGGCCGCCATGACCAGGGTGGCTGGGCCCAGATGCGGATGCAGCGCCACGTGGACGACCACCGGCAGCAGCACCTGAAGCATGTCGCCGGGTCGCTGCTGCGCCTGCTCGACGTTCGTGCGTTCGACCATCTGGTGCTCGCGGGCTCTCACGATGTCCTGGCCAACCTCGAGCCGCTGCTCCACGACTACCTGCGTCGTCGTGTGTGTGCACGGATCGCGCTCCCGATCGTCGCGCCGGTGAGCGAGGTGTTGACGCGCGCACTGGAGATAGGCGACGAGGTGGAACGGCGGGAGGAACGCGAGCGCATCGAGGCGCTCGTCCTTGCGGCCGAGTCGGGCGATCGCGGGTCCGCTGGACTCGGCGCGACACTCGCGGCTCTTACGGATGGGAGGGTCGGAGAGCTCCTCGTCTCGATCGACCTGTCGGTGCCGGGCGCCGTCTGCCCGGCGTGCGGCCGGCTCGCCGACCACGGGAGCACTTGTGCCGCTTGCCGTACGCGGCTCGAGCCCGTACCGGACGTGGTCGAAGCCGCGGTGGTGCAGGCGTTCCGGCAAGGATGCCGGGTCGAAACCGTCGTGGGGCGCGACGCGCTGGCGCGTGTGGGCGGCATCGGCGCCTTGTTGCGGTTCTAGGGGGGGAAGCGGGTTGGCGGACTCGGAGCAGGCGATCGGGATCGACGTCGGCGGGACCAAGATCGCCGGGATCCGCGCGGCGCGCGATGGGAGGATCCTCGACCGTGTGACTCAGCCGACGCCTTCCGAGGATCCCGACGCGACGATCGCCGCGATGATCGAGGTCGCACGCGGACTGCGCACGCGTGAGGTGCTGGCGCTCGGTGTCGGCGCCGCCGGGATGGTGTCGGTGGTGGACGGGGTCCTCCGTTTCGCGCCGAACCTCGCGTGGCGCGAGCTCCCGATCGCGCGGCGGATGAGCGGCGCGCTCGGTCTGCCTTGCCAGGTGGACAACGACGCGAACGTGGCCGCCTGGGGTGAGCACCGCTTCGGTGCCGGCCGCGGGTACCTGCACATGCTGCTCGTGACGATCGGTACCGGTATCGGCGGCGGGATCGTGTCCGACGGCAGGCTGTTCCGCGGCGCGCACGGGTTCGCGGCGGAGATCGGTCACATCATCGTGGAACCTGGGGGCCCGCTCTGCGGTTGCGGGAACCACGGGTGTTGGGAGCAGATGGCGTCGGGTCACGCGATCGGCCGCCTCGGGCGGGAGGCCGTGCGGGAACATCCCGGGTCGCCGCTCGGTCGCCTCGCCGGCGGGGACCCCGAGCGGGTGAGCGGTCACATGGTGACGGAGGCCGCGCAGCAAGGCGACGATATCGCGAAGGATGTGCTCGCCATCGTCGGGCGGCGGCTAGGGGAGGGGATCGCCGGGCTGGTGAACGTCCTCGACCCGCAGATCGTCGTGGTCGGCGGCGGGGTCGTGGAGGCGGGCGGCCTCCTGCTCGAGCCGGCGCGGGCGGCCTTCGTTGCGTCGGTGGAGGCCGTCGACCACCGGCCCGACGTCCCGATCGTGCCGGCGCAGCTCGGTAACGACGCTGGAGCGGTCGGCGCGGCTGCCCTGGCTCTCGAAGAACTCGGCGTGGCGCGGTGAAGGTCGGGCTCATCTTGCCGCTCCTCTCGGGCGATCCGGCCGAGGTCGTGGCGTTCGCGAGGAAGGCCGAAGCTCTCGGCTACGACGGGCTGTTCGCGTTCGACCACCTGTTCCCACGGGGTGGACGCTCCGATCGAGCTTCCCTGGAGGCGTTCGCGACGCTGTCGGCAGTCGCGGCGGTCACGGATGAGATCGACGTCGGCACGCTCGTGACGAGGGCCTCTCTCCGCGCGCCCGGCATGCTCGCGAAGATGGTGGCGTCCGTGGACGACATCAGCGGCGGGCGCACGATCCTCGGGATCGGCACCGGCGATTGGACCGACGAACCCGAGCATGGGGCCTATGGGTTGCCGTTCCCGGGGAAGCTCGAGCGACGCGAGCACCTGATCGAGACCGTGCGCGCGCTGAGGTCCGTGTTCCGGGGAGAGGCATGGCCGGGCGGGGATCGGGTTCCGGCGCTCGCAGGACCGCTGCTCCCGCGCCCGGCGACGCCCGGCGGGCCCCGGATCTGGGTCGGTGGGCGGGCCGACGAAGTCGTGCGGATCGCCGCGCGTGAGGCTGACGCGTGGAACGGTTGGGGCTTGTCGGTGTCCGCTTTCAGGGGGAAGGTGCGAGTGCTACGGGAGGCGGCCGCCGCGGCCGGGCGAGTCGCGGAGGCGACGTGGGCCGGGATCGCGGTCGCGGGGGAGGACGAGGAGGAAGCCCGCGCGATGCTGGATGCACGGCGCGAGAAGAGGGTGACCGATGCCGACGCCTGGGCCGGGAGCGCGCCGTCGATGGTCGCGTGGCTGGACGGGCTCGAGGCGGAGGGAGCATCTTGGGCTGTTCTCGTCGCGGCGGGGCCGGGCGACCGCATCGAGCTGATCGCCGAGCAGGTGCTGCCGTGCCTGCGGTCGCGGCCGTGACCCGCTCCCGCCGCCTGGAGCGGCAGAAGAGGGCTCTCCGGGCCGATTCGAGGTCGCGGCGAGACTCGCTCGCGCCGCAGGAGCGGGCGCTGAAGAGCGCCGCGATCGCCGAGGGGCTGCTCGCGCTCCCCGAGCTGAGGGCCGCGCGAAAGGTGATGCTCTTCTCATCGTTCGACTCGGAGGTCGAGACGGCCGCGATGATCGAGCGGCTCGCCGTGATGGGCAAGGAGCTCGCGCTCCCGCGGGTCGAAGGAACGGACATCGTCGCCGTCGCCTACCGCTCGGGTGACCCCGTGCGCGAGGCGTGGTTCGGAGCGAAGGAGCCGCTCGACGCGCGGATCCTGTCGCCCGCGGAGATCGACGTCGTCGTGACACCGGGGCTCGGCTTCGATCGCGCGGGCCATCGGCTCGGCTATGGGAGCGGGTTCTACGACCGGTTCCTGCGGCGCGTTCGACCGGACGCGTTCAAGGTCGCCATCGCTTTCCATCTGCAGCTGCTCGATGAGGTGCCGTGGCGGAGCGACGAGGTGCCCGTCGACGCGATCGTGACCGAGTCGCAGACGATCCGATGCCGATGAGGTGATCGGCCCCGAAAGCTGCTCCCCTCAGAACAGCCCGATGGTGCGACCGGTCTCGTCGATATCGACGCCCATGAAGGCCGGGGTCCTGCCGAGCCCGGGCATCCGCTGCATATCGCCGCAGAGCGCGACCACGAAGCCGGCTCCGGCGCTCGGTACCACGCCGCGGACCGGGAGACGCCAACCCTTGGGGCGGTTCAGCCACGTCGGGTCGTGCGAGAGCGACAGCTGCGTCTTCGCCATGCACACGGGATACACGCCGAAGCCGAGGGTCTCCATGCGCGCGATGTCCTTGTCGGCCTGGGGCAGGTAGTCGACCCCGTCGGCACCGTACAGGCGCGTCGCGATGGTCTCGATCTGCTGCCTCAGCGGCGTTCCCGGAGGGGTGAGCGGCCGGAACCCGTCCGGCTCCTCGGTGGCGGCGATGACCGCCTCCGCGAGTTCGATCGCGCCCTCGCCGCCCCTGGTGAACCCCTCGTTGACCACAGCCTTCCACGCTCCCGCCTCCGTGGCGAGGTCGCGGACGAGCGCGATCTCCTCGTCCGAGTCCGATGGGAAGTGGTTGATCGCCACCACGCAGGGCAGCCCGTACGCGTTCACGATCTGGACGTGCGCCGCAAGGTTCTCCGAGCCGAGCCGCACCGCCTCGTGGTTGGTGCCCTTCAGCTGCTCGAAGGGCACGCCGCCGTGGAACTTCATCGCGCGGACCGTCGTCACGAGGACGGCCGCGCTCGGCCTGAAACCGCCGGTGCTGCACACGATGTCGCAGAACTTCTGGAAGCCGAGATCCGACCCGAACCCGCCCTCCGTGACCACGTACTCGCCGAGCTTCAGCGCCGCGCGGGTCGCGATGATGGAGCTGTTCGCATGCGCGATGTTGCCGAACGGGCCGCTGTGGATCAACACCGGCTGTCCCTCGAGGGTCTGTACCAGGTTGGGCTTGATCGCGTCCTTCATGACGACCGTCATCGCGCCCGCCACCTTCAGCTCCTCCGCGGTGACGGGGCGGCCGTCGGAAGTGCTTCCGACGACGATCCGCCCGAGTCGCCCGCGGAGGTCCTGGAGGCCCTCCGACAGCGCCAGGATCGCCATGACCTCCGACGCCGCCGTGATGACGAACTGGTTCTCGCGCGGCACGCCGTGTGCCTTGCCGCCGAGCCCGATCACCGTGTAGCGGAGCTCGCGTGCGTTCACGTCGAGCGTCCTCGGCCACGTGATCGTCGCGGGGTCGATGCCGAGCGGGTTCCCGAAGTAGATCGACGCGTCGAGCGCCGACGCGAGCAGGTTGTGCGCCGCCGTCACCGCGTGGAAATCACCGTTGAAGTGGAGGTTGATGTCCTCCATGGGGACGGCCTGCACGTAGCCGCCGCCGGTGCCCCCGCCCTTGATCCCGAAGACCGGGCCCATCGACGGCTCGCGGAGACAGAGGACGACCTTCCTGCCGAGCCTGCCGAGCCCCTGGGTCAGTGACAGGGACGTGGTGGTCTTGCCCTCGCCGGCCTTGGTCGGCGTGATGGCGGTGGTGATGATCAGCTTGGCGTCGGGGTGGTCCTTCAGACGGTCGAGTGCCGAGAGCGCGATCTTCGCCCGGTACTTGCCGAAGAGCTCCACTTCGTCGTCGAGGAGTCCGGCCTCCACGGCGACCTCGCCGATGGGACAGAGCGCGGCTTCCTGAGCGATCTCGAGTCCGGACTTCACGGCCACCTCCATTGGCCCGCGGTTCGAGGCTGCGTCCAGAGGATACCCAGGCCAGGTAGCGCGCAGATTGACTTGCGGTCATGGACGCCGGACGCGCTGGCCGCCGTGCGGGGCCGGGCGGCATCGGTCTGGTGTCGGGAGGCCGGCTTCTCGGTTACCCTGCCGGTTGAAGAGCGGACACCGTCCGCGCATCAGACCCCTCCCGGAAAGGACTCCGAGCGATGCCACGTCGTGTTCTCATCATGGGCGCCGCGGGGCGCGACTTCCATAACTTCAACGTCGCCTACCGCGACGACCA
>Ga0315282_10003383_pt1 | contig 28659 bp, 30 predicted proteins | sample YL17G07_20_MG_FD_203693 | JGI IMG/M metagenome (GOLD analysis project Ga0315282, IMG submission 203693) | Sediment microbial communities from Yellowstone Lake, YNP, Wyoming, USA - YL17G07_20 | ecosystem: Environmental > Aquatic > Freshwater > Lake > Sediment | place: USA: Wyoming | collected... | reverse complement strand
TATGGCCAATCATTCTGATACTTACAATTGAGGCCTTCGTTTGCGCATTTCTAGCACAGATCATAATCACATATCTCAGGCACATCAAGCTAATCATTTCTTAGAGAATTCACTCCGCGGAACTTGCAAAAAAATCTGGAGGTAACCCAAGAATTCGTTGCATTCCGAATCGGTAGGGCTCGGGTTATAAGCCTAACCACCAGAAGTGTGCGAAGGATGGATGTGAAAAAATAGGATGCAATCAATAGTCTCGAAAGAACTATTGGAGAAAGCAGTCAGAATTCATGGCCATCTCGGACCCTTCTTGGTTCTTGGCCTGAAGATGAGCATAAGAGCAGAGAAGATTCTAGGCGAAGAGCCAAGCAGGTGTGAGCTGGAGACCATAAACAGAAAACCCTTCCTATGCGTGGCGGACGGAATAAAGGCAGTAATAGGAAGCGACGCCGTGACCGTACGAGAAGGCAGCGGTCTCTCTGCCAGATTCGGCAAAGCTAAGCATGGAGAAGTCGTCATAGCGGTAAGAAAGGCTCTGGTCGAAAAATACGCTGAAGGACCATGGGAAAAGAGCGAAGAATATGCTCAAGAGGTTATTCAAAGCAATGACGAGCAACTCTTTGAGTAAACTGCCTGCTTGATTCCTGAAGGTTTCATCAACCTTTAATTCCTGCCTCTTAGAAGAATTCCGTGGGTGATGTTTTTGTCCTTGCGCGACCGCGTGTACCTCAGCATAGCGAACGTCTTGGAGCATTACAGGGTCTCCAAAGGCTTGAAGCTGAAGGAGCTGAGCATGGTGCCGGAGAAGGATACGATCATCGTTGGAGAGAAATCGAAGATACCGAGTTCCCAGAGGATCTTCAGCCTAACGCTCAACACGTTCGAGAAGGAGACGGGCTACCGGAAGATAATCGTCGTCTCCTCACCCTACGACTCAAACAGCGTAAGGGTTCTCGACCCAAAATTCGACGAGTTAGGCAAAATGATCGCCGACGAACTGGGCAAGCCGAAATAAACCGATAAGATGAAAGCCAAGACAGTCGTTTGATTCAAAAAGAAACCTAGGTACTTCCCGCCCGAAAAGCTGTAAAAACGACGCTCTGACCCAAGTTCTATTGTTACTGGTTACTTGAGGGCGCTCTTCTATTGGTATTTTTGCTATTTGAGATTGTTTCGTGCGTGATCGCACGCGCGATTGAATCTCCGAAACGAGAATTGTAAACAATAAGCAAATTCGATCGATTGTGCGATCGTCAACCATGTATGCTAGCCATTTTGAACCGCTTGTGAGACGAGTCCGCTGAAGCGTTCAACGACCTACGAGATGTTCTTTTCTAGCGAAATAGAATTTGACGCTCGCTCTCATTGTACTAATTCCAAGAAGCAAGAGTTCAAGGATAATGAAGAACCTGAAGTCCCAAACTATAGTCGCAACTTCGATAGACAGCTGCGTCAAACCCATACGCGAAGGATCCCCTAATCCTATGAAAAGAAGGAATAGGTAGAAGCCGACGACAGCCGAAGCGATGGATGAGACCAGTTTAATGGGAGACCAGTCCTCCACGATGTTCGCAGAGAAAGACAAAATGGCAAGGACTACGCCAACGATGGATATCGACATAACGATGCCCTGAAGATTCATCTTATCTATTAACATGCGAGGAAGGGATCCCGCAGGCACAAGTTGGAACAAATACTGCAGGCCTATGTTCGGGATCACCACTAGTATCAAAATGTATAAAGCCGCGGACAACACGGCTTTTATGATCTTACGCATCTCTTAATTCTCTCTCTGAATTCTATCCCTTTCTTCATGGCCCTGGAGGAGGCCCTCCTCCTCCCATTTCTACTGAAATGCTCATTCCGACCAAATTAAAAAGCGTTCTGAACTCGAAGGATATGGAAAATGTGACGCCAGAGGGGTCCGTCAGATACGTTTGGGCTTTTTCAGGAGAAACATATAGGCTCACTATTAGATTCTCGCTTGAGCCCGGAGGAATCCTTTTTGAGCCGACGCCTTCCGCTATAACCTCCTTGTCCACTGAGAGAAGCTTCAACTTCAACGTCGCGTTCACTTCAAGTAGTCCAGGATTCCGCATAGCAATCGGCAAAGTGAGGGTGACGCCGGTACTCGGATCACCTGACATCTGCATCCCGGACGACTGGAGGCCCATAACGCTCTGGGCGAAAGAAACTGCCAAGGTGTAGCCTGAAACTCCCATAACTGCATAGACACATAGAGTCGCCACAATCGAAACAACAGCTAAGACTCTGACAACGCCCTTACCTTTTTCCACTACTTCCCCTCCACTCGCACCTATCCAAAAAGATTCTTCACACGGGCTGTAATTAAATATTCCTGACTCCAAGTCGATCGAAAAATCTAGAAAAAGGCTTTTAGTGCCTCAGCGTGACTTTGAAAGATCATTAAATCCTTTAAGAATATCACGGGTCGATCGCTGCTTCAATAGTGTAGACATCGGTATATGAGTTGGCGGTAACTTCCCCACGCACGGTTCGAGCGATTAACGCAAATTTAATAGCGTTTCGATAATTACATGATATACGACGTTGAGGAGAGAATTGCGATGAAGAATAGTCACATCAAAAGAATAGCTCACATCACCATCGGCGTTTCGGATCTGAAAAAGTCCATGTCTTTCTATCAAGACGTTCTTGGTCTTGAGAAGATGGGCGAATGGCCTGCGTATGCAATCTTTGACATCGCTGGAGTATCGTTTGGCTTGGAGCCGAAAGCAAAACTAGAAATCTGTCTGCTCGTTGACGACGTTGACAAAGCCTATCTGGATCTCAAAGACAAAGGAGCCAAATTCTTTACGGAACCAAAAGATCAACCCTGGGGTGCTCGAGCCGCTACCTTCGCCGACCCTGACGGAAACAAGGTCACCATCGAGTCGTTCCAATGCAAAGTCTGCGGCAAAATTTGCCAGAGTTACCGCGAGCTTCTCGAAGAGCACTTGAGAAAACACAAGTGACCGTAAGCCTCACTATCGTGAAGGCCCAATCGCGCGCGATCGATCGCGTGACAAGGGTGTCGATCGAACGAGTGGCAAGAAATAGGATTATATGGGCTTAATAAGAATGTATTTGACCATTTGCGGAGGTGAAACCCATGCCTGTAGTAATAATTGAGATGTGGGAAGGAAGGACCGAGAAAGAGAAGGAGAGGCTAATCAAGGGCGTAACAAGAGCCTTCGAGGAGATTGGCGTAAAGGCCGAGTGGCTAAACATCATAATTCACGATGTACCAAAGAGCAACTGGGGCACGAGCGGAGAACAAGCATCAAAACTGCCCCAATAACACCATCATACATGATTAGAAAGCCCGACGGATGGATCACTTGCAAAGAGTCTAATGGCAACTCCGGTTTTCTCGTCTTTCTGTCGATGTGTTCTTAACAGTAACCTGTGGCTTCCAGATTATGTTTTGATGGGAGGCGGCGAATTTGGCGAGTAAGGGCTAAGTATTTATCCTTAAAGGGCTAAGTATTTATCCCCTAAGGGATAAATATGGTAAGAACACTCACACCGAACGATATAGAAGTATTGAAATTTCTTACTAAGAATCTAACCAAGGACTTCACGATCCTAAAGATAGCTAAAGGGACAGGCAAGACCAATAGGCTGGTCTATGCAGCCGTCAAGAGGCTTATCAAGGAAAAAATCATTATTGTGGAGGAAAAGGCTAACCTTAAGCTATGTAGATTGAACTTTGAGATGCCTCATATAATAGCTTTGATCGAATCAATTCGCTGGCATGACTTTGCGCAAAGTCATCGGGATGTTAATCTTTTAATATCCGATATAATCGCAAGGTCTGCGCTCCCTTTTTTTACCTTGGTGGTCTTCGGCTCCTATGCTAAGGGCACAGCGATCGAGGCGTCAGATCTAGATATTCTGATCATAATCCCCGACAGGAAGTTTGAGGCTTCCATGGATATAGCTATTAAATCAGCAACATCACTGAGCACCATTACGTTGCACTCCATTATCGTGTCCTACACGGAATTCTTGGACATGCTCCGTGAGAACAAGATTAACGTAGCTAAGGAGGTTCTGGAGGCAAGATATGTGACTTACGGAGCTGAGCCATTCTATACAATGGTGGGACGAACATTATGATTGATGAAAAAAGGATCGATGAGGCCAATAGGAACGTAAAGCAGTATCTTTCGGAGGGGCTTTTGAGAGTCAAAGATCATGACGTCAAGAAGTTTGTTTCGTTTTTCATGGAGCAGGCGGAAAGATCCCTTCGCACAGCTAGTTTCATCCAAGAACTTTCAACCGATGACAGAGTAAAGCAGGCCCTAAGAGTGGAAAGAGGGTTCGAATCGTACATATGGGTGATCGTTATCTCCTACTACTCAATGTTCTATGCAGCTTTAGCAATGCTTGCTCGTGACGGAGTAAAAGTAGGGAGGCGAATTGTCCACAAGGTAACAGCCGACGCACTCATACACTTCTTCATTTCAAATAAACGCTTGGTCAAGATGCTTAAAGACTACGAGGAAGCGAGAGATACCACTCTTGAACTCATTGGAAGAGAGGAGTTCGTAAGAAGACTTGAAAAACATGCCGACGAGCTTATAGTAGCTTATGAGCGGGAGATGGAAAAGAGAAGTAGATTTCAGTATGATACGGGCGAGATGGTAAAAAGAGGACACGCGGAGACAAGCCTGAAAAGGGCAAAAGAATTCTTTTCTGAAGTAAGGAAGATTTTGTCAGAATGATTCAATTGATCTATTCAACGGACGATGCGGGGTGGGATTCGAATCCCGCCTCGTGCGGAAATATCTCCAGTAAATTCCAGCTCTTTCATTTCCATGCGATGCTCTCTTAACGGAGCCCTGTTGCTTTCGCAGACAAGTACCGGGAAATAGCTGTGAGAAACATGAACGTTACTAAAAAAGTCGGATTCCATAAATGAAAACGCCCAAGCTGGGCCTAAGCCTCAAACGTTTGTCCAACCCATCGAGGCTTGTCTTTGACGCGTCCCGGTTTTCAGTTGTTTCTACCGGTTCGCTCAAGGATCGATGCAAATCGCTTAAAGCTTGCTCCCCAACTTGGGCAAACCCATTATAGACACAAAGATGTTAATAAGGTTTTTCGAGTCCGCCCTGACAATTCTATTAGGTTTCCAAAAGATTTTAGACAGATTCAAATCGCGTCCGTAAGGTGCTCAGCGTGGAGGAGTTTGAAAGGGACCTAGACCAACTGGTAACAAGGTTAAATAAGGCTTCCAACGACGCCACCCGACAAAAGCTTGAGGATTTGAAGGGCGACCTCATTCGACTAAACACCGAACGACTGGTAAAGATCAACCACTCCGTCATGGAGCTCGTCTGCGCCAAACACCTAATTCTAGGAGGCTACGAGGTCGAGGTCGAACACCTCCTAAACAGCCTCTCCTGCGACCTCTACGCTGTGAAAGGACTAGGACGCCTCATCGTGGAGATCGAGACCGGCTACGTTCCACCCGAGCACGCGCTAGACCCCTTAACCTATTCTAAGGCCAGAATAGCCAGCAAGATATGTCGCTACAGCGGCTACGCCGAAAAATTCGGTCTCGCAACCCCGCCTCATTACATCTTGCCGATCCATCCCGCCCTAACGAAGCCTCCCAGATACAGAACCTCGGAAGAGCTGCAGGAGATCAAAAGCCTATGTGACCTATACTACAGTAGCCCGCCTGTGAACGCGGAGGAGATAAAGAACGCCCACCTCCACACCATATACATTCTCGACGTTGACCAAACGACTGTCAGAGAGTCAGACCCAGCAGACTACACGGAGAAAACAGAAGGGTGAAGCCTTTAACCAATTGAACAATGTTTTGATAGAAAAACCTCATCTACTAGAAAGCCTGCTTATCGATACTTGTGGAGTGTGATCTTCCAAGAGATTGGCCGGTGAGAAAACCTCCAGCAGACTGATCTGCGGCGTCGACGACGCGGGGAGAAAGCCCGACGCCCGTCCGGCTTCCCCAAAGGCCCCGTCGTCGGCCCCCTCATAATAGCCGGCGCCCTCTTCCGCGAGGACCAGCTCGACGCCCTGAAGGCACTGGGTGTAAAAGACTCGAAGATGCTCTCCCCCCGACGCCGAGAGGCGCTGGCCGCCCAAATCGAGACGCTGGCTACCGGATACTCCTACATCGAGATCAGCCCCGCCCAGATCGACCACATCGTCCTAACGGGCAAGAGGCTGCACCGACTCAACCTACTCGAAGCCCAAGCCATGGCCAAAGCAATCGAAACCTTGAAGCCAAACCTCGCCTACGTCGACGCCTCCGATGTCAAGCCCGAACGCTTCGGACAACAGATAAAGAACCTACTCACCATCAACGCCGAGATAATCTCCGAACACAAAGCCGACCAAAAATACCCCGCCGTCTCCGCCGCCTCCATCCTAGCAAAAGTCCGAAGAGACCAACACATCAAACAACTACACGAAAAACACGGCGACCTAGGCACCGGCTACCCCAACGACCCAAAAACCCTCAAATTCCTAAAAACACTCCTAACCCAAGGCCCCCTACCCCACTACGTACGAAAATCCTGGAAAACCATCAAACGACTCAACCAAGAAGCTAAACAACGCCACCCCCCACCCCCCCTCCCCCAACACACAAAAATTTCTCATAAAAACACACTCAAAAAAACCTGAACCAAAGCGCTAAATACCCTTAAACCCCATGTTTTAAGCGAAGACACGCCTAAAAACACAAACAAGAGGAAATGAAAACATGGCTAAATGTCCAAGTTGCGGCGCAAACGTCGCCACACCCGTCAAAGAATGGGACGTAGGCCCAAAACTACACGTCAAAATGTACGAACACTGCGGCAAAAAATTCCGCGAATACGTCAAGAAATAAGCTTGCTGATCCTCCCTCTTTTTTTCTTTTTTAAATCCTAGCATCTATCACACATTCACGGCCAAAACCACGGCCCAACTACTTCACATACCTCGCAACAACCATAACGTGATCACGGTCATAAGGCTCCAAACCAAAAACCTCCTCCACCTCAAAACCCCTCCCACGAAGCACCTCCAACTCCCTCTCATAAACCCTCGACGGCGCCTCCACCACATCAATACTCCTCGCCTTAATCGCCAACAACACCCACCCACCTCCCTTCAGAAACATATCCGCGTTATCCGCCAAAACCCTAGCCTGCTCCGGCTGCGCCACATCACAGTACACATCATCCACCTCCCCAACAAACATACGATAACTCTCCGGAAACCTCGCATCACCAAACAACGGAACCATGTTAACTCTAAGACTACAAGCCTTCTCAACAAGCTCCCTGAAGACCCGAGGCGCAAACTCCACACAGAAGACGCTACCCCCCGCACCCACAAGATCTGAAACATGGCTCGCCGTCGTACCCGAGGCAGCGCCCAAATAGAGCACCCGATGCCCCGGCTGAACCGGAAGCACCTTCAAACCCTTCAAAACAGCCGCGGCCAACTTGCTTCGATAAGGATCCCACAAACGAAACTCTTCGCCTTCGAACTCAACGAGCCTTTCCCCATAGACCGCCGTTCCCGGAACCAGATTAAGCGTGGCAAGCCTCTCTCTCTCGCCCTCCAGCCACACCCAATAGACGCCTGGAAACCGCTCATGCTGCTGAACCCTTACGGCCATCTCTCCTTCCCTCCTCAACCACTGGCTCAGCATACTTCTCCCTGATCTCCTCAACCCGCTTCTCAAAATCCGCCCGCAACCTATCGCCTATATACTCTCCAGAAAAAGCGTCAACCCTCGCCGCGATCGCAAGCCTACCCGCCAACGCCCTAGCAATCTTCCCCCTCTGCCACCAAGGCGCCTGCCGGATCTGAGGATGCTGGAAGATGAAGCCGTGCTTAGGCGGCTTCGACCCAGTCTTAAGCGACCTAAAGAGAGCCTTCTCCGCCCCCAAGACCTGGATCGTACTCGACGGCTTAGACGCCAAACCTTCCAACCCACCCGCGGCAGCAATCAGACGCGCACCCAGCGTCGAGCCTACGAGGGCTTGAACGTTCGGGGCAACCGTGCTCATCGTCTCGTCCACATATTTCTCTATGTTCTCCCTAGCCTTATGTAGTTCCAGAGCCTCACGTGAGATCAAACGGATTTGCTCAATATCATTCGCGGCGATCACGGCTCCCATAGAAGCCTCGGCCGAACGCAAAATCTTCTTCGCCTTATCTTTAGGAAACCCCAATTTCTCAAGGCATTCTTCGTCAAAATTACTTCTATCTCCCAAATCGGCGATCAGTCTCAGAAAAGCTTCTTGGTCTTCAACAAGGTTGCCAAGCTCTGGAAAATGGAGGCCATACCACTCGCGAAGCCGGTTCGAGAAAAGGTTCAACGTCCTGTCAAAATCGTCCAAAGCCAAAACAGCTTGAATGGCAAGCTGATCTCTCTTCTCAACCGCTCTCTTCACATCCGTCTTAGCCAGCGAAATCGAGACGTTGTGGAGGAGTTGTGTGACCTCTTCAGGCCTAGCTACATACCCAATCTCCACCGCTTTCACGCCTAGGCTTCTTCTAAGAACTTCAGCAGCCCTACTCGACTTCTCCACATCTACCTCAACGTCCAACTCCTCACGCACCCTCTTAGCCAGCCCTGCGCTCTCAAAGACGAATCGGTCATAGCCCATCTCCTTCAGTCGCGTCACCAGATCGACCAACTCCTCAACAGTCTCTCCTACCCGTATCCTCTTCAACTTATCAGCGATCTTCTCAACATCTTTAGGAAACGGAACACTACCGACCAAGCTGCCGTCTTCTTCGAAGCCGAAGATCCCGATAACGCTCTCAACGATCCAGGCCTTCAAAACAAACCTGCCTTCTCAGATGCACCTCTAACCTTTATCTAAGCGTTTGAATAAACCTTCTGGAACAAAGCGTGGTCGTCACTTGAAGCCTGATCTGACCGTCGAGATCGCAGGACTAAAGCTTAGAAATCCAACCATGCTCGCGGCGGGAGTTCTCGGAATCTCAGGCTCACTTCTCAAAAGGGTCGCCGAAGCCGGAGCCGGAGCCGTGGTAACAAAGTCCATAGGCCCAGAACCACGCGCAGGATATCCCAACCCCACCGTAGCTGATGTCAGATGCGGCCTCTTAAACGCGATGGGTCTTCCCAACCCCGGCATCAAAGCCTTCTCCCGAGACATAATCGCCTTAAAAACTTTAGAGATCCCACTCATCGTCAGCGTCTTCGGCTCCAATCCACAGGAGTTCGTTGAAGTAGCTCGGGAAGCTGAGAAAGCTGGCGCCGATGCACTGGAACTCAACGCCTCCTGTCCTCATGTTAAAGGGATTTCCGAGATCTGTCAGCATCCACGCCTCTTGTCCGAAATAGTCAAATCAGTGAAATCCGCCGTAACTGTGCCAACCGTAGTAAAGCTTTCTCCAAACGTTGCAGACATCGCTGAAACAGCCAAGATTGCCGAGGACGCAGGCGCCGATGCCGTAACGGCAATAAACACCGTGAGAGCCATGGCCATAGAAATAGAGACCGGCCGCCCAATACTAGCAAACAAGACTGGCGGACTCTCCGGCCCCGCGATAAAGCCGATAACCGTCCGATGCGTATACGAGATCTCAAAATCAGTAAAAATACCCGTCATAGGATGTGGAGGAATAGCCTGCTGGCAGGACGCAATAGAGCTACTTCTGGCAGGCGCCACCGCCGTCCAGATCGGTACCGCGATCGCTCAAAAGGAATTGAAGATCTTCAAATCCGTAGCGTCAGGGATACAGAACTATCTCAAAAATAAAGGCTACAAAGAGGTGCAAGAGATCGTTGGCCTCTCACATCAATACTGATCAAACAAGGATCGTGGAGATAGTTAAGACCAAACGGGAAGCCTCCGGAATCAAAACCATCCTTTTCCGAGACAGACGCTGTGCAAAAGCCAAACCCGGCCAATTTGTCATGGTCTGGATCCTCGGAGTAGACGAGATCCCCCTAAGCCTATCGCTGACAGATCATAAGGGCCATTCGGGCATAACAGTTGCAAAAGTCGGAGAAGCAACAGACATCCTATACTCGAAAGCTCCAGGTGAACAGATTGGCGTGAGAGGACCGTACGGAAACGGCTTCGAAACTGTCGGAGAAGAAGCATTAGTCGTCGGCGGAGGCATAGGTCTCGCCCCACTGATGCCGCTGACAGAGGCTCTCTCAAGAAGAGGAGTTAAAGCTACGATAATCGCTGGGGCGAAGACGAAAGCAGCCCTCCCCTTCATCGAAACAATCAACTCATACGCAGTCGCCAGCCACGAGGTTCACGTAGCGACCGACGACGGAAGCTACGGCGTACATGGAACCGTAATCGACATACTCAAAGACCTATTAGGGAAACGTAGTTTCGACGTGATATACACCTGTGGCCCCGAGGACATGATGCTGAAAGTCTTCAATATCGCAGAAAACCACAAGACGCGCATCCAAGCATGTCTGGAACGCTACATGAAATGTGGACTAGGGCTGTGCGGCCACTGCGTCCTCGACCCCCTCGGTCTAAGAGTTTGTAAAGACGGCCCCGTCTTCACCAGCGAGATCCTTAGAAAGTCGTCAGACTTTGGAAAATACAAGACCGCGGCAGACGGGAGAAAGATCCCGGTTTGAAAAGTTTAAAGGTTTAAATACGAAACGGAAGGGGATTTAGTGGGAGGTGCAAAGATATGCCAACTCACGGTTCACTAACGAAAGCCGGAAAAGTCAGAGGACAGACTCCAAAAGTCGAATCAAAAGGCAAGAAGAAGCCTATACCCAAGGTAAGAAACCATAGGAACTACATCAAGTTACTCGCAAACGCTGGAAGAGAAGACTACAGGAAACGGCGTAGCTAATCAATAGTAGCATACTTTTTCTTGACTTTCGATAGCGGTAGGAAGCTCGATGCAGGAAGCGCTGCTTTGCCAAGAGATAATCCAACGACTAATTACCGCTGAAAACGTCAGCAAGAAAAATCTGACCACGATCAAGATCGAAGTCTCGGGCAAATACAAGGTAAGTGCACCAAGCAACTCAACAATCATAAAATACCTTAAGCCCAAGGAACGCAAGAAACTTCTACCGCTGTTAAGACGGAAGACCGTCAGAAGTATCAGCGGCATCGTCGCTGTAGCGGTCATGACGGCGCCTTATCCATGCCCAAAGAATTCTCCCTGCGCCTATTGCCCTGGAGGACCCGACTTTGCAGTGCCTCAAAGCTACACGGGTTTCGAACCGGCTACAAAGAGAGGTCTGCAAAACAACTTTGACCCCTACGCTCAGGTAAGAAGCCGCATCGGGCAGTTGGAGGCCATCGGCCACACAGTCGACAAAGTGGAGTTGATCATCATGGGAGGCACCTTCCCCGCCACGCCTCTCAACTATCAAGAGCACTTTGTCCGACGATGCCTAGACGCAATAACCCGCATTCAGTCAAAATCCCTTGACGAAGCTAAAACAAACGCAGAGTCCAGCCTCATTAGAAACGTCGGCATAACGGTTGAGACCCGTCCTGACAGATCTAGTGAAGAGGACATAGATCGCATGTTGTCGATGGGCGTCACAAGGGTCGAGTTAGGGGTCCAAACCGTCTTCGACGACGTCTACGAACTCGTCAACCGCGGCCACCGCGTAGAAGACGTTATCGAAGCCACCCGCGCCTTGAAAGACTCCGGCCTAAAGGTCTGCTACCACATGATGCCTGGACTGCCCGGCTCAAACTTCGAGAAAGATCTTGACGCATTTCGAAGAATCTTCGAAGACCCAGGCTTTAAACCGGACATGATCAAGATCTACCCTTGCCTAGTAATCAAGGGAACCAAAGTCTACGACTGGTGGCTAGAAGGCAAGTACGAGCCGTACACGACCGAGGAAGCAACCGAACTGATTGCGCAGGTGAAGAAAATGATCCCGTCTTGGGTCAGAGTGATGCGTATGCAAAGGGACATCCCGGCGGGATTGATCATGGCCGGCGTCAAGAAGAGCAACCTCAGGGAACTTGTCCTACAGAAACTGAAGGATGAAGGTTCGACGTGTCGATGCATCAGATGCAGAGAGGTAGGACATCGCATCATGAAGGACAATGTCAGTCCAGACCTAGGAAGGATCCGGTTTTCAAAGCTTGAATACAAAGCTTCCGGTGGAAAAGAGTTTTTCATCTCCATCGAAGACCGACTGAACGACGTTCTAATAGGCTACCTAAGGCTGAGGGCACCGTCCGAAAAGGCGCACAGACCAGAAATAGGTCCAGACACGTCCATTGTCCGGGAACTTCACGTTTATGGCGATGTGGTTCCTGTTGGGAAACATGTTGCGGAAGCATGGCAGCATAAAGGGTGTGGCGCACTGCTACTCTCCGAGGCAGAGAAAACATCGTTGGAAGAGCTTGGCAGGGAGAAGATCGTGATCACAAGCGCCCTCGGAACAAAGCAATACTACAAGAGCTTTGGCTACGATTACTATGGCCCATATGTCTCGAAGCATCTCAAGAATTGATTACGTATCTAAAAAGAGCGAATAGCTTCTAGGGCATGTCGAAGGCCTAAGAACCCGTCTTCGCAGGCGCCTAATACATTAAAAAGGCCTCCTGCAGCTTAGTATTACGATGTAGCTAAGACATTCAATCTTCTTCATACGATCAGGGTGAATAGCTTTATGGATGAATTAACAGGGTATCGCGGAGAAGTCCTTCAGGCCTTAAAAAAATTCGCCGTAAAGGTCGGCGACATCATTAAGATCGCGACTGACGGCGACGTATTTGAAGGCACATTGATGCCGCGATACGAGTTGGCCGATGACAAGCATATCGTGATCAAGCTAAAAAATGGATACAACGTCGGCATCCGAACATCCCCCAACATCAAAATTGAGAGGGTGGGAGTCGGCACGATACCTGCTTTTGTACCGCCGCCCCTGCCTAAGGAAAGGCCGGGCTTACCTGAAGTCGCGGTCATCAGCACTGGTGGAACTATTGCAAGTAGAGTTGACTACCGTACTGGCGCTGTACACCCCGCTATCTCGGCAAGCGATCTCTACAGCGTCGTCCCAGAACTATCAGAAATAGCGAAGGTTCGCGCTGAAGTCTTGTTCAGCTTGTATAGTGAGAACATTCAAGCTAAACATTGGACGAAAATGGCTGAAACGACGGCAAGCTACATTAGAGGAGGCGTGAACGGCGTCGTCATATGTCATGGGACCGACACAATGGCTTACACCTCCGCCGCTTTGAGCTTTGCACTTCAAAACCTACCTGTTCCGGTGGTACTCGTCGGCTCGCAGAGATCCTCAGACCGGCCTAGCTCCGATGCCGCCATGAACCTGATTAACGCGGTGGTCGCTGCCGGAAACGCGCCTCTAGCCGAAGTTGTCATAGGTATGCATGAGTCGCCATCAGACACAGCGACCTTACTGCATCGTGGAACGAAGGTAAGAAAATGTCATACGAGTAGAAGGGATGCTTTCAGATCCATAAACGTAGGTCCCCTTGCAAGAATCGAAGCAGGTAAGATCACGATGTTGACTGAAAACTACACAAGAAGAGATTCGGAAAGAAAACTGGCGTTAAAGCCGAGATTCAACGAAAAGGTTGCCCTAATAAAGTTTCATCCACTGTTCGATCAAGAGTTAATAGAGTGGCATTTGAACAACGGTTACAAAGGAGTAATACTGGAAGGGACAGGTCTCGGGCATGTCAGAAAGCATCTGCTTCCATCTATTAAAAAATCGATAAGAAACGGTGTGATCGTGTGTATGACCTCGCAGTGCCTCTGGGGACGCGTGAACATGAATGTATATGACGTTGGTAGAGACCTGCAGAAGATAGGGGTCGTACCTCTGGAAGACATGTTGCCTGAGACCGCACTAGTAAAGACAGCATGGGTTCTCGCGCAGACCGGCAACGTAGAAGAGGCAAGGAAGCTGTTGCTGACCAATATGGTCGGCGAATTCTCGTCGAGAACACTGTACGAAGGGTGGTGACTTCAGTATTGGCGCTTGACTTCTCCAAGTTAGGATTAAAGGTCGGTCTAGAGATTCATCAACAACTAGACACTGCCCAGAAGCTGTTTTGTCCATGCATATCCCGGCTTTCGACTCTAACCCCTAATGCGAAGTTTTATAGAAGGCTCAGACCGACGCAGAGCGAGTTGGGAGAAGTAGATCCTGCCGCTGCATTCGAATACAAGAGGGGGCGAGGCTTCGTCTACGAGGCAGACGATGAGACATCCTGCCTCGTCGAAATGGATGAGGAGCCACCACACGGCTTGGATTGGGAGGCAATAGACATCTGTCTAACGGTGGCGCAAATGCTCAAGGCTAGAACTGTTGACGAAGTCCACGTAATGCGTAAAATCGTAATCGACGGCTCCAATACAACGGGCTTCCAGCGGACCTGCGTGATCGCCCTCGGCGGAGAAATGGCGATAAACGGCAAAAAGATTTCTATACAAACTATATGCCTTGAGGAGGATGCTGCCAGAAAAACTGGCGAAAAGGGCCTATCAATCAACTATAGGCTGGATCGGCTTTGCATCCCGTTGATAGAGATTGCCACTGCTCCAGAGATCTACACCCCCGATGAGGCTGGAAAAGTGGCTCTGGCATTGGGTAGAATTCTTAGGGCGACCAAAAAAGTCAAGCGCGGCCTTGGAACAATCCGACAAGACTTGAACGTATCTGTTAGAGGCGGTGCACTGATAGAAGTGAAAGGGGTTCAAGAGCTTGAGCTGGTGCCGAGCGTTGTGGAATATGAAGTTAGAAGACAGTTGAAGTTGCTTGAGATTCGAGACGAACTAGTCCGCAGAGGGGTGAAAAAGGAAGGTGTGACGAGAACTTTCGTCGATGTGACCGGAGTTTTCAGAGAAACTAAATGTTCGGTCGTCAAAAATGCCATCGAGAATGGGGGAGTCGTCCTTGCACTTACCCTGCCCAAGTTTAGGGACCTTATGAGAATTGAGCTTGAGCCTGACGTGAAGCTGGGAACAGAATTGGCCGACTACGCCAAATTCTGGGGTGGTGTTGGAGGAATCTTTCACACTGACGAGTTGCCGGGATATGGTATAACTGAAGGTGAAGCCTCAGACCTGAAGGCAGCCGCGCACGCTGGAGACATGGACATCGTAGTGTTCGTCGCCGACAAGCGAGGCAAAGTCATCGACGCGCTGAACGCCGTGGCAGAGAGAGCGCGTAAGGCGTTGGACGGCGTTCCAAGTGAGACCAGAGGCGCATCTCCCGACGGTTCAACTCGTTACTCAAGGCCACGACCTGGTGCCGCCAGGATGTATCCCGAAACCGATGTTCCTCCGGTTCCAATATTGAAGGAGCGAATTGATCAGATTAAGTTGAATCTGCCAGAGTTGCCGGATGTAGCGATCAAGCGTTTTGTATATGAGTACGGACTCGGCGAAAAACTTGCGGCTCAGATACTAAGCTCAGACTATTTTGATGTCTTCGAGAACATAGCCAAGAAGACGGGTGTTTCAAAGTCATTTATTGCTGCAACCCTCACCGAGACACTAACAGGCCTTCGTAGGGAAGGCGTGAAAATAGACAGAATAAGTGACCAAAACATTAAGATGACGTTCAAGCTAATCGATGAAGGGGTTATGGCCAAGGAAGCCATACCAGACGTCTTCACATGGTTAGCTGAGCATGGAGACTCAACGGTTGACAAAGCCGTCAAAAGCCTAGGGCTTCAAATCATTTCGGAAGGCAAGCTCGAAGCTTTAATCGACCGCGTAATTCAAGAAAACATCGCTTTGATTCGAGAAAGTGGCCCAGCATCAGTCAATCAGCTCATGGGAGTTCTAATGAAGCAACTCCGTGGCAAAGTCGACGCAAGACTAGCGAACCAAAAGCTAAAGGAAAGAATTCAAGATTTGGTCAAAGATCAGAACACATGAATGTTCAATAAATAAAAAGTGGGAGAGCCAGAGGGGATTTTACTCTTTCTTCTCCTCTTCCTTCTCTTCTTCCGTGGCTTCTTCCATGATAGTCGGCGGCGGCGTTGTCGCCATCGTCCATCCGATCCATAGAGCGATGAAGGCTATCAGCATTACTCCAGCCAACACTGGTAGAATGACTGCCCAACGCAGGGTATAATTATCGATAGGCGCATAGAAGAGCCACCTCAAAGATTCCGAAGGTGGAGGGAAGAACAACCAATAAACGTAGGCTACAGCAACAACCAGGCTCACCAGAAAAATAAGTGCTCCAAGCGTCTTGTCGCTCATATATTCATTCTCCTTTAGGCATAACGTTATTGTTAAGATCAAACTTAAAACTTTCGAGTGCCAATTTTCAGAATCGAAGAAGTATAAGAGCTGTAGAGATGTCAAAAGCTCAGGGCTAGAACTCTGCTGCAAGTCCAAAAAGACATGAAAATATGCGAGAACTGTTTCATTCTAGGCGTTTCTTTACTTTTTTGTAGACGAATGTCCCGTCTTCTCCAGAGATCACTCTGAGATCGTCCTTCAACCCGCTCTTATGTAGGAATCTCCTCAAGACTCCTCTAACAAGGCTTCTCTTTGCGTCTTCTTCTTCGAAGCCGAGAACAAGTTTGTTTCCTTCTTCACTAACGCTTGCTTCTAACTTTTCCTCCAGAAACGCTTTCAAGTCTTCAAGTTTCTTACCCTTGATCGACTTGAGATCTGAGACATCGACTGTAACCTCGGACATGTTTAGCCCTCCGACTAATCTTGCTGCTGAGCCCGATAAGCCTTTCGATGACACAAGTCCAAGTTTATGTGTCAGGGTTTAACGAGGACGCAACCTTTCGATAAATAACTACTTCTGGGAAAATACAGCAGACATCGACCAATCGTCATCGTCGCTTGGTAAATAAACTTGTGCTGCACTCCGTCAAGTCTTTTTTTCCAATCTTTGAGGGGGAAAGAATCTGAGAATGAATTCTCTGAAGCCCACGTTTCCTACAAGTGCGCCCATAAGGAGGCTCATAACTGTTATTTCTATCCATGCCTTTGGAATAACGATGGGTATCATGAAACTCATCGCGTATCCATAGAAATACAGGACTACATATAGAAAATAGAGTACAGTAAAGATGCATTCTGGAATATACGACACAAGTATAAGGGGAACGGTTAAGATGGAAGACCGCGAACTCCTGTTTATTCTCAGTTTCTTATAGAGAAAGCCGGCCGTGAAGCCTGTCAAGGCTTTTCCAAAAGGGACTCCTACGAGAGAAAGTAGTCCAAGCGAACCGATTACGTAGCCAAAGTAATAACCCGCGTAAATGCCGCTTAGAAGCCCCACCATTGCCCCCACATAGGGTCCGCCGGAAATAGCCGCTACAAAGGTTGCGACATGGGACAAGTCCAGTGCTGCTCCGGCTTGACCTGAGACCGCCCCCAGAATAGGTGCAGCGTGTAATGAGATTCCGGAGAGCAAAGTGCCCAAGGCACTCATTATCGCGACAAACGAAGTTTGTTTTGTGTCCATGCAGACTGTAACCACATCCAGCAGTAAACATTACATTAGCTATTTAAGAGTAATTACTCAAGATAAAGTCGCACACGCAAGTTGAAGTGCGCAACCTCTGCTTGCTGACTGGAATAAGAGCTTAAACAGTTCCTACAGATCTTAAGCACTTGCTGGCTAACCTGAAATATTCTTCAGTTTACTTTTCAACCGCTTTCATAACGGCTTCTGCAAAATCCTCCGGGGCGACTCCCGGAGACAGTACCCTATTTTCTCCATAAAACCTTCTGACCGCGGCTAACACTTTCTCTCTCTCGGCTTCGACTCCAATCAGCATCTTTTCCATCTCCCAAAGTTTGTCTTCAGGGTACAGGAAAAAATCTCCGGAGATGACTATTCCTCCGATGAGTCCTTGCCGTACATTCACTTTCACTTTTATTAATCCTTTAGCCGCCTTGTATTGTCCTTCACCCATAATTCGCACCATCTACTCTTCTGTAAACATAATTGCAGCATAGTAAAGAACCTTAGCCTCAAATTCGATAAGCTTAAAGCAACACTAATTTTATTTTTAGACTCTGCTCAATAGTTAGGGTTTTGTGTACGCCTTCGTCAGAATAGGGATCTGAGATGAAAAAAGCTAGCGGAACCTATAAACCGGTTGAACTTGAAGCGCGAGTTGCATCTTTTTGGAAACGAAAAAAGATCCCACAAAAGGTTGCAAAAATGAGGAGCAGGAAGCCTCTATTTAAATTTTTGGAAGGTCCTCCGACCGCAAATGGCTTCATGCACGTTGGTCACGCTCGTGGAAGAACAATGAAGGATGCAGTTCTCAGGTTCAAAACGATGCAAGGCTACAACGTTTGGCGACAGGCGGGTTGGGACACGCAAGGACTTCCTGTTGAATTGGAAGTTGAGAAGAAGCTTGGCTTGAACTCGAAAAAGGAGATCGAGGAGAGAGTTGGCCTGAGGAACTTTGTGGCGCAATGCAACCAGCTCGTCGATTTTTACATCGACCACTGGAGAAAAGCTTCCGAAAAGCTAGGTCTCTGGCTTGACTACGACAATGCGTACCAGACTAGGCACGAGAGCTACATCGAATTCGTTTGGTGGACGCTGAAGAAAGCAGACGAAAGAGGACTATTGGTAGAGGACTTTAAAGTAGTTCCAGTATGTCCGAGGTGTGGGACACCGGTTTCAAGCCATGAAGTGGCACAAGGATACACAACCACGGAAGACCCATCTCTTTATGTGAAGTTTCCTATGGAAGATAGAAGAAACGAGTTCATCGTGATATGGACGACGACGCCTTGGACGCTTCCGGGCGATGAAGCTGTCTCCGTTAACCCGAAATACGACTACGTGAAAGTGCAAGTCGGAAAAGAGCATTGGATCCTCGCCAGCGCGCTTTTGAAAAACGTCGCCTCTGAGCTTGGATTAGATAAGTGCGAGGTAATTGAAACAGTCAAAGGAAAGGACCTTGAAGGTCTTCGATATCTTCACCCGTTGATGGAAGAGGTGCCTCAGCATAAAGATCATAAAGGCAGATTCGACCACGCAATAGTTTGCGGTGAACATGTAACACTTGAAGAAGGAACGGGTTGCGTCCACACAGCTCCAGCTCACGGCCCTGAAGACTTTGAAATAGGCAGAAAATATGGGCTGCCAGTTTTTTGTCCCGTGGACATATATGGCCATTTCACAGACGAAGGTGGTAAATACGCTGGAAAATACGTTAAAGAAGCAGACCCTATAATATTAGAGGATCTCAAGCAGAAGGGCCTTCTTCTAAAGATTGGGATCATAACGCACGAGTACGCTTTCTGCTGGAGGTGCGATACGCCACTTATCTATAGGGCAGATAAACAATGGTTTCTCAAAGTCGCACCCATAAAAGACGAGATACTAAAAGAGAATAGGAGAATCAATTGGGTTCCAGAGTGGGCTGGATCCAGCAGATTCGAAGACTGGTTGCTTAACGCCGAAGATTGGTGCATCTCGCGGTCAAGAATCTGGGGTTCTCCTCTCAACGTGTGGTTGTGCCAGAACTGCGGCAGCAGACAGGTCGTAGGAACAATAAAAGAACTGAAATCTCTGGCCAAGTCACCGCTGAAACAGGTCAAGTTACATCGGCCCTGGATCGACGAGATTGTACTCAGATGCCCAAGATGCGGCGGCGACATGAGACGCACAGAGTACGTTCTCGACTGCTGGCTCGACTCAGGAGTAGCCCATACGGCTCCGCTTGGCTACCTCAAGAACAAGAGACTGTTCAAGAGGCTTTACCCCTACGACTTCATCACCGAAGCGGTCGATCAGACACGAGGATGGTTCTACTCTCTAATATTCACGGGCGTCGCGCTCTTCGACCGCTCCTCGTACAAGAGTGTGCTTTGTCAAGGCCTCCTCTTAGACAAGTATGGGCAAAAGATGTCAAAGTCCAAGGGAAATGTAGTGTGGGGATTAGACGCTATGGATAAGATTGGAGCAGATCCACTTCGACTCTATCTCCTCTGGAAGTCTACGCCTTGGGACTCTTTGGCCTTCGACTATGACGAGGCTGATCAAATAGCAAGGTGGCTATCGATCCTATGGAACGTCTTTTCGTTTGCGTCTACCTATATGGATCTCGACAAGTTTGATCCTAGTAGATGGGCACATGAAAGATTGAGGAGACACTTGAGGCCTGAAGACAGATGGATGCTCTCGAAGGTTCAGTCCCTCGTAAGAGAGGTTAGTAGCAACTTTGAGAACCTCCATCTTCATCAACCAGTGAGGGTGATTCTTGACTTCATAACGCAAGATCTAAGCCGCTTATACATACGTCTCGTGAGAAGGAGAACGTGGGTGGAAAAGGAAGATCCGGACAAACTAGCCGCCTACGCAACGCTCTACGAAACGCTTTCAATACTGCTTAGGCTTCTGGCGCCGTTCGCGCCCTACGTCACAGAGGAACTGTATCAAAATTTTGTCAGAAAAATCGACTCAAAGGCTCCTGAGAGTCTGCACATGTGCAAGTGGCCGAAGCTGGAGGCCGATTTGGTTGTCAAAGACATGGAAAGTCAAATGGAATCAGTGAAAGACCTGCTTTCAGCAATCTCTCATGTTCGTCAAAAAGCGCAATTGAAGTTGAGATGGCCCATTCAGTCTGTTATCATAGTACCTAAGAATAAGGAAACTCAGAGGGCCGTGAAAACTTTCAGAGATGTGATTCTGGATCAAGCCAATTCAAAGGACTTGAAGGTGCTAAAGATTGGGGAGGTGCCAGAAGATGTCAAAATCGTTGTAGGGCTTGACTACGCGAAGGCTGGTCCCCAGTTCAAGGAAAAAACCCCTGAGATATCTAAGCGTTTGAACGAGGTCGAAGGACAGCTTGTTCAGAAAAGTCTCTTGAAAGACGGCAAGTATCGGCTTGAGCTTGGCAATGGCGCCTCCGTTTGCCTAATGCCCGACACTCTGATCTTTAAAGAAGGGGTCCCAGCACACTTAATGTTCGTTGAATCTTCCTCTGCAAAAATCTATCTGGATATTACTAGGACCAAGGAGCTACTTGTGGAATCCTTGGCCAAAGAGGTCGTCAGACGCGCACAATTGATGAGGAAGGAGATGGGCCTCAGGGTGGAGGAGTTTGTAAGTTTGTTTGTCGAAGTCCAGAAAGAGGAAACGATGAAGGCGTTAGAGGAGATGAAAGAATACATCAAGACCGAGGTCAGGGCGAGGGATTTCCAGATAGGACCTCCGAAGCAACTTAGGCTTCCTGAAGAAGCCTATGAAAGGGAATGGAAGATTAGGGATACTGGTGTCAAGATCGCTTTAACTAGGAAGAAGTCTTGAGCTTCTTTCTCTGATAATCTGCGAGAAAAAACGCGTTTCAAAAGATACTCTAGACTGGTTTAGGTATCTTCGGCATCTTTCCCACGCGTTTTTTCACTTCCTCTGGCCAGTCTTCTACATCAAATCCGTGCTGATCTAGGAATACTGCTACCAGCCTCGTCAAACCTATACCAAAACACCCGGTCCAAAGCTTTTCTCCGGATGTACATTTAATATTGAAGTGCTCCGTGTAATGGCTTCCGTGTGAGTTGAAGGATCCGCAAGCCAGCCATACGTCCTTCTCTTCGGATTCTCTTGTGCCCTTGGTGGGCATGTAGAACTGCCATTCATACTTTGGTGCTTCTGGGATCTCAACAGACTCGTCAATCTTTTGGTCCTCAGCCAGATAGAATGTGTCTCCGGCGAACTGAATTCTCCACTCTAGCTCCAGATATTTGTCAATGACATCAGTAGCTCTATTCATAGCCTTATCCCTGATTTCTTCAACCACCTTTGGTTTCCCGAGCCAGACGTGTTCAATTCTCCAAAACTCACTAAGCCGCTCTATGCCCTTAACTCCTCCGGCCTCGTGCCGGTACGTTGGTCCACCATATTCATAGACACTGATTGGCAAATCGCTTTCACGAAGAGTCTTATTCCGATAAAGCTGGTAGAAAGGTGTACATTGGGCAGGATCCAAAATGTATCCGGGCTGTTCTAACAAATCCTCCAACTCGTCCATGGGCAATTCTCCGGTGATCTCAGCCTTCACTTGAAATGGTGCGTATTCTTCCTTCTCCCTCACTCTGGGGGCGCTTACATAGAACATCCCTCCAGGCTCACCTTGAATCTTCTTGGCTGTGAAAGCGACTTCGATTGGGATAAGCTTCGGCAGCAGTATTTCTACGAATCCCAATTGTCTAGAAACTTTCTCCACCATGATGTCCTTTAGCGCCGTTTGCAGCGTTGCGAATGGTGGCAAGTAGTACCATTGGCCTCTTCCCGGAAACCTCTCGACCCAGCCGAGTTCAAGTACAGTCTCGGTGAGATCGCCTTTAAATTTCATCGTCCTCTCTTTGCTCTTCCTGATTACGACGCCAACCTTACGTGAAAATTCTTTTCTTATCGTCCTCGTCTCAGGAGCAAGGAACCTAATCAGACGCTGCACATCTCCGCGGTCAAGGACCGATTCGTCGACATCTCTCAGTATAATTCTGGCTTTCCCGTCAAGCATTTCGACCTCTTTCACGAGAGGATACTTCTTTATCATCTCCGCCCGTTCTTCAGCAGCCTCTATCTCCAGCTTATATCTCTGGACGAATATTCTTCGAATGCCGATTTTGTTTTCTTTCAGCTTTTCCGTAAGGAAGTTCTTAAGACGTTTAATGGCATCATGCGCAGTGACAAACCTAGTTCCCTCAATCTTAACTTCTAAAACGCTTCCCTTTATGGACCAAGCTGAGACTCTGGCACCTGTAGCTCCTGCCGGAACACCTCTTCGAAGAGTTTCGTCATTTACCTTTTCAATTATAGATGAAACCTTGTCGCGTAGCGGCTCCAAATTCGAAGTAGCTTCAAGATACCCCTCTAACTCGAACTCCAGATCCTTTAGCCTCCATAACTTGCTTCCTTCATAAGGAGACTACAAACGCCTTTAAAAATGGTTCATTGCTAAACCGAGTGGTTAACCCATTTGCTCCTTAAAAATTCGATAGGTTGGGGGGAAGACGCTTGAAATAAAAAGGTTTTCGAGTCAACACCAATGGGTTCAAGTTTGAAATGCTGGCTTCGTGGACAAAAAGGAATTTAAATCAGCTACACGCCTAGGAGTTTTATTCCTATGGTGACGCCGTTGGCAAAATATATCTTCGTAACGGGCGGCGTTTTGAGTTCAGTAGGGAAAGGATCTGTTTGCGCTTCGATAGGGAAGATTCTCCAAGTAAGGGGTTATGCCGTCACTGCCATCAAAATTGATCCCTATCTGAACTATGATGCTGGAACGATGAATCCCTATGAACATGGCGAGGTCTACGTTTGTGAAGACGGAGGCGAAATGGACCTAGATCTGGGCACATATGAGCGCTTTCTAGACGTAAACCTCTCTCGTGAAGCAAACATAACCACAGGCCAAATTTATGGATCGGTGATAAACAAGGAGCGGAGGGGTGACTTCCTAGGCAAATGTGTCCAAATAATTCCTCATGTGACAGATGAGATAAAGCACAGAATTCGGGAGGTTGCCAAAGAAACTGGTGTCGAAGCCGTATTGGTTGAGTGTGGAGGAACGGTGGGAGACATCGAAAGTCTGCCCTTTCTAGAAGCATTTCGTCAGATGAGGATTGAAGAAGGCTTTCTAAACACGCTCTTCATACACGTGCCTCTTGTTCCAATCCTAGATGCGACCTTGGAGCAGAAAAGTAAGCCTGCTCAACATAGCGTCCAAGAGCTGCGTCGAATTGGCATTCAGCCGGATGTCGTCGTTGCTCGCTGTAGAGACATGCTGAAGGAAGAAACCCGTAAAAAGGTCGCTTTGTTCTGCAGCGTTGATGAGCGTGCAGTCTTCTGCTCCTACAATGTCAAATCTATCTACGAGCTGCCCATCGTATTGGATAACCAGGGGGTTGGCGACTATATGTGCGACAGATTGAGTCTGAATCGCAGAAGCAGCGACTGGTCTAGATGGGGTCAGATTGTTAGCTTGATAGTTAATGCCAAGAATGAAGTCAGAATCGCAATGTGCGGCAAATATGCCAAACTTGCTGACAGTTATGTCAGCATAAACGAAGCTTTGAAGCATGCGGGTGGTTCATGTAACGCTAAGGTCCTCATCGACTGGATTGAGACAGAAACATTTGAAGAGAAACCTGAAGACATAAAACTACTGTCCAACTACGACGGTGTACTAGTTCCCGGAGGATTTGGAGAAAGAGCGACCGAGGGAAAGGTCTCCGCGATTCGATACGCTCGCGAGAACAGTATTCCGTTCTTAGGCATCTGTTTCGGCTTCCAACTGGCAACAGTGGAGTTCGCCAGACACGTTTGTAATTTAGTCGACGCAAACAGCACTGAGATCGATAAAGATACGCCTCATCCCGTTGTTGACCTTCTTCCCGAACAGATGGGCATTCACCACAAAGGGGCGACTATGCGTCTCGGAGCTACACCCGTAGTGATCGATACAGGCACGATCGCATATGCGCTTTACCGGTCAGAACGAATCTCTGAACGACACAGACATCGTTACGAGATCAATCCAAAATACTTGCAAAAACTGGGGGAGAATGGGCTGCGCTACAGCGGGAAAGACTCCGAAAAGAATCGAATGGAGATTCTCGAACTACCCAGCCACTTCTTCTTCTTCGCAACCCAGTTCCACCCCGAATTCAAATCGAGGCCGGGTAATCCCGATCCGGCATTCTACGGCTTCGTTAGAGCAGCTCTGGACAAAAAATTAGGCAAGCAACGACCAGTATTCTATGAGTAGAGATATGCACCAGTCGCGCTTGTGCGCCTCACCGACGCAAAAGAATCTACTTGTTTTTCGTCAATGTTATCTCGATCGTTGAGACGTTTCTGAGGTTTCCGCTTTCGCCCACAGAATCCGTGCCTATCTTTATGTCTTTGACACTCAGCATCTGGTTGAGGAACCTCTTCCTAACAACTTCGGCAACATCAACCGCCCTTGACGTGGCTCTTCCTCGCGCTTTCAGTACGACATCGTCGGATCCCTGGTTAAACTGTGTAAGCGTCGCCAGCACGTAATTCATTGTCGGCTTAGCACCAATGAATACTACGTTCTTTTGCTCTACCGGGGCTTTTTCGGTGGGCTCAACCTTCTTTCTTGGAGCGGCTCTTGGTTCGGTTTTGCGTTCAGGTTTCTTCTCGACACTCTTATCCATAACCTTCTCTTTTTTTGGCATTTAGTTGCACACTCTAGCTTCTTGATGCCCTCTTCTGTGTGTGGTCAAAAAATATATGTGTTTTGGTCATTCTTGGTCTGACCTATTCTGTGTAGAGCCATTGAATTGGGACGTCCTGATATTTTCCGTCAGGTAACGTCCTTCTTATAGTGATCGGCAATACCCCTTCCTGAAGCTCTATGGACGCCAGCTCTATAGGGCCAGTGACTCCTTCTGGTTGTTTGACTAGGAGTGGTGCTCCCATGGATATCTGAAGCGCCCTAGCTCCTATTACCCTGGCTTTTTCGAATCTTGTAAGCTTAGGTGGCCCTATTAGGACCTGGCTCTTGGATGCCAAGCCCTTGGGCTTAGGTCTCTTCTTCGGCACCGCTTGGACCCTTCTCAGGACCCTTTGTCTCCCTTAATTTAGAAGAGGCTATGACATCGTCTATCTTCAATATCATTGCGGCGGCTTCGCTTGCGGACTTCAAGATCTGCTTCTTTACAGCCATAGGCTCGTAGACGCCAAGTTTGTTCATGTCTTCAACTTTGCCTGACAGAACGTTGACCCCAGACCACAGTTTACCGTTATCGTGCTGTGCTCTAAGTTCAACGAGTATGTCTATTGGATCTAATCCAGCGTTTTCAGAGAGAGCTGTAGGAACGACCTCCAACGCCTCAGCGAAGGCTTGAGCGGCCAACTGCTCTTTTCCGGAAAGTTTTTGAGCCCAGTCTCTTACCCGATGCGCAAGTTCTTCTTCGGGGGCTCCTCCTCCCGCCACAATCTTAGGCTCTTGAACCACATCCTTTACAACCATCAACGCATCGTGTATGGACCTCTCAACCTCGTCAGCAGTACGTTCCGTTCCTCCGCGAATCAGTAATGTCACGGCCTTGGGGTTTTTGCATCCTTCCACAAATATCCATTTCTCATCGGCTATCTTTCTTTCCTCGACAAGCATTGCGAATCCTAGGTCTTTTGTAGTTAAATCATCTATGTTGGTCACAACTCTTCCGCCTGTCGCCTTCGAAAGTTTTTCCATGTCAGACTTCTTTACGCGGCGGGCGCTTAGAATTCCGCTGCGAGCGAGATGGTGTTGAGCCAGATCGTCTATTCCTTTCTGGCAAAAGAGGACTGTAGCGCCGCTTTTAACAACCTTATTTGCCATGTCTTCGAGGATCTTCTCTTCTTCTTCCAGAAAAGCCTTCATCTGGTCAGGATTCTCTATGTCGAGCTTAGACGTAAACTCAGTTTTTTCCATCTCAAGGGCGCAGTCTATGAGCGTGATCTTTGCCTTCTCAACACGTTTCGGCATACCGGGGTGAACAATCTCCTTGTCTACAACTATCCCTTGAATAAGTTTCGTATCGGTTATGGCCTCGCCAGCCTTCTTTTGAATCTTTATGTCGTCGATGTCCACTTTGTATCCTCCGTCGCTTTCTCCTGCAACCTGTAGGACCGCCTTCACGGCCAAGTCTGATAAGAATTCCTTTTCCTCTGCTACTACCTTTCCAGACAATGAAGTCGTTGCAACTTTCTTCAGCGTCTCTTTATCCAGAGGTTTGACGGTTATTCCAATCTTCTCAAGATATTCGAGGGCTTTATCCGTGGCCTTCCTGTAGCCGTCCAAGATCAGTGTTGGGTGGACATCTTTATTGATTAGGTCTTGGGCTTTTTGTAGGAGTTCTCCGGCCAAGACCACTACGGTCGTTGTTCCATCTCCGACCTCGTTATCTTGAGCCTTTGCGACTTCGACCATCATCTTGGCAACTGGATGCTGAATCTCCATCTCGTCAAGTATCGTGGCGCCGTCATTTGTAATCGTAACATCGCCGAAGCTGTCGACAAGCATCTTGTCCATTCCCTTGGGACCCAACGAGGATTTCACGGTTTCCGCAATGATCATCGAGGCCATAAGGTTACTGTATTGCGCGTCTCGGCCCCTAGATCTTGTAGTTCCCTCTTTCAGGATGATCACGGGTTGCCCCGCCAATTCTGATTGTACAGCCATTTAAAAGTCCTCCCAAACAAACCGTTGCATTTAAAATCAAAGCAGCAGTATTTATTGTTTGAGTGAAAAATTTTGAGCTTATATAAAAACCATATGGAAAAGGGAGGCTTCTGTTCTCTAAGCCCTTGGATTACGAATGGTTAGTGCGGTGTTCGAATTTGGTTGATTCTTCAAAAATCACAGGAATGATTCCTATAAACAAGCCTATAATTGGCTACGAAGAGATTAAAGCTGTTACCGATGTTCTGAGCAGTGGGGTTCTCACTGATAAAAGCGGAAGCGGCCCTCAGGTACTGAGGTTTGAGAAAGCTTTCGCACGGTACATTGAGGCGAAGTACGCCGTAGCCTTCAATAATGGGACTTCAGCACTCCATGCCTCGCTTCTGGCCGCCGACGTGGGACCTGGGGACGAGGTCATCGTGCCGAGTTTCACATTCGTGGCTACAGCTGAGAGCGTGGCTCTAGCTGGAGCTAGGCTGGTGTTCGCTGATATTGATCCAAAAACATATTGTATAGATCTGGAAAGTCTCAGACAAGCTATAACTGAGAGAACGAAGGCGATCATCCCTGTTCATCTGTACGGCTTAACCGTCGACATGGCACCGATAATGGAGCTTGCCCGAAGACACGACATTACCGTTATTGAGGACGCGGCGCAGGCTCATGGTGCAGAATATCATGGCAAGAAGGCAGGCGTCTTAGGAGACATGGCATGCTTCAGCTTCTATGCCAGCAAGAACATGACGACTGGGGAAGGAGGCATGGTTACGACGAACAATATGGAGTTCATGGATAGACTCCACTCAATTCGAGTGCATGGAGAGAGGAATGAGTATAGGTCCGTTATGATCGGTCACAACTATAGACTTCCGGAAATTGAAGCAGCAATAGGCCATGTTCAACTATCGAAGCTTCCAGGGTTCTTGGAAAAAAGGAGGAAGAACGCGGCTTTCCTTCTAGAAAGATTGGCAGGTCTCAAGGGCGTTGAGTTCCCCGTAGAAGGGGAAGGATGTAAACATAGCTGGTACGTGTTCACAATACGTCTAAAGGGTGTCAACAGTGGGAAGAGGGATAAGGTTGTTAAGGCTCTGCATAGGCGGCAGGTCGGCGCAGCTGTTTATTATCCAATACCCATTCATAGGATGCTCTTCTACCGTGAACAGTTCGGCGAGTTCAGTTTGCCTGAAACTGAAAAGGCTTCAAGGCAGGTTATTTCGTTGCCCGTCCATCCAGCGGTCGACGAGGTGGCGTTGAATCATATCGCTAGGGCTGTAGAGAATACTGTTGTGAAGCATTAAACATCCAAGGGCAATATTTTGCGTCGTTCTGAAACTATGCGCTTTTGCTAGAAAGCGTGCGCATATAAAGATCAACCGATTATGCTCTCGAAGGCGTCTTTTTCAACATCTTCTATCAAAGATATGCCTGTGGCTTTCGCTGCCCTTTCAGTAAGTGAAGCGATGTCGCTTCTGTCGATAAGATTCAGTTTCCACTTTCT
>Ga0315282_10003382_pt1 | contig 28665 bp, 19 predicted proteins | sample YL17G07_20_MG_FD_203693 | JGI IMG/M metagenome (GOLD analysis project Ga0315282, IMG submission 203693) | Sediment microbial communities from Yellowstone Lake, YNP, Wyoming, USA - YL17G07_20 | ecosystem: Environmental > Aquatic > Freshwater > Lake > Sediment | place: USA: Wyoming | collected... | reverse complement strand
GCTATAGCAACGTAGTCGGCGCCTCTAGTTCGGGCACGTTTACGAACGCCACCGGAACGTACGGGATAGCCCCCGGCATCGTGCTCAGCAGCGGCAACGTTAAGAACTACGGGGATGGGCCGAACACCTCCACCCAGTTCACCACCGGGTGGGGCCCCGAGGCAACCGCCGCCCAGTACCTCCTGCTGAAGCCGATCGTTGGCACTAAAGTCTGCCGCGACGTGACGCAGTTGGACATCACGTTCGACATGATGCCTGGATATGACACGGTGTACTTCAACGTCGTCTGGGGGACCGAGGAGCACCCCGAGTCGCGAGGCACCATTTGGATGGACGTCTTTGGCCTGTACGTCAATGGCACGAACATCGCCCTCGTCAACGGCCTCCCCGTTACCGTCAATAATCCCTGGATGAAGGCCATCGCCGGGACGGAACTGGACGGCATCCTCAACGGCGGCGTCCCAACCGGCCCGACGATTATACCCGTTACGTTCAGCAAGTTTGTCGGCGCCGGCAGCACGAACAACACGCTGACGTTCATCATCTCTGACACCGGTGATGATACCTCTGACTCCACTGTCTACATCATGCAGTTTATCCCCGAGCCCATGACGATGCTCGCGGTGTTCGGGGGCCTGGCGATGCTTGGCGGGTACATCCGCAAGCGGCGGATCGCATAGTGGATTGTCTCTGCGCCTATTGGCGCGAGTATTAGCGGCCGGAAAATCTGCGGCAAATGGGTGTTGCTGATCTTAAGCCGCGTGCCGTGGTCTGCGTGGCCCCCCACAGGCGGGCGCTGCAACCACGTGTTCGATCGGCGTGGTTGCCCCGCTCGGGTGAGGCGTTGCGGCCTACCGGGCCAGGAACCGCGGCATTCGGCTCTTGCTGCTTGCGTATCTTGCTCTTCCGGGTTCCGCCTGTGGCGGAACCCGCTTTTTGCTTTTCCCGCTCATCCGGTTCTTGCGTAGGCAGGTGCACCGGCAAGGACGCGATACCAAAGGCTCGCCCAGCCGTTCGGCAAGAACTTCAGCAACACCCCGGATTCCAGGCTCCGGGCTGGAACCCGCAAAGCGCTAAGCGCAGGTTCCGGCCGTTGGAGGGCCATGGGAACCACCCGCAGAAAAACCGCATGAGCCGCTTTTCCCGCTGCCGCCGTCAGACCATCTGCCTGGAGTTTGCCGCCAGCAGGGTGAGGCGTTTGCGTGTCAGGGCGGCCATCATGCGTTCGATGTAGTGGAATATCCTGGCCGCGCCGGGCCAGGCCGAGTCGATGAGCTCGAGCCAGCGGTCGGCGTGCGGGGCTATCAGCGCTGGCGGAAGACGATCCGGCCCTTGGTCAGGTCGTACGGGCTCAACTGGACCAGGACGCGGTCGCCGGGCGTGATGCGGATGTAATGGCGGCGCATCTTGCCGGAAATGTGGCCGATGATCTCGTGCTTGTTGCCGCCGACTTCGATCTCCAGCCGGAACATCGCGTTGGGAAGTGCAACCTTCACGGTTGCTTCCACCTCAATGACGTCGCCCTTGGGCATAAAACTCCTTTGCGTGCAGAGTTCTTGGCAAACAGCAGCAAACGGCATCAAACGGCTAAAAGCGAAAACGGCTAGAATAGCGGCCGGTAATATAGCATGACGATCCGGCTAGGTCAATTGCCCGGGCGGCCGCAAAACACCAAAATACAAACCGCCGCCAAGTCCGTTGACAGGGCCCTTATAATAGCCAATCATGGCCCTTCAGGAGACCGCCTACATGAGCAAGACCGTCGACGAGGCCGCCGTAAGGCACATCGGCAAGCTCAGCCGCATAGAGTTGACGGACGAGCAGGTGGCCGCCTTCGGGCGGCAGCTTGCGTCGATCCTCGAATACTTCGACAAGCTCGCCGAACTGGACACCGAGGGCGTCGAGCCGATGCCGCACGCCGTCGAGCTGCGCAACGTTCTGGCCGAAGACTCGCCGGGCGACAGCCTGCCCACCGAGGCCGCCCTGGCCAACGCGCCCCAGCGCGACGGCGATTTCTTCATGGTCCCCAAAGTCATCGGAGACAGCCAGTGACCGCCGCCGGCAACCTGACGGAACTGACGGCCATCGAGTTACGCGACCGGATCGTCTCCGGTGACGTTTCGGCCGAGCAGGCGGCCAGGGCATACCTGGGCGCCATCGCCGCCCGCGAGGGGACCTTGCACGCCTACAACGAGGTCTGGGCCGACAGGGCCCTTGAGCGGGCCCGGGCCGTCGACGCCCGCCGCTCGGCCGGCAAGGACATCGGCCCCCTCGGCGGCGTGCCGCTGGCCGTCAAGGACAACATGTGCACGCTGTACGGGCGGACGACCTGCTCGTCGAAGATCCTTGCCGGCTTCCGCTCGCCGTACCAGGCGACGGCCGTCGACAAGCTCGAAGCCGCCGGCGCGGTGATACTCGGCAAGACGAACCTCGACGAGTTCGCCATGGGCTCGTCCACGGAGAACAGCGGCTTTGGTCCGACGCGCAACCCCTGGGACACCGCCCGTGTGCCTGGCGGCTCGTCGGGCGGCTCGGCGGCGGCCGTCGCGGCCCGGATGTGCGCCGGCGCCCTTGGCAGCGACACGGGCGGCTCGATCCGCCAGCCGGCGGCGTTTTGCGGCGTGGTGGGGCTCAAGCCCACTTACGGGCGCGTCAGCCGGTACGGGCTTGTCGCGTACGGGTCGAGCCTCGATCAGATCGGCCCGCTCGCCCGCGACGTGGCCGACGCGGCACTGCTGACCGGCGTGATCTCCGGCCACGACCCGCGCGATTCCACCAGCGTGCCGCGCGACGTGCCGGACATGCTGGCCGCACTCGACGCGCCGCCGAGGCCACTGCGCATCGGCCTGCCCAAAGAGTTCTACTCCGACGCCCTGGACGGCGAGATCAACCGCGGCATCCACGCCGCCGCCGAGATTTTCAGGGCCGCCGGGGCGAGCATCGTCGATGTGTCCCTGCCTCACAGCCGAATCGACATGGACGCCGCAGGCAAGCTCTCCAGCCACGCCGCCGCGTGCTACTACATCGTCGCCATGGCCGAGGCGTCCAGCAACCTCGCCCGGTACGACAGCGTTCACTACGGGCACCGCACGGCCGGAAAATGCCGGGACATCGTCGAGCTCTATTCCCTCAGCCGGGCCGAAGGCTTCGGCGAGGAAGTCAAGCGGCGCATCATGCTCGGCACGTACAGCCTCTCGGCCGGGTATTACGACGCGTACTACAACAAGGCCCTGAAGGTCCGCCGGCTGATCAAGAACGATTTCGACGCGGCGTTCGAGCTCTGCGACGTGCTGCTTTGCCCGGCCGCGCCAACCACGGCGTTCAAACTGGGCGAGAAGACCGACGACCCGCTGACGATGTACCTGGCGGACATCTACACGGTGAGCGTGAACCTCTCCGGCCTGCCGGGCCTGTCGATCCCCGCCGGGCTAAGCGCGGCCGGGATGCCCATCGGCATGCAGCTCATAGGCCCGGTCTTCAGCGAGCCCACGCTCCTGGCCGTCGGGCGCATGTACGAGAAAGCCTCGCTCACAAGCCGGCTCGTCCCGCCGATGGCGAGAGACGCGTGATCCTCTTAATAGCAGGCACCCTGTTGAACATATTGGTCATCTGGCCGGCGCGATGAAAACGGCGATTGCGTGCTTTGGCGGTTTCGTCATCGAGTGTATACTGGCGGCGGCGTTGATGGTGCGGCTGGGCGTCGGCATGTGCTGAGGTCAAGAGATGGTCGGCTCTTCGGACAAGGTCAAGGCGGTTATCGGGCTGGAGATTCACGTGGAGCTCGCGACGGCGACGAAGATGTTCTGCCGCTGCCGCAACCGTTTCGGCGACAAGCCGAACACCAACGTCTGCCCGGTCTGCCTGGGCATGCCCGGTGCGCTTCCGGTGATGAACGCCCGCGCGGTAGAGATGGCGATGAAGGTCGGCCTGGCGCTGGGCTGCGAGGTTCCGCCGCTGACCAAGTGGGACCGCAAGAGCTACTACTACCCGGACCTGCCGAAGAACTACCAGATCAGCCAGTACGACATGCCTCTGAGCCGCAACGGCTCGCTGGAGATCGCCCTTTCCGACGGCACGACGCGAAGGATCCGCGTCCTGCGGGCGCACCTGGAGGAGGACGCCGGCAAGAATGTCCACGACAACCCGGCGCATACCGGCGTGGACCTCAACCGCGCCGGCGTGCCGCTGCTGGAGATAGTTTCCGAGCCGGACATGAACACCGTCGAGGAGGTGATGGCCTACTGCCGCGGCATGCACCGGCTGGTCCGCTGGCTGGGCGTCAGCGAGGCCAACATGCAGATGGGCCACATGCGCTTCGAGCCTAACATCAACCTGCACGTCGAGCGGGCCGGGCGGCTGTACAAGACGCCCATCACGGAGGTCAAGAACCTCAACAGCTTCCGGTCGCTCGAGCGGACGGTCGAGTACGAGATCGCACGGCAGTACGAGCAGTGGCAGGTGGACCCGGACGGCTACGCCATGGGCAGGAAGGACAAGCAGAACCGCGGCTACGACGACGTCCGCGGCGTGACGGTCTTCCAGCGCCAGAAGGAGGAGAGCCACGACTACCGCTACTTCCCGGACCCGGACCTCGTGCCGGTGGCCGTCGACGACGCCTGGCGGCGGAAGTTGGCCGGGCAGATCGGCGAGTTGCCGCTGGCGCGCCGCGAGCGGTACATGGGCGTCTACGGCCTGACCGCCAAGGAGGCCGACGCACTGACGCAGGACTCCCCGACCGGCGCGCTGCTCGACGAGGCCGTCGCGGCCGGGGCGGACGCCAGGCGGTGCACGAACCTCCTGCTGGGCCGCGGCGCGGCCATTGCCAACGAGCGAGGCTGCACGATCGCGGAAATCGGCGTCACGTCCGCTCAACTTTCCGAACTGGCGAAAATGCTCGCCGACGGCCGGGTCAACGCGACTTCGGCGGCGAAGGTGTTCGACCGGATGGTCGAGACGCGCGGCTCGGCGGCTGAAATAGCCCAGGCCGAGGGCCTGCTTTCGATGACGGACGTTGGCGCGATCGCGGCGTGGGTGGACGAGGCGGTGGCCTGCAACCCCCAGGCGGTTAAAGATGTTATGGAAGGCGGCAAGAAAGAGAAGCGGGCCTTCGGCTTCCTTATGGGCCAGGTGATGCAGAAATCGGGCTCCGCGGCTGCGCCCGCGGAAGTCCAGCGCCTGCTCCGCCGGAAACTCGGCAAGTGATCTTTCCGGCGCGATTAGGGCGATTTCCGAAGAAAAAGTGTTTGAGAACGCCGGGCGACTTGTTCATACTTGTGTTCTGTGGCGGCCGCCCCTGTCGTGGTTGCGGCGGCCGGGCCATCAAGGTTGCGTTTTCCGGGGCACGGCGGAGTCCCGCGGCCGGGCCCGATGAGTTTGGTTTTCGTCGACGAGTGGTGGATGCCCTCTAGGATAGGAGCAGACGCATGGCACGCGTAGTGCAACGGCGCACGACCCCGTATCTTCTGATCGTCTTCGTCTTTCTTTTCGTCTTTGCGATGCTGATGGCGATGTTGTTCTACAACAAATACGACAGGAGCGAGAAGCAACTGGCGGAGTTCCGGCAAACCGAGCAGCAGCTCATCAGCGCCGACCAGTCCCGCCTGCCGGAGATCAAGGAACTGATCAGCGGGTACAAGAAGGCCAGGCCTGGCGAGCGGGACGCCCAGACGGTGGTTGGCCAGTTGAGGGCGCAGGTCACTTCTCTGGCCCGCGACATCACCGGCCTGGACAACAACACCTTCGAAGAGGCCAAGCAGCGCATCGCGCAGACGGTCCAGACTCTCAGCCTGTCCAACCAGAGCGACCCCAAGCTGCTGGGGCTGCTGACGGACGCCAATTCCCAGCTTCGCGCCAAGGACGCAGCGGTCGACAAGCTGAAGGCCGAGGCCGAGCAGATGAAGGCGGACTTGGCCAAGGCCCAGGAACAACAGGCCGCCGCCAAGAAGGACTTGGAGAAGACGATTAAGGATAATGCCGACCAGATCGCCGGCCTGGACGCGAAGTTCACCGCCCTATCCCAGCAGACCGTTGCCAATCGTGACGATGCCAAGAAGGCCTTCGACGCGTCCGTTGAGGAAATCAACAAGAATACGGCGGCTGTGGTCAAGGAGTTGGAGGCCCGCACGCGGGAGAGGGATGTGATCAGGAGGAAGTATGAAGATTTGCTGCGCCAGATGGCCCGGGCCCCGCAGGAATTCGGCAAGGGCGTCTACCGGCCTGACGGCAAGGTCGTCTCCGTGGCGCAGGCCGACGGGATGGTTTACCTGGACATCGGCGCCAAGGACCACGTGACCGAAGGCTTGCAGTTCGCCGTCTACCCGTACACGGGCATCCCGCAGAGCGGCAGGGGCAAGGGCGTGGTGGAAGTCGTCAACGTCAGCCAGGCCGTCAGCGAGGCGCGGATAATCCAGCAGGACAAGAGCACCCCGATCATAGCCGGCGACCAGGTGGCCAACGTGGTCTTCGACACGATGAGGAACTACAACCTGCTCGTCGAGGGCACCTTCGACCTCAACGAGACCGGCGATTCGACAGCGGCCGGCAACAGGGCGGTCCAGGAACTCATCCGACGTTACGGCGGAAACATCGTCAAGGACCTGGGCATCGAGACAGACTTCGTCGTTCTCGGCGATCAGCCGGGCAAGCCGAAAAAGCCCGAGGAATCCGCCCCGCAGGAGGAATGGGACCTCTACGGGGAGCGGCTGAAAGACTTCAACCGCTACCAGCAGATCAAGGACACGGCGACCAGCATGAAGATTCCTGTCATCAGCAGCAGGCGGTTCCTGGACCTCATCGGTTACGTCCCGACCAAGGCCAAGGCCGGTTGATCCGGCGGGTGGCTCCGTCAGAATGCAGCGGGCGGCCGGCGCCGACAAGCACCGGTTCGCCCGCTTCTCATAGGAACGAGGAACCACGAGTGAGACTTTCCGACCGCATAAGCTCCGTGGCCGCCAGCGCGACGCTGGCCATCACCACCCGCGCCGGGCAGATGAAGGCCGACGGGATCGACGTGGTCGGCTTCGGCGCCGGCGAGCCGGACTTCGACACGCCGCAGTTCATCAAGGACGCCGCCAAGGCGGCGCTGGACGCCGGGGACACCAAGTACAACCCCCGCAAGTTCAAGGCCCTCAAGCAGGCCATCTGTGACAAGCTCGCCCGCGACAACGCCGTGAAGGCCTCGCCGGACCAGGTGGCCGTCACCTTCGGCGGAAAGCACGCGCTCTACGACGCCTTCCAGGTGCTGCTGAACCCCGGCGAGAAGGTCCTGATCCCCGCGCCGTACTGGGTGAGCTATCCCGAGCAGGTCAAGCTCGCAGGCGGCCTGCCCGTGCCCATGCCCACAGGCCCCGAGAGCGGGTTCAAGATCACCCCGCGCCAGGTGCTGGACATGGCCGGCGACGCGAAGATCATCGTGATCAACTCGCCAAGCAACCCCACCGGCGTGACCTACACGCGCGACGAGTTGGCCGCGCTGGCCGGGGTGATCCTCAAGACCGGCCTGGTCGTCTTTTCGGACGAGATCTACGAGAACCTCGTCTACGGCGAGACGAAGTTCTGCTCGATGGCGGCCGTCGAGCCGCGCCTCGCCGACCGCCTGGTGATCTTCAACGGCCTGGCCAAGGCGTTCTCGATGACGGGCTGGCGGCTGGGCTGGGCCGTCGGGCCAAAGGACTTCATCGGCGCGATCGACCGCCTGATGAGCCACGAGACGACCAACCCGGTGAGCTTCGCGGTGGCCGGGGCGTACGAGGCCTACACCAACCCCAAAGCCCCCGCGGCCATCGAGGCCATGCGGGCGGCGTTCGAGACCCGTGGAAGGCATCTCCACAGGCGGCTCAGCGCCCTGCCCGGCGTGACCTGCGTCGAGCCGACCGGCGCGTTCTACTGCTTCCCGGATGTCAGCCGCCATTTCGGCCGGACCATCGCCGGCGTGAAAGTCGACGGCTCCATGACCTTCACACGCGCCTGCCTGGAAGGCGCCCGCGTGGCGCTTGTGCCCGGCGACGCCTTCGGCGAGGACCGCTGCGTCCGCCTGAGCTTCGCCACGAGCGTGGAAGAAATGGACAAGGGCCTCGACAGGCTGGAGAAACTGCTTTGAGAAGAAGACTAGGACCTTCTTCTCTGGGCCTCTGTGTCTCTGTGGTCGATCATCATTTTTTTCACCGCCTGGGCGATGGTCTGTGCGCCGGGGCGGTAGAGTTGCCGCGCCGCGTCGGCCATGCGGGCCAGCGCGTCGCGGTCGGCCAGGAGGCGGGCGACGATATCGGAGACGTTGTTATTGTTGCCGGCGACTAGGGCTGCGCCGCGGCGGGCGAGGTATTGGGCGTTGCCGGCCTCGTGGCCGGGCACGGGCCTGAGCAGGACCATCGGCGTGCCCTTTGCCAGGCACTCGGCGGTCGAGAGTCCGCCGGCCTTGGTGGCCATGAGGGTGCATACTTCGACGAGTTCGTGGACGCGGTCGGTGAACGGGATGCCGACGATGCTCTTTCCGGCCTCGGGAATCCGGGCGAGCCGGCCTAGAAGGTCCTTGTCCCGTCCGGCCAGCACGGCCACGAAGGCCTCGCCGCGGCGCGCGACGATGTCGCGAGCGATGCGCACGACCGGGCCGCAGGTGAACTCAGCGCCTCCGGCGAGCAGCACGATAGGCCGGTCGGGGGGCAGGTTCCATTCGGCGAGGATTTTGCGGCGGTCCGGCGGCACGGTCCACTTGGGATGGATGGGCATTCCGCTGACGGTGACGCGGGCGGGCGCGATTCCCCATTTGCGCAGGCGTTCGGCCGGCGGCTCGGCCGGGACGAACCAGTGCTCGACGTTCTCCGACAGCCAGAGCCGGTGCATGAGGATGTCGGTCACGACGGTGACTTGCCGGCCGGCGTACTGCCCGGTGCGGATCATGTGAGCGATCAGCGGGGCCGCCAGGAAGTGGGTGTTGATGATGAGGTCGGGCCTGGTCTGGCGCACGTATCGCGCGAATCGCCCGAGAGAGAGCCTTTCGTTCAGCAGGCGCAGTCGCTCGAACAGGCCCCGCCGGGGGCCCTGACGAAGGTCGCTGAGCCTGAAGCACAGTCCGTAAAGCCGCGGAAGCCTGGTGAAGAGAAACGCGTAGCCGCTGAAGTAGTAGGCTCTAAATAGGCGCGGCGCGAATGTCAGCGTGTCGACGATCTCGACGCCTGCGCCGGGCACGGTCAGCCGGAGGGCCTCGGCGACGGCCTTGGCGGCCTGATTATGTCCCGCCCCGATCGAGGCGGAGGCAATGAGCACCTTGGGCCCATCCGTCATGTCGGGCTGGGTCGCCATGCCGCACAGTCTCCCCTATGCCGCCCGCGCGTGCAAGGGTCACTTGCCGCCGGGGGCCGGCTGGAGGCCGGCAAGCAGTTGGGCGGCTTTGTGCTGGTAGGGGTTCTCGGGCGCGGCGATGACGATTTGGAAGTATTCCTCGGGGGTTTTGAGTCCCTTGACGAGGCGGTTGATGTCCGGCGCCTCGGCCGTGCGCATGGCGAGCTTGCCGAGCTCGAAGTTGGCGACGATGGCCGCGTCGGTCCTCTCGTCCCTGGCCAGGGCGATGAGCATCTCCGCGCGTTCGTAGACGTTGGGGTTCTGAAGGGCGATGGCGAGCTTGATGTTGTCGCCGAGGTTTGTCCTCTCGCGTGCCTTGGCGATTTCGCTGAGCAATTGTCCCAGCCGCTGGGCGTAGTCAGGCAGGGTGGGGTTGATGTCCACGTAGGCCCCCAGCGCCTCGGCGGAGTTGGGGTCGTTCAGCACGCCGTTTCGGCTCATCAGCCAGGCGAGTTGCTCGACGTCCTCCAGTGCGCCGCGGTAATATTCTCGGCTGGGCACTTCCGCCGGCGGGAAGAACATCTCCGGCCGGGCACGCTTGTCGATGGCGGCCTGGTCGTTATCGGAGTTGACTATGCCCTTGAGCGCCTCGGCGGCGCGGTGGAGGTGCTCGTCGGCGGCGCGGGTCTGGGTGTTGGCGTCGGCGCCGTGGGGGATCAGCCGCAGTGCCAGTTCGGCCAGTTCCCGGTCGGCCAGGGCGGCCTGGCAACTGGCGGGGCAGGTATCGAGCAGGTCTTTCCACGCCTGGGCGGACTCCGGCAGTGCGAAGGTCGGCGAGTATTTTATGAGTCCCCCGGCCAGGGCCACCTCGTCGAGTTGGAGGCTGCCGGCCTGGGCCCGCAGCCAGAGTATGGCGGGCCTTCGCGGGCTGTTTGGGTGGCGCCGCAGGAATGTCCGGCAGCTTTCGACCAGCGCGTCGCGCCTGGCGCGAAGGTCGTCCCGGACCTGCTCGGCAAGGGCCTGTTTGCCGAGGCCCTCCGCGTCGTGGCGCCGGCTCCAGGGCTTTAGGGCCTCGTCGTCGAAGATCGACCCGCTCGGCTGCAACTGGTTGACGATGACGGCGTAGCTCAGTTCGTCCGCGCCGATCTCCACGTAGAACAGCCCGGCCGGGCCCGCAAGGATGGCCGTCAGCACCGGCAGCAGGGCGACGCTGCGGTATCCGGAGAGTCTGGCCAGCCCCAGCAGCATCGCCGCCAGCGCCGCCGTCGAGATGAAGGCGATCAGCAGCGGCGCGTAGAGCACCCATCGCTGGAGAGGCAGCACGACGGCGGCGTCCATGCTTGCCAGGGCCGACAGGGCGAAATACCCAGCCGTCGGAAGCAGGCCCAGCGCCATCGCCAGGCAGGGCGTTTCCCGGCGGGACTTGGCCCGCCCAACCAGGGCGCAGCCGACGCCGACGGCCAGCGCCAGCACCGGCATGTGCCCCAGCAGCATCAGCGACAATATCGGGGGCACGGCGATCGTCGAGCGGTACAGCACGGCCAGGATCAGCGGCACGAGCACCAGCAGCCCCAGCCCCAGCCCCAGCACGAGGATCATCCACGGGTAGGTCAGCACGTCCAGCGGATGGCGGAAGATTTCCCCCAGCGGGATGGTAAGGTCCTGGTAGAAGACGGCGGGGCGGAAGTTGACCCACTGCCCGCTCGCGAGGTAACGCCAGAATGCGCACGCCCCCGCGTAGCCGGCCAGGCAAAGCCCCAGGCAGGCCCAGGCCCTCCGGAGGCGGTCGGTCCGCATCAGCCAGCGGGAGTGCACGTTGGCTGCCTTCGGGACGCCGGTTGTCTGCTTTTCGGTTTCGGGCATACTCGTCGGGTCGGTTCCTGTTCCAAGAAGTAGGTAATAGTCAGGGAGCAGGGAGTAGGGGTCAGGCGACAGCCATCGTCCTCGTCCTCGTTCTCGTTCTCGTCTTTTCCTTTCATCAAGTGAGCCGAAAGCTCATGCTTGACTGTCCTGGTCAGTTCGTATTCTTTCCGCCGGCCAGCCAGATACGATAGAAGATGTTGTTCTTCAGGAAGATTGTAAACAGCGTCTCGTTGGGCCAGAGGTACGAGACCTGCACGTCGTTCATCTTACCGCCCTCGATCCGCGCCTGGAAGTTCAGCAGTGGTATTCGGCCCTGGCGGTACGTGTGGTTCCACTGGGCCGACTGGGGCGTGCCCAGCAGGATCAGGCCGATCTCGTACTTGGCGATGCCGTTTGCGTCGGTCGTGCCCTCCATGAACAGGTCGTAGGACTTGCCGTCGTAGACCATGTCGTTATAGACCGTCCCGTCGGGGCGCATCTCGGCGAAGGCGGTCATCTTGGTATAGTTGTACTTGGCGAGGTTGAGGCCCGGGAATATCCTGGTGACGAACTCCGGCGCGGCCCGGCCCTGGGTGAAGCCCTCGACGGCGAGGGTCTTGTTCTCGCCGACGCGGATTATCGGCCAGCGGGCGTCGAGGTTCATCGCCAGCAGGTCGATCAGCGGGGCGGCGGATTTTTCGCGCTTGCTGAACGTGCCGAGTATGGTGTTGTTCGGGAAGAACTTGGCCAGTTGCGGCTTGATGTTGTCCTCGGCCAGGACGCCTTCGACGATGCTCTGGCACTGGACGGGGGAGTTGGCGTCCGCCAGGTTGCCGGTTGCGGCGTCGTGAAGCAGTCCGCCGTTGAGCCCGGCGGTGTAGGAGAGGTTGAAGAGCCCCTTGTTCACCGAGGCGGAGAGTTCCACGTGCCGGACCTCGTAGGGCAGCATGACGGACTTGTCGTGGGTGCGGAACAGGTCGGTGCTGACACGGACGGCCAGTTCGGCCTTGGCAAGGTACGCCGCCATCAGCGACGCCAGGCGCCGGGCGTCGGCGGCCACGCCGCGGTGCTGGGCGGCGGTCAGTTTCCACGGCTTGGCGGGGTCGGATTTCGGGGCGTCGGGGTCCTGTGTCCAGGCGGAAAGCTCCTCCGCGTCCAGGCATTCGGCCAGAAGGTGCACCGAGCCCTTCGCTACGGCGGGCAAGCCGGAAACGTCCGCTACGACCCAGCCGTGGCTCTTGCCGACGCGGAACTCCAGGCCCTGGAATCGCAGGCGGGCGATATCCGGCAGCCAGCGCGGCCTGGGCGGCCCGGCGACAGCGCTAGTCGTTGCGGCCGGCCCGCCGATGCCGTCGAGGACGCAGGCGCCGTCGGCGAAGACGTCCTTGCCCTCGACGCGGGCCCGGAGCTTGTCGAGCTGGAGTATTGCCCGGTCGACGCGCCCGGCTGCGATGTCGGCCGACGAGACGTCCAGCAGCGCGCCGCCGGACAGGCCGTAGCCCCGCAGGGCCGGCAGAAGCTGCCCGAGCGTCTCGGCACGCGGCGTGGAAAGCGAGGCGTGGAGGTCAACCTTGGGCCACGCGCCGGCGGGGCGATTGCCGTCGGCCGGGGCGGAGATAGTCCCGCCGGCCAGCAGTTGCACCTGCCCCGTGCGCGCGAACAAGTTGTGCACGCGGAGCTTCGAGAAATCCCGCGGGCACGAGAGGTCCAGTGACGCCAGGGCGGGCACTGTGGCGCGTTTTCGGATCGGGCCTATGGCGGCGAGCCTGGATGCCAGGCTGCCCGGCTCGCTGCCGTCCGGCGGGGCAGGCATAATGCACTCGACGTTCAGGCCCGCCGCGTCCAGTGAGGCCGTGGCGCGAATTGCGTTGGCGTCGCCGTCGGCGGACAGGTCGAGCCCGCATCGGCCGGTGACGCCGTATCGCGTCAGCAGCGAGTCGAGTTCCGGCGCCACTGCGCGCAGCGGGCCGTCGAGGACCAGCGCGGCGTTGGCGTCGAGGTCGAACCGCCGCGGCAGGAACTTCCCGGCCTGGCCTTTCCAATCGCCGTTGTGTCCGGTCTGGCCGCCGGGTTTGCCGTCCGCCGTCCGCCACGGCATCTGGCCGGGCCAGAGGGCCCATCCGCTCAGTTTCGCGCGGCTGGCGGCGTAGTCGACGTCGAGCCGCCGGATTGCGGCGGACAGGCCGCCGCCGACCGTGTTCGCGTCGGCCTCGACGCGAATTCGCAGCGGCGTGCCGGAAGGCTTGTCGCGGCGGACGGCCGAGCCTGCCGGCGAGGCCAGCGACAGGTCGTTGGCGTCGCACGTGGCGCGCAGCGAAAGCCTCTTGCCGTCGCACCGGGCGTCGGCAATCAGGCGCATAGTGCCGCCCAGGGCCCTGCCGGCCAGCAGTCCGGCCAGCGCGGGGCAGTAGCGGTCGATCTGAGAGGCGTCCTTGACGCGGGCATCCACGGACACGGTCACCGTGTTTCCGTCGGCCGGGATTGGCACCACGGCGTTGGCGTCGGCGGCGCTGTAGCGGCACGTGAAGGCAAGGTCCGCCTCCGGGCTGACCCAACGCCCGGTCAGGCTCGCTGCCTGCCTGGTCGTGTTGGAGATGCCGGTCATGGGGTCCGGCGCGGGCAGGCCGTCCCGCGGGAGCAGCTCGACCGTCAACTGGCCTTCCTGCTTGGCCGGCTTGCCGAACCACGGGGCCAGGTCGATGCGAGTGTCCTTGAGGTCGGCTGAGATGTCGAGCTTACGAAGTCTCCGGTCGGCCTCGATCGACACTCGCCCCTTGGCCGTACCGCCAAGGCTGCTTCGCAGAGCGTCCGTGCCGGGCACGCAAGCCAGAAGGTCCTCGATCCCCTCGGCGGTAAAACGCCCGCCGATCCACACCGGCCCGTCGGCCCCGGCGCGAGGCGGCACGAACTCGATCCCCTCGATTCCCAGCCTGGCCGCACCGGCCACAAGGTCCGCCGTCAGGTCGCTCAGGGTGCCGCTGTTGGGGTCGATCGCCACGCCGAGGCTCAGGTCCAGCGGCACCCCGTCTGGCTGGACGAACCTTCCGGGCAGCGTCAGACGCACCTTGCCGCCGGCCTGGAAGGTGGCGTGAACCTGCGTGGCCGGGCCGTGGTGAATGAACCAACGCCCGGTAAGCGGGCCCGCGAGGCGCATTGCGGCAAGTTCGGCCGGTATGTCGGCCGGGGCGGGCAGGTCCAGCAAGGCAGGCATGTCGAGGATTTCCCAATCGCCCCGCCAGTCGAGCCTTGCCAGGGCCGACACGAGGGTCTGGCCGATCTGGCCGCGGTTGGGGTCGGCAAGTTGTCCGGCAAGTTGCCGCAGGCCGACCACCGCGCCGTAGCCCATGAAGCTGTTGGAGGCGATCTGAAGCCAACTCTTGTCGACGTCGAATCCGGTAGTGCGGTAGTCCAGTTCGCCGGCAAAGCCCATGTCCCACTGGCGTCCGGCGGGCTTCACAATGCGCTGCCCGCGGCGGATCTCGGCGCCGGTCGCGTCGGCGCTCATGCTCAGGTGAAGCTTATTCTGCTTGTGGGCCCCAACGGTGACGTTCACGGGCCCCAGCAACGTGAGCTCGCCGGGCAGGTCGCGCCGGCCGGTCAGCATCATCGCCAGTTCGGCAGGCTGAACCTGCCCGCTGAGGTCGAGCGAATCGATCGCCTCCCAGTGCCCCTCCAGCAGGGCCGCGCCGACGTCGGCACGGGCCAGAAGGTCCGCCACGCCGGGCAGGCGGATGCGGGCCGTCTTAACGGCCAGCGACCTGGTGATGTGGTCGTAAGTGGCCAAAACGTCCAAGATCGCCTCGTCGATGATCGGCAACTGCACGTCGGCGTCGGGTTGTGCGTCCAGCTTGCGGACGCGAAGCCGCCAGCCCAGGCCGTCGACCACTCCCTGCCGGGTGATGCGGAGGTCCAGCGTGCCGTCGGCCCGGCCGGCGAGTTTGCGCAGTGGCAGGTGGGCCTGTTTGGCCAGCGGCAGCCTGGCGAGGTCCAGGTTGGAGAACGTCATGGAGGCGGACGCCCCGCCGCCCGGCGAGGCCTCGGCGGTCAGGCTCATTGTCGCGGCCGGCGTGTTTGGGTCCTGGCCAAGCGCGGCGGCGAGCGTCACCTGGCCTCCGCCGCGGCAGTCTACTTCCATTGCGGCCACGCGCAGCGGAATCGCGTTGGGCTCGCCTGGCAGGTGCAGGACAACGGTGGCGCGCTGGACGTGCAGGCCCGACGGCGTCGCCTGGCCCCGCAGGCGCAGCAGCGGCTCGAGGTTTGTCCCGCCGTTGGGGTCGATGACGACGTCGACCGACGGCTCGATCAGCTCGACGCAGCCCAGGTCGTTGTGCAGCAGGATCCGGATCGGCGCGAGTTCCGCGCGGACGACGCGGGCGCTTGCCAGCGGGGCCTGCCCGTCAACGGGAGGGTCGATCGTCGGCTCGCGCAGCGGCGTGGCCTGGTCAACTCGGCGGGGACGGCAGATCGTCAAATCGCGGATCTCCAATCCGCGCGACCAACTCAGATCGAGTTGGCCGAGGCGCACCTCGCAGCCCGACTGCTCGGCCAGTTGGCGGCAGATCTCCCGGCCAAGCCAGCCCGTGGGCGCCCAGATCGGCAGCGTCGCGTACGCGCCGGCCACAAACAGGGCCAGGACGACCGCCACTCGGCAGAGCCGCTGCCACCACCGCAGCCTGGGCTTACGGGTTGGAGTCTTGCCGGTCATGGGTTGGCCTTGGGGCCGTTGCCTGCACCTGTGCAAGAGGTCTTTATGGTCATTGATAAGCTACGCCAAATACGATTGTCGCGATCATCCAAGAGAATAGAAAGTAGAGAGTAGACCGCGGGAGAGGCCGATACTATTGATCGGCAGGGGCCGTCTATCGAGGCGCCAGCCGCCTATTCTACTTTCTACTCCCTACTTTCTCCCGCTCTGTGTGCGAGGAGCTTTTCCTGCCGGAAAAGCTCCTCGCGCACAGCTACACGTTGAACCTGAAGTAGATCACGTCGCCGTCCTTGACCACGTATTCCTTGCCTTCCAGGCGTGTTTTTCCGGCCGCCTTGGCCTTCTTGTGGTCCCCGGCCGCCTGGAGGTCCGAAAACGCCACCGTCTCGGCGCGGATGAATCCCCGTGCGATGTCGGAGTGTATTTCCTCCGCCGCCGCCAAGGCGGTGGTCCCGGCCGGAATCGTCCAGGCGCGACACTCGTCGGGCCCGTCGGTGAGGAAGCTCACCAGGTCGAGCCGCTGGTAGCACGCGCGGATGAGCCGGTCGCGGGCGCCTTGCGTGAGGCCGAGGTCCTTGAGGAACTCGCTTCGCTCGGCGGGGGCAAGCTGGGCGAGCTCTTGCTCGATCCTGGCCGAGAGCTGTATGCACGGCAGGCCGGCCAATTCGCCCGGCCCGGCCTCGGCGGCCCTGTCCTCGCCGCAGTTGAGAACCACCATCGTGGGCTTGAGCGTGAGGAACTGGAAGCTGCGGACGAGCTTGCTCTCGCTCTCGGCGTGGATGGCCCCGGAGAGGGGCTTTTCGCTCTCGAGCGTCGCCAGCAGGCGCTTCATCAGCTCCAGCTCGATGACGTTTTCGTGCTGCCGCCCGGTGGGCTTCTTGAGCGAGGCCTCGAGCCTGCCGATCCGCGCCGAGACCCGCTCGAGGTCGGCGAAGAGCATTTCCTGCTTGAGTTCCTCGACGTCGCGGACGGGGTCCACCTTGTCTCGATAGGGCGGCACGGCCGGGTCGGAAAAGTCCGCCACCACGAAGACCAGCATGTTCGCCTGCTCCATGGCGGCCCAGTGGGCTCGTGCGCGGCCTCGGCCGGCCTCGTCGGACAGGTCGAAGCCCGGCAGGTCCAGGAACTCCAACTCCGCGGGCGTGACCTTCTGGGGTTTGTTCAGCCTGGCCAGCCATTCCAGCCGCTCGTCGGGCACCTTCACCACGGCCAGGTGTGGCTGGTCCGCCCGGTCAAGGTGGACGTGGCTGCCGCCGGCCTCGGCGACCGCGGCGAAAAGAACGCTCTTGCCCGACCGCGGCGGGCCTATCAGTGCCGCTCTCATAATGATCCTTTAAGCCCCAGCCGCTCAAACTGTTCCTCGGGGCTGTCGTTGTGTTTCATCTCGCGGACGAGGTGGTCGATCATCATCTTCTCGACGCCTTCATCGTGGATCGGGTCTTGCTGGGCGGGGTCGGTGTGCAGGTCGTAGAGCATCGTGACGAATCCGGCCGCGCCAAGCCTGGAGGCCGAGGCGATCTTCATCGTCCTGCACCCCTTGGTGAACTTGAACGGCTCGGCAAGCCGGATGTCCTGAAGCTCATCGGCGCGGAACATCCTGGCCATGTGGCAGGGCATGTGCGTGTAGTTGTAAAGCGGGGCGTTGCCGGCCTGCGGCGCCCGCATGTAGACGTACCGGCCGTCGGTCACGTTCACGTGCGCGCCGTGCAGCCCGAAGAGCCCGGCCCGGCGGACGGGCTTGTCGGCGGCGATGGTCTCGGCCAGGTCCGCGCCCTGCATGTCGGCAGGCCGCTCTTTGCCGAAGAAGCCCAGCAGCGTCGCCGGCAGGTCGATGGTCTGGACGAGCGCGTCGCACTCTGCCCCGCCCCGGCCGCCGCGGGGGTCCCAGATGAACAGCGGCGTATGGGCGATCTCGTTCCAAAACGGCATGGCGCACTTGCCCCACCAGTCGTGCTCGCCGAGCAGGAAGCCGTGGTCGGTGTTGACGATGAGCATGGTGTCCTTCCATAGGTCCAACTCGTCCATCAGGTCCAGCACCCTGCCGAGATAGGCGTCGCACATGCTCACCAGGGCCGCGTTGACGTGGCGGACGTGCCGGACCTGCTCGGGCGTCTGCGCGACGGGCTGATACTTGGGCCAGTCGAAGTGCAAATCGCCGAAGTCGAAGTTGTAGAGCTCCTTGTACTTCTCCGGCACGTAGTACGGCTCGTGAGGGTCGAACGTTTCGAGGTGCAGCCACCAGTTGTCCTGGCCGGCGTTTCGGCGGATGAACCGCTCGCCCATTCCAAACGTCACGGCCTGGGGGAAGTCTTTCTCTTGGCGTATGTGCGCCCGGTTGATCACGTCCTGCCGCCAGGCGTTGCCTATGAGGTTGGCGGGCTCGGCCGGGTCGGCGACCTGACCGATCCACGCGTCGCCCTCCTGCCCGCGCGAGAACTCGTGCGTCTTGTACCGCGTGTGGTAGGTCGCGCCGCCGTCCTGCCAGTAGTGGTAGTGGTCGGTGGCCAGGTGGGTGTAGACGCCCTGGCGGTGGAGGATCTCGGGGACCGAGTCGTCGAACGGCTCCAGCGGGCCCCACGAGCGGTGGAGGAAGTTGTACCGGCCGGTGTGCAGTTCGCGCCGGGCGGGCATGCACGGCATCGAGCCGACGTAGGAGTTGTTGAACTGCACGGTTCTCTCGGCCAGGCTGAGGAAGTTCGGCGTGTGCGTCCAGTCGCAGCCGTAGGGCTGGAGCATGTGCCGGTTGAGCGAGTCGAACATCACCATTATGGCCTTCATGCGGCAACTCCCGTGGACAGCACTACAAACAGCCTGTCAGCCGGTCTCGTCCGGCCGGCGCGTGCGCGGCGTGCGCGCAAAGACGCCAGGCGGCACAGGCACATCAGGATACCGGCTTGCGGGGCTCAAGTGGATATGAAAACTATCGGGCGCCCGCGGACGCCAGCCGCCGGACGGCGGCCTCGGCCCGGGCCAGTTCGTCGCGAGCGGTGGCCTGGCCGGACCATCGAAGGCGGTCGTAGAGGTCGATCAGCGAGTGGACCTCGCCGGCGGGCAGATGAAGCCTGGCAATGGCCTGGCCGGCCCATTCGCGGGCGGTCTGGCTGGGCGACGGCCTGTAGTTGCGCCGGGCCAGCAGCCTCAGAAGCTGGGTGATGAACGCCGGCGGCCTGGGCGGCGTCGGCGGGCGAGCCGCTCGTGGCCTTCGCGGCCGACGGATGCGCCGCAGGTGCAGCAGGACCGCCGCGAGCAGGGCCGTCGCCGCCAGAACGATGAAGAACCATGCCAGCGCGGGGTCTATCCGCCCTTTGGCGAACAGTGCGATCATCGCCCGCCAGACGTCCCCGGCCGCCCGCCTGAACCAGCCCGCCAGGCCCGCCAGACGCTGCCGGGTGTAATTGGCCAGCGCGAGGCGGTCCGTGTCGTCGTAGCCCACGACGTGCGAGAACCACGCGAACTCCCATTGGCGCCAGGTGTCCCGTGCCCAGGTCCAGGCCTTGCCGGCCGTCGTTGTCGCCGGCGGCTCGAACCGCGCGGCGGGGGTGGCGTCGAAGATCGTCCAGCCGGTCAGGCGCGTGTACACCTCCGTCCAGGCGTGGGCGTCGCGCTGGCGGATCGTGTAGCTTTGGGACTCGCCGTCGTACTCGCCCCCGGCAAAGCCCGTCGCCAGCCTGGCCTGAACGCCGAGCACCTGGCACATCACGGTCATGGCCGAGGCGAAATACTCGCAGTGCCCGGCCTTGAGGTGGAACAGGAAGTCCTCGACCCCGTCGCGAGTCGGGTCGGCGCCGGTCAGGTCCAGAGTGTAGTCGTACCCGGCCGAAAGCCGCTCGCATATCCGCCCCGCGATCTCCAGGTTGAGCCGGTCGATCTGCTCGCCCGTGGCGGCCTTGCGGCGCTCGATCAGGTCGCCGCACCATTGGCGGGCAAGCTCGACCACCCTGTCCGACACGTCGGGCGGCATCCGGCCCCGGCCCGGCCACGACGCCGGACCGGGCGCGATCTCCTCCAAGGCCGACAACTCGCCGGCCGACAACTCGCCGGGCAGAACCATCGCCGCGTACCGCACCGGGCGGTCGAGGTGCCTTGCCACATTCAGCACGTACTCCAGGCCGTCCTTGCGCGAGACCGCCCCGTCGGGGCTGGTAACCTCCAGGGCCGGGTATGACGCGAACACCACCGGCAGCAGCGAGGGGACCATGGAGATCTCCTGCCGCACGCAGCGCGCCAGCAGCGGTGTGCCGGCCTCCCTGACCTTCATCTGTTCCATGCCGGCCTTGCTCCACCGCGAGTCGTAGTACTGGTTATAGCACCGCCCGCGGAGATAGGGCGTCCGGACCGTCCCGAGCACCTGGCCTGTGGCCGGGCTGACCATCCGCATCTGCATCACGACGCGGTCGGACAGGTAGATGCTCCGCTGCTGGCCCAGACGCACGGCGTCGGAGAAGCCGGAGACGCCCCGCCGGCTGAGGCCCGCCATAGACCCGCCCGCCGCCAGGCCGCGAGGGACGATGAGGAAAACGGTCGCGCCCGTGGCCAGGATCGCCACGACGACAGCCGCCAGCCTGGCCGCCACCGCCCCCGCGGGCCAAGGCTCCGCCGCCTGCGCTGCCCCGGGGCGCTCGGCGGCTTCCAGGCTTCCCTTTATCGTAAAGGCCATCGCCGCCTTGCACAGGCAAACGATGAAAGCCAGGAAAAGCAACGCGAAGAGCAACTCCTGGCAGATCATCGCCGATGCCAGAACCAGCAGCATGCTCATGATGATCATCTGGATGTAATCGCGGTTGCCCTTGCGGTCGAAAAGCTTGCAGATCTGGATGAGCATCACGTAATCGCCGAGGGCGGCCAGAAGCTCCTGATCGGCGGTTATGTACCTCGCCACAAGCGCTACGCCCACGAGGACCACGCCGATGTTCAGCACGGTCCGGTTTACGTATATCTCCCTGTGGCGACGGGCTGCCAGCCAGTTCAGGCCAATAGCCGCCATCGAGACCGCCAGCAGCAGCCAGTTCGCGTCGGCGTAGCAGAACATCGCCTGTGCCAGCAGCACGGCCAGGAACAGCGGCTTTTCCAGCCTGGCCCGGCCGGTGCGGATTTCCCGCTGACTGTAGGCGCGGATGGGCATCACCCGGCCCCCTTCTCGGCCCGTTGCGGCTGGGCGTCGGCCCGGGCGTCGGCCGCGGCGGCCGTAGCGGTCCCGTCGGCCGCGTCGGCCGCGGCGGCAGGGCCCGTGGGTGGCTGCGGCTGGGCGTCCCGGAACGCCTCGCCCATGCGCCGGCCGGTGATTATCGTAAGGTTGCGGCTCTCGCGGCGAAGGCGGGACAGGCACTCGCCGCCGAGTATCTCGCTGTCCGGCGCCTCGGCGGACGAGACGACCATCACGTCGGCCTGGTGCAGCCACCTGGGGCTCAACATGCCCACGGCCTCGGACAGGGGCCGGCGGGTGTTGTCGTCCACGTCGGCCAGCGAGTCCAGCAGGTGATGTAGCTGGCCCCTTCGCTGGCCCGGGGAAATCACCTCGCATCGGTCTGTCCGCGCCCACGCCGAACCGACCCGGAATCCCGCGTCCAGGGCGTCCTCGATTATCGTCGCGGCCAGCCTGAAGGCCCGCTCGCGCGAGGCCCAGTCGCGCCCGGCGCTGTCGCCCAGCAGGGTGTCCAGCAACACCCAGAGCGTCCGCGGGCGCGGGCGAGACATCTCCCGGACCACCGGCATGGACCGCCCGGCCGAGCGACGCCAGTGAATCAGCCGCGTGCTGTCGCCCGGGCGGTATTCGCGCAGGCCGAAGAACTCGTCGGCGCCGCCCGAACGGGCGCTGGGCGTGATCGAAGCGCTGTACGCGTCGCCCTTGCCGATGAGCCCGCGGCGCAGTTGCCCCCGCGCCGGCCAGACCACCAGCGTCGCCGGCTGGCTGAACACCCTGCGGGCCCGGACCAGGCCGAATGGGAACGCCGTCGCCAGCCTCACGCCGCGAAACTCCAGCCGCCCGCGACGCGGCGGGACCGCGACGCTTGCGACCAGGAAGCTCTCGCGGCTCCTGAGGTGCCCGCAGGCCGACGGCGGCACCGCCAGGTTCTCCAGCGGCATCTCCTCGACGTGCAGAGCCAGGCACGAGCCGCCCCCGCGGATGCTCATGAGCTTGTAGCCGACGCTCACGGGCTCGTTCTGGCGGCACCGCTGGCAGAGTTCGCGGCGCACGGCGGCCCCCGCGATCATCCGCCTGCTGAGCAGGGCCGAGACGTATAGAGAACCCAGCAGCGCCCCCAACAGGACCATCAGAAGGCCCAGGCCGCTGTTGACCGCCACCACGGCGACCATGAGCGAGGCGCCAAACACGGCCCAGCCCGCCATCGTAAGCCTGAATCGCACCGGCGGGTTCTTTTGTCGGCGTCGGCCAAGGGGCATCGTGATGCACTCCCGAACAACCTCTTCTCAAGGCAAAGAACGCGGACCCGCGGTCCCTTCGGCAGGCCGCGAAGGAAGAAGAAACGAACAGAAGAAGAAAAAGAAGAAGCTTTCGATGGAGATTACATGGATTAAAGGATTACATGGATTAAGAAACTGCTGTGAAAAGAAGGTAATAGGTAGTCCGCCATAGGCGGAGTAGGTAGTAGGGAAAGCACCAGAAGCCCAGGGATAGCAATCCCTGGGAGGCGATGCTGTCTTTTCATATCTTCGGGTAAACTGCGGGCTCATGTTCGACTGTGGTAATGCTTCTTCTTCTTTTTACCTCTGTGCCTCTGTGGTAATCTTCTTCTTCTTTACCGCGGCGCGGGCGTGGACTGGAGGATCTGCCGGAAGATGGCGTCCGCCTGGCCGACGCCGTCGCCGGCCAGCCCGCGCGTGACTATTCGGTGCGCGCACACAGCCGCCGCGAGGCGCTTGACGTCGTCCGGCACGACATAGTCCCTGCCCGCCAGCAGGGCCGAGGCCCGCGAAGCCTCCGCCAGGGCCAGCGTGCCGCGCGGCGAGAGGCCGACGACCAGGTCGGCGCGATTTCGCGTCGCCTCGGCGAGGGACAGCACGTATTCCGTGATGGCGTCGTCCATTCTCACGGCCGCGACGCGGGCTTGAAGGGCCAGCAGTTCATCGACGCTCATGACGGCCGGCAGGTCGGCCAGGCGCGTCTGGGCGGGCTGGAGGCGCAGGATGTCGCGTTCGGTCTGGCGGTCGGGGTAGCCGATCCGCACGCGGATCATGAACCGGTCGAGCTGGTTTTCCGGCAGGAAGTACGTGCCCTCGAAGTCGTAAGGGTTCTGCGTGGCCAGGACCATGAACGGCGGGCCGAGGCGGTAGGTCGTGCCGTCGTTGCTGACCTGTGATTCGTTCATGGCCTCCAGCAGGGCGCTTTGTGTGCGCGGCGTGGTGCGGTTTATCTCGTCGGCCAGGACGAGCTGCGCGAAGATCGGCCCGCGTTTGAAGACGAACTCGCCCCGCGTCTGGTCGTACACGCTGACGCCAAGCACGTCGCTGGGCAGCAGGTCCGGCGTGAGCTGGATGCGGCTGAAGGTGCAGTCGATGCTCCGGGCGATGGCCCGCGAGAGAACGGTCTTGCCGACGCCCGGCACGTCCTCCAGAAGGACGTGCCCCCGCGCCAGCAGCGCCACCAGCACCTGCCGCACCGGCTCGCTCTTGCCGAACATGACCGTCTCTATGTTCCGCCGAAGCGCCTCAAGTTTGCCTGTCAGGTCCATCAGTTCTCCAAAAAACTCCCGCAAACCCGCAGACCCGCAAAAAACCCAGCAGGGGCAAGACACACATCTGCGCATTATAACACGCCCGCCGGCTCGAAGACACTCGCGGGAAGAGAACACGGGACACGCCCGATGTTGAGCCCCGATACGATCGGGGCGAAACGTCGGGAACGCGGACGGGCAAGGTGCGAGGCATGGTGCGAGTAAGGTGCACGATCCGGGAGAGGCACGATCTTGCCCAAGTCGCCCGGGTAGTCTAACATTATCAGGCATGTTCACAGGGATCATTCAACACGTCGGGATCGTTCGGGTCGCGCGGGCTGTCGGCAAGGGCCGGCGGCTGACGGTTGACCTCGGCCCGCTGGCCGAGGGGCTGGTCATTGGCGAGAGCGTCGCCGTCAGCGGGGCGTGCCTGACGGCTTGCCGGATCGAGGGCGCCGCCGTGGGCTTCGACCTTGCGGCCCAGACCGTCTCGCGGACCACCCTCGGCGAGGTCGCTGTCGGCGCGAAGGTGAACCTGGAACGCGCCCTGCGCCTGGGGGAGGGGCTCGACGGGCACCTCGTCCAGGGCCACGTCGACGGCGTGGGCGAGGTCCGCCGCATCGACCGCTCAGCCGACCAGTGGGCGGTCGATTTTGCAGCCCCCGGCAGCCTGACCGACGAGATGGTCGAGAAAGGCTCGGTGGCCGTCTGCGGCGTGTCGCTCACCCTCACGGCCGTCGGGGACGGGCTATTCAGCGTGGCGCTGATCCCCACGACCTGGAAGGCGACCACGCTGGGCGACATGTCCGCCGGATCGAAGGTGAACATCGAGACCGACGTGATTGGCAAGTACGTCCGGCGCTACCTGCGGCAGATCGCCGGCCTGCCCGGCGTGGATGGCAAGGCGAACAGGGCCGGCGGGCCCGGCGGGCTGACCGTCGAGAAACTCCGCGACGCGGGGTTTGTATGAGGGCGCGTGGCATGGGCGAAGACAAATCTTTGGTAACTGCTTCATGAGCCCCGTTCACGGGGCTTCGCCCCGAAGGGGCATAGACCAGGCCTTTGAGGCCTGGGGCAATTGGGACGTTTTTTACTTCCAGCACGCCTTGGCGCGCTTGCAGAAGGCTTTAGCCTAAAGGCCTTGGGGTGGGGGTAAGCACGCTGAAGCGTGCTGATAGAAACAACGAGTGGAAGGAATATTGCGTTGACGCCTACCCAGGCCTCAAAGGCCTGGTCCAGACCCCCGCTATCGCGGGGGCAAAGCCCGCCGAGGCGGGCTGAAAAGAAGGAAGCCAGGCAAGTACATGGCTAAGCCGTGCTACTGCCGCGAGACAGGCCGGCCGTGGAAGAGCCCGAACAATCACGACATCACGACGGCGGCGAGCATGACGGCCCGCACGGGCATTTGGAACACGCGGCGCTCCTGTGCCACCGATGCGGGGCCATGCTCACGCCAGGCAAGGGCGACTTCTACGTGGTCCGGATCGAGGCCTTCGCCGACCCGACCCCGCCGAACCTCCTTTCCGGCGACCTGGCCGACATCGACCCCTCCGCCGAGATCGACCGCCTCATCGAACTCATGCGCCACATGAGCCAGCAGGAACTCATGGACCAGGTCTACCGCCGAATGACAATCCACCTGTGCAGAAGGTGCTACCTTCCGTGGATCGAAAACCCGTCCGGGTAGCTCCCCGACATCCCCGCCACCCAAAATGGAGCGAAAAGTGCTGATGAAAGCCCTGATCGTGCTGGCAAGCTGTGCGTGTCTGTCGTGGCTGGCGTCGCAATCGCACGCGGCGCCGGCGGGCACCAACACCGACGAGACCAAAGTTCCCCAGTACAAGCTGCCCGAGTTGCTGGTGACGCTCGACGGCAGGAAGGTCGCCGACGCCAACATGTGGCGCCAGGTCCGCCGGCCGGAGGTGCTCGAGCTGTTTCGCGATCAAATGTTCGGCCACTGCCCCGGCAGGCCGAAAGACATGTCCTTCGAGGTTCTCGACCGCACCGACGGCGCGCTGGACGGCAAGGCCGTGCGCAAGCAGGTGACCGTGCGTTTCACCAAGGACGCCAACGGTCCGTCGATGGACATCCTGATCTACCTGCCGCGCGGCGCCAAAGGGCCGGTGCCTCTGTTCGTGGGGATGAACTTCGGCGGCAACCATACGATCAACAAGGATTCCGCCATCAGGCTCTCGAAGCGGTGGATCAACGGCAAGTACGACGGCGTGGTGAACGGCCGGGCCACCGAGACCGCCCGCGGCAAGGCCGCGAGCCGCTGGCCCGTCGAGACGATCCTGTCGCGCGGCTACGGGCTTGCGACGATCTACTACTGCGACGTCGAGCCGGACCGCAAGGACGGCCTAGCCGAGAGCGTCCGCGCGGCGTACCTCAAGCCCGGCCAGTCGGCGCCGGCGGCGGATGAGTGGGGCGCCATCGCCGCGTGGGCGTGGGGCCTGAGCCGGGCCACGGACTACTTCGAGACCGACAAGGACATCGACGCCGCCCGCGTGGCCGTGATGGGCCATTCGCGGCTCGGCAAGACAAGCCTCTGGGCCGGGGCGTCGGATGAGCGGTTCGCCCTGGTGATCTCCAACGACAGCGGCTGCGGCGGGGCGGCGCTGAGCCGGCGGCGCTTCGGCGAGACCGTCGGGCGGATGAACACCACCTTCCCGCACTGGTTCTGCGCGAACTTCCACAAGTACAACGAAAAGGAGGCCGACCTGCCGATCGACCAGCACATGCTCATCGCCCTGATGGCGCCGCGCCCGGTGTACGTCGCCAGCGCCGAGAAAGACACCTGGGCCGACCCGCGCGGCGAGTTCCTCTCAGCGATGCACGCCACGCCGGTCTACCGGCTATTCGGCAAGCCCGGCCTGCCGACCGAGACCATGCCGGACATCGACAAGCCTGTCTCGGGGACCATCGGCTACCACATCCGCACGGGCGTTCACGACGTGACGGCCTTCGACTGGGCCCAGTACCTCGATTTTGCCGACAAGCACCTGCGGGCCAGAGAGTGAAGGGCGGCTATCGAATGACCACGATCTTGAAGGGCCATTTGAGCCTTGTCCAGGCCTTCGCGGCCGTGAGGACTACCGGGGCGGCTTGGGCTCGGATGACCTGTTCGGCGAGGGCAAGGCAGGCGCGATCGCCCAGCGAGGCCCCGATGGCGTCGGTGCGGGCCTTCATGCAAGCGGCAAGGCCGGCCAGGGGCTTGTCGAAGTCGATGATGTTCAATCCCAAGTCGTCGACGGCCGCCTGGGCTTCCAGCAAGGGCATCCCCTTGTCGCACAGCTTGCCGAGCACCTCGCACAGGTTGACCATGCTCAGCAGACATGGGTTGGCGTCCAAAGCGGCTTCCACGCGGTTGCGGCCCTTTTCCTCCTGGAGGTGGGCCAGAACCGCCGAGGCGTCGAGGACGCTGAGGTCACTCACGCCCGGCCTCCTTCTTTCGCTCGGCCAGCAGTTCTTCGCTGAGGCTCGCGCCGGGTTTGACGTACTTGCCGACCCGCTGCCGGGCCCGGCGCCGTGCGGCCTTGGCGTTCATCAGTGTCAAGTGGTCGTCCGCGACGGTCATGACCAGATCGGCCCCTACATCCATGCCAAGCAGATCGCGGACCTCGGCCGGGATCACGATTCGCCCGCCCTCGGCGACCCGGACGGTCTGGCGCAGTTCGTATTTCATGGGAGACTCCATAATATTGCCATATCAGTCTATCGTCGCCGTAACAGCCTATCCATGCCATTATTTTATAAAATGGCATACAGAGAAGAAAATGGCAGACATGGAAAAAAATGGCAGATGGCGTGCAAAATGGCAGGCAGGGTGCAAAATGGCAGATAGAGAAGAAGATGGCAGACAGAGAACACAATGGCAAATAATCGTCGGATGTCATGGTTTGCAAGGGACCGTCAGCGTGTGTTTAGCGAAAGTCTGTTCTCATCTGGAGGCAAAAGTAGCAAGAAGGCGGGGCCCTATTCCAACAAACCCGAATGGCGCAACAGCGCCTCGGGTTGGGGCTCGCGCCCGCGGAAGTCCTTGAAGACTTCCATCGGGTGCCGGCTGCCGCCGAGGGCGAGCACCGTGTCGCGGAATCGCCGGCCAAGCTTGCGGACGGCCTGCTCGTCGTGCAGGCCCGCCTCCTCGAACGCGCCGAAGGCGTCGGCGCTGAGCACGGCCGCCCACTTGTAGCTGTAATACCCGGCCGAGTATCCGCCGGCGAAGATGTGCGAGAAGCTGCACAGGAACCGGTCTTCCGGCAGCGGCGGCATCACCAGCGTTTCGGCGGCGATGCGGCGCTGCACGTCCAGCGGCGAGTCCTGGCCGGCGGGGTCGTGGCGGTGGTAGAGTTCCATGTCGATCATGCTGAAGTTCACCTGTCGCAGCGTGGCTGAGCCCTCGCGGAAGCTGCGGGCGGCGATGAGGCTGTCGATCATCTCATCCGGCAGCGGCTTGCCCGTCTGCCAGTGGCGGGCCAGGCCGCGAAGCGTCGGGCGGTCGTGGCACCAGTTCTCCATGAACTGGCTGGCCAGCTCGACGGCGTCCCACTCGATGTTGTTTATCCCCGCGGCCAGGCCGCAATCCACGCGAGTCAGCATGTGCTGAAGGGCGTGCCCGAACTCGTGGAAGAGCGTCAGCACCTCGTCGAAGCTCATCAGCGACGGGGTGTCCGACGACGGCGGAGTCTGGTTGCAGCAGATATACGCAACGCCCAGGCGGACGCGCCGGCCGGGGGCGGCGCAGGCGGCGCTTCGCCCGTAAAGGCTGTCCATCCACGCCCCGCCGCGTTTCTCGGCCGGGCGGCTGTACGGGTCCAGGTAGAACGACGCGACGTGCCGCCCGGCGCCGTCGGCGACGCGGAAGAACCGCACGTCCGGATGCCAGATCGGCGCCTGCCCGTCGGCGGCCCGCACGCGGATGTCGAAGAGCCGCTCGGCCAGGCCGAACAGGCCGTCCAGCACGCCCGGCAGGGGGAAGTAGGGGCGTAGCTGCTCGTCGGTGAGGCGGAACTTTTTTTCCCGCAGGCGCTCGGCCCAGAATGTCGCGTCCCAGTTCTGGAGGTTCTCGGCCTCGGCGGCGCCGGCCTGCCGGGCGAGTTCGCGCAGGTCCGCCAGGTCGCGCAGGGCGGCGGGTCGGGCGGCGTCGCGGAGGCGCAAGAGCAGTTTCTC
>Ga0315282_10003381_pt1 | contig 28666 bp, 46 predicted proteins | sample YL17G07_20_MG_FD_203693 | JGI IMG/M metagenome (GOLD analysis project Ga0315282, IMG submission 203693) | Sediment microbial communities from Yellowstone Lake, YNP, Wyoming, USA - YL17G07_20 | ecosystem: Environmental > Aquatic > Freshwater > Lake > Sediment | place: USA: Wyoming | collected... | reverse complement strand
CCTGAGAGTTCGACTTGGCACGCTAGTTGACCGTCTTCTGTTTCTTTGCACTCCATGTTTTCAATGACGCCGGGCTTGAAAGGTATAACTCTGAAGACTCTTTCTATTGGGGTTTCACCGGGCATATTTTCTCCTCCTCCGTTTTTTCTTTACCACCGTCTTTCTTAGCTAGAGCTTTGGCAATTTCAAGAACGACCTCAAGACCCTCTTTGCGTATGAGGTTAGCAAGTTTACAGCTTGAACTTCCGAATTGGCATTTGGGTTTGCAGCCGTCTATGAACTTGCAGTTTACTATAAGACCTCCAATCTTTGAAGGAATGAAAACTGTGCCATCCACACTGAATGCTAAGTCAGGTAGAGAATAAACTGCTTTGCCGTCTCTGGTTGGATGTGGAAACTGCTTTAGGAAACCTACATTGGTGAGCTTTTCAAGTCGCCATATCACTGAGGACAAATGATTCTGAGGATTATCTTCCTCTGGAAAGAGTTTTTGACAGATCTCCCAGCTTGAAATAGGGGTACTCTGCTCTATAGTAGCAACCAAATTTAGGATTTTGAAATCTTGATTGTCCAACGTGGGCTTTCTCAAAAGACTAAACTCCCTGTTTCACCGCAAACTCTGTGCCTATCCGAGTTGGTCTTTCCATCTGTTTCCTGAACTCTTCAGCTTGGCAACTGTAGTATTTCTCAGGAGGCATCTGACCATCTAATATTCGCTGTGAACATATGTGACCTGCGTTTTCTATGGCTGCTTGTGTTTCTCGATCTCTGCCAAGTTTGTTTAATGCATCAGCTATCGCTTTTGGGTCGTCTCTATTCCCTCGAACCTTGTCTACAACATTCTGCATCAAACCCATATTTGCACCAGACCCTATTTCTCTATTTTATGCATAAAAGATTTGCTGTTCTAACCCTGAACTTTTTCGTGTCCAGCCTCAAAAGGAAGCGCTTTATAGCCTAAAATAGCATCAATTAAGTCGGGAAGAGACTTTGTAGGCGGGTTTTCAAGCAGCGCGAAAGGCGTGATAAGTACAGGCAAATAAGAGTCGCCCCTCCCGGTTGTGCTTAGAAGTCTGGCCTTGTTACCTTCATCTGTGATGTCAAATCGGATAACTTCAAACCCCATTCGTTCCATAAGGCTTAGAGCCTTGGTGAGAATTGTCTGTTTCTTCTGTGTTACGCCATCAAGAGCTAAACCAAGTTTCTTGATGCAGCTCATACAGGTTTTACTATAGAACACGAGGATGCGAGGCACAAACTCAAGTTCTTCCTCAAAGATTTGCTCGGTCATTTCTGCCCCTTCCTGACGAACTGATAAGCGGTGAGAGGCGGTCTGCTTACGAATAGGAGAGGTCTATAGCTTTTGGGACCATGCCGAGTGTAGAGTCGCTTTCGCAAATGCAGAAACATAGCTCCCCCTCTAGGACACTCGAAACCGCCTATCTCCACGTTGTTTATGGTAGCATCAATCCTGAAGTCAAAGGTTGGAGTCCTGGAAGAGTCGGCGATTGTTGACCCGCTTAGGTCATCATCTGTCTGAGCAATTAAAGCTCTGAGCATACCCATTTTTCTACCTTTGCGCTGGATCAAAGCTTCAAACGCCTGCAAACTCCGTTTATGATGACTCCAAATTCCAACATCGTCAACGATTATACAGAACTTTATTCCTTTTTGGCGATAGACCTTCCCACAGATGTCCATGAGAGTATAGATGAATGTCGCTAAGGTTGCCGATTCAATGGCTGTTATTTCTTCCTGGGGGAAGTAGAGCAGCAAGAGCCTTCCCTCTCGGCTGAGAAGAGGCTCAAGCATGTTTTCGTCAGTGAGGATCGGGTCAGGTTTCATTTCAAACCATTCACTGATTTTCGTTGCGAATTTGACGCCCCATTCCTTGCTTGGAGAAGGTAACGCTTGTGTTTTTTCTAGGAGAGCGTGAATAAACTCTTTTCCGTTTGTCTTCTTAGAACGCAGATCCTCCCACAGCTCACGAATATCCTTAAAGTAAGCCGCATCCAGCATAGACTCCGCGCCATAGAAGTCTTGCACGGCTTCAAGCATGACGTTCCAGATGGGAATTTGCCAGCGCAACGTCTTCAAGCCGTAGACTTCCTCAACTTCTTTCAGATTGCCTCGCCAGAAAGGTGAAAGAAGAAGCGTTATGCGGCTTGCATTAATGCCATGTGTTTGCCACTCAGCCTCGTCCAAGAACCAGCGCGAATGAAAAAACTTCAAAGTTCTTATGTCAAGCTCATTCGCGTTAGGGCGTTGAATACCCATCCAGTCGGCAGTGATGGTAACGTAGATGCAGGTCCAGCCGTCGTTTATCAGTGTTTCAATCAATGAACGGCTAATCGAGAGACTCTTCCAGCTGCCAGGTGCGCCAACCACGAGCAAGCTTGGAAACCATGCCTCATAAAACTGTAGATAGATGGGGTTCTCAGTGAGGTTGCAGCCGAGATAAACCTGCGTCGAAGGCATTATTCACGCGACCTCGCCGCTTTCTTTTTTGCTCTGCTAATCTTTTTCATTAGTTGCCCTGTGTCTTTTTCGGGTATGCCAAGACTTTCTGAAGCTTCTTTAACTTCCTCATCGGAGACAGCTGATTCAGCAGACTCGAAGCGATGACCTTTTGGATGGAACCCTGTTCCTTCGCCTTCCGGTGTAGGTGCGCCTCCTCTTGACTCTTCTTCGATTGCCTCTTTTAGATAAATAGCCTTGTCGCGGATTTTACTCAGCTGTCTATGAACATCTTGGAAAAGCTTAAAGAATCTGCCTTGCTCTGCCCTGATGTTCATGGCTGAAATCGTTACTACTTTCATGTTTTCAAGAAGTTTCTCACCTGGTCGCACGTACACTTTGGCAACTGTCCACGAGGGCTGATCGTAGTCTGGGGGAAGGTCTAGCCTCATTATGTTGTTTTCAGCTGCCGTTGTTTCTATCATGGCATCACCAAGCAGTATGTGAGAGCCAACAGGTGTTAGGATTCCGCCATTAGGGTTGCTAGGAGTGTTGGGCTTGACGGTTTGTCCAATGTAAGGATCTCCTTTCGGGTTTTCATCTGAAGGCCCTTCGAGGCTTAGGTCTTCGGTTCTTATGCTTTGTGATTGAGTCTGAAGGAACGTTAAGAAGCTGTTACAGGCAGAGGTACATTCTTGAAGGTCTTTGTCCAAAAAGGGAAAAACGTAAACCTCTTTCTTGACAAGCTTCTCAAATATTGGTAGAATACTATTGCATAAGTTAGCGATGCCTGCAGCCCAATCCCAATGACGAAAAGCATCGTAGATCAAGAGTTCAGGACTAAAGCCCATATAACGATGTTTGTAGATTTTGTTGAAATAATGAAGCTGTGCTAGCTCTGTAAGAGAAGAAGGGTCAGTTATTTTTTCTTCTCGAACTGCCTGCTTCATAAGGTTGCTGACTGTCGGTGTTAAGCCATCAATAATCATGTTTTCCTTGTTGAAGGTGACTTTGACGCTGCTTTTAGATTCCGCGCCTTCGGCGACTTCAATGCTTATACCGAGCTGTTTGTAGAGGTTCTTCTGTACTTCTTGAAAGCTTAGAGCAGGATTGTCCTTGATGTCAATGCTTTCAACAACTAAGATCCTCAGAGTTAGGAACTCCCGGTACAGTTGCTCAAGCTTGAAGGACCATGCTGCTAAAGATGGGTAACGCTCTTTCCGCGTAAAGTATTTGATTATTTCTGAGGGGTCAAGAGCCAAACTACTGAGCCACCGTCTGTTCTTCGAAGGTTTTTGGCGTCGGCTTGCCTGCTACGCCTTTGATTTTTTGCTCCAAACCTGTGAAGGCTTTAGCTAAGCCGCCTATCTTTTCTTCGACTTCTTTAGGTTCCATGCCGAAAACTTTGCCGAGCCTGACGAAAGAGTCTTTCATTGTTTCCATCTTGCGCACTTCCTTCTCGAAAACCTGTGGAAGCGTGTCGATTTTTGCTTCTAGGTTTAAGGCTTGAATCGTATCTTGCACTTCAGAAGGATGTTTGGACAGCATGTAATTGACAAGAACCGCTGCTAGCTCATAAGATTGGATAGTGGTTTTTATTATCTCTGCGCCTTGGTGAAAGACTTCGCTTCCAACGTGTAGCCAGTAGCTTTTCAGCTGATCCATTCTTGCATTGAAGTCTCGCAGAAGATTATCTGTTTTACCCTCGTAAGTTGTTTCTATCTCAGCAAGCGATTTTTCGTTGAAGAGAAACTGCTTGTATATGTCGTCTGGAACGTAGGGCGCAACCCAGATCACCCCGCCCCAATCAGGACTTGTAATCATGTTCTTGAGGTTAGCAACTGTGGTAGAGTGAATGTTTTTCTCAATCTCCTCAAATCCCAACCAGCCCAGCGTTATAATAGTGTTGACGCTTGTGATTGGAACGCCTCTGAGGATTAGCCTGTTCAGTTTTTGTCCTTTAAGGCTTTGAAGAGAGAAAATTCTGCTACCACTCATCGAAGGCGTCAGAACCTTCTTTTCGTGGTTCGCCACTGTGCCTTGAAGGAGAATAACTTTGATTGACCCGCAATCTACACCATAGAAGTTTTTGCCTTCTAGGTTAAAGGAGAACTCGCCTCTCTTCTTGCCGAGTTTGACTTCGTTGTTGAAGTTTGTTTCGAGATAGTAGTCGGTGAAGTGGCTGTCATAGATGATTTTTGTAACGAAGGCTATAATGACTATGGCGGTTATGGTTGCTATTGACTCGTTTGAAAAGAGAAAGTCAAGACTGACTGTGCCAAAATAGTATAAGCCCACGCCAGAAGCGACTATGCCGATGATTATTAGAAAGATGAACCAGCGCCTACCGATTAACCCTCCACGTGAAGGAGACAATTTCTTAGCAGACATAACAATCAGTTTCTCTATTGTCTACACAAAAGTTTTTAAGACTTGCTACTTACGCTGGCCATTTTCTCTTCTTTATCGTGGTAGTAGCAACGTAGGAGAGAGCAAGAAGGCAGATCATGAAGAACCCGATTAAGGCAACAGTGGGATTTGGTGAAGATGTCGGTATCGGTGTGGGTCTGGGTCTTGGAAAAATAGGAGCTACTGTAAGGTTCAGCAGAGTTAAAATCCACGAAGAACTAAAATGCCAGCTTCTTGTATTGAGGTTGAGAAACCATGTGGAGGTTTGTTGCCAAGACCTAGTTGAGAGGGTGACTTGATGCGGAATCCTCTCTCCCTTTTTTATCGTTGGTTGCACTATGTCTTGATGGAAGAAACCAGTGACCCTCACGCTCCAAACGCGAAACCTAGGAAAATGTTGCATAATGCTCATCTGATTCAGGCTTGGGCCGCCATGGCCGGCATCCTGTCAATCGGCTCGATACCATTAATTATTTTTCTGATTCAAGTGCCTTTCTTCGTGGTGGGATACCTGTGCTTTTGTGCCGTAGCGGGCACTGCAGAGCTTGTAGGTCATATGTGGGTTAAACGCTTGAATGAGCGCGACTACGCTAAAACCGCAACTTCAGCTTCCGACCTCAACTCAACTGTACGATAGTCTTCGTCGTCTAATGATGTATATTGTGAGTATGAGTAGAAATATGATTAGTATCGAGAATGTTAGTTTTCCATAGAAGGGTGTTTCAACTACCACGACACTTTTCACTTCGACTTTTACGGGTTGTGTGGTTCTGAATTGGATTGTGTATTTTCCGTCTGGCGGTGTAGGTATGTTGACGTATACTGTTTTTTTGTCTAACCCGCTTATGAAGACTGCTTGTGTGCCTTGGGTTATTATTTGGTTATTCTGGTCTAAAAGGGTATACTCGAAGGTTACGTCTGATGCGACTGTTCCTTTGTTGATTACCAGCACTTCTAAGGCGGTTGTTCTTTGCCACCATAGGCTTGTTATGCGGGCGGTTTGGATTATTGCGTCAAGCCGTATTGACGGCATTAGTGGAACGGGAGTAGGGGTAGGGGTGGGCGTGGGCACTTCCACGTAAATTATGAATTTTATTGCGGTTCGTGTGTTGATTTGAAGCAGAACTTCAGCCGTGCGGCGGTAGGACGCTTGGCGTGTTGCCGAAAGCAGAATGTTTAAGGGCTGCTGGGCAAACCTGTTCAGTGTCAGTTGGCGTGTTGTTTGGGTCAGTATTGTTAACACTTGGCTTGCGTAACGCCAAAATATTTTAGCTATTGTAGAGGTTGTGAGGAAGTTTAAGGGCTGGTTGACTGGGCGTGTGTATGTGGCTTGGCGGGTTGCGGAAAGCAGAACGGAGACTATTTGGCTTGTGGTTCGTTGCAGTGTTTGACTTCTTGATGTTGCTGTCAAAATTGAGAGGGTTTGGGTGGGAGAACGTGGAAGGGTTAGCTGTCGTGCTGTTTCAGTTAAAGTGGACAGCATTTGAGAGGCTGTTCTGCCGTAGGTTGCGGTTCTTGAAGCTTCGGTGAGAACCGTTAACTGTAGGCTTGCGGTTCTCGGAGTTGATAGTGTGCGTAATGCGTCAGCCATTATTGACAAGGCTGTTGACGATGTCCTTTGGTAGGATGTGGACCGTGCCGTTTCGGTTAAGATTAGAAAGTTTTGGTCAGCCGTGCGGAAACCCGTGAATTGTCTTGCGACAGCTTGCAGAAACGAAACAGCTTGGTCAAATATGCGAACATAGGACGTTTGCCTTGAAGTTTCCGTCAAAAACGGAAGCTGCTGTTCAGGTGTCCTCACGACGGTCAGTTGGCGTGTAGCAGACGCTACAGAAAATAGCACTTGATTAACCAACCTAACGGATGAAGATTGCCGACTGGACTGCAAAAGAAACTGTAAGGACAGAACAGCGGAACGCTGATTTAACGTTTGCCGAGAAGAAACAGCTTGAAGAGTTAACGTCTGACCAGCAGAACGCTGATAAGTTACACTCGATGTTTCTTCGCTTCCCCAACTCCCATGAGCAGGTTCAGGACTAACATATTTTGTAACGTAAACGTTGTCCACATACCCAACTCCATCACTAAGCCAGCATAAGAAACTTACATAGCCCGTTCTATATGATGGAGTGCCTGTCCTATTAACCTTAGTTACACCGGCTTTTGTAACAATTAATTGAGCATTACCTGATGATGGGCATCTCCATTCCATCTTGTAATAACTTGTCAAATCTTGAGCTTCAGGATATTCGTTACGGACCTTTCCTATCATTGTATCAATCTCAGGTATATTCCATGCAAGAACACTTATGTCGTAACCTGTATATGTAGCTGGTGAGCCCTCAATTAAAAGATAACTCTGCTTGCCACTAACTGATTGACGGATTAATGCAACAGCACGAAACGCTGAATAAGTATTCTTAGTATTTAATAATTGAGAAGCAGCAGAACCGACTGTCATTTTCAAAGCCCCGCTTTCAATCGAATATAATGTTTGATTAGTGGATTGCCATTTATTAGTCCAGTCAATTGACGTCCCAGAAAAATCATCAAAAAACCGAAAAGTATTATCTCCGTTGCTTGTTGTCGTAGCGGTTGGATTTCCGTAGTAAATGTAAATTGTAGCGTTATTACTGCTTAAGTCGTCTGCAACTTCAACCCAAAAAACAGCATTATCGCCAGCGGTATAGCTTTCCATCCAGTAATCCAAAAGCGTAGAGCCATCGCTTCCAGTGAAACGCACATCGCCAAAATCCGTTCGGCAATGACTGTTAAGGTAAACATCGCTATTGCTGTCGGTTCCGCTTCCATAATGAGCAACAATGCGAACTTGATAGTTTGTTCCAGCACCAGAGGCAGCGTTAATGACGTGGCTTTTGCGATAAGTCCAGCCTGTCAGCCACCCTTGAGCTTTCACGGTTGGAACAAACTCGAAAACAGCAAGTTGACTAACCAACATGAGCAGAATTACTGTGAGGGTTAGGAATTTGTTTTGCTTCAAGTTCGCATTCTCCGTTTAAGATAGAAAAGGGGGGATGTGGCTTAGCCGTCTGGCGTGTTGACTGTCCACGTCACTTGAACATTGTCTCCGGATATTACGGATGCGTCTGGTATCGTTGCTACTGCCCACATGTTGTTGTCGCTTCCGCTTGTTCCGTCCCAGTGTAGGCTTGTGCATTTGATTGTGGTTGTTGTTGATGATGTCCATGAAGCTACAACTTGGAAGGCTGTTTCGTTAACGACTGTTGGCGTGCCAGCTTTTCTTCCAAGTCCGCCAGTTGTGTATTCGTTTGGAAGCTTCGTCCATGACTTGTCTGGCGACGTGTCTGACGATAAAGCAACGTATTTTACTTGCGTGGCTGTTTCGTTTGCGAAGCCGAAGACGTTGCGTGCAAGATGAGCGCCAATGGTTGTTAGTGTGTTGTGTGTGGTGTAGTTGTAAACTACTGTGCCGTCACGAGTAACTGCAAAGTTTACGATGTGAGGGTATTTGATTTCTTGCTGAACAGCTAGTTGCCCTTGATTTAGGCCGATGAAGAAAGTTGCAACAATGACTGCTACGACAGCGGTTGCCGACAAGCTCATTTTCATTTTATTCATGTCTTTCACCTCCCCCTTCCCAAATTTTATAGTAGAGAACTTTCAAATATGGAAGAACGAACATGCCTGCCGAAGCGAACATCATTATCCACATTGCATAGTTTAACAGTTCGACAAGCACTAAGCTCGTGTCGTATGGAACAACTGGTAGCAGTTGATAAACAATAAACCATAGGAAGCCTATGAAAGCCCAAACCGTCAAAATTATGCGAGACCCTTTGCTCTTCTTATCGGTTTTTGGCATTCGTCCACGGCCACGCATAGGTATAGATGTTTTAGGCTTAAGTAATTTTTGTTTCGGAGAAAAACGCCTACATTTCAAACGCCTACATTTCAAAAATGAAGCCACAACCAACCCGACAGTTAACAACGAAAAACAGATTTGATGATAAACCATAAGGTCTCCTATTCGACTCCAATACACTGGCAAGAAACCGTAACGGTAAATAATCATTTCTGCTGACGCTGAAATTGCCAAAGTTTGGTTTGAACCAGTTGAGCTTGAAAAGTTTGACGGAGAAGAATTGAAAGAGAATGGAATAAAGCCTGAGACTATTCCTCGTAATAGTAAAACGTAGAGAATAAGGACTACAACATAGATAAAAGTGACTTTCACTGCGAACTTCGCGAATGCCCTCCACATTTCAGTTCAATTCTCTCATTAGCCAGTTCTAGGCTTTAGCTTTTCTTTTTTTGCCTGAAGTCTGGGGACTTCCCACCGACAAAGTTAAGGGCTTCTTCCTCCTAGAAAGAAACGGTAAAGATGATTTCTGAGCAAGAGTGCAGAGCTAAGGGCGGCACACTTAAAAATGGCGTCTGCCAAGTCGAAGAAGGCGGCATCACAAAGCCTTTGAAGTCAGGAGGCTTCGCAGACCAAAGCATTGTTCCACTCGTAGACAGGCTAAACGAGAAAGGCTGCCCCACAGTAGCGTCTTGTTCGGGTATATCGCTAGATCATCATGGACACATGGAAGGTGCTTATCTGTCAGTAGAAATGCCTGACCATGTTGTTAAGGGAGGCTTCGGCAGAAGCATCCATGATGTTGACCCAGAGAACATCAAGAAACCTGAAGTTGTAAAGTGCTTCCTGAATGCGGGGGAAAGAGCAAACTGGCTTTCGGAGCTGAGCCTCTACTTGCTTATGATTCCGACTGTCAGGTTTGCTTTGCCTGTGACAAGATCGGTGAAGACTGACAAGCTGGCTGAAGATCAGCCTGAAGTTGTAGCTGCTCAGAAGAAACTTGACGAAGTTATGAAGTCAGAACACGGCGCAGAGGAGTTTCTGAAAGCGTTAGACGAAAGAGACAGCATAAGAGATAAGGCATATGATAGGCTTGGTCGAGAAAAATGGACTGACCAGAAGGTTCTGAACGCATGGGAACGGCTTCAGGTCCAAGTTGGAAAATGCTGCTCACTGTTAAAAGCCTAAATTTTCCCCAGAGTCTTCAACGCTGCATACGTGAGAACCATACATATAAAAAGCCCACCTAGAAAAGAGGGAACCACGCCTAAGAAGATGTACCAGTTCCAAGATTCTAACTTGAAAGAGAGGTTAAAAGGCCACAGGGGAAATGAGCCTAGAGAGTATGACCCTGCAAGCATCCAGTCAAGAGTGTTGAAACCTAATCCTGTGAACACTATCGCTGCAAAGAAGGGTACGAGGCTCATCTTAGAAAACTTTGTTAAGATCAGCACGGCAGACATTCCAGCGAATATTCCTCCTAGCCACAGGCTGATGACGCCTAGATATAGGAAGGAATCTTTCGCCGCTATTACAGTATAGGTGTTTAGCCACCACTGGTCAGCTGCTTTCGATGATAGCCATGCCGTTCCCAACCATAACAAATCTTGAAAACCAAGATAGGACACTCCTAGACCTGCAAGAAGCACGATTATTAAAACATAGGTCTTAGGCTCATACATGCTGACTGGTTACTCTCTAAACCGTTATAAGATTTTGCTCAACCAGCAACCTCAAACAGAGGATCAAGATGAAAGCAACCAGCAAAACAGCGTAGTGCCACGCATACCAATGCTCGCCCTTCGTCAGCTTCTCATTAATGATGATGGCGACTATGCCTAGACCTATGAGAGTGTCCAAGAGAAAAGCCGGAATAGGAATGGAAATCGTCAGCAAGTTCAATCGAAAGAGAACCATGATTACTACGAGGATCACCAGAAGGATTGTTTTAACGTAGATCTTCGCCATATATCTCAGCTATATCTTGGAAGAGTCTTTTAACTATCCTTACCCGACTTCTCGCACTTGCACTTTCCCTTCGCGCTCACGCCTGATTAACCGATACACCAAAACATTAACGACTATAGCGATGAATGCTATTGCGAAACCATAAAACGTCATGGTTAAAGTTCCCAAGACAAACGCGACCATCAACAAAGCAAAGGCAACACCCAAGACATACTTTCCACTCAAACCTATCCCTCCTTTAGCCATTCAAGCCTGACTCTCTAGGTCCATTTACACTCCTCCTCTGAGGTTGAGGTTTGTACTCTCTCGGCTTATCGAGAACTTTTCTGTACTGTTTCATCTCTTTCAAGAATTGCTCGGCAATGTAAATTTTTCGTTTCACGCGGGATTTGTAAACTCCTATCTCTTTTTCAGAGGTCATACCTAGTTGTCTCGCCGCAGCGCTCGGAACTACCCCTTCTAGCAGAATTTTCATAACCTCCGTCTCACGCTGACTAAGCTTACACATTCCAGCAACCTCTTAATGAAACCCTGTTACCGACAATATTAATCTCGCAATCATTTCATCTCACAATGTATATATGACTTTCCATTAATGGAAAACCCGCAACCCCCATACAAATCCTGCATGTAAAAACAGGGGGTTAAGTGGGTATTTCGGTGTTCGTTAGGGTAGGGTCTTTGGGTGTAGACTTGTGGTTCTTGGGGGGGAACTCTTCTTCTGAGAGTAGCCAGCTTTATATAAATGTCTATGTTTTAGGGGTATGGGCGTCTGTCTGGAAAAAAAATGTGTAGTGTGTTCGGCAATCTTCACAACAACAAACAGACTTAGGAAAACGTGTTCAACTTCTTGCTCAAACCAATTAGAGAAGCAAAGGCAACGTGAGTGGGAGAAAGCGCATCCTGACAAGGTTAAGGCTAGCAAAAGGAAGTATTACGTCACTCATAAAAAGGACATACAGGAGTATTGGCAACGGCGTTATCCAACAATAAAGGAGAAGTTACGCCAAAAAAGGCAACTTCCCGAATATCGAGAAGCGTCTAAGATTGCATTCAGGAAGCATCATTTGAAAAACAGATACGGTGAGAATGCTCTAAAACGCATTCACCTTGCGAAAGGTCGGTGTGAAAAGTGTGCAAAGTTTTGTGTTGACTCATTAACTTTGAAGAGAGAGGCGAAGTTCACTATCCACCACATAGACATGAACCCGGCAAATAATGACACTAACAATTTGGCTCTCTTATGTGATACATGCCATAGGGCAATTCATAAATTCCTTTTAAGGGAAATAAGGATACATCAAGCAAGTTTCATTATCCAAAAGTTTAAGGAATTTGCGCCTGCTTCGACGTCGAAGTATCCTTAGCAGTCTTTTCTTCCTTCGGTGGAAATTCATCATCGGATAGCAAGAATCGGGTTGCGCAGACTCGGCAGAGGCCCTCTTTTGTTCCGTCTGGATACTGAAGAAATAATACAGGTTCGGCGTTATGTGGCAGTCTTAGATAACCAGCGCAAGCGTGGTCAGAGTTTTTAGTCTCTCTTTCTTTCATACAAAATCTACTCGTTTAGACGTTGTATCTCAGCCATAATGTCTAGTTCACGTGTACTTGGATGTTGTTGAATGTAGCCTGTGATTCGACCATCAGAACCTCGTTTGAGATATTTTCCTCTCTTCCAACCTCTACGTATCATTATGAACTCTAGCATCAGCTCCGCTTGTTGTTTTTTGGCCACAAGATAAGGGAGTATAAGGTTGAGTAGTCGCTCTGCATCTAAAAGCCTGTTCACGTATAGCTGATAGAGAGGCTTTCGTGTACAGCCATCTTTAGCATGAGCATTAGACCGACTGTATATTACTGCTACACCATGAAGCGTTTTTTGAACAAAAGCAACCATCTTCTTATTTGTATTTGATAAGACTACGAAAGCAATTTTCAATGATTCTCGGTCATTTGGCTTGTAGATTGTTAGAGAACCTTCTCCATCAACTGAACATGCAATATAACCTTTCCAATCATATAAGACTGGCGGGGCGTTGTGTGGCTCTCGTAAGTAGCCTGCGCAGCTCTTTTCGGAGTCTTCTTTCTCTGATTTCATTCTTTGACCTCTTCAAACTCGATACATTCACAGTAGGGGCAGCAGGATTTCTCAACTATGGTTCGGGTTGAGTCGTCCCAGGGGTTAGCTCTGGTCGGAGGCGTCTTCCTCTCAACCGAGATTCGCGCTGGAATAGGAAAAGTTTTCCCGCAGCCCTTACATTTCCAGATGTTGCTTCACTTCCTAAGACTTTATCCAAAGGAATTTCTTCTTGAAGCATGTATTCTGTTGAATCGGTATTTAAAGACAAGAAAAAAAGAAAAGAGAGGATGGTCTTGCTAAGCTGAAAACTCTGGAAGCTTGTCTTTGCATGTTTGTTCTGCTAGTTTCATGGCTTCAATGAGAATGGCTGATGTGTCTTTGTTTATCGTGCCGAAGTTGAGAGTCATCATTGAGTCTTGGGCTGTTTCAATCATTATGCCGCTGAGCATGTTGCTAATTTCGCCAACTTCCATCTCTACGTCGGGGAAGATGCTGGCCACTGTTGCTTTGACAGGTCTAAGGATTCCTAATGTCACTCCCAGGTTTGGCACTACATCGTTAGGAGTTGATATAGCACGTAGTTTCAGTAGAGCTTGGTCAAGTGCAAGTTTAGAGTTTATGATGAGCTTTTCCATCTTGCGTATTTCGGTCAGCTCAGAGCCGAAAACCTTTGCTCTGCCGGAATCATGCTTTGTTTGAGCATCAACCACTCTAGCGAATATCGTTTTGTCTCTTTGACAGAATCTTTCGATGGCTTGTTCAAGTTTCTGCACTTGCAGCTCTATTCGTCTTATGGCAAAGTCGAGTCGTGGCTTCATTGGTTTTGCCAATTTTTCTGACGACAACGAGTTACCTCCATGAAAAAGAGTGTTGCTGTAAGTATTTAAAGGCATTATTCGAGCTGAGTCAATGGAGTAGTCAAGTGCGGAAGTTGTTTGGAATGGATAACCTCGATTCTGCAACCGCACTTAGGACAGTTAAATATGTCGATTAGGTGATGGGAGTAGTCAGCACTATGACGCATTTCAGTCTTACAGTCAGGACATTTCTTCTTCAAGTCTGGTATCGCAGCCCCAGATAGAGGGTCAGGACCAGTCAGCTCAGGGATCTCGTCAAGAAGCTCTCGGACTTCGGTGATTGACAGCCTGTTCTTGAATTGGAAAACTCTGATAATCAAGTCTCTGAGTTTTTGGCGAAGTTTTGGTTTCTCTTCTTCAAAGTTCATTTAGAGATTTCTCCTGTTGAGAAGAATTTTCTAAAGGCAGATTGACAAGCAGGCAAGTTGTCGTCACAAGTAATCTTCACTACCTCGTCTGCCTTATGGTTAGCCACATCGGTCTTCAGATGTATCTCGAAAACGACTTTCCGGTTCAGATGAGAAGCAACCGTTATTCTGATTGCTTCTGTCTCTAAAGGTATTTCCCAATGATTCGGTAATGCAGGGTCGCCATGTCCACAGAAGGGGTTCACGCATCCAAAATGTATGTTTCCATCTAGGACATAGAGAAGTCGATTGTGTTCAAAATCATCGCTGCTCATTGCGTTTTATCATCCTCTTCAAAAGCAAAGGGAAATTCCCACTTGAGCTTTTCGATTAACTCTAAAAGAATGGCTTTCTTCGCTCCGTAGTATGTACGCATAATTTTGTTAGAAATCTCTTGTTTTCCAGCATATTCTTTTTCAAGCCGTTTTGTATCTTCAAGCAAATGCTCAAGAAAAGTCACCAATGCTTGAATGTCATCTTTATGCTGAGCTTCTGCGTCTGCTCTGCCTCTCGAATATTCTGACAGCTTCTCTTCGTCGCTCATTGCATTCACTTCACTCACACAAAGGTATTCAGCATCGTAGGAGTTTCTGTGATAAGCCAGAACGCATTATCCTGTTCCACGAACTTCAGCCTCTTCACTTCATTTATGAAGTCGAGGATAGGTTCGAGAACAGGCGGCCAATACTCACGGTCCAGCTCTGCTTGAGGGCGCACGAGTGCTGATCCAGGATGCCTCATCCACCAGCTGTACCAGATTTGGACTAACTGGTCTAGTCGTAGTCTACTATCAGGGCATAGTTGTTTGTTGGCTCTGGTTTGGCGTATTTGTTCAGCCATCTTGAGGGTGACTGTGGAAAGGAACTCGTTTGTAACGTCGTCTACCAAGTGGTTTCGGCGATACTGCACGTAAAGAGGTAGTGCTATGGGGTCGGCAAAGACTTTTTCAAACATTTTTCCTTTGGGGTTGTAGGACCTCAGCTTCTCAGGGAAACTCCAATCTTTTTTTGTCCATTCACTCATTTTTCATTCACTCTCTATTCTGGGTGCAAGAGCAAACATGACGGAGAGGATGTTCGGGTCTTTCGTCTCGAAGCATAGGGCAACCGGGAAGTCTGTTTTAAACTTCATCAGAATAATCTCGCCAAGACTAGCTGCGCCTCTTGTTACGTCATCAAGAGGCTTGATCGAGAAGGTTGCCCTAGACTCTGCCTTTACGTCTAAGGATAAGAGGGATTCAGCCTCACCTTTCTTTAGAGTTGCTTCGTAGCTTAGCATATCGGCGTTGCTGAAGTGGAGAACGTCGGGGGCTGCGTGAATCCTCACGAAGTCGGTGCAGATTTTGGCGTCGTCAATGATGCTACGCAAGCCTTCAAGAGTTATTTTCGCCTCTGCCTCAAAGTCGCATTTCAAAGGAGGAACATCAACATTTTCGATAGGAGGAAGGTTAAGGTTGAAGGTTCTCTCATAGGGCTTCTGCTGTTGAACTACGCACTTGTTGTTAGCTTGAAAGGTGAGGGAGACAGGGGAGGTTTTAAGTTTCAATTTTTTCAATTCACTCAGCTTAACGCGAAAACGGAACTTCTGCTGTCCTCCGAGGTCGTAATCTAGCATCATTTCTCGGCTCATCCAGAGATCAACCATCGCTACGCGCTCAGGATCATACTCTCGAACAGAGATTCCTTTCTCGTTTAAGACGAACTCTACTTCGTCGTTTATGGATGAAAGAGCTTCAAGTACCTGGTTGAGTTTATTTCCGTCTTCAAAAGAAAGTTTGGCTGCTGGCGCGTAGGCTAATATGATCCTTCCCTCAGAAATTTCAATTCGATATTTACAAGATCATCAGCTTTTGCGGGTGAGATCTCGCCTCTGTCTTCAGCCTCTCTTATCGCAGCAATTATTTCGTAGCTATCATAACTTACGTGCGGCAATCAATCACCCGAAGCCAGGTTTAATACTGTGGTTGTCCGTGTGTCCACACTTGTTACATTCACTCCACCATTCATCTTCGTCTTCTTGGCTCTGCATTATACCTTGACCGCATTTAGGACAGCGCCTATCCCAATTCATGCTTACTCTGAACTCAGATAACGTTAGACCTATGAAGCGAGTAAGATTCTTTGCGATTTCTGTGCGGGTTTCGTCTGTTTCAGTTTTTAGGGCTGAATCGTCGCTTGCCACGCAGAAGCGATAAACGTTTGATGTTAGGAGGTCTTCAGGCTCATGTAGGATGTATGAGAGGAGAGCTTCGGCTATTTTCTGACCGAACTCTGTTGGCATGTCACCATACAGATGCTTTTCAAAGTAATGCTCAATCGTTCCTCTCAGGAAGTCTTCACGCCTTTTCTTCGCGTCTGGTGCAAGCGTGATCGTTCCTGTGAAGTTTGTGAGAAAGCCCTGCATCTCGTTTTCAGTCATCGCCACGAACACGTAATCAGCGCTCCTAATCTTTCTCTAGTCTCTACATATAAAAGCTTACTATAACATGATACTAGAAGAAACTTCTATTGGTCGGCATGGAGATGTTATACATGCTAAGCATAATTGATAAGCAAATATGATGAGCAGAATGACAAAAAGTATGCTAAGCATAGTTGGAAGGCGTTTGTGTAGAACCTAAACATCAGTCTTAAAAACTCAAGCCTATATAAATAGAGTCACCTCTCGGTGAACCTTATGCGCGGAACTATTAGGAAGAATGAAGCGATAGGGCGAAAGCTTGAGAGGGTTATGGCTGAGAAGCTTGAGGGGAATGTTGTCGGACCTGAAGCTGGGCGAAGCGGTCCTTATGACGTGGAGAACAAGTGCTGTCTGATCGAAGTTAAGAGCTGTGCGAGAGTGACCTGTGATAAGACGGTTAATGGTAGAAAATACTGTCATCGTGGACGGTTTGTGATAGTTCAGAGTAGCCACAACGCACTTCGAGTTGAAGCAGAGAGGTTGAGCAAGACGCCTGAATACTGTTCGGCTGATTCTCTATTGTATGCACAACAAGAATTTTAAGGAAAGACAGAGCAAGTAACAGCAAGCAGGGCGTGTAGTTTTGAACGCATAATCTCAGACTTGACCTAAAAGTGTTAGCAAGTTCGTGTGGTGACTTGCGCAAGATTCTTGCACCACACGAACCAATTTTGGCGCTTGCTTGGGGCTTCTACTACTGGTGGCTACGCTTTCCGACCTACGACTGGCAAGAATCTACTCTGCCTAAGAGGTATTTAAATCTTCATAGAAGTAAGTTCTATCAGGAATGCTTGTCTTTTAGCAGTCGCCGTCTTTCACCACGTATGGAAAATAATGTGTGGCTGCCAGAATTGGATTTGACGCATAGGCAACCCAGCTAATGCCATTGGTGCTGTTCTCAAATCCAACCGCATGATTTGAGGAATGCCCTCTATACCAGCTAATGTAATACGGAGAGTCAGTGTAGTTTACCCAATCGCCTGTTTCATTAGTGGAAAGCCAAGCGGAGTCTAGTGTGTCTTTCAGAACGATTGTTTTGTTTTTCATGTCTATGTGCAGCCCTTGATGTTCTAGCTGAACTGCAAAAGATTCGTGAGCACCTTGTTAAGGAACGATGGGAACAGATACAGTTTGAAGTAGGAGCAAAAACTTACGCCCGGTCAGACAGTCTCTACGCTTGGAGTTGTAACGACCAGAACCTGAGGGGCACGTTAAAACTCGAAGAGAGTGAACTCACAAAACGCCCAAAGATGTCGGTCTTAGACTATCTTGCTGCGCTGAAAACATTTCAAACATCATCTTAAGCACTGAGCTTTCAAGTCTTTCAGCCAAATCGACCCGCTGACTGATGGTTTGTTCAGTCTGACTTCCCAGTCTATAAACTCGTCATAGAGATTTGGATTCAAAGGGATAATCCTTTCATAGATTTGCTTCTGATAGAAGGGGCACCAGTAGCAACCGCTAACCCCATATCGCTCGTAAAGAGGGTTCACGGCTACTCGCATTGCTCTCATTTTCAGATAGTCCCTTATGTTCTCATCTGTCCAGTTCAAGATTGGAAAAACCATCATGCTCTTAGAAACATGGTAGTCTGAACGCATGAAACCTTTCGTTCCACGGTGAATCTTCATGCGCCTTGAGCTTTCATACCGGCGAACACCATTCAGTTTGAAAAGCAGTTGATTCCCAAAAACCCTATTCAAAACTCGCTTCTGAGGTCGGATTTTCAGGTCTCGGTTACACCACAGCGTGTTATTCTGCACGGTCGGGAAGTAACCTATGATGCCTAGCCTTGTGAAGAAGTCGCCTTTATAGTCGCTAGGAGTCGTTCTGAGTTTTCTTGAAGTCTGGGATGAACCGTATTATCACAAGCGCAAAGTTGATTTTTGGACTTGGGCGAGTCATGAGGCTTGGGAATTACAACACGGAGAAGTTGAATGAAACATTTTTATTGTGGCATAGATAATTACATCTGAAGACAGAGCAAATCAGATCAAAATAGCAAACGATGCCCATCACACCGTTCTATTTTGAAGCTCTGTCTTCTTTTCACACGCACTTTGTTTCAAGGTTCTGCTTCTTTCTTGATCCAAATCTTGTTACTCTTTGAGTCTAAGGCTACGTCTAAAGTGTATTTTTCCTGTCGGATTAAACTCTTCATAGCGTTGTAGACGCCTTTGAGATGTTTGGGGTTTTTCTCAATGAGGAAACCCCCTATTTTGTCGCTTCTCAGTAGTTCATCGAAAATTGTTTTTGCTATCTTTGTGTAGATTCCTTTGAATTTGTCTATTGGAATGTCATCTGTAGTTTGAAATTTGGGAGTCATCTTTTTGTCAAGATATAGAGTGCGGTAGGGGCATGGATGGCTTTCTGCAAACTCAAAAGGGTTTACAAAGGGACTATCTTGAGGAGAAGGGAAAGATGAAGAAACTTCTTCACAAGGTAAACCCTTGTCCGAGTTTAAAGCAGGGTTCATGTCCCGTTGCTGTAACCATTGTTCGAGTGCATAAACCGCTATATCGGTTGCTGAAGCTTCAGTCAAACCTTGAGACGCGCATTTTTCTTGAACTCGCTGGAAGAGATCGCTGTCAATCAATACGTGGGTTCTTGGTTTTCGCATCTTTTCAAGTCCCTATACTCAGCTATCTTTGCATCTTTGGATATTTAAAACTTGTGAGGAGCTTCTCCCGCGACATGCTCTAGGGGTATTTCGATCTTCGCATTCTCCCAGTCTATACTTTCCCATCTTACCCCAAAGATGCCTCCGATTTCTGTTTCAGGTACTTCACCGCGTCGCCATCAGTATGTTTGCCCTCAACTGGGAGAAGAAGAAAATCAAGAAGCAAACGGGACTGAGCGAATAGATGCAGATTTGAGCATCATGCAGATTCAGAATCCTTGAGGGAGGTTGAACTTGTCCACAAAAATGGTCCCTCAAAATGGTCTTATGGAAACTGCATGATAGACAGCTTTTCATGTGCAGAGCTTCGACTTCTTGAGGAGCTAAACTATTAAGAAAATTGCGGAGAGCATCACCTAAGCTCAAGTTTGCCCACTTGCATAGGCTTCAACGAGCGCAGCACTCGCGGGAACCGTATTGTCCACTCGACAGAAGGAGTTTGACACCAAGCTGTGCACATTGAACTTTAACGAAGTCGATGGCTTCTGCAAACTCGATTCCTGACACCATGTAGAAGCAAACATACTTGTCCGTTGTTTGCCTTACCAAATCCAGCAGCACCATGCTGTCCTTGCCACCGCTAAAATTCACAATCAGCGGTGTCTCGCCAGTCTTGTAGAATTTCACGAGGTTCAATAGAGGGTTCAGCCATGTTTTTCCTCTCCGAAATACTGTGGAGAATCGCCGAGTTCTTGTTTCATCAAACCTATTGCTTCATCCAACGTTAGCCCATGGTTCGTTAGTCGCTTGATTTTTTCTACTAGAAGGTAATTTAGGGCGATAGGTATAAAATGTGAGCATGCCCCTTCCTTCCATGCAAAGTTCTTGCGAAACTCGCATGGGTTCGGATGATAGTTTTCATTGCGGTTCCTACAAAGGTTGCAGGGAAAGCAGAAGCGATGGTCAAAACGTGTGAGAACTTCTGGGAGAGGTTTCAATATTTTAGGGTCACACGTGCCAAGGAGACGAACGACCTTAACCTCACCCATCTACTCATCCCCCCAAAAAAAGGATGGGTTAGTGATAGATTCTTCGTGCAATCTTTTCCGCCATCTGTTTTTGCTCTTCTTCTGTTAGTCTTTTATATTCTTTCTCAGGCTTTAGACTCGACATACGACAATAAAGCTTCAGATTATATGTCAAGTTCTTCTTCAAAAGCTTCCTGAATTTTCTCTCATCTTTTTCTGTCTCAATTTCGGGTCCAAACGTGTATTGTATGACTGGAAGGTAAACGTTCACAAAGAAGTGGTAGGCGATTGACTGAAAAATCCTGCTTGCATTATCTATGCAGACGCCTTTCGACCTCTGCGGACAGTTGACACATTTGGTTTTTTCCATAATGTCCGCATATTTTTGAAGAGTCGCTGCGAGGTCTTCCGCTATTCGACCTACTTGCCTCTTTGTTTCCATATCTCCGCTGCAAATGTATCTAACTGCAAATTTCGGTTTCTTCTCACTCATTTTGGCAACCCTATCTCTGCCGAGCATTTTGGGCAATGAAAAACTTTCTTGAATCCGTGTTTGTAGTCGATGCCCGGACCCTTTCTTTGTGGATTCGGCATCCATTTAGTTAACACAGTCACAAGAAACTTGTCTTTTCCATACGTTTCAACCTGGCAGAACGCCTTTTGCTTATCAATACCAATCGCAACACGCACAGAATCAGGAATCGTGGTTCTTCCATCGGCTTGAACTGTGATTGTGTCTCTGACCGTTTCTTTGACTGTTTCCTCATTCTTGCCTGTCAGATCTATGACGGCAGCTTTCCCCGCACTATTCTCACCCATTAGACACCCCCCTCACTCCGAAACTCACATTCTCCGAATACCTGTTTTTTATGTGCTGCTTCCCCTTTTATGTCTTTTGCCCATACTCTTCTTGGGGTTTGCTCATGTATTTTGCACAGTGTCGTACAGCGCAGTAATGTGTTATACTACGTTGTTATACTACGTTTCATTACAATCCAGTACAACGTGATGTGTTACACAACGTCGTGTAGCACATCGTATGGAACATGAAATACCTTAAACAACAACAACTTTAGATATAATTCTAGCAATTCTTTCCTCTAGTTGACTCTTGCCTATGGTTCTGGCGTCAAAAATTTCAATCCCCCTAGACCGTAAACGACTTACCGCACTGTTAACCGCCATAGCGCCCACGCCTAGCTTTTCCGCAATCTCATAATTTCTAAATCTACATATTACTCTCAGGAAATAGACTCTTTCCTCAAAGCTTCGGCATTGATTCAATCCTTTGTTAATTTGTTCAGCATCAGTTATCGTTAGTTTTATGTTTGGCTTCTGGTTCTCTGCTATTATTGCGAATCCGCCATGTTCTGCTTGACCGAGTACACGTATCGTGTTATAAACTTCATATGAAGGAACAACAACCCACAGAATCTTTTTGTTGTGGATTGTTTTGAGCTTCTCTTTAGTATTTACCGTTTCGACTTCGTGCAGTTCATCGCCTACAACTATATCAGGAACGAACGTATCAATCTTAACATGCTGTTGGTAGTGATTGTTCAACCCATTTGTTTTTTGAGCTATCCAGTCGATAGCCTGTTTGTGCAAAGGATGATCTTCCAACTTTTCATCTCAACAACCTTGCATGATATATGATATATAAACATACTGCATACTGCATCATAAAATCTGAAAATCAGAATATGCTAATCTGTTTCTTGTGGTAGAGAACTGCTAGGCAGTTCGCGGCATCCATGAGAAAGTTGGTTTCTCCTGTTCTGATGAAGTCGTCGAGAGCGTTTCTGCAAAGTGTAACCAAGTAGCCTTTCGATAGTTTTTGCCATCCATCTCGTTCTTTAAGGTCAGGAAATGTTGCTTTTGATGCCATTCTTAGCTGCATACCCTTGTAGAAGGGGAAAAACTCGCCGGGGTACGTGTTCTGAGTTTCCCACTGTTTCACTAGATCAATCATGGACACGTCTGCTAGCTCAGTTGAGTAGCCGTTTGAGAGGGTTATCAGCATGGAGTCCTTTTGCACTTGGTAACATTCTGTTGTTACTATTGGTAACTGAAGCGTTTTATCCTCCACTGTGAGAACTTCCATCACGACCCTATTGTCCTTGCAGAAATCGCAGTAAAGTTGTTGAGGGTTTGGCTGTAGAGTTAGTTCATCAGCAACGCGAATGTGACCACAGGCGAGCCTAAACGCTTTCAATTCACTACCACCGTCTTTCCACATTTAGGGCATGTTGTTTTCTTTGGTGAGTCAACCTTGGAGAGCTTGACTCCTAAGCCCAAGTTCCGCCATAGTAAGGTATCCCTAGTAGTATGCAACATTCACAGCAGAAGTCGTGATGGATGCAGGGGCGACACCAATAATGTCCGTAGCCTTCGTTTCCACAGACTTTGCACGTGATCCACTTGCCATATTGAGAAGCGTAGGACTTTATTATGTTCCATTGAATATTTTGTCGGTTTATAAACTCTCGTGCTTTAGCTGGGTCAGCATCAAGAACCTCTATTGCGAATTGGTACGCGGCTTCTTTCTTATCTTGGAATACTTCGCTTCTGTCCTTGTGCCAGTTGTCCACACGTTGCTTAAATTCTACCCAGAATCTAAAGGGGTCTTCTTGAGTGGTCATCTTCATTTCCTCTTAACAAGAAGCTCTTTGAACACGCAACTATCACTTTTCAGGCATTGTGCAGTAAACACTTTTCCAATCAAATACTGAACTTGTGAGTTCTCCATCTTCAACTCACTTGCTATTTGGAAGGGCGGCACGTCGAGCTGACGATATAGACGGTAAATCGCACATTGGAGACGTTTAGAAGTCACTCTGCCTCTGTTACCTTTCAACATTCTGAGCTTTTTAGCTAGGTCAAAATTCCTTTTGATGTTGTGGTTCTTTACACAATCGTCAACTTCAGACTGAGAATCATATTTCTCTAGACAAACAGGGCATGTGAAGACTTGCACAGGTTCACTTGCTCTAAGAAGCCTTCGCTCCCTCTCAAATTCAAAACGCTGCGCATTGTAAGCATAAACAATAGTAGAGCCATGCCTTTCTTCCCAATGAAGATAATCTCTGACCGCGTGTCTGGTTAGCACATACGTACTGATTCTCAGCGCTCCACACAATCTACATAGACGGCTAACTCTAACAGTACAGACAAGTTCACATAGGTCAGGCTTCCTTGTTCCTTTCAAGTAAGCGCGTAGTTGTTCGCCTTTGCATAGGATTCTGAAGCTCTGCGCTTGAACAAAACCTCGATCCCACTTGTGACGCTTATATTGAAAGTCTCTACCCCCGATTTCCTCTTCAAGTTGTTCAATAAGCGGAATAGAGAATATCTCGAACTGCCGTTGGAAAGCATCCAGCTTTTGTTCTGCGGTCAAAAGAAGTCGTCGTCCTCCCACTCTTCACCTGTTGAAACGCTTAGATCCTCCTGCATAGCTTCATAGTCAACTTCTCCGCTTATGGGGTCTGTCCAGGGAGTGTCAGGCTCAGCTTCACAAATCTTGTCATAGCATTTCTGGTGAACGATTCCTAAGACGCCGGGGTGATTCTGCTGTTCTTCCGCCCAGGTGAGTTCTTCGCCTTCGACTAGCAGCTTACAACTGATGCACGGCTCGCTTGTGCGGGGTTTATCTGGTTTTCGGTTTGTGTCACTGGTGACATTTAAGCTCTCTGTCATTTGCGTTCGCGCTCCCATTTTCCATTTCCTAAATACTTGTAGCCTCGTTTCACCATAGCAAGAAACAACTCCTGCCAAGCCTTCGACTCAATGAATCTCGTCTGAGTTGCTGTGTTACCCTCGAATTTTAGGAGAGGCTCAGTGTTCGTGACCTTCCAGGTAAGAACAAGCTTGTGAGAAATGGAACACTCTCTTTTTCCAGCTTCCTCAATTATTCCCATTTCCATCAATTCAAATCTTCTAGGTCTGACGTTGTTAGGGTCTGGCAAGTTTAGGTCTGAAGCGATTTCTCGGTCAGTGAGGAATAGCCCTTTCTTACTGTTCTCAAGAATACAGTCATAGACGATTCGTTGCATCTCACCCATGTTGGCTAGGTTCAAATAGGAATTTATTGATGTGTCACGAACTGAATGTGCATCGTGTTTTCTTTCTCTAGCTAAGGTCATCTATCCCCCCCTCAACTCTTCGATGAACTTCTGGATTCTCTTCTTCAGATCATAGCCTGCAAGACCTTCAGGGTATCTACCATAACGCAAGAAACATTCACATTGGTAGCCGTCTGGACCGAGGCAGTGGCAACGGAAACCTTCTTTTTCAGGTATGTGATGACCTAGATTATGACCACAACAACAGCAGGTTTCTTCGGGTATTTCTTTTAGGATTTCTTGAGCTGCCATATAATCACCTTAACTAACATAGGTTGGAGTCTCGTTGTTGGCATCTGTCTGGATCGGACTGTGCATCTTCACTTTGCCTAAGTTCTCGATCATTCCGCTTATGGCTAAACCTTTTGCCATCCATATCCGAAACCGTTGAATAAGAGAACAGGATTGATCTTCTTCAAGTCGCCAGATGCAGAACATTATGTCTTGTTTGTCTTGAGTAAAGGAAACCGTGAGTACCCCCTCAGTTCGATTTTCTTCCTCTCTAGTGCGACTAACAAGAGAGCAAGAATACACACCGCCTGCACAACATTTTAGAAGTTCAGCCAGGTTTGTCTTGTCTGCGACACAGGGTTTAGCAGTTTTAGCCAACAGTTCTTTCTCTTTCGCCTTTTCATCTTCGGTCATAACATCACATCTTTCCCACCGGGGTAACTTTCTTGATTGGAAATCGTTTAGGGTCAGTCTTGGCCTTCTGGATGGCTGCCTGAGCCTCTGTCATGTCGTCTGTCTGAAGAAGAACTCGAAGGCGAGTCAGCTCTATTTCATTCGTGTAGCCGCATTTTCGGCAAATGCTGGTTTTCTGGTTGTCACGAGCCATCGTGGGGAAACCGCAGCGCCTACGGGGTTTGCCCCAGCTGCCGGAGTCTTGCTCTGTGACTTGTTTTTCAGGGAAATTGTTGGTATAGTTGAACGTGCCATAGACTTTTGTAAGGCGGTCTATCACTCTTAGAACAGTCTCATGTCCCATGTTCACTCTTTCAGCCCGCTTTCCTCTCATCGTTCCTTCTTCTCCTCTTGTAAACTTGCGACTTTTTTGAGAAGGTCTTCGAGCTGCTCAGGCGTAACTTGAAGGTTTAAGTTTAAAGTTAAAGTGAAAGGTAAAGATTTTAACTTCTGTTTTGAATACCATTCTTTAAGGTCAGCACTTTCCTTGGGATTCAAAGAAATATGGAAATGGCTTAGTTTACCTGCACTGACATAGTCTCCTCCTAATTCTCTGATTTTGGCTTGGAGATTTGCGAACACTTCTGTCCCTAAGAAGCTTTCAGGCTTTATCGTGAGATAGTCTTCGATTACTTCAAACTTCAGCTTGACGTTAGGGAGGGCTTCCTTGATTTTTGCTATCAAATCATTAGCGATAGCTTCATGTTTCTCCCCGCTCATTTCAAAGCCTCCGAGAAGTTTTTCATGGTTTCATTGAACTCTCTCAGCTCTATAGCTACGCTTCCTCGTGGAAGTCGTGTAAGTTTTGTTGGAAAACTGAGTCGGTAATCTTGTTCAAGAGGCTTGTCGTCTACCTCTCTGCGACCCTTGTAGCCTTTGAGGTATTTGGTGACACGCGCCCAGAACCTCACAATGTCATTTTCCTGAAGACCTAACCGTTCAAAGCCCTTACCGAGAGTGAACCAAATATGGTCTGTGGCGACTTGTCCTGTGCGGACATCACGAATGTCTTTCAGAAGTATTGTTGTGAGGGGGTGTTTGAAGCCTGATTTAGAGCCGAACCTAACGAATACTCCCTGAAACTCGCGCCTATGTCCTTCCCACTGAGCCAGCTCACTTCTCATTTTCGCACTCTCCTACGCAACCCACCGCCACACTCATCACAGGTTTGTTTCATAACCTGCTTCCCTTCTTTGTTTGTTTCATGGAGAGGATACTCTCTTTTACAATCTGGACACTCAAGATAGACCTCTTTATTCTTCTTCCCCAACAACTTCCTCCTCCTCTACTGTGACGTCGGGTGAGGCTGCTTCGGGGATCTGCCTGTCAACGCCTGAACTACCACACCCAGGACAGGTTACAATCGGCTTGCCATCAATGTACAGTTCTGTGCATTTGCTGACGTCACTTGCTGGCAGCGGTAAGTAGCCATGTTCTATTCCGCCTGTCTGATGTTTCACCTTGCACTTGGGAACATCACCCTCGAAAATAAGGAAAGGACACTGCTTCTGCTTATTCTCCATATACAGACCTTCTAATCAAAGTGTGCCACACCTTCCAACGAAAGTTTAACACCTTCCAATGGAAGCTTAACACAGCAACCTTTTCAGTTAAGGTCTGCCCATGCACAGACCTTTTGCGTAAAGGGTCAAGCCTCACTCTTCTCACCTTGTTCAGTCAGACCATACTCTCCACGCAGTGTTGTTTGCTTCTCTTTTGCCATCCCCTCTAATGATAATAATTGGTCAGCGTATTTTCCAAAAGCCAAGTGAATTGTCTTCGGGTTATTCTCATAGATCAATATGCGACCTCTTCCATGTCGCCCTCTCCAAACATACGACTTAAATGAAAACCAGCCTGTCGGCACTAGATTACGTTCTATTATCTTGTAAATCCCTTGTGCTAATAATGGCTCGTAACCATGCGCCCGAAGAAGGTCTTTATATTTTCTATTCAATTCCAACGTATCAATTTCATTACTATTAGTCTTAAGGCACTCATCTGTAGCAACACGGATCAACAGTCTCTCATGCCCCGACATATCTCTCAACTGTTCCGCCCAATAGTCAGTTTTCCTTTCAACCCATGCCGTTTCAACATCATCTATTTCTACCACATTCGCCTTAGCCCGCGCACAAGCCCTCTTCAGAATATCCAAAGCCAATCTAAGGTCTTCAGCCATGTCAGATACTTTCGCGGCTATCATCTTCAATCCCATAAGGTTATAGCCAAGCTTCAAATAGTCCAGCCTTTGTTTAAGTATCGTCTCGATTTCTTCCATTTTGTAATTGGGAAAGTACACTTCGTGAAAGTCCACGTACCTGCTTTGCACATCAAGTTGTAAGGCGTTGATGAAACGTTGCCGTTGAATAGTTCCTAGCGTTAGAAGGTGAAAGTCATGTCCTACCGCAGCAGTATTGTAGAGAGGTCGGAGCAGGCTGTCTAGCTGCCCAGGGTATTTGAGCATTTCTTGAGCATCATCTAAAATCACGAAAACTGACTCACTACAACCCTCAAGCAACTTCTTGAAGGGATCATCGCGTTGCTGTAACCTCTCGCCTCTCGTACTTCCGACTGCTTCTTTAAAGGCGGAGAGGATTGCTCGGCAAGCACGCAGATAAACAACACGTATACCTCGCTCCTCCAAATCTCTTTTAAAAGCCATACCTGTAATCGTTTTTCCATTTCCCTTGTTCCCAACACCGTAAATGTGAAGACCGGGAACAGAAAGCATCTTTCGGAACTCGTTAAGCTGATGGTCCCTATGTAAAAGGCGGTCAGGGACAAACTGAGCGTCAAACGCATATCTATAAAGACTGGCCATAGCCGCCCTCCCCTCATTTGCTTTAACCAACTATTTTGTTCTTTTGGTTTATAAAATTTGCCTAATAGTTTTAGTGTCAACTCTTTTGTCCGAGAAAGAGAAAACTTCACGTTTCCTGTCGATTTTGTCATCCAGAAGAAAAGAGTGTTTCCTTTAACCAAAAGTGATGTTGCCGTTCAAAAAAGAGTTATGGAAAACACCGTTGAGAGAGATAAAATACTTGGTTAATCGAAAAATCCTAAGTGTTAAAAAACATACCAACAGTAGAAGTCTTACCGATTTGAGAGATGTCGAGTTTGACCAGATTGAAAGATCACAAATACGCATGGTTTTTCCTTGCGTATATCGGAAACTTTCTTCTGAAGAAGCTGGTCATAACGCCACTTCTACCATGCTGGACCTTCAAGCCTAGTAGTCATGCTCGCCCCAAGCCTATGGTGACACAATCTTGCCGCCTGCGAATAACTTGTACTCTGTCCAGAAGTCTGGAAGCGAACAGAGCCAGGGTGGAACGGATGTGCCGTCAGGTGTTGATTCGATTGTGTACCTGCATTTTTGTTTCCGTGTCTGCGGGGTGCAGGTGCGTAACCCAAAACAAGTTCTCGGTGGCCCCTCCAATAGTGGGAGTCAGGCTTCTTTGTATTCAACCACCGCCTTTGCCATGTGAGAGAAGTGACAGCTCACCAGACGAACAGTGGGTTGGAAAAGCTGGTGTTGAAGATGGACTAAGCCCTCTTGAGTTGGAACCTGACCTGCGACAGCTGAAGCTTCAGATTCGAGAAAGCCGGGCTGCCGACTTGCATCGTGAGATTCAAGTTTCCTGAGAGGGAAGCGGTGTGAAGGAGGGCAAGAGTAACCTAGCTTTGACCATGAAGAAGAAGCTATAGAAGAAAGGAAAGGTAGGTCAAAG
>Ga0315282_10003380_pt1 | contig 28669 bp, 26 predicted proteins | sample YL17G07_20_MG_FD_203693 | JGI IMG/M metagenome (GOLD analysis project Ga0315282, IMG submission 203693) | Sediment microbial communities from Yellowstone Lake, YNP, Wyoming, USA - YL17G07_20 | ecosystem: Environmental > Aquatic > Freshwater > Lake > Sediment | place: USA: Wyoming | collected... | reverse complement strand
GCGGGTGTGCCGCGTGCGCACATCTTCTACGTCAACCTCGAGGACGACCGCCTCGGGCAGCTTGACCTGAAGGCGCTCGGCGAGATCGTCGAGACCTTCTATCGTCTCAGCCCGCAGGCCCGCACTGAGGGCGCTCACCTGTTGCTCGACGAGGTCCAGGTCGTCGACGGGTGGAGCCGTCTCGCGCGCCGGCTCCTCGACACCGAGGCTGTCCGGCTGTACCTGACCGGGTCGTCGGCGAAGATGCTCTCCACCGAGGTGTCCACACAGTTCCGGGGGCGCGGCTTCCCGGTGGAACTGCTCCCGTTCAGCTACCGCGAGTCGCTGCGGCACGCCGGCATCGAGGAGCCGGTCGGCGAGCCGGGGCCACGGCTGCGCTCACGGCTCGAGGCTCGACTCATGACGTACCTCGAGTGCGGCGGCTTCCCCGACGTGCAGGGGCTCGACGCCGACAAGCGTGTGCAGGTGCTCCAGGACTACGTTGAGCTGGTCGTGGTGCGCGACGTGGTGGAGCGGCACGGCCACGCGAACGTGGCCGCCGTGCGGGCCTTCGCGGCGACGCTGCTGCAATCGTCCGGCAGGCTGTTCTCGGTCAACAAGGTCTACAACGACCTCAAGTCGCGCGGCGTTGAAGTCGGCAAGGACTCACTCTACGCCTTGCTCGACGAGTTCGCCGATGCCTTCCTCGTGTTCTCCGTCGAGGTCTTCAAGCGGTCGCTGCGCGCCCGGCAGGTGTCGCCGAAGAAGGCGTACGCCATCGACCCGGGGTTGGCGTTCGCGGTCTCGCACGCCCTGAGCCAGGACGTGGGCGCGCGCCTCGAGACAGCCGTCTATCTCGAATGTCGCCGTCGCTTGGGACGCGCCCGTGAGGGGGCGATCTCGTACTTCGTGACCCGTGGTGGTCATGAGGTCGACTTCGTGCTCGGCGACGTCGGCGAAGCGCACGTGTCGGAGCTCATCCAGGTGTGCGCGGACCTGAGCGACGCCCAGACCCGCGCCCGCGAGCTGCGTGGCCTTGAAGAGGCGATGGCCGAACTCGAGACCACGCATGCCACGATCGTCACGCTGCACGAGCACGAGCGCGTGAGTCTGTCCGGCGGCAGCGTCGATGTCGTGCCTGCCTGGCGATGGTTCCTCGGGCTTGACTGAGCACAGTGGCAGTCGACCACGTCTGTGGCCTGAGCGAGCTCATCCGGGTACCGCGCGACATCAAGCCCTATCTGCTCCATGCGCATCGTGCGCAAGCCGCCGGAATGGGGGTGACGGGCTGCGGCGCAGGCTGGGACCGCCGCGCGACTAGCGTGCCTTCTCCCACTTCTGCAGGTAGGCGACCTCGCTGAGCGTCTTACCGCCCTCGATCTCGCCGCGCAGGCGGTTCTCCTTCTCGAGCACGTCCATGGCGCGGTTGGCGAGCTCGACGGCCTGCTCCTTGGGCAGCACCATGACACCGTCGTCGTCGCCGACGATCCAGTCGCCGGGGCGCACCGTCTGGCCGGCGATCACGATCGGCATGTTGATCTCACCGAAGCCTTTGGGCTCGCCGGCGTTGGCGCAGACCTTGCTGCTGAAGGCGGCAAAGGCGGTGCGCGCGATCTCGGGCGTGTCGCGGATGGCGCCCCAGACGACGAGCCCGGCCAGGCCCTTCACCATGGCGCTGTGCGTGGCCAGCTCGCCCCACATGGCGGGGGTGGCGTCGCAGGCGTCGACCACGAGCACGTCGCCGGGCCGGCAGACGTCGATCGCCTCGACCGGCTTGGCCCAGTCGCCGGCGTAGGTGCGTACGGTGACGGCCGGGCCGCACATGTGGGCGCCCGGCAGGAGCGGCCGGATGCCCGGCAGGCTCGGCTGGCGGTGCCAGGCGTCGCTGATGTTGGCGGTCGAGACTTGCTCGAGCACCTCGCGGATGCGGCTCTCGTCGGCGCGCTTGTAGAGCGTGGTCTCGATGCTCACGTCCTCATCGATGGCGCGGCGGATCTCGGCGGCGGCGGCCGTGGCGTCGGTCGCCTTGATGATCGCGCCGCCGACAACCACGACGCTGGCGCCCGCCGCCACGGCCGCCGCCGCCGTCTCGGAGTTGATGCCGCCGGCGACGCTCACGGGGACGCTCACCGCCGCCGCCACGGCGTGCAACGTCTCGAACGGCGCCTCGCCGCGCATCTGCCGGTCGATGGCCGTGTGGATGCCGATGTAGTCGGCGCCGAGCGCCTCGGCCTGCTTGGCGCGCGCCACCGGATCGGCGACCTCGATCATGTCGACGATGAGCTTGCAGCCGTAGTTGCGCGCCGCCTCGGCGCACTCCTTGATCGTGGCGTCGCCGGCGGCGCCGAGCACGCCCACCACGCCGGCGCCGGCCTTGGCCGCGTATTCGACCTCGACGCGGCCGGCGTCCATGGTCTTCATGTCGGCGACGATGGTCTTGTCGGGGAATTCAGCCTTGAGGGCACGCACGGCCTGCAGGCCTTCGGCCTTGATCAGCGGCGTGCCGGCCTCGACCCAGTCGACGCCGCCGGCCACCGCTTCGCGCGCCACCTGCAGGGCGCGCGGCAGGTCGACGAAGTCGAGCGCCACCTGCAGCAGGACGCGGTCGCGTGGCGGTGCATCGGCCGTCGGAGCGGTCATCGCGTGGGCCGGCGTATCGGTCATCGCGTCGTCCCTTGTCCGATGCGCCCGTTGTCGTTGCGTACGGCGCCTAGGGCGCTCATACGCCCATCACCTGCACGACGAGGCTGCGCTCGCGAGGCCGGGCGTCGAAGTCGCAGAAGACGATGTTCTGGTAGCGGCCCAGGGTCAGGCGGCCGTCGACGAAGGGGATGGTGAGCGACGGGCCCAGCAGGCCGGCGCGCACGTGCGAGTGGCCGTTGCCGTCTTTGAGGTTGTCGTTGTGTGCGTAGTGCTTGTCGGGAGGGATGACGGCGTCGAGCATCTGTTGCAAGTCGTGCACCACACCGGGCTCGAACTCGAGCGTCGTCACGGCGCCGGTCGCGCCGGGCACGAACACCGTGACCGTGCCTTCGAGCAGACCGGTACGCGCCACGGCCTCGGCGACCTCGTCGGTGATCTTGACCATGTCGGCGTTGCCGTCGCTCTCGAACTCGATCGTGCCCGTGACCACGCAGACCAGGCCCTCGCGGACCTTCTGCCGGTCGAGCTTGCGCTTGTCGATCATCACTGTCGCCACGTGTCTCACCCTTTCTTAAGTACCGACCGGCCCGCGCGCACCGCGCCCGCGCGGCGCAGCCTGGCCCGTTGCTTGTTCGTTGCTCATTCGCCCGCGCGCGCCGCAGCTACGCGGCATCGCTTGGCGCGCTGATCGTTCGTCGTCCGAGGCCGGCCGAGCGTCGGCAGAGGCCGGCCGACGCCGTTCGGCTTGCTCGCCTGCGTGGGGGTCTTTGCCGTCGGCGGCCCTCCCCGCCCGTAGCCCGACGACGAGGTTGTCGATGAGCCTGGTGGCGCCGAGGCGGGCGGCCGCGACGACGAGGCTGGCCGGCCGCAGCTCGCGCTCGGGTACGAAGGTGTCGGGATCGACGACGGCGACGTAGTCGATCGTGAAGCGCGGCGCGGCCGAAGCCGGCGGTCCGACCGACGCCCGCGCTGCCGCGTCTGCCTGCGCTGCCGCGTCTGCCCACGCTGCCGCGCGTACGCTCGTGGGCGCGCCCGAGGCGCCCTGCGCGTTGTCGTCGCTGACCCCGCCGGTCAGAGCGTGCGTGACCGTCTGGACGACGCTCTGCGGCGTGGCGCCGCCGCGCGCGGCGGCGGCGCGCCCCGCCTGAAGGGCCTGGTAGAGGCGTGGCGCCGCCGCGCGCTCCGCGGCGCTCAGGTAGCGGTTGCGCGAGCTCATCGCCAGCCCGTCGGGCTCGCGCACCGTCGCGCAGCCGACGACCTCGACACCGAGGTTCAAGTCGTCGTTGAGGCGCCGGATGACGGCGAACTGCTGCGCGTCTTTGCGGCCGAAGAAGGCGGCCTCGGGCCGGATGATCGTGAGCAGCTTGGTCACGACCGTGGCCACGCCGTCGAAGTGCCGCGCGCGCATGGCGCCCTCGAGCGACTCCGTGAGCGGACCGCCGACGTGCACCGTGGTCGCGAAGCCATCCGGGTACATATCGCGCGCTTGCGGGGCGAACACCAGGTCGGCGCCCTCGCGCTGCGCCAGCTCGAGGTCGTGGGCTGCGCTGCGCGGGTAGCGCGCGTAGTCTTCGTCGGGCCCGAACTGGGTCGGGTTCACGAACAGCGACATGACGACCGAGCCGGCCGGCCCCGCCCAGGCGCGTGCGGCGCGCAGCAGCGAGAGGTGCCCTTCGTGGAGGGCGCCCATCGTGGGCACGAGCGCCAGCGGGCGGGGCAGCTCGGCGAGAGCGGCGCGCGTGTCGGCGACGCGGCGCGTGACCTTCATGTGCTCGCCTTTCGCTCGGGCGCTCGGGCCGCGGCTACGCCGCGCGGCTGCAGCCGCGTTGGTGGCTCGAGCAGCTCCTGGAGCGCGCGCACGTTCTCGTCGTCGAGCCGCGGCGCGGCCAGCGTGAGCGCCTGCAGCGACAGCGCCCGGTAGGCGGCCGCGAAGCGCGGCGGGAAGCCGGCGAGCAGCGCCAGGTGGGCGCGCACGGTGCTCACGTCGCCGCGCGCCACGGGGCCGGTCAGGGCGCGCTCGGGTCCGAGCCTCAGCAGGTTCGCGAGCGTCGTGCGTACCAGAGGGCCAAGGAGCGCGAGGCCCTGGGGATCGACGGCCGCCTGCGTGGCCGAGGTCGCGGCGCCGGCGCCCACGGCTTGGTTCATCAGCTCGGCCGCCTGGCTCTCGAGCGCGACCAGCAGGTTGCTGGCAACGGCGGCGGCGAGGTGGTAGAGGGGTTTCGCGGTGTCGGGCAGGTCGAACGGCACGCCGCCGAGGCGCTCGACCAGCGCGCGGCCGAAGGCGGCGGCCTGCGCGTCGCCGGCGGTCACGGCGAACGGCACGCCGCTCAGCACGTCGGCCCCGCTCGCGGGCCCCGCCGCACCGCTCGCCGGCCCGACCGAGGCAAAGGTCTGCAAAGGATGCAGCGAGAGGGTGTGGACGCCGGGGCTCTGCACGGGAGCGAGCAGCGAGAGCGCGCCGAGCCCGCTGGAATGAACGACGAAGCACTCGACGTCGGGGTGCCGTGCGCCGCGCAGCACTTCCGCGACCTCGCGAGCGACGACCCGCAGGGCGTCGTCGGGCACGGTGAGCCAGATGACGCCCGCCGCACCAGGCGTGCCGGCCGCACCGGTGTCGCGCGCAGCGCCCGCCGCACCGCTCGCAGTCGGGGTACCCGGAGCGCCCGCTTCGCCGCTCGCAACGGCTGCGAGTACGGCATCGGCGAGGGGAAGATGAGGCGGTGCAGCGCTACGGTCGACGCTTGCGGGCGCATGCACGCCGACCGAGACGACGGTCAGGCCGGCTCGGCTCAGCGCTGCTTGCAGCGCTGAGCCGAGCCGGCCTGACCCGATCACGGCAAAGCGGTAGGTGTTCAGTGCGCGAAACCCGTTGGCTTCGGTCAACCCGCGGCTCTCCTGGCTGCGGTCTGCCCGTGGGGGGCGGTACCGCGCCGGCCTGCAAGGCCTTGCTTTCGGCGTTCGTCTCGTCCGCGGTCGTGACCGGCTCGCGGCGAGAGCCTTACACAGCAAGGTTACGCTGTCCTTCGTGGGCGGTCAATCGGCGCTCTGCAGCGCATTTTGCCCGCCGATCGGCCGTTTCGACACACTCTGACAACGGCGGGTCGTCTTGGTACACTTACGCCATGCCGATCTACGAGTTCATCTGCGATCACTGCGCGGCTCGGTTCGAGGAGCTCGTGCGCGATGGCGAGCTGGTCGTCTGCCCAGGGTGCTCCTCAAGCGATGTGCGCCGCGTGCTGTCGGCCTTTGCCGTGCACTCCTCGTCGCCGGGCTTCGCCGGCGTGGCCTCCGGTTCAGCCGGCAAGAGCTGCACGTCCTGCTCGAGCTCCTCCTGTGCCACCTGTCACTGATCCGACAGACGACGTTGTCGCCCGGCTCGAGGCTCTGAAGGCCGAGGTCGAGCGGTCGGCGTGCTGTCAGTTAGGCGCCACGCGCAGCCGCCTGGTGTTCGGCGAGGGCGATCCGCATGCCGACCTGATGTTCGTCGGCGAGGCGCCCGGCTACCACGAAGACCAGCAGGGGCGTCCGTTCGTCGGCCAGGCCGGCAAGCTGCTCGAGCAGCTCCTGGCCGGCATCGGTCTCACGCGCGAGCGGGTGTTCATCGCCAACGTGCTCAAGTGCCGTCCGCCCAACAACCGCGACCCGCTGCCGGCCGAGGTGGCCGCCTGTGAGCCTCACCTGTGGCGGCAGATCGAGCTCATCAAGCCCCGCGTGATCTGTTCGCTGGGTAACCATGCCACCAAACTGCTCTCGGGCCAGCCGCACGGCATCACGAAAGTGCACGGCAAGCCGCAGCTTGTGCGCCTGGGCGAGCGCCAGGTCCATCTCTACCCGATCTTCCATCCCGCCGCGGCGCTCTACACACCGTCGATGCTGGAGACCCTCGAACACGACTTCGCGCGTCTCCCCGAGGTCCTGGCGATGCCGCTACCGGGCGACGACGACGAGCCCGCTGCCGGCGCGACCGCGAGCCCCGAGGCAAAGCGTTCCGCCGCGCTTGCTACGTCGTCCGCGCCCGCCGCGCCGCTGGCGCCCGCCGCGCCCCAAGATCTCGCCGACCCCGCGGGCGCCGTCGAGAGCCGGTCCGACGGAGAGCCGGCGCCGGGTCCGACAGAGCAGCTCGGCCTCTTCTAGATGATCGCCGTCGTCCTCTCCTCGCCTGCAGCGACCGGGCGGTTCGCGCGTGCCCTGACGCGGTTCCTGCGACCTCCGATGCTCGTGACGCTCACCGGTGAGCTGGGCACGGGGAAGACCACCGTCGTGCGCCACGCGCTGCGTGCGCTCGGCGTGCGCGAGGCGGTCGCCAGCCCGTCGTTCACCATCGCCCAGAGCTACGAGGGACGGTGCGGCGCGACGCTGCACCACCTCGACCTGTACAGGCTGGCGCCGGGGAACGACGTGGCGCTGTTCGCCTGGGACGATTACCTGACGCCCGAGGCCATCACCTTCGTGGAGTGGCCGGAGGCCGGCGGCAGCGTGCTGCCGCCGGCCGATGTGATTCTGCACCTCGAGCACCGCACGCGCTTGTCGCGGCGGGCGACCGTGTCGGCGACGGCCGCGCTTGAGAGCGAGCTGGCGTTGGAGCTTGCAGGAGTGGGGCTTCAGGTCGAGCGTGTGCCTGCCGTGAGCGCCACCGAGGAGAGCGCCTCTGCCGCGGGCGCCTCCGACAGGCGCGCCACGGACAAGAACGCTACCGGGGAGAGTGCGTCGGGGGAGAGCTTCTCGCTGCGCGACGATCGGGCGAGGGAGGGCTGAGGTGGCGAAGACGCGCCGGCCGCAGGCAGTGCGCCACGACCTCGTGCTCGCCCTCGAGACGGCGACGAACGCCTGCTCCGTGGCACTGTTCACGGACGACGGCGACCGGGTGGCCGAGATCGTCGCCGAGGCCGGCCCTGCACATACGCAGCGCCTCCTGCCCGACGTGCACCACGTTCTCGGGATCGCCGGCGTCCGCATGGACGCCGTGAGCACGGTGGTCGTCGGTCTGGGGCCGGGCAGCTTCACCGGCCTGCGCATCGGCGTCGCCACCGCGCGCGCCCTGGCGCAGGCCGGCGAGGGGATCGAGCTTGCCGGCGTGCCGACGCTGGCGGCGCTGGCGTGGAGCCTCGCCGAAGGCGAGGCCGACGCCGGCGCGCGCGACTTCATCCCGTTGATCGACGGCAAGCGCGGCGAGGTCTTCGCCGCGCGCTTCCAGCGGCCACGGGAAGACGTCGAGCGCCCCGTGCGTGCCCCCGCTTCCGCGCCTCTCATCGCGGCCGAACCTCGGCTCGCCGTCGTGCGCGCCGCCGACCTTGCGGAGTTCCTCACCCAGTGGCCCGGCGCGGTGGTGGGCGGCGACGGCGCGCGCCTCTACGCCGACCGGCTGCCGCCGGTCGTCCTCGTGGCGCGCGCCGTCGCCGCCCCGACCGCGGCCATGGTCGCCCGTGCCTGGTTCGCCGGCGTGCCCGGCGTTGCAAGCGGGCTCAGCGCGGTGCTGGCGCTCTACGGCCGCCGCCCCGACGCCGCGGCGTGGCATCCGGCGGCCGTGCCGACCGCTTCGGCCACGCCGCTCGCATCGGCCGGGCCGATCGCGCCGGCGCTGCCGCCGCCGGCGACCGAGGCCGCCGCACCGCGGGCGCCGGCGCCGGCAGACGACGGAGGCGTTCCCCGGTGAGCCGCCTCATCCGCGACATGACCTTCGCCGATCTCGACCAGGTCGTGGCCATCGAGAACCACGTCTTCGGCCTGCCCTGGGCAGCAGCCGTCTTCGCCGCGGAGGTGCGGCGCGAGTCGGCCATCTGTCTCGTATGCGAGGAAGACGGCGCCATCGTCGGCTACCTGATCGCCGACGCCTTCGTCGACGTGTGGCACGTCATGAACATCTGCGTCGCTCCCGAGCATCGTCGCAACGATATCGCGTCAGACCTGCTCGAGGCCTACTTCGCCATCACCGAGGCCAAGGCGCACCGCGGCCACACGCTCGAGGTGCGCGTCTCCAACGAGGCCGCCATCGAGCTGTACCGCAGCTTCGGCTTCGTGGCCACCGGCGTGCGCCGCGGCTACTACTCCGACAATCGCGAGGATGCGCTGATCATGTGGAAGGACTGGCAGGGCGACACGGCGTGAATCGCGCCGACCTCATCCTGTGCCTCGAGACCTCCTGCGACGACACCAGCGCCGCGATTGTCCGCGGTGGTGAGATCCTCTCGTCGGTCGTCTCGTCCCAGAACGAGTTACATGCGGTGTTCGGGGGCATCGTCCCCGAGGTTGCCTCGCGGCGCCACACCGAGCTGCTCAACGCCGTGGTCGCCGAGGCGATGGCCGATGCCGGCGCCGGTTGGGACGACCTGGCCGCGGTCGCGGTGACGACGCACCCGGGGCTGATCGGCGCGCTGCTCGTCGGGCTCTCGGCGGCCAAGGCGATCGCCTACGTGCGGCGGTTACCGCTGATCCCGGTGAGCCACCTGCAAGGGCATATCGCCGCAGCGTACGCCGTCGGCGCCCGGGCGCCCTTCGTCTGCCTGGTCGCCAGCGGCGGGCACACGCTGTTGGCGGTCGTGGAAGAGGGCGTCGAGTTCCGCGTCGCCGGGCGCACGCTCGACGACGCCGCCGGCGAGGCGTTCGACAAGGGCGCCCGGCTCCTCGGTCTGCCCTATCCGGGCGGGGCCGAGCTGGATCGCCTCGCACAGCGAGGCGATCCAGCTCACACGCGCTTCCCCGGCGCCCTGCCGCGACGCTGCGACTTCAGCTTCAGCGGCTTGAAGACCGCGCTCCTGTACTACCTACGCGACCGTTCGCCCGACGAGATCGAGGGGCACCGCGCCGACATCGCCGCGAGCTACCAGGCCGCGATCGTGCGGCAGCTCGTCGAGAAGCTCGTGCGCTGCGCCGAGGAAGAGGGCCTCGAGCATGTCGCCGTCGCCGGGGGTGTGGCCGCCAACGCCGGGCTGCGCTCGGCGCTGGCCACGGCCAGCGCCGAGCGCAGCCTCGCGCTGTATCTTCCACCGCTCAGGCTCTGCACCGACAACGCCGCCATGGTCGGGCTGGCGGCCGGGTTCCTCACGCCGATCCCTTGGCCCGACTTCCTTGCCCTCGACGCGCACGCCGCGTCGGGGCCGACGGCACGCTAGGCACACACACCAGGCACACACGTCGTCGCGCCCTCCGGGCCGGGCGGCCGCGCGCTCCGAGCCCGACGGCCGCGGGTGTTTGCTCGTGGGCGCCACTGCTAACATAGAAGGGCGACACGCAAGTCTCCGAAAGCAGAAGGGATCATGACGAAACCTCCGAAACCGGCGTACCCCGAGGCCGAGCACATCGCGCGGCCCGCGCAGCAGACCGCGGCCCAGCTCTTCGTTCACTGCCTCGAGAACGAAGGCGTCGAGCAGGTCTTCGGCATCCCCGGCGAGGAGACGCTCGACGTCAACGAGGCGCTTGAGCAATCTGAGACTATTCGCTTCATTCCCGTGCGCCACGAAGAGAGCGCCGCCTTCATGGCCGATGCCTACGGCCGCTACACCCACCGTCCCGGAGTGTGTCTGTCCACGCTCGGGCCGGGGGCGACCAACCTCACCACCGGCGTCGCCGACGCCTACCTCGACCGCGCTCCGATGGTGGCGCTGACCGGTCAAGTGGGGCTGGCCGGGATGCACAAGGAGACGCACCAGTTCATCGACGTCGTCGAGATGATCAAGCCGATGACGAAGTGGAACGCGAGCGTGCACGACCCGCGCATCATCCCCGAGGCCGTGCGCAAGGCGTTCGCTCTGGCCGCGGCCGAGAAACCGGGCGCCACGCACCTGGAGCTCCCCGCCGACGTGCTCGCACTGCCGACGCGGGGCAAGCCGCTCGCCAAGTCGGCGGCCGCGCCGACTGAGCCTGCTCCCGAAGCGCTCGAGATCGCCGCCGAGCTGCTTCAGACGGCTCGCCGCCCGGTGCTGCTCGTCGGCAACGGGGTCGTGCGCCAGGGCGCGGCGCGCGAGCTGCGGCGCTTCTGCGAGCAGACCGGGCTACACGTGATCACGACCTTCATGGGCAAGGGCGTCGTCGATGCGGAGGACCCACACTACCTCTTCACGGCCGGTCTGGGCGCGCAGGACTATCCCCAGGGGTTGCTCGGCCGTGTCGACCTCGTCGTGTGCGTCGGCTACGACCTCGTCGAGTGGTCTCCGGCCTCGTGGAACCCCGACGGCGATCTGGCGATCATCGCCATCGACACCGCGCCCATCGACATCGACGCTCACTACGTGCCCGAGGTCGAGCTCATCGGCGATATCGGGGGCATCCTGGCCCAGCTCGCCGGCGTCCTGGCCGGGCATCCGCCGGCGCTCTACGAGGTGCCGCCCTATCGCGAGGCGTTCGCTGTGGTGCTCGACGTCGGCGGCGACGACGACCACCCCATCAAGCCACAGCGCGTGCTGCACGATCTGCGCAAAGTCATGGCGCGCGACGATCTGCTCATCTCCGACGTGGGCGCGCACAAGCTCTGGATCGCGCGCTTCTGGCAGGCGAAGGAGCCGAACAGGGTCTGGATCTCAAACGGTTTCGCGGCCATGGGCTTCGCGCTGCCGGCAGCGGTCTCCGCGAGCCTGGCGTCGGCGGGCAGGCACAAGGTGGTCGCCGTGATGGGCGACGGCGGCTTCTTGATGAGCGCACACGAGCTGGAGACGGCGCGACGGCTCGCCGTGCCGATGGTCTGCGTGGTCTGGACCGACGGGGCCTACGGCCTGATCGAGCTGCACCAGCAGCGCAAGTTCGGCCACGTCATGGGGACACGGTTCGGCAACCCCGACCTCGTCGCGCTGGCGCGAGCGTTCGGCGTGGAAGGGATGCGCGTCGAGCGGGCCGGCGACCTGATACCCACGCTCGAGCGCGCGCTGAAGGTGCCCGGCCCCGTTGTGGTCGACGTGCCGATCGATTACGAGGAGAACGCGAAGCTCGGCATCGACCTCTGGCGTCTGGCGCCGCGGCTCGCCACCTGACAGTAGCCGGTCAGGCTTCGAGCAGGATGGTGACCGGACCGTCGTTCACCAGTGCGACCTCCATGTGCGCCCCGAACACGCCGGTCTGCACCGGCACGTCGGCCGCTCGCAGCGCCGCGACGTAGGCCTCGTAGAGCTCCTCGCCCTGTCCGGGACGAGCCGCGTCAGTGAAGCCGGGGCGGTTACCGCGCCGTGTGTCGGCGTAGAGCGTGAACTGCGAGACGGCCAGGACGGCGCCGCACACGTCGGCGAGAGCCAGGTTCATGAGTCCGGCGTCGTCCTCGAAAACCCTCAGCTTGACCGTCTTGGCGGCCAACTTCTCCGCCGCCTGCCGCGCGTCGTGGTGAGTGACGCCGACCAGCGCCAAGAACCCCTTGCCGATCGCGCCGACCTGCCGGCGGTCGACCGAGACCGACGCTTGCGTGACGCGCTGCAGCAGGACTCGCATGCGCGCATCCTACACCGCCTCTTGCTTCCGGGGCCGCCTCTTGTTTCCGGGCCCGGCGGCCGCTGCAGTTCGCGCCGGGCTCCCCCCGGATCCGGCTCCCTTTCGGACGCGTCCTCCGGCCGCTCGGGAGCATCGCTTGGCGGCAACGCGCGCGGGGCTTGGCACTCTCAGCGTGAGAGTGCCAAGCCGACGTTTGACAAGCCCGGGGAGCGGCCATACCATAGCGTTCCGCGAACAACTTTGGCACTCCCCTGGTGAGAGTGCCAGCAGTGTGAGAAGGAGGGATGCAGACATGAAGTTGAAGCCGCTCGAAGACCGCGTCGTCGTCAAGGCCCTCGAAGAAGAGGAGAAGACGGCCAGCGGCATCGTGCTGCCCGACACGGCGAAGGAGAAGCCCATGAAGGGCACCGTCCTCGCTGTGGGCGAGGGCAAGTACGAAGACGGCAAGCGCGTGCCGGTCGATGTGAAGGTCGGCGAGGTCGTCATCTACGGCAAGTATTCGGGGACCGACTACAAGACGCCTGAGGGCGACGAGGTCCTGATCCTGCGTGCCAGCGAGATCCTGGCCATCGTCGAGAAGTAAGAAAGGAGGGTGAGTTAGACGTGCCAGCAAAGGAACTGAAGTACAACGAAGACGCGCGGCGCGCGCTCGAGCGTGGCGTCAATGCGCTCGCCGATGCGGTGAGGATCACCCTCGGCCCCAAGGGCCGCTATGTGGTGCTCGACAAGAAGTTCGGCGCCCCCACCATCACCAACGACGGCGTCACCATCGCCCGTGAGATCGAGCTCGAAGACGTCTTCGAGAACCAGGGTGCGCAACTCGTCCGCGAAGTAGCCACCAAGACCAACGACATCGCCGGCGACGGCACGACGACCGCCACGCTGCTCGCCCAGGCGATCGTCCGCGAGGGCCTGCGCAACGTGGCCGCCGGGGCCAACCCGATGGCCATCAAGCGCGGCATCGAGAAGGCCGTCGACGAGGTCGTCGCAGCCATCAAGGCCCAGTCGAAGGAGATCTCGGGCAAGGAAGACATCGCCCGTGTGGCCACCATCTCGGCCCGCGACCGGGCCGTCGGCGACGTCATCGCCGACGCCATCGAGAAGGTCGGCAAAGACGGCGTGGTCAACGTCGAGGAGTCGAACACCTTCGGGCTCGACCTCGAGTTCACCGAGGGCATGCAGTTCGACAAGGGCTACCTGAGCCCGTACATGATCACCGACCCCGAGCGCATGGAAGCCGTGCTCGAAGACCCGTACGTGCTGATCGCCAACCAGAAGATCGGCGCCGTGCAAGACCTGCTGCCCGTGCTTGAGAAGGTCATCCAGCAGGGCAAGCAGCTCCTCATCGTGGCTGAAGACGTCGAGGGCGAGGCTCTCGCAACCCTCGTGGTCAACAAGCTGCGCGGCACGTTCACCAGCGTCGCCGTCAAGGCCCCCGGCTTCGGCGACCGCCGCAAGCGCATGCTCGAAGACATCGGCATCCTGACGGGCGGTGAGGTCATCACTGAAGAGATGGGCCTCAAGCTCGACAACACGCAGATCTCGCAGCTCGGGCGCGCGCGCAAGATCGTCGTCACCAAAGACAACACGACGATCATCGACGGCGCCGGCGACACCGAGCAGATCAAGGGCCGCATCAAGCAGCTCAAGGCCGAGATCGAAGACACCGACTCCGACTTCGACCGCGAGAAGCTGCAGGAGCGCCTCGCCAAGCTGGCCGGCGGCGTGGCCGTCATCAAGGTCGGCGCGGCGACCGAGGTCGAGATGAAAGAGACCAAGCACCGCGTCGAGGACGCCCTCAACGCGACCCGCGCGGCCCTTGAAGAGGGCATCGTGCCGGGTGGCGGCGTGGTGTTGGTCAACGCCATCGACTCCATCAAGGTCGAGGCCGACGACCTCGACGAGAAGACCGGCAAGGCCATCATCGCTCGCGCTCTCGAGGAGCCGCTGCGCCAGATCGCCACGAACGCCGGCATGGAGGGCTCGGTCGTGGTCGAGAAGGTCCGTGGCCTGAAGAAGGGCGAGGGCCTCAACGCCGACACCGGCGCGTATGAAGACATGGTCAAGGCCGGCATCATCGACCCGGCCATGGTCACCCGCTCGGCGCTGCAGAACGCGGCGTCGATCGCCAAGAACATCCTGACCACGGAGTGCGTCGTCGCCGAAAAGCCCGAACCCGCGGGCCAGGGCGGCGGTATGCCCGGCGGCGGCGGTATGCCCGGCGGCATGATGTGATACAGCGGTCTTAGGGGGCGCAGACGCCACGGGGCGTCTGCACGCCACGGGGCGTCTGCACTCCCCGACCGCTGGCTGAAAACAGAGGCGCGTCCCTTTCGCGCCGATGCGACGGGGCGGGCGGCTCGCAAGGCGAGCCGCCCGCCCCGTCGCCGTTTTTTGCGCGACATGCCGGTCGGCGTCGAGGCGGTCACGCTTTGCCGAACGGCGTCAGCCGAGACGCTGAACAGCGTTCCCAGACAGGGGCCCACAGCTCGAAAGGCCCTCCGTGTTCTGGTGCGCGCATCTGCAGCCACTCGCCCCGGAACGGTGCCGTGGCGGCAAGAACAGCCGGCCCGCAAGAACAACCAGTCCCTTTCTCCGCCGACCCTGGAGAGGATCTTCTCGTGGGCAAGACGGGTTGCACTATCCATGCGGGCTGTAGTTCAATATGTATGTGAACACGCAAATAAGCAACCAAGAACTCCAGCAGCTCACTCGTGAGGCGCCGGCTGCGGAGGTGTCGGTCACGGAGCTGGTGAAGCAGACGGCGTTGCTCAGGATGCACGCCGACTGCTGCAAGGCGGTCGCTAACGAGCACCGCTTGGCCATTCTCTACCTTCTCTCCGAGAGGGAGCTGTCCGTGGGCGATCTCGCGCGCGAGCTCGATCTGTCGGTGCACAACGTCTCGCAGCACTTGCGTGTCTTGAAAGAGCGGGGCATCGTCGTGGATCACAGGGACGGACAGACCGTGTACTACGCCTCAGCCAGTCCCAAGTTGGTGGCCGCCTGCCACCTCATCCGCGAGGCGCTCATCGAGCAGCATGTGGCGCGGGGCACGGTGCTGCTGGGCGGGCCAGGGCCCGGCGCGAAGACCGACGACGACCACGTGTCCGACGATGTCGAGGCGCCTCAGGCCTGAGTGTGGGGGTCACACTGAAGCGTACCCGCAGGTTTCGTGCGCCCATTATTGTGAAGTAGAACACAAAGGAGACAGACGATGATCGATCAAGACGAACTCGAGGCCATCGAACCCGACGCCGTGGTCGACGCACGCGGCAGCGCCTGCCCCGGCCCCCTGCTGGATGCCAAGAAGGGCATGGGCAACGTCCCCGTGGGCGGCGTTCTCGAAGTACGTTCGAGCGACAGTGGCTCGCGAGCCGACATCCCGGTGTGGGCCGAGAAGGTCGGGCACGAGTTCCTCGGCGCGCTGCAGGCCGACGAGGGCTACGACAGGATCTTCGTGCGGCGGGGCAAGTGAGGGGCGCGCGGTCCGGCTGTTCGAGGCGGTGACCCTGTGACCGAGACGCTACCGACCGCCGCCGGCGGCCGAATCCTCATTCTGGCAACCACTTCGTGCGCCGACCCGGCCGCCGACGCGGTCGGGCAGGCGCACCTTCACTACGCGGCCAACACCTACATCTTGCGTGTCCCGTCGCCGGTGATCTTTCCCGACGAGTTCTACTACCGCTGCTTCGAGAAGGGTGTGGCCGGTATCTTGGTCATGTCGTGCGGTCATGAGTGCCCGTACGAAGGTGCCTTCGATCGTTTGGCCAAGCGCATCGACCGCGTCAAGCTCGGCCTCAAAGAGCGCGGCATCGATCCTGGTCGTGTTCGCTTGTCGGCCATCTGCACTGTCTGCATCAAGGCCTTCCAGAAAGAGATCGACGACATCAACGCACTCGTCGCCGTGCCGGTGGGTGATGTGGCATGAATGCTCGACGCTACGACACCCTCGTGATCGGCGCCGGCATCGCCGGCTTGCAGGCGGCGCTCGACCTGGCCGACCAGGGGCAGCACGTCCTTATCGTCGAGCGCCGGCCCAGTATCGGCGGAGCGATGATCGGCCTGAGCAAGGTCTTTCCCACGCTCGACTGCGCGAGCTGCATCACCACGCCGAAGATGGCCGCGGCGGCGCACCATCCGCTGATCACCATCCACACCTACGCCGAAGTCGACGCCCTGACGCCGCGCGACGATGGCTACTCCGCGACGGTGCGCAAGAAGGCGCGCTTCGTCGACGAAGCGGCCTGTATCGGCTGCCGACAGTGCGAGTACGCTTGCCCGGTCGAAGTCGACGACGAGTACCAGGGCGACTTTGCCGCACGTCGCGCTGCCTACATCCCGTTCACGAACGCCATCCCACAAGTGGCGCTGATCGATGCCGACAACTGCACGCTGTGCGGGCGCTGCGCGACCGTGTGCCCGAAAGACTGCATCGTCTTCGATCAGCAGGATCAGATCGAGTCGATCGACGTGGGCGACGTCGTCGTGGCCACCGGTTGGCAGCTGACGCCGATCGACGCCAAGCCCGAGTATGGCGGGGCCACCATCACAAACGTGCTCTCTCCGCTGCAGATGGAGCGCCTGCTGGCTCCCCACGGGCCGTACGGCAGAGTGCTGCGTCCGTCCGACGGCAAAGACCCGGCCTCGGTGGCTTGGGTCCAGTGTGCGGGCTCTCGCGACCGGAGCATCGGCGTGCCCTACTGCTCGCGCGTGTGCTGCATGTACGCGATCAAGCAGGCCATGCTCACCGGCGGGTCGCTTCCCTTCGCCGATCTCACGATCTACTACATGGACATCCGTGCTTTCGGCAAGGGTTACGAGGAGTTCTATCGGTCGGCCAAGGCGATGGGCATCGAGTTCGTGAAGGCGAAGGTCGGTCGCATCAAAGAAGCCGCTGACGGGTCGGTCGAGCTGCACATCGAGCATATCGACGACCGTGGCCAAGTCGAGGTGCGCGCGCACGACATGGTCGTGCTCTCGCTCGGCCTCGCGCCCGTGCGTGGCGTCGATGCTTTGCTCTCCCTGCAGCTGGGCGACGACGGGTTCGTCGACGTACTCCACCCCAAAGACGCGCCGTGCCGCACATCACTGCCGCACGTCGCCGTCGCCGGTACGGCGGCCGGCCCGAAAGACATCGTCGACGCGATCGCCGAAGCTAGCGCGGCGGCGATGGAGATCCGCAGGGGATGCAGCGTCGACACAGGCGAGGTGGCCGGCCATGGCGAATGACCACGACAACGCGGCCCTGCGCGCCGGCGACGAGAACGTTGCCCCGCGCGTAGGCGTCTACATCTGTCACTGCGGCGGCAACATCTCCGACGTGGTCGACGTCGAGGCGGTGGCCAAGGCGGCGGGCGAGCTGCCCAACGTGGTCGTCGCGAAGACCAACATGTTCATGTGCTCCGACCCCGGGCAGCAGGCCATCGCCGACGATATCGCCACTCAGGGTGTCAATCGGGTTGTGGTGGCGGCGTGTTCTACTCGTCTCCACGAGCTGACCTTCCGCGGTGTGCTCGAGCGCGCGGGGGTCAATCCCTATCTGTTGCAGCAAGCCAACATCCGCGAGCAGGTCAGTTGGTCGACCCATGACCACGCCCAAGCCACGACCAAGGCGATCGCGCTCGTGCGCGCCGCTGTGGCGAAGGCAAGTCGCTTGCAACCGCTCGAGCCGATCCGCATCGACGCCGAGGCGGCGGTCGTGGTGGTCGGCGGCGGAGTGGCGGGGTTACGCGCCGCCGACGATCTCGCGCGCGCCGGCCTCAACGTGACCATCGTCGAACGCGCTCCCGTCCTCGGGGGGCGGGCGGCCGTGCTCGACCGTGTGTTCCCCAACGAAGAACCGGTTGGCGACATCGTCTCGCGACTGGCTGAGGCGGTGCTCGGCAACGAACGCATCGTGGTGCACACGAGTGCGACGGTCGAGAAGGCCGGGGGGTACGTCGGCGCCTTCACGCTCCGGGTCAGGCAAGGAGCCGACGGTGTCACCGTGAAGGGTGGCGTGCGCGGCCACGGTTCTGGTCCCGCGTGGCGCTACGCACCCTTCCGTGGCTACGAGCCGGTGGTCGCGGTTGCGGGCAGCCGCGCGAGCGGCGTGGGCGAGGCCCGCGCGGGCGCCGGCGGTAACGGCACAAGCGACAACGGCACAAGCGGCGATGGCACGGACGGAGCCGACGAGCGCGAGTTCACCGTCAAGGCGGGCGCCGTCATCGTGGCCACGGGGTATGAGCACTACACGCCGCCCAAGGGCGAGTACGGTTACGATCCGCTGCCCCACGTGATGACCCTGGTCGATTTCATCAGGTGGCTGAGCGAGGCGCCGAGCGGCAAAGCTCCCCAGATCGACGGCAAGCCCGTGCGCGCCGCGGCGTTCATCCACTGCGTGGGTAGCAGGCAGGTCGAGGGTGTACACAAGCCCGGCCCCAGCGGTGGCATCAACGAGTACTGCTCGCGTGTCTGCTGCACCGCGACGCTGCAGGCGATGAGCGAGCTGCGCGACAAGTTCCCGTCGGTGGCCGCATACGATTTCTACCAAGACATCCGCGCTTACGGCCGCGGTCACGAGGACTACTACGAGCGTGCCGCCAAGGCGGGGGCGATCTTCTTTCGCTACGACGGGGCGCAACCGCCGCGTGTGGCCAAGGCCCCCGCTGACGATCCCTTCCCCGTCACGGTGAGCTGCACCGACAGTCTCACCTGGGGTGAAGAGGTCGAGGTCGGCGTCGACCTGGTGGTGCTGGCCGTCGGCATGACGGCCGCCGATGTGGGCGCGCTGGCGAGCGATCTCAAGCTCCCTGTGAGTGCCGACGGCTTCCTGCAGGAGGTGCATCCGAAGCTGCGGCCCGTCGAGGTCTCGGTTGCGGGTGTGCTGGTGGCCGGCGCGTGCCAGGCGCCGAAAGACATCACCGAGAGCTGCGCTTCGGCGTCTGCCGCTGCGGTCAAGGCGGTGGGCCTTCTGGCGAAGGGGCACGTCGACCTCGATCCCTACGTTGCTCATGTCGACACCGAACGGTGCGTGGGCACGGGCGCCTGCGTGCAGGAGTGCCCGTACGAAGGTGCCATCACGCTGGTCGAGTTCGACGACGGCGTCAAGCGTGCCTCGGTCAATCCGGCTCTGTGCGCCGGGTGCGGCGCTTGCGTCGCGGTGTGCCCGACGCGAGCCGTCGACTTGTCGGGCTGGTCGCTCGAGACCTACGAAGCCATGGTCGACGCGATCCTCGAGACGGGAACGGAGGTGCCGGCGCGATGACCGAGAGCGGTGACCGTAAACAGGTGCTCGAAGAGACGCTCAAGCGTTTGCGCCAAGAGCGCGGTGCGCAGGTGAAGGTCGCCACGGTGCAAAGCGCCGCTGTACGGGCTGAGCGCAAGCGCGTCGTGGGCGAGTTGGCAACGGGCGCGAAGACTGTCCCAGACCTGGCGGCGGCGACCGGACTGACCACCGCCCGCGTACTGTGGCATATCGCCTCACTGCGCAAGTACGGCACGGTGAGCGAGAGCGACAAGGTGGGCGACTACTTCGCCTACGTACTGGCCGGCGATGACGACCACGTAGCCGACACGGCGGAGGAGTGAGGGATGGCGTTGCGTGTTCAAAGCGGGCTCCTCGACGACCTCCATCGTTACGGCGCCTTCGACATCAAAGCCTGCTTCAACTGTGGCAACTGCACGGCGGTCTGCCCGCTCTCTGAGGGCGATGACGCTTTCCCGAGGCGCATGATCCGCTACGCTCAACTCGGGCAGATCGACCACATCGCCGCGTCGAAAGAGCTCTGGCTTTGCTACTACTGCGGGGAGTGCTCCGAGACCTGCCCTCGTGAAGCGCGGCCGGGCGAGTTCGTCGCGGCCGCGCGCCGGCTGAGCATCGCGCGCTTCGACCCCTTCGGTCTCGCAAGCCGGCTGTTCACGTCGACGGGTTTCGCCGTCACCGGACTCGTGGGGCTGTTCGTTCTCCTCCTCGGCTTTCTGCTGAGTCTGTCGAACGCGCTGCCCAGTAGCCGGGTCGATACGGCGACCTTGCTCAGGTTCGTCCCGTACGAGGTCATCCACTGGACCGGCCTGGGCGTGATCGTGGCGCTGGTCGTCATGGCCGGCGTGACCATGGTCAACATGCTCTGGCTGTTGTCGCGCGAACCGGTAGCGGCGGGGGCGGCGGTTCCGCCGGCCACGCCGCGCCGCTTCCCGATCGGCGCTGCTCTGTGGGCGCTCAAGGACATGGTCTACGAAGTCTTCGGGCACCGACGCTACCGCGACTGCGACAGCGAAAAGCCGGCCGAGGCGGGCGCTTGGCCGGTGCGGCGATGGTTCGTGCACATCTGCATCATGCTGGGCTTCTTCGGCCTCGCGGCGGCCACTGTGCTCGACTATCTCTTCAAGACGCCCGGCTCGTATGTCCCCGTGTGGTACCCGATACGCTTGCTGGGCACGATCGCCGGAGCGGCGCTGATCTATGGCGTGAGCGTGGCTATCGTGCAGCGGTTGCGCAAGCCGGAGAGAGCCTACTACGAGCGTACGGTCGCAGCCGACTGGGTCTTGCTCATCCTGCTGGGCGTGATCGGGCTCACGGGCTTCGTGCTCGAACTGGCCGAGTACGTGACGCTGGCCGGGCTGTGGGTCGACGTTGTCTTCCTCACCCACGTCGCCGTGGCGATGGAGCTGCTGCTCCTGCTACCGTTCAGCAAGCTGGCGCACGTGGTCTACCGGCCGGTGGCGCTGTGGTTCTACGCCTTCAGGAACAGGCGCATGGGCGTCATCTTACCGAAAGGAGAGAAAGCGGCATGAGCGACACACGCGTTGAGAAGGTCACGGTCATGGCTACTCACGGTCCTGAAGATCCGGAGCGGGCGACGCTGCCGTTCGTCATGGCCAACGCGGCGCTCGTCATGGACTGTGAGGCGGTCGTGTGCTTACAGTCGACGGCGGTGCTTTTGGCGACCAAGGGTTGCTACGAGCACGTCTTCGCCGGCGGGCTGCCGCCGCTCAAAGAGCAGGTCGACGCCTTCCTCGCCGCCGGAGGCAAGATGATCGTCTGCACGCCCTGCATCCAGGAACGCCAGATCGGCGCGGGTATGCTCATCGAGGGCGCCGAGCCCGTGGCAGCCGCGAGGGTGATCAAAGAGGTCACCGAGTCGACGGCTGTCCTCAACTACTGAGTCGGGGGTGGGTGGAATGGCCAGTGATGAGAAAGCGCCCACACTCGAGGAGTTGGCGCAACGGCTTCAGGCGCTTGAGCGTCGCATGCCCGAAGACCGTCTGACCCTGGGGGTGATCAGCGGCGACCTCGACAAGACGATGGCGGCCTTCATCATCGCTTTGGGGGCGCGTGTGTACGACATCGAGGTCGACATGTTCTTCACGTTCTGGGGGACCGCAGCGCTGCGCGATCCGGCCAAGCGTGTCGAGAAGCGGGCGCTCGACCGCGCCTTCGCGTTCATGCTGCCGACCGGAACCGGCAAACTGCCGCTCTCGAAGATGCAGATGTTCGGCTTCGGAGCGCCCGTGCTGCAGCGGGTGATGAAGTCGCGTGGCGTGAAGTCGCTCGATGAGCTGATGAAGGAAGCCGGCGAGCAGGGAGTGCGCATCCATGTCTGCACGATGACCATGGACCTGATGGGCCTGCAGAAGGAGGAACTGATCGACTACCCGCACCTCGACCTCGTCGGCGTCGGGCAGTTCATCGACTTCTTGTCGCGCTCGCGCTCGACGTTCTTCCTGTAAGGTCGCGGCGCGTCTGCGCGCTCCACGTACAGGCCCCGGTGAGAGCGGGCCTCCACGATGGGCGGGTTCTCGGTCGCCGTGGTCACGAGGTCCCTGAGCGGAGCCGCCCGCGTCGAGACGTACGCACAGAGGAGACTATTGACGTGTGTGCCGTACGGGAGATACTAGACGCATGGTTGCGATGAGCGACGGCTACGCAGGCCGCGACGGCTACGCAGGCCGCGACGGCCATGCGAGTCACCGCGACGATCCGGGTCGCACCGTGGCGCCTCGGCCTGTAAGTGAGCCCTCGCGGGGCGCCGGCGATGGCGTCCACCGCCTCATCGTCACCGGCCCTATGCGCGATCGTCTCTACAAGCGCTTCCGCAGCCTCTACGAGGGCCGCGCCGACGTTGTGGTCATCAAAGAACGTCGCATGGGCGAGCGGCGAGCGGCCGGCGCGGCGGTCGATGACGACCGCCGCCGGGCCGATCGCCGCTCCGCTCCCGGCGACTGGGTGTTCCCGCCCGACTGATCCCGAGCCGGTCTCGGCTCACCGCTGCAGCGCAAGCCTCTGTGCCCCGACCTTGTGCGCCGCACCGTGCGTGGCCGCGTCACGTCACTCGAACACCAGCCGTGCCTCGCCCGCCCGGGCGTGAGCGTCGGCGGCGGCTCGGAGGTCGGCACGACGGCAGCCGTGCCTCGCCCGCCCGGGCGTGAGTGCCAGTGCGTGGTTCAAGCTTTCCGCCTTCACGCTCGACAAGGAACGTGAGGGAATGGCGATGATCGGACAACTGCAGTCGGCGTCAAGCACGGGCGCGCCTCGGCGCGCGCTGCTGCTTGGCACCATCGCCCTTCTCGCGGCGTTCGCTGGTGTGGCGATCCTGCTGGTTGCCGACGTCGCCGCAGCGTTCGCCGGAGAGCTTGCGACCCTCCTCGCCGCGCTTGGCCTTGCCCTTATCCTGGTCCTGGTCCGCTACCGCCCCTTTTCGACCTGGGTCGAGGGGCGGGTGAGGCGCTCGGTCGAGGCCGGCGCGCTGGGCCTGGCCGCCTTCGGTCTTGCTTCGACCCTCGACCTCGACCAGCTCCTGGGCATGATCGCCCGGCAGCTGTGCGACAGCCTGGGTGTGGCGCGCTGCGCCATCTACCTGCTCGACGGCGACCGCCTCGGCACGGCCGCGGTCACGGTGACCGATACGCAGGCCGAGGCGAGCGGCGCTGCCGCCGCGCAGGGCCCGCCGCTCCTCGACGCCGGTCGCGCCATCCGCCTGCGCGAGGCCGCCGTGCTGACCCCAGACGATGAGGGCGCCAACGCCGTCGCGATGTGTGCCGCCGGCGCCGCTCAGGTCCTCGTGCTGCCGCTGCTCTCGAAGGCCGGCACGCTCGGTGTGGCCTGCCTCGACGACCCCGGTCGCGCCGCCGGCTTCACGCCGCGCCAGACGTCGCTCGGTCTCACGATCGCCGGCTTCGCCGCCCTGCTTGTCAACAACGCCGTGCTCTACCGCGAGCAAGCGGGCCTCGCGCAGGAGCTGCGCCAACGCTCGGCGCAGCTCGAAGGAGTGCTGCAGCTCGGCAACGAGATGCGCGGCACGCTGGCGCTCGACGAGGTGCTCGAGCGCGTTGGGCGGGCCGTCATCGAGACGCTCAGGTACCATGAGGTAGGCATCTACATGTACGACGAGCAGGCCGACTCCTTCGTCACGCGCGTCGCTCTCGGGGGAGGGGCCCTCGACGACCTCCTCTTCAGCCAACCCATCCCGCGGCGCATCATGGACGGCTTCATGCGCGAAGAGTTCAGGCTGGGGAACTCCTACTTCCGCAGCCAGCGTCGCGCGCCGAGCACGGCGGAGGAGGGCAAGTACTTCCCGGCCACCGATCTCGGCCCCCGCGGCCCCGACGAGTGGCAGACCGACGACACCCTCATCGTGCCGCTGTTTTCGCGCGACAACCGGCTGCTGGGACTCCTCGACGTGTACGACCCCGTCGATCGCACCTTGCCTACCCTCGAGCTTGTGCACGTGCTCGAGGTCTTCGCCAACCAGGCCGCCGTCGCCATCGAGAACGCGCTTCAGTACGAAGAGATCCGCGACCAGCGCCGGCGCCTCGAGCGCCAGCTCCAGTCGCAGCGGGAGTTGCTCAGAGTGAGCGAGTCGGTGCTGGCGACGCTCGACGAGAAGGTCGTCTTCGACACCATCGCCGACAAGCTTGCCTCGCTCGTCGAATACGATGCGCTGTCGCTCGCCAAGGTCGATGAAGAGGCGCGGGAGCTGGTGACGATCTTCGCTCGCGACGAGTGGGCCGACGAGGTGCTCTCGTTCCGCATCAAGCTGGGCGAGGGCTTGACCGGCTGGGCAGCCGCCAACAACCGGGCGCTGCTCGTGAACGACGTCAACGTCGACCCGCGCATCGTCCAGGTACCCGGCACGCCCGAAGAGCCCCAGGCGTCGATCGTCGTGCCGCTGGCCATCCGCGACAAGGTGATCGGCGTCATGTGCCTCGACCGCCTGCACGGCAAGACCTTCGAGGAGGACGAGCTCGACCTCGTCAAACTGTTCGCCAACCAGGCGGCCATCGCCATCGAGAACGCGGCGCTCTACGAGGAAAGCCGGCGGCGCGCCGTCACCGACAGCCTGACCGGCCTGTTCAACCACGGTCACCTGCAAGAGCTGATCGAACGCGAGATCAAGCGCGCCGAGCGCTATCCGAAGCGCTTCTCGCTGCTGATGCTCGACCTCGACCATTTCAAGGAGGTCAACGACCGCTTCGGCCATCAGCGCGGCGACAAGGTGCTGCGTCGTGTCGCGACGATCATCAAGAGCTGCTGCCGCGACAGCGACTACGTGGCGCGCTACGGCGGCGACGAGTTCATGGTGCTGCTGCCCGAGACCTCGAGCGAGGATACCCGCATGCTCGCCGAGCGCATCACCTCGCGCGTGCGCTCTCTCAAGATCGTGACCGGCGAGAGCTTCCACATCGGGGCCTCGGCCGGGATCGCCGACTACCCCCTGTGCGGCGCCGACGCCACCAGCGTCGTGTCGGCCGCCGACACGGCCTTGCTGTGGGCCAAACGGCACGGGCGGGACCGCTGCTTCTACTACCGTGACATCCACGAGATGATGTTGGTGACGCCGGTCGAGAGTGAGCTGGGCGGGTTCCGGCGTAGCGGCATCGACGTGCTCGCCGCGGCGGTCGACGCCAAGACCAGCTTCCGCGAGGGGCACAGCGAGAGTGTGAGCGACATGGCACAGGCGCTGGCGCGGGAGGCCGGCCTGTCGGCGGACGCGATCGAGCTCCTCGGCGTGGCCGCTCGGTTGCACGACGTCGGCAAGATCGGTGTCGCGGCCGACATCCTCGAGAAGCCCGGCGAGCTCACCTCGCTCGAGTGGGAAGAGATCCGCAAGCACCCGCGTATGGGCGTCGACATCCTCACGAGCGCCGGCGCCCCGCGCGAGTTGATGCCGGCGGTGCTCCATCACCACGAGCGCTGGGACGGGCACGGCTACCCCGATGGCTTGCGCGGCGAGCAGATCCCGCTGCCGGCGCGCGTGCTGGCGGTCTGCGACGCCTTCCAGGCGATGCTCTCGACCAGGCCGTACCGCAGCCCGAGGACCGTCGACGAGGCCGGGGGCGAGCTGCGTCGCGAGGCCGGCCGGCAGTTCGATCCGCGGCTGGTCGATCTCTTCCTCACTCGCTGCGTGTCGTCGCCGCAGCCGTCGGCCGCGCCGGCCGGCGCCGATGCGGTCCCGCCGCAAGCCTGACCACGCCTCCGCTACGCGCTCCCGGCGCTTCCCGGCGGGCTTTTGCACGCCTCCCGGCAAGCCGATATGATGGCACCCTTCGGGTGGATCCTAAGCATCAGCGAAGCGGAGGTAGTGGAAGATGCTGCTCATGGGTGAGTCAATCAACGGGACGCGCAAGCAGGTGGCTGAAGCGATCACCGCCCGAGACGCCGAGTTCATCAAGACCCTCGCTACCGACCAGGTCGACGCGGGCGCGCACGTGCTCGACGTCAACGGCGGCGTCGCCGGCGGCGACGAGGTCGCCGACCTGCTCTGGCTGATCGAGACGGTGCGCAGCGCGACCGATACGCAGCTCATGGTCGATTCGGCTAGTCCGCAGGCGTTGCAGGCGGGCGTCGAGGCGTGCGTCAAAGACGGCGGCAAGGTTCCGTTCATCAACTCCATCAGCGGCGAGCAGAGCCGTATCGACGCCGTCCTGCCGCTCATCGACGCGTACAAGTGCCCGGTGGTCGGCTTGTGCCTGAGCGACGAGGGCATCCCGCCCACGGCCGAGGATCGCTTCGCCGTCGCGATGAAGTTGGTCGAGCTCGCGACGGGTGCCGGGTTGGCGCCCGAAGACCTGTGGATCGACCCGCTGGTCCTCACCGTCTCGGCCGACAGCGACGCCGGCGTCGTCACCATGCAGACCCTGCGCATGATCAAGGAGAAGCTGCCTGTGCGCACGACCGGAGGCCTGAGCAACGTGAGCTTCGGCTTGCCGAACCGTCCCCTGCTCAACCGTACCTTCGTCGCCATGTGCGCCGGCATCGGCATCGACGGCGCCGTCCTCGACGTGCGCAACAAGGCCATGATGGCCACGATCAAGGCGATCGAGGCGCTGCGCGGCGAAGACCCGTACTGCGGCCGCTACCTCAAGGCGCACAGGGCCGGACTTCTTGAGCAGACGGCCTAGCGGCGGTAGGGGGTCGGGAGGCGGCCCGGTGACCGGGGCCAGGGCGAGGGCACGCGATCTGGGTATCAGGATCGGGCCGCTGCCCACCGGACCTTTGAACGCCATCACCGATGTCGCCGGGGTCATGGTCGGACACGCCACCGTGAACTGGGGCGGGCCCGAGCTGCCTCCGGGGAGCGGGCCCGCCCGCACCGGGGTCACGGCCATCTTCCCACACCCGGGGAACATCTTCCGCGAGCGGGTGGTGGCCGGCGTGTACGCCGAGAACGGGGTCGGCGAGGTCGTGGGCAGTACGTCGATCCGCGAGTGGGGGATCATCGAGACCCCGATCATGCTCACGAGCTCCCAGGCCGTCGGCCTCGTGTACGACACGACCGTGCGGTGGCTGCTCGAACGCGATCCCCTGGCCGGCATCGACGACGCCGTCATGCCGGTGGTGGGCGAGTGCGACGACGGCTTCCTCAACGATCCGCGCGGCGTGCACGTGCTCCCCGAGCACGTGCGCGCCGCGCTCGACAGCGCCGCGCCGGGCCCGGTCGCCGAAGGCGCGGTCGGCGCCGGCGCCGGCATGAGCTGCTACGATTTCAAGGGCGGCGTCGGCACCTCGTCGCGCGTGGTCGAGCTGTACGGCCGGCCGTACACCGTGGGCGTGCTCGCCCTGACCAACTTCGGTGTGCGCGAGCGGCTCATGATCGACGGCGTGCCGGTGGGCCGCGAGATCCCCGACCTCATGCCCCTCGACAATCGCGAGGGCTCCTGCATCGTCGTGGCGGCGACCGACGCCCCGCTGAGTGCGCGCCAGGCCGAGCGCGTCGCGAAGCGCTGCGCGCTCGGCCTGGCGCAGACGGGCTCGTACGCCGCCGACGGCTCGGGCGAGATCATGCTGGCCTTCAGCACCGCGACTCTTTTGCCACGCGTCAACGAAGGGCCCATCTCGCTGGTGACGGTGGGCAACGATCAGGTGAGCGAGCTGTTCGCGGCGACCGTCGACGCGACCGCCGAGGCCGTCGTCAACTCGCTCTGCGCGGCGACCACGACGACCGGTACGGGGGGTAATGTGGTGCACGCCTTGCCGCTCGAGCGGCTGTCCGGTATCGTGGCCAAGTACGGGCGCGACGAGTCGTTCCGGGGCGCTCCACGGTGAGGGCCGTTCGGGCAGATCCGCCTGCAAGCCGGCTTGCCCCGTCGATGAGCGAGGGATATAACTTGGCTGTGACCACGGTCACAAGGATGGCAACAGCGGGCCCTTGTCAGGACGGATCGACCATGGTGCACGGGTGGCCGGTCACGGGCGCGCAAGCTGGGGCTCGACGTAGCGCGTCGACGAACGTGCCGCATCGATGAAGGGATCGCCAGCCCGGCGGGGGACCATATGCCGGGGGCGCGGTCTTTCTCGTCTTCGAGGTGGTGTCGCAGGGCGACCGTGCGGGCGGAAGATGGGGTCTTTCGCCGCCGAAACGGGCGCAATCGTCCTTCAAGGACGAACAGGGAGGAGGCATGGGTATGTCGAAACGGGTTTCACGTGTCGGCCGAGGGCGCGTCGTGCTGTGCGCGGCGGTCGTCCTTCTGGCGGCTGGGCTGGTATGGGGCATCACGGGAGCTCTGGCTTCGTCCTCCTCACCGGCGCCCGCCGGAGGCAAGGTCACTCTGCGGGTCGGCTGGACCAACGACCCCGACAACCTCAACCCGTTCATCGGGTATGAGTCCTCTTCGTACGAGATCTGGCACCTGAACTACGACCTGCTCTTCGGCTTCGACGCCAAGACGCTGCAGACGGTGCCCGAGCTGGCCGCCGAGCTGCCGACCACCGAGAACGGCGGCATCTCGGCCGACGGCAAGACGTGGACGGTCAAGCTGCGCCAGGGCGTGAAGTGGCAGGACGGCCAGCCGTTCACGGCCAAGGATGTGGCGTTCACCTATAATCTCATCATCGATCACCCCGACGAGGCAGCGAACTTCTCGAGCTACACCAAGTTCGTGAAGCACGTCGACGTCGTCGACGACTACACGGTGCGTTTCAACCTGTCGAAGCCGAAGGCCAACATGTTCGGCATGTGGATCCTCGTCGTGCCCGAGCACATCTGGAGCAAGGTGCCCCTCAAGGCACTGGCCAGCAGCTACCGCAACGACCCGCCCATCATCGGCACCGGCCCCTTCCAGACCACGAAGGTCGAGAAGGGCAAGTTCGTGATCATGGAGGCCAACAAGAGCTACTGGCGCGGGGCCCCCAAGATCGACGAGATCATTTTCAACACCT
>Ga0315282_10003379_pt1 | contig 28672 bp, 23 predicted proteins | sample YL17G07_20_MG_FD_203693 | JGI IMG/M metagenome (GOLD analysis project Ga0315282, IMG submission 203693) | Sediment microbial communities from Yellowstone Lake, YNP, Wyoming, USA - YL17G07_20 | ecosystem: Environmental > Aquatic > Freshwater > Lake > Sediment | place: USA: Wyoming | collected... | reverse complement strand
ATTCTCAGCATTGTTCTTTTTGAGCAAGTGCCTATGGAGCAAACACTTACAAAAACTATGTTGCAAAGCGAAAATTTCCAATTTCATAACCAATTGTTATTATTCAACTTATAATGGGACAGTAGTGATAATATATTACAAAATCCGCCGATTATAATATACGATGCAGATAAAAATGTTCTCCGGTTCTAAAGCGTAAATTATGGAAAAAGCAGATAACAGCCGGGCGGCAGAATACCTGTTTCTGGGTCTTATCCTGTGTGCTGCCGCAATATTATTCCTTTCCAATCTCGGCAATCAGTATCTCTGGCAGGACGAGGCGGAAACCGCCTGCATCAGCAGGACAATTCTAAAATATGGGGTTCCGCTGGGCTATGACGGCAGGAATTTTTTCTCGCAGTTAAAAGGAGACTGCACCGGTAATTATCTCTGGAGGTATCATCCCTGGCTGCCGTTTTATGTTCTGGCGGCGTTTTTCAAATTATTCGGCATCAGCACCTTCGTCGCCAGACTCCCCTTTGCGTTGTTCGGCATTGCTTCCGTAATCCTGTCTTATTTTTTCGCAAAACTCGTTACGGGGGACAAACGGGCCGCCGGCCTGACAGCCGTTCTGCTTGTAATATCGGTTCCCTTTATTATTTTGTCCCGCCAGTGCCGTTATTATGCCCCGACTGCCTTTTTTTCTCTGCTGGGCCTATACGGTTATCTGCTGCTGCCCGAAAAAAGGCGGAAAGGCTCAATAATCTTAACGGCCGCATCTTTACTGCTTTTTCAGAGCAACTACCTGTCCTGTGCCATACTGCTGGCCGCTGTTTTTACGCACGCTTTAATCCTTCGCAGGCCGCTCTTAACAAGGGTGTTCGTAATCTGCCTGATAGTCGTTTCGGCGAATATTCCCTGGCTTATCTGGATTTCCGGAATGAAATATGACGATATGTACGGCTATGGTTTTTGGGACAGAAATTTTTATGCTATGTTAAAAGAGTATCTGCGTAGTATTCACTATTACGTTTTCCCCTTCTTTTTGCTGTTAATTCCCCTCGGCAGAGCGGTTTATCTTTACCTGAAGCATAAAAGTATCAAGGCTATTATCCCCGAAGACATATTTTTACGGGAAAACCTGCTGCTGTTGTCCCTGTTTATTGTGTATACCATCGCGATATTAACAATTATGTGTCCGGCGCCGTTTTTCAGGTATATGACCCCTGTTATACCTGTGTTCTGTGCGATTACGGCCATTATCGTAACTGCGGCGGCAAACCGCCGCTTCACAGCAGTGGTCTCAACAGCCGGCGTTTTGTTCGCAGCAATTTCTTTCGCAGACTACCGGTATGAGAAGGCTTACCCCGACAGGCAGGGCATAAAGTATCTTAACATTTTTGACTACATAGACGAGATAACCCACGATTACGACGGCCCGGTCGAGGGGATTGTGAAGTATCTTAATGAGCATGGCAGCAAAGACGACATAGTCCTGGTCACCAGAGAGGATTTGCCTTTAAAGTTCTACACGGATATGAAAATCGTAGGAGGGTATACCGGCGAAGACCTGTCGCCGGCAAAGCAGGCAAAATGGGTCATTCCTCGAACATACGTATGCAACCGGGATATGATAGTCGGAGAATATATAGCGAAGAACCTTCGGAAAGAAGATTACGAAGCGATAAAGATTGATTATCCCGATATTCCTTATGAAAACAGGGAAGGCCCTTCGGAACATCATTTCCGAACTGTTCTCAATGGGGACAAGGTTGTTATCTTTAAAAAAATCAAATAACGCCGTCCGCAGAAATGTGAACCTCTTTCTTGAATCCTTTGGCAGATTCGAACCGATATTCGTCAGCGGCGATTAGCACGACATTACCATTGTCTGCGATTATTTCTATGTTCTGCCGGGGACTTTTCTGACGAATTACATTGGCCAGCAGGAAGGCCTTTTCGAGGCCGTCTGCGGTCTTGTAATTGGCGACCTCGTCGGGTTGAGCAAGCCGTTTGCCTTCATAAATCGAATTGTTTGTCATTTCTTTGAGCCAGGTGTAAACCTCCTCGACAGATTTCGATTCCGCCATTTTAAGCGACACGGGGCTGCGTTCTATCGCCGCCTTTATAAAGGGCAGCCAGTCGCAGGTCTCCATATCGCGATAGGCATAAAACGCAAGGTTGGCGGTGACATTGCGTCCCCGCTGCTGTTGCAAACAGCCGATTATCTGCTCGCGGGTCTGCTGCGGATTTATTTCTATTGGCTCGGCGGGTATGTAATTTTTGTCCGCAGCGGGCAGCTTTGCGTCAACGTGAATAAAATCGACCAACTTGTCAACGAGCGCCGGCGCATCAGGAATAACCGGCGCAAAATATCTCATCAAAGTCTCCTTTCCCGCTGATGTCCCTATATCCGGCTTTTCCTTTTCTATAAAGCCCGCCAGCTCATCGCAGGGAATCCTTCCCGGCATTTTGTATGGCACAAAATCCTCTTCAGAGACCTCCTCCAGCAATTTATCGTGGGTCTTATCCATTATTTTGCAGTCGCTCGTGTGCTCGTAATTAAACAGGGCCTCCGCCTTCAGGAACTGCGGCTGGCCCCGGCAGTCGCGGCAAATCTGGAAAAATCGCTGGTATTGCGGATTTGTTCGCAGAAATCCCGCAAAAATGGAAATCGACAAATCCGCAGACAAATACGATGCAAGTTTCCCGCAAAAATACTCGTAGATTTTCCTGTCCATCGTTGCGTCTTTGTAAAAACAATGCACGTAGCCGGAGCGGTGCGCAACGATTGTAACATTCTCGTTTCGCAGAGCCCGCTGGGCCTTGTTGGAAATTTCTGTGCCGTTGAACCACATTGTCCTGGTGACAAGCCTTCTGTTATTGGTCAGGACGCCGTCCTCGATGTCGATAAAGTTCTGCGAATGCAGCGGCGTCAAAACCATAAAGATTTTTTCCAGCGGTATCCCGCACACGATAAACGCAGCGGCGGCGTAAAGCGACGAGAGCGAGACGCATTCGCCGGCGCCGGTAGTGTAGCCCTGCTTTAGCCGAAAGGCATTCATCGCCTCGACGGTCTCGGTCTTCCAGTAAGGGATGATGTCACTATCGTATTTGTCTAAGCCGAAATGTTTTCTTATATCGACGTCGAAATAATATTTGTCGCCCTCGTAGCCGAACAGGCCGTTGCTTTTTGCAACATCATCCGCTGAAATAAATTTTTCAAACCGTTTAAGCTCTTCGGCCTTGCTGGTCAGTCCCCAGGTTTCGAGGTCGAGATTGAATTCGTATTCGTCCATTATGAACTGCCGCAGCCGCAGCAGTTTCTTGTAGCTGCTCTTGCCCTCAAGCTTTTTAAAACAGTCCAGCTCCCGCCACCGCCATATAACCGGGCTCATAATGTTCGCCAGGACCAGGCTGTACATCAATTCCGGAAAGACAAAGGCCTCCATATCCGAAAGCGTTATCGCCGAACTGTATTTTTCAATGTCTTCGGTATTCATTTAAGCCCAATCCTCCCTGTTCGAGCAATATTCGAACAATTCGCATGCCCTGCATCTGCTGGAGGGTCTGCCGGTACAGTTTTCTACGATTCCAATTCTCGATAGTGCGAAATCATACTTTACCGGGTCAGCCGGCTCAACCGCTGCGAAACCTTCGGTAATTTTTATTGCCGCCGAGAGCGAAACAGTCTTTTGCTCATAAAACCCCAGTATTTTACACAGTCTCCCCATATGCACGTCCACAGGCACAATCAGTTTGGCCTTGTCAATCGACTGCCACAGGCCTGTGTCGACATCGTCCCTGCGGACCATCCATCGCAGAAAAAGGTTCAGCCTCTTGCACACGCTGCCGGCTTCCGGCCGAGGCAGCAGATAAGCAAGCCCCTTTGAAATATGTCCCCTGCTCATATTCAGAAACGAACCGCAAAACCTCGACAAAGCCGGTATAATGTTTTTGTCGCTGCCGGTGTACCCCTCAACGAAAAATTTCTCGATGCCTCCATATTCATTCAAAATCTTTTTTAACAGTGTCAGCAATCCTGCAATGTCGCTGCCGGTTGTAAAGCGATGCTTGAAGTCCTCTATTTTCCGCTTTTTCTTCTCATCGAAATTCAGGGCAAATTCAAAAGGGCTGTCGCCCATTTGTGCAAGCAGGCCATCGAGGCTTTTTTCAATCTGCTCGACCCTGCCATAGGCCAGCACGGCGGCCAAAAGCCCGGCTATCTCCATATCCGCTCTGCCGGCGTACCTGTACACAAACTGCAAAGGGTCGGGCTTTATCAAATAACGGTGGTTGTACTTCGCATACAGCCTCTCCAGCACATCTTTTATTTTCACCGGCTGTTTACCCACTAAGCACCGCTGATTTGAACGCCTCGAAGCCCATCTTTTCTATCATAGCCCCCAGTCTTTGGTGCGGCTTTGCGTTAGCCTTATAGTACCCGATAATTTTATCAATCAATTCGACTGCCTGCTCCTCCGAAAGGTCTTTTGCCAGCTCGACAGCCAGTCTCGGCTTTGCGCCGCCGTTGCCGCCGACCAGCACCTTCCAGCCCTTCGGCAGGCCGACAAGGCCGATGTCTTTTATGCAGGTCTCTGCGCACTGGTTCGGGCAGCCGCTCACGCCCAGCTTGAATTTTGCAGGCAGCTCCATACCGTGATATTTTTCATCGAGTTTAATACCCAGGCCGAGGCTGTCCTGAATACCTCTTTTGCAGAACGTTGTCCCCGGGCAGGCCTTGATGCTTCTGACGCAAAGCCCGACAGCCGCCCCCGCAGGCATCCCGACGTCCCTCCAGAAATTATCAATCTCTTCTTCTTTCAGGCCCACCAATACGATTCGTTCGGCGCTGGTCAGCTTTATTGCAGCGGCGTTATATTTCTCGGCCATATCCGCAATTTTTCGTAGTGTCCCCGGCTGCACAACGCCGCACGGTATATGCGGCGACACCGCATAAGTCTGCTTGTCTCGCTGAATAATTACCCCCTTTTCACCGTCCTGCAGCATATCATACCTCCTGATTTGCTTTTTTACCCCGCCGTTCAGCTTTTTTTCGGCGATAAATAATCGTATTCCATTTGAAACCGTGCCTCGTGCCTTGCCTCCTCCTCCGCAAGTGAAATAAGCGTCTCTCGTGCGTCTTTGTCCTGCACGAACGATGCCAGCTCAATGTAAAACCGCACCGACCTTTTTTCCTTTGCTATCGCCACCAGCAGCAACTGCTCATAGTTCATATCCGCTATGCTCGCTGTGTCTTCCACGTAGTCTTCTAACTTAAAGTTAACAGGAACTTCCGCTGTTGCAACCACTTTGCCCTTCTTCATAATTTCCAGTTCCAGCTTCGCCTTGTGTTCCAGCTCCTCATCTGCGAGTTTTTCGAATATGATTCGCATTGTCGGGTCTTTTGCCCGCTTTGCCAAATCCGTATAAAACAGATTTGCCTCCTCTTCCCTGGCAACAGCAAGTTCCAAAATTTCGCCGATAGAATCGACTTCTCCCATATTTGTCTCTCTTCAGAACATCCCCTCAAAAGTCATTTTTTGCGTAAGACCCGCTTACTTCAGAATTATAACCGCCGCCGGCACATTTTCAAAGCAGCATTTTTTTAATGTAAGGTTTTGATTTAAAAGGCTGATTTTGTTAAAGTAACGTTCTATTTCTTTCTTATTGCAGCAATTGCGGTATTTGGATTATGAACCCAACACAAAATGCAGGTATGGCCTTAACGCTTTCGCTGCTCGCAGGTCTTTCTACGGGCATAGGAAGCGCCATCGCTTATTTCATCAGAAAACCGAAGCTGACCTACCTGTCTTTCCTGCTGGGCTTATCTGCCGGCGTGATGATTTATGTGTCTTTTATGGAGCTTCTGCCGAAAGCGCTTAATGCCGTGGGCCAGGCACGCGGGCTGGTCGCATTTTTTACAGGCATCGCCTTTATCGGCCTGATTGATATGCTGGTACCGAAGGCGGAGAACCCGCATCACTATCAGGTGCTTGACAGCGATGCCGCCGTTGGGATTGACCCCTCTCTTATGAGGACAGGCCTGATGGTCGCCCTGGCTATCGGTCTGCACAACATCCCCGAAGGACTGACCACATTTTTCTCGACACTCGCCGATGTTCGGCTCGGCCTGTTTATCGCCGCGGCTATTGCCATTCACAACATTCCTGAAGGTATCGTTGTCTCGGTGCCGATTTTTTATGCAACAGGCAATAAAAACAAGGCGTTTTTTTATTCATTTTTGTCCGGCTTATTTGAGCCGGCAGCGGCCGTTATCGGTTATTTTGTGCTGATGCCGTTTTTGACGCCGACCTTCATAGCCTTTCTTTTGGCCTTTATTGCAGGAATAATGATTTATATCTCTCTCGACGAGCTGCTGCCTGCTGCTCACCATTACGGCCAAAGCCATCTTGTCATTGCGGGGGTGATTTTAGGTATGCTGATAATGGCTGTCAGTCTGCTGATGTTATAATAATGTCGCCTCCCGACTATCAGAAGTTATTATTGAAATATTCCGGTTTGCCGTCATCGCTGTCGTAGCCCGTTGCCTCTTCGGCCTCTGCGCAAATCTTTACCCGCTCTATTCGTTCAGCCTTCTTTGTATTGCTGTCGACGGTAACTAATATGCCGTTTATTCGCACATCGCCGGTGGCCACCTCAAACGGGAACGGCATACGCGTCCGAAACGACTTCAGAACGTTCTCAATACCCCGCCCAAGCACCGAGTTGTGCGGCCCGGTCATACCAATATCGGTAATATATGCCGTCCCTTTCGGCAAAATCCTCTCATCCGCCGTTACAACGTGCGTGTGAGTGCCGAAGCAGCAACTGACCCTGCCGTCAAGGTAATAACCCATAGCAATCTTCTCGCTGGTGGCCTCGGCGTGGATGTCGACAAAAACAATGTCCGCCTGCTCCTGAATCTTCGGCAGCAGTCTGTCAACGGCGTTATAGGGACAATCCGCCGGGTCCATAAAGATTCGGCCTATCAGCGAAACCGCTGCCACAACAGGCCCTTTGCCGGTTCTGTACAGCCCGAACCCTCTGCCGGCGGTGTGCTCCGACAGGTTCGCAGGCCGGGCTATATTGTCCGACCGCTCTAATGTTTCGATAATATCTCTTTTGCGAAAGGCGTGGTCGCCCAGCGTGATTAAATTCACGCCGTACTTTATCAGTTTGTCGTATATTTGCGGCGTAAGACCCGACCCGCCTGCGGCATTTTCTGCGTTGACTATTACGCAGTCAATACCTTTTTCTGCGACCAGCGATTTCAGCTTGTCGGCTAAAATCCGCCTGCCCGGCCGGCCCACTATGTCTCCGATGCACAAAACATTAAGCTTCATAAGTCATCTTTATTTGGCGTACTCGATGCAGCGCAGCTCGCGCAGCAGCGTTACCTGAATCTCGCCGGGATAAGTCATCTCCGACTCAATCTTATTGGCAATATCGCGTGCTATCTTCATCGCTGAAGCATCATCCACTTTTTCCGCACCTACGATAACGCGTATTTCGCGTCCCGCCTGTATCGCATAAGCATTTTCGACGCCGGGGAAGGCATTGGCGATTTCCTCCAGCTTTTCAAGCCGCTTTATATATCGCTCCAGCGTCTCTCTTCTGGCACCCGGCCTCGAAGCGCTTATTGCGTCCGCTGCGGAAATAAGCGGCGTATAAGGATTATCCGGCGGCGTATCGCCGTGATGCCCCGCTACCGCATTTAATACCACCGGCGATTCGTTAAACCGCTTCAGGAAGTTAGCACCGATTGCAGGGTGACTGCCTTCGATTTCGTGGTCGATGGCCTTGCCGATGTCGTGCAGCAGTCCTGCTCTTCTGGCAACTGAGCCGTCCAGACCCAATTCATCTGCCATAATCTGCGCCAGGAAAGCCACCTCAACGCTGTGGCGAAGCACGTTCTGGCCGTAACTTGTCCTGAAGTTCAGGGCGCCAAGCAGGCTCAGTATCCTGTTGTTAAGCCCTCGCACGTTCGTTTCAACTGAGGCGTCTTTGCCAAGCTGCAGCACCTTGTGATTGACCTCTTTTTTCGTCAAGGCCACAAGCTCCTCGATGCGTGAGGGGTGTATTCGGCCATCCTGTATCAGTCGCTCCATAGAAAGCCTTGCGACCTCGCGCCTTACCGGATTAAACCCGCTTACGATAATCAAGCCCGGCGTATCATCGACAATAACGTCCACGCCGGTGGCCTTTTCGAATGCCCTGATATTTCGGCCTTCCCTGCCTATGATTCTGCCCTTCATCTCATCATTCGGGATTTCCACCGTCGAGACCGTAACCTCGCAGGCCTGCTCCGATGCGTATCGCTGCACCGCAGCGGTGATTATCTCCCTACTCTTGTCATCCACGATTTCGTTGGCCTCATCGACCTTTCGCTGAATCAGTGCCGACATCTCATGCTCACACTCATCCTCAAGCCTCTTGAGCAGCAGCTCTTTGGCCTCCTCCACGCTCATCGCACTAATTTTCAACAATTGATTCTTCTGTTGTGCCAGCAGGGTCGACAACTGATTGTCCTTTGCGTTGATATTTTGCAGCCTTCTCTCGATTTCTTTTTCCTGCTGTTTCAGCGTGTTTTCCCGCTGTTGCAGGGTTTCCGACTGCCTGTCGAGAACGTCTTCTCGTTTGCTTAGTCGAAGTTCTAACTCGTGCAGCTCCGCACGGGTTTTGTTGGCCTCATTGGTAAACTGCTCTCTTTTCCTGATGGCTTCCGCCGCCGCTTCTATCTGGGCGGATTTTATTATGTTCTCAGCCTCTCTTTTCGCACCTTCCGTCTGCCTTTGCAGGTTCTGCTCAAGAGTTTTCGCCTTTGCCCTGGCAATCGCCTGCTGGACAAATACAGCCAGGCATATCCCCAGAATAAAGGCGAAAATTGACAGCACCGCGGCAGGCAGGCCGAGCGGAATCATTGATATAATCCACATACACCCCTGCCTTTCTCTTTTAGTTAACAATACATCTTACAAGGACTGCCCGGACAGGGATTATATGGCGGGGGGTTTTCCTGCAGGAAAGCTACAAAGAAACGGGTTGTAGATTGCGAAATCCTTTTCTGACTCAAAAAATCAACTGTCCGCAGCCACAACTATCTCTAAACGCGGTATTTTCGCCCTTCGCAGATTCATTTTAGCTGCTGAACCCGCTGATTTTAAGCCTGCCACCGACGTTATTCGTTCATCAATGGCAAAAAAATACTCTTTCAACAGATTTCGTTCCAACCTAAACTCACTTTTCTTTAGTTACGTTGCCAAAACCGCAGTTGCTTTCTCTCGTCCAAACCTCACAATAACACAATTTTCACTTAATAGCTTTCAGGTCAAGGCCTTAACGCCTTTTCCCCGCTCATTCCGTCCCACACAATTAGCTGCAAACGCAACCGATGCCTCACGGGACAGCCCATATCTGTTCACAACACTACAAACAATATATACTACGCTTCTTATTTACGTTTAGTCAAGCCAAAAAAGAATAATATTGTTAAAATATAATGAACGATATGGACGAAACACCCGCCAAATACAAGGTCTTTTGCATATATATAGCTCTGGCCATAGCCACCATTGGTGCGTTTGAGTCGGTGCGGCATAATGACTTCATCGACCTTGATGACAATCTATATGTTACCGAAAACCCTAACATCAAGGATGGTTTAACGTATCAGGCAATTCGTTGGGCATTTACCAAACCTTACGCTGCATTCTGGCATCCGCTGACTATGGTCAGCTACATCATCGACTATCAGTTATTCGGGCTTAATCCCGCCGGCTATCACATAACCAGCCTGTTACTGCATATTGCAAACTCGCTGCTTTTATTCGGCGTTCTGAAAAATATGACCCCCCGATTTAATCGGGGTCGGGGCGTCTGGCAAAGTGCCTTCGTTGCCGCTGCATTCGCTCTCCATCCCCTGCACGTCGAATCCGTGGCCTGGGTGGCCGAACGCAAAGACGTTCTAAGCACCCTGTTTTGGCTCCTGACAATGGCTGCGTATCTGCGATACGTTAGGCATCCGGGGATATATTCGTATATGCTTATGCTGCTGATTTTCACACTTGGCCTGATGGCTAAACCAATGCTGGTTACGCTGCCGTTTGTGCTGCTGCTGCTGGACTATTGGCCGCTCGGACGATTTCAATCCCCCCATCTTATCAGGGCAGGCGGCAAACTAATCCTGGAAAAAATTCCCCTGCTCATTCTTGCCCTCTTATGGTCCGCTGCCACCTTTTTAAGCCAGAAAAAAATCGGTGCATTATCGGATACGACCCTGGTGCCGATGAACATTCGTATCGCCAATGCCCTTATGGTTTATCTGGTGTACCTTAAAAAAACGATTTGGCCGACCCGGATGGCGGTATTGTATCCGTATCTCACCGATGCCCTGTCCCCGCCGTATGTTACTGCCTATGTTTTGCTGCTTTCGGGCATATCCGCAGCGGTAATCCGGCTGAGCAGCCGTTTCAAATACCTGCTCACCGGCTGGCTGTGGTACCTGGGTACGCTCGTGCCTGTCATCGGCCTGATTCAGGTCGGCTCACACTCGATGGCCGACCGCTATACTTATGTGCCGCTGATTGGCATATTTATTATCACTGCCTGGGCTGCCGCAGACGTAACCGCCAAATGGCGATACCGGAAAGCCGTGCTGACAACGGTCTCGGTGATAATACTCGCCGCAATGTTTGTTTGCAGCCGAACGCAGCTAAAATACTGGCGAAACAGTATCGCCCTTTTCGACCACGCCATTAAAGTAACCGGCGATAACAGTGTTATGCAATACTGCCTGGCTTGTTCGCTCAAACAGCAAAACAAACTCGATGAGGCGATAAATCACTACTGCCAGGCACTGCTGATAAATCCTGCGTATTATTCTGCAAATTACAACCTCGGCACCATACTTCAGTCGCAGGGCAAACTTGATGAAGCGATGTATCATTACGAAGAAACGATAAGGAAGAAGCCGGGCTACGCCGAGGCGCACAATAATCTCGGCATTGTGCTGAAACGGCAGGGCAGGCTCGATGAGGCACAGGCCCATTTTCGCCAGGCCATAAAACTAAAACCCGACTTCACCGAGGCTTATAACAATTTAGGCTACGTCCTGCGATTGCAGGGCAAACTCAACGAGGCGATAACTTATCTCCGCAAGGCATTGAGTCTGAAAGCCGACCATCCGGCTTCTCTGGACAGCCTGGCGCTAATCCTTATCTCACATCCCGACCCGAACGTCCGGAACGTTACGGAAGCCGTCGAACTTGCTGAGCGTGCAGCCAGGTTGACAAATCATCACAATGCCGGCATTCTCAACACGCTCTCCACAGCTTATGCCGCCGCAGGCAGATTTGAGGATGCCATAGCAACCGCACAAGAGGCGCTGACCCTGGCCTCTGCGGACAAAAACCAGGAGCTGGTCAATCATCTCCGCAGACAATTAGACCTCTATGCCTCCCATAAATTCCGATAAATCCCGACAAATCGGGACTACGCCCGGAACGAGAACATTGTCACCCCCGGCCTTCACCTCATCGCCAGCGAAATCAAATCCACCCCAAAAATTTAGACATAAAATCCAGCTATTTGACCCTCAAATCTGCCAGGATACCCCTTTAATTTTTAATTATCGAAGCAGTTGGTCAGCAATTTTTTTGAAGATGTTCAACCACTTTATGTACATGTGTGGAAGGATTAAAATTTCTCAAATCGTCGTTGCATTGGTTTTCTTTTATCACTTCTTTGGAATTTTTAATTGCGGTTTCGGTAAGGGGGAAAAGAATATCGAAACCGATGCGGCCTTTCTTGTAAGATGGATGAAATTGCTTTAACGTATTGTGAAGGTCTTGGTCACTGTTAAATGGTGTTTTAACCTTCTCAAAATGCAGCAGAAACCAGTACTCAATAGAGGGATTAGTTAAAATCAGTTCTAAATCCTTAACGTTTGCTGCCTTCGTACAGGCTTCTCCAAGTGTTCTATGCGGTGGAATTTCCACGTCGACAATGCACCAGACTTTGCTATATGGCATACCTCGTGCTGCTCCCTGGTTCTTTTTGGCAATCGCGCTCTCCACAATATTAATAGGTTCAGAATTTTCCCCGCCTACCACATCGACCTTTACAGCATGTAGTCGCAATTCTTTTTTAAGGGCAGTAAAATAGGCCGGTTCTGTACTTGAGCCTTCACATACAATAAGCTCCGCTTTCTTTGGGGACTTGAAGGCCATACGGCGTCTAAGTTCTTTGCTCGTGCGAGATTTAACCATGGTGAATTTTAAACGCCTCCAGGATGGGGATTGCGCCGTATCTACCGGCTAAATACCCTTTTTGCATTGCTTCCCCTTTTCTCGGTCTTCGTTCTTTATAGTCGGACATCGAATACAATTGTGTACCCCCGTTCTTGTCTTTTTCAGTAAACCATATCTGGTCTCGCCGGAAAAGTTCTGGATCCAGTAGTGTTACGTCATGTGTGGCAAAAATCAATTGTGCGCCCTTTTCGTTATACTCCGGGTTTTGGATAAATTTTATTATTTCCCGAGTAAGAAGTGGATGTAAATGTGCCTCTAATTCATCGATAAACACAGTATAGCCAAGGGCAACTGTTTCAAAAAATGGACCCAACAACTGAAAAAAACGCTGTGTCCCGTCAGATTCTTCTTTCAATGGCAAATAGACATCTTTACCCGTTTCTACATTACGATGAACCATTTCAACTTTAGGTTTCGATAAACGATTCTTAATTATCATCTCTTGGAACTCACGCGGCACTCCATCTGGGAATTTAAACTTTTCTTTATCAGCTTCCGGCCTTATAACCTTTATCCCCCTGATACCCATATCTGCATACTGCATATTTTCTATAACAGACTCATATAACTTTTTTCCTAAACCTTTTTCCTTTTCCTCCAATAACATTTCTGCCGTAACCGGTCTAAAGTATTCTCTTGGCGGCGCTATCCGCAGATTGTCTTCGAACCACTTATATACTGTAGTTAATTGTTCATTATTCCACTGTGTACCTACTGACAGAAACAATGCATTCTCCCTGGTTTTTTCTGCCAACTTTACTTTATCTCCTTTTAAAAATGTGCTATATTTCCAGTCATAAGTGCCTTTTCTTTCGTTGAAAGTCCGTTCATACCAAGCCTGTCCAACACCCTTTGGGTATGCAATCAGCCATTCTTCTTGAAATCGCTTTCGTGTAGCAGCAAAACCATATTGATACCGGATTTCATTGTGGAAAAAGGTCACTTCAAAAATACTCGGTTCATTTTCTGATTTACCATTAAGCAAAAAAGGTGTTACTGGCAGCTCTTTATCAGTTTTAAAACCCGCTGAATCTTCAACTAAATCCTTCATTAGTTCTATCGCTTTTATAAAATTGCTTTTCCCAGATGCATTAGCTCCATAAATTCCCATGGTTTTCAAGAGTCGCAATTTGTCAATGGCTGTACAATTTTTATTCAATGTTCTTTTGTCACTACTTGCAACAAGGCTTAGTATCTGCTCATCCCGAAATGACCTGAAGTTTTCTACACGAAATTCCACTAACATTTGATTTTCCCTTAATATCTTAGGTTATTTTGCAGGTTTTCTGCAAAAATTGGCTTTAGCTTAAGTTTTTATACCATTTACAATATCGGCTAAAAGACTTGAAAGCAAGAGTATTCCACAGGTTAATAAAAAAATCTATGATTTTTCCAGTAAATCCCCCAAAATCCCCATACTTATTCACGTCTGATAAAAAACCAGATTTTTCTCGTTTTAATTTGCCTTCTTTCTATTTACCTTTTAATTCTACCTCAAAATCACCCCTCTTTCAACAAATAAATCTCTGTGGCAAAATTCAATCAAACACGCAGGGGTCTGACAAAAAAAATCCCAAAATCGCAAAATTTTTTACAATCCCCTAACCCCTTATTTCACAACAAGTTATCTATTCTCTGTGTTCTCTGTGCCCTCGGTGGCTAATATTTTTTCACCTCAAACACGCATCTCCGCCCAATTATAGAGACAGACATTATGTCTCCATATATTTTGGAGTGAAGTGTGTAGTTTATCCGCCATTACGTTTGGTGAGGCGGAGGCAGTGCTCGTTTGCCTTGAGCGGAAAATTCAATCAAAAGAGAGTTAATTATGCGAAACGAACCCAATTTCTGGAATGCCAAAAATGAACTTAACCCATTATAATACAAATAGATATGACAATAATTCAGGCCTTTTGACAATGCAAAAACGAAGCCAAAACAAACCCAATCAAACCCAATTTTATGGTGAGCAAGCGCAGCACGTCGAACCATTTATAGTGAGCTTGTCAAACCTAATCTTGAAAGGTTCACTTGCTAAGGCCAGGCAGGCGGGGTTTCAGATTAAGGAACGGCGTAGACTGAAATGCAGCATACGAATCAAAAACAATGCTTGTTTATGTTGGTTTTCTGTTTTCCTGGCAGAATCTGCCCATCAGCATCATCGCAGTATTCAGCCTCTCATTCGAGCCATCCATTTTTGCGTAAGCGTCTATCAATTCAAGCAGTTCCGCATCCGGCTCAATCAGGCCGTAATGGTGGGCGGTGTTGACGATGCCCGCGTCGAGGCCGTACTCCATCGCCTTTGCAACATAGGCCCTGCATACGCCGATTCTTCGGCCCGGCAGGTCACGCACACTGTTGCTTATGCCCAGCGAGCAATGCACCCCCTTCATTTTCGGGTCGGTCTTGATTTTCTTTATCGTCTCGAACGCCCGGTATGTATATCCCGGCACGCCCGGCTCCATCGGCATATCTATCGCCAGCGGAAAGACAGTCGAGTCGAGAAATATTTCGCCCGGCTTGAAGCCGTATTGGGTGGTTGCTGTTTCAAAAAGCCGCTTTGCCAGAGAATACAACTCCTCGACCGAGTGTGAGCCGCCCGGCCCGGTCGGCCTTTCCTCACTGACCAGCAGGCCGATAAATGCGTAATCATATTGCCGTTTCAGCGGCAGCATCTTATCCATCGTGTAGACCTTCACCGAATTGAGCAGCGGCTGCCTGACCGGCTGATTGGTGTTATACCACTCTTTCAGGCCGGCTATCAGGCAATCGTTATTGCTGCTGTCGATGCAGACGGGCACGCCGCCGCCCCATTTGCGAACTAATCTAACGTATTCGACCACCATATTGACGGTTGTCTGCGGGTCGGTTTCGCCGAAGGCATCGAGATTGACCGCGATATAATCTGCTCCTTCCGATACCTGCGATTCAATCAATGCCCTTATATAGTTCAGCGGGCCGGATGGTTTGCTGTAAGCATCCGGGCCCAGCTCTGCCAGTTGCCTCATTATCTGGCCTGTTTTGGGGATTGAGGCGTGAACCGCTTCGCCGATAGAAATCAAGGCGTTTTTCCTCGTATGGTCTTTGCCGAGCAGGTAATTGATTATTGACGATGTGTGTTCCAGGGCAGGGTTTCTGGGCTTATTGATGATTTTTCGCAGTTTCTCGATACCGCCTTTTTCAGTTGCTGCTGCCTGGTAAATCAATTCGCCGATGCAGACCTGTTCGAGATTGTTTCCGCAGTAACCCTCAACGGTAGCGTCGCCGCAGGGTGCATTGGCCATACCTTTTTCACATCCGCCGAGAGTGCAAAGGCTGAAATTTTCAGGCAGGTAACAGTCGCCGCACTCTTCGCAATCAAAAACGAGGTATTTAAGCGGCTTTTCCAAAGCGTTGAATGCCTTGTAAGAAAAGCCTTTGCCTTTCTCGGTTCCGAGTACGGCCATTGTCTTTTTGAATGTGCGAAACCCGCTATACTGCGGGTCGAGAATGGCACGGTGGAAAAAGTTGAAGAACCTCTGCTTGAATTTTTTCGGGTATTTTGACAGAGCAGCTCTTCTGCCTGCCTGGTCATACAAATAAAACGCATTTTTTGCAGGCCAGCAAAGATTGTCTTTATATTGTTCCCAGTCCGGGCCGATTTGAGCAGCCCTACTGAGTATTTTTGTGAACATATCGAAGTCGTGGACGCCGCCGATGTCGACGCCGGCAGCACCGATGGCTTTGTACATCGCCACCTGCTGAGCGGCACGCTCGATATGGTCGTCAATAGTTTCAGAATAGACCTTTGCCAGCAATTCATCGCTGACAAAACAGCCGGTCAGCTTAATATCGTGCATAAGCCTCGGCGCCGGCGTGATAGTGCTTAGCAGATAGACATTGCCGATGACGGGGGCGTCCAGGTTGTTTTCCTCTATGTATCTGAAAAGCTCGACCGATTTTTTCCAGTCCCAGCCGACCTGCGTGATGAAAAACTGTGTGCCGGATGCGATTTTTTTCTCCATTTTGAAGTATTGCTGCATCAGCGAGGGTTCTGTGTATTTGAAAGGCGAGACCGCGGCCCCGGTGAAAAACTGATGAGTGCTGTCAAGCTTGTCGGGCTTTGCTGATATATAGGCCTGGTTGTTCATATCTCTTATGAGCTGGAGCAGCCCGATTGAATCCAGCTCAAATACGCCTTTGGCCTTTGCAGGCTTGTCGCCGGTCAGCACGAGCAGACTCTCTATGCCCATTTTCCTAAAGCCAACCAGCGAACTGACTATGGCGTCCGCATTCTGGTCTTTGCAGGTTACGTGCGGCACAAAGTCCAGCTCGCCGAGCAGGTCATTGAGTTTGATATGGGTCAGCACGTCAGCAGGCTCGATGTTGGCGACTCCGCCGGGGTTTTGCGGGCTGGTTATGGCGGCAAAATCAAACCCGGCAGGTATGGTTCGACTGCGCTCACCATTCTGAATGGCCGAATTGCCGGCGGCTTTGTAAGCAGCCAGAAATTTTTCGATGGGTGCGAAACTAAATCCCGGCCCGCCGGTCAATTCCGCAATCACAACGAAACCGGATTTGTCCTGAAGTTTGTCTTTCAATTTTTTCTGCGGCATTGATAGTCAGTCTCCATTTTCAAAAGGCTGCATTTTGAGGCCACATATTACTAAATAATATATACGATTGCATTTTTATTTAAGCCTGAATTAGCAAATACTTATATAATTTTCGGGGGTTTTTTCTGCACTATATTGCTGTTGAAACAGCCTGAAAAGTCGGCTTAAAATCCCTTTCAGGTTTTGTGGATAACCTGTTGATAACCAGGATTTCCTTCTACAATATTGCCTCAGGTTATAACAATCCTTATGTAAAAAGTTAATTTCGTCTCACCTGCGGTTAAATCAAACCGTATCAGGCAGGCGGTTTTGGGCTGTAATTACTTTATTGAAAAGACCTTACGTCAACTCCTAAAGGTGCAGATAATTCTTGCATCAAAACATAAGACGGTAAACCTGTGAAGGTTCTCATCTCCTTAATTTTCAAAGAGTTATTGAAAAAGCTCTGCAAATAGTGGATAAATTGCCTGATTTCCCTTTTAAAATAGGTAAGTGCAAAAACTCGTAAGGAGGTTACATTGTTTAAATTATTTCACACCTTTTGGCTCACTCGTGCCGGGCTGCGGTCTGGGTGGAAACGATATAGAGGTAACTTCCTTTTTGTCGTTGTAAACGACCTTTATGTCAACAAGCTCCTTTTCGAACTTGCAGGTTACCAGGATTATATTGCTGCTTTTGTTTCTCTCTGACTTCGCTGAAACCTGCTCAATAAATTGGCCGTTCCTGGCAAGTATCGCAGCCCACAATTCCTGAAGCGACTTCGTCGGCATAGTTTCGGGGGTAGCGCCTGTAAACTTTGATGCAGCGACTGCAAAATCTCCCTTTACGAAAAGATTTATGTAGTCTTTTGCCATCGCCTCAAACTCCTTCAAATCCGGGACCGGCTGCTGAGGCTGTGCGACCTGTGATTTGGCAATGGCTTGGTGTTTGGGCGATTTGCACGCCGTTTTGCAGCCCGCCAGGCTGATACATACGCCTATTACAATTACTCCAATCCATCTTAACATTTGCTTATCTCCTTAAACCTTAACTTATTTATTATCGCCGGAGCATTATAACATCTATCAATTCAAGTTCCAGAGCAATTTTGAGCTTACGTGGAAGGCCCGCAATTTCTCTTGCGATTTTGCCCAAAATTCTGTAAAAACGAGTGCCATATCGCTATGTAAATGAGGAATTTATATTATGAATACCGTAATAGGTAAAAAATCTGGTAAAAAAAGCAGGATGAGCAGCAGAGAACGAGTTCTGGCGGCGCTCAATCACCAGCCGGCAGACCGCGTCCCAGTCGATTTGAGCGGCACACCGTGCAGCGGCGCTCACGTCAGCGTCGTTGCGAAACTGCGGCAGGCGCTCGGCCTGGATAAGCCGGGCACGCCGGTGAAACTCTGGGAGCCCTATCAAATGCTGGGTGCGATAGAACCTGATTTGCAGGATGTGCTGGAGCTGGATGTGGTCAATCTGACCGGGCCTAAAAACTTTTTCGCAATGGAGAACAAAAATTGGAAGCCGTGGAGAACCTTCGATGGTACGAACGTGCTTGTGCCGGGCAAATTCAATACCACACCGGAACCTAACGGCGATATTTTACAATATCCCGAAGGCGATAAATCATCGCCGCCGTCCGTGCGGATGCCGAAAGGCGGATTTTACTTTGATACGATTATTCGGCAGGAGCCTATTGATGACGCCAAACTCAACCCTGAGGACAACCTTCAGGAATTCGGGCCGATGAGCGAAGAGGATTTGAAGTTTTATCAGAAACAGGCGGACTATCTTTATAAAAATACCGACCGTGCAATCGTGATGGGGTTTCCGGGGACAGCATTCGGCGACATAGCGCTTGTGCCTGCGCCGTTTCTAAAACACCCGAAGGGCATTCGCGACATCGAGGAATGGTATATCAGCACCGTAACGCGGCGAAATTATATCAAAGAGGTTTTCGCCCGCCAGGCCGACATCGCCATAGAAAATCTCAAGCGGGGGTATCAGGCGGTAGGGGACAAGATACATCTTGCCTGGATGGACGGGTCAGACCTGTCTTCGCAAAACTCGCTATTTTGCAGCCCTGACGGCTACCGGGACCTTTACCTGCCTTATGCAAAAAAACTTAACGACTGGATACACGCCAATACCAAATGGAAAACAATCAAGCACTGCTGCGGCGGGTGTGAGCCTTTAATCGAGGGATTTATCGAGGCCGGATACGACGTTCTAAATCCTGTTCAGACATCAGCCAGAGGAATGGACCCGCAGCACCTGGTCGATAAGTTCGGCGAGCGGATAGTGTTCTGGGGCGGAGGCGTCGACACGCAGATGACACTGCCTTTCGGCAAACCGGACGAGGTGCACAGGCAGGTAAAAGAACGAGTAAAAATATTCAGCCAAAAAAACGGTTACGTTTTCAATACGATTCATAATATTCAATGCAATACGCCGGTAGAAAACGTGCTTGCGATGTTCGAGGCACTCGGCAGAAAAGTATAAACAATTGTGCTGAAATGAAAGGTAATATGACAAGCAGAGAAAGAGTGGCAGCCGCTTTAAATCACAGGCCGGCAGACCGTGTCCCCGTCGATTTGGGCGGGACGCCTTGCAGCGGCGCTCACGTCAGCGTTGTGGCAAAACTGCGGCAGAAGCTTGGGCTGGACAAAAAAGGTGAGCCGGTAAAGGTCATTGACCTTCACCAGATGCTCGGCGAGGTTGCGCTCGACCTGCAGGAGATGCTGGGGATTGATATAATGTTTCTGCCCAGGCCAAAAAGCACGTTCGGTTTTGAAAACGCAGACTGGAAACAGTGGAAAACCTTTGACGGCACAATTGCGTTTGTGCCGGGGAAGTTTAATACCGAGCCGGAGCCGAACGGCGACCTCGTGCAGTACCCGCAGGGCGACAAATCGGTGCCGCCGTCAGGCAGGATGCCCAAAGGCGGGTTTTATTTCGATGCCATTATACGCCAGGAGCCTATTGACGAGAGCAAACTCAATCCTGCCGATAATCTTGAGGAATTTACGATTTTGGGCGATGAGGATTTGAGTTTTTACGAGAAGCACACACAGGAACTTTATAACAATACCAGCCTTGCCATTGTGATGGCGATGCCGGGAATGGCTTTCGGCGATATAGCCAGAATCGTAGTGCCGTTTTTGAAACACCCCAAAGGCATTCGCGATATTGAAGAGTGGTATATCAGCACGGTGATACGAAAGGGATATATCAAAGAGGTCTTCGCAGGCCAAGCGGAGGTAGCGTTGAAAAATCTGGAGCTGATTTACCAGGCGGTAGGCGATAAGATACAGATTGCCTGGATGGATGGCGCCGACCTGGCTGCGCAGAACACGCTATTTTGTTCGCCGGAAGGATACAGAGACCTTTATCTGCCTTATGCCAAAAAGCTCAACGACTGGATACATAAAAATACCGGCTGGAAAACGGCCAAGCACTGCTGCGGGGCCTGCGAACCCTTAATTGATGGGTTCATAGATGCCGGTTACGACATTCTAAACCCGGTTCAGACGTCGGCCAAGGGTATGGAGCCGCAGCATTTAGTCGAAAAATACGGCGAGCGGATAGTTTTCTGGGGCGGCGGGGTGGACACGCAGCAGATACTGCCATTCGGCAAACCGGATGAAGTTCGGCAGCAGGTCAAGGAAAGAGTCAAGATATTCAGCCGGAAAAACGGTTTTGTTTTCAATACCATTCACAATATTCAGTGCAATACCCCTGTTGAAAACGTGCTGGCGATGTTCGAGGCGCTCGGCAGGGAAGTTCCCAGGAAATGAGCGAACAAGACAGGTTAAAAATTACGCAGGATTCAGGCAGCGTGGGTTACCTATTTTGGGTTTGTATGGTGGCTGCATTAGGAGGGCTTCTGTTCGGTTACGACACAGCGGTTATTTCCGGCGCTATCGGCTTTTTCCAGACACGGTTTTCGCTTGACGCTAAATGGACGGGCTGGGCCGCTTCGTGCGCTCTGGTTGGGTGTATAATCGGCGTCTCTTTTACGGGGATACTAAGCGACCGGCTTGGGCGAAAAAAAGTCCTGATTCTGTCGGCTGTTTTCTTTTTGGTCTCGGCAATAGGCACGGCACTGCCGAGAACACTAACTGAATTTATAATTTTCCGAATAATCGGCGGCATCGGCGTGGGCGCCGCCTCGATGTCATCCCCGATGTATATCGCCGAGATTACGCCGGCCCGGATAAGGGGGCGAATGGTCTCGGTCAATCAGTTCGCCATCATATTCGGTATGCTGGTGGTTTATTTTGTGAATTATTTCATAGCCAAACGGGGGACAGACGAATGGAACGTGCAGGCAGGCTGGCGATGGATGTTCGGCTCAGGTGCAATCCCCGCTGTGGTACTGCTGCTGTCGCTGCTTCTTGTGCCGGAAAGCCCCCGCTGGCTCACAAAACAAAAACAGTCTGAAAAGGCGTTCGATATTCTCTCACGCATCGGCGGCAGCGACCACGCCAAAATAGAATTAGCAGCAATAGAAGAGGCGATTACCCACGAGAGCGGCTCAATCGCTCAACTACTGATGCCGGGGATGAAAATCGTCCTGGTAATCGGCGTCACGCTGGCTGTCCTGCAGCAGGTTACAGGAATCAACGTGTTCCTTTACTATGCGCCTGAAATCTTCAAAAAACTCGGCACAGGGACAAACACCGCACTGCTTCAAACCGTGCTGGTCGGCGCAGTGAACCTGCTTTTCACCGTTTTCGCAATCTGGACGGTCGACAAAATAGGCAGAAAACCGCTGATGATTATAGGCTCAGCCGGTATGGGTATTTCGCTTGCGGCGATGGGCCTTGCCTCCTACTATCAAAAGACCGAAATGTGGGTGCTGCTGTTCATTCTCGGCTATATCGCAAGTTTCGCTCTCTCGGTGGGGCCGGTTACGTGGGTGATTCTGTCGGAAATTTTCCCCACAAGCATTCGCGGCAGGGCGATGTCAATTGCAACTTTCTGCCTCTGGGCGGCAAACTTCATCGTCTCGCAGACCTTCCCGATGATGAACGAAAATAAATGGCTCGTGGACAAATTTCATCACGGCTTTCCGTTCTGGGTTTATGGAAGCTTGTGTGCTGTCAGCGTGCTGTTTGTATGGACATTTGTGCCGGAGACAAAAGGCAAAACCCTCGAAGAGATAGAAAAACACTGGATGCAGTAAACTATGGATTTCCCAAAAAATACGAATATTCAAAGTCACACGATAACTATTGTGCCGCGATACGCCGAGACCGACCAGGCCGGCGTGGTTCATCACAGCGTATATCCGGTCTGGTTCGAGATGGGCAGGACCGAGCTTTTGCGTGCCAACGGTTTGGCCTATAAGGACCTTGAGGCGGCAGGCGTGTTTTTCGTCGTTGCCGAATTGCATATAAAATATCGTCGCCCCGCAGGGTATGACGAAAAACTGGAACTGGAAACGACCTGCTCGGCTGTTACCAGCGGCAAGGTCGAACATACGTATAAACTCACACGCTGCGGCGACGGCATACTTCTGGCTGAAGGCTCAAGCATACTGGCCTGCGTTAACAGCGAGGGCAAAGTCCAGCGGATACCGGAATTTATGCACCCGCCGCAGGAGAAAACTATTGTTTGACTTAATCGCCCGGATAAACTAAACTAAATTCAGGCGTAGCAGTAGTAATAACAGGCAGCGCAACCCACAATAAATGAGGATTTTAATGACCCCGGAAAAAGAAGAAAATTGCGGTCTTTTCGGAATTTTTGGAGACCCCGAGGCCGTCCAGAAAACCTACCTCGGCCTGCACAGCCTGCAGCATCGCGGGCAGGAATCAACTGGTATCGCCTCCAGCAACAGAGAATCTATTCAGGTCTACACTGGTATGGGAACTGTCGGCAGGGTCTTTCGAGCCGGCAACGACATACTCGAAAAACTGACCAACCCGATAGCTATCGGCCACGTGCGTTACTCGACCACCGGCTCATCCAACATCATAAATTGTCAGCCCTTTTTGAGCGAATACTCCCGCGGGCAGGTGGCGGTCGCCCACAACGGCAATATCATAAACGCCTCGCTGCTGCGGGACGAGTACGAGGCTTACGGCAGCCTTTTCAAATCAACCAGCGATACCGAGATTATAACCCACCTGCTGGCCAAGCCCAGCCACGTCAGCAAGGCCGACCCGCTGGCGCACGTTTTGAATCATCTGCAGGGTGCGTATTGCCTGCTTTTCCTGTTCGCCGACAGCATCGAGGCCGCAAGAGACCCTTACGGAATCAGGCCGCTGTGCATAGGCCAGACGGAACAAGGCGCCTATGTCGTTGCCAGCGAAAGCTGTGCCGTCGACGCCGTCGGTGCGAGGTTCATCCGCGAGGTTGAGCCGGGCGAAATCGTAACATTAAGTAAAACCGGCCTTCGCAGCAGGTTCTTTGTTAAACCCGGCACTGTCACGCCGGCCCACTGTATCTTCGAGCATATATATTTCGCAAAACAAAACAGCACTATCTTCGGCGAAAACGTCCACGAGTTCAGAAAAAAACTCGGCAGGCGGCTGGCAAAGGAGCATCCTGCTGATGCGGACGTTGTAACTCCAGTGCCGGACTCAGGGACATCGGCGGCAATAGGATATTCCCAGCAGAGCAAAATACCCTTCGATATGGGTATGGTCAGAAGTCACTATGTCGGCAGAACCTTCATCTCGCCAGGCCAGGACTTGAGAGAAACGCAGGTCAAGCTCAAGCTGGCGGTCGTAAAGGAGGTCGTCAACGGCAAACGGGTCATAGTGGTGGACGATTCGATAGTCCGCGGCACAACCACAAGGGGCAAGATAAGGGCCTTGCGCCAGGCCGGCGCAAAGGAAGTGCATATGAGGGTCAGTTGTCCGCCAATCAGGTTCCCCTGCTTCTACGGCGTGGACTTCCCGACCAAAGAGGAGCTGCTGGCAAACAACAGGACTTTGCAGCAGATAAAGGAGTTCCTCGAAGTTGACAGCATCGGATATATGTCGCTGGAAGGGATGCTCGGCTGCGCATCGAAACCACCCGACCATTACTGCACCGCCTGCTGGACCGGAAAATACCGCATCCCGATAGACGTTGTGGTCAATAAATTCGTTATGGAACACTACCAGATGAATATATTCGATAAGCTGTCTGAAACGAATGAGTAAGTATGTCACCTATAAGCAGTCCGGCGTAAGCATCGACGCCAGCGACACGATGGAAGACCTGATTTATCCGCACGTCGCCGCAACTTTCGGCCCCAGGGTTATGGAGCTCAAAGGCGGATTCGCAGGCCTGTTCAGGCTCGACTACGACGAAAAAATCTTCAAGAAAAACTACAAAAGTCCCGTCCTCGTCGCCTGCACAGACGGAGTCGGAAGCAAAGTCCAGCTGGCCGCACAGGCAAAAAAATACGACACCGTAGGAATCGATTTGGTGGCGATGAACGTCAACGATATGCTGGTGCAGGGAGCAGAGCCTCTGTTTTTCCTCGACTATCTCGGCGTGCATAAGCTTGAGCCGCACATAATAGCTGAAATGGTAAAGGGAATCGCTGCCGGCTGCAAACTGGCCGACTGCGCACTCATCGGCGGGGAAACCGCCGAGATGCCCGATACCTATCGCCAGGATGATTTCGATATGGCCGGTTTTGCGGTCGGCGTTGTCGAACGCCGGAAAATCCTCACCAACAAGAACGTCAGAAAAGGCGATGTAATTCTGGGATTGGCTTCAAGCGGCCTCCACAGCAACGGCTATGCGCTCGCACGCAATATCTGCTTCAAAAAAGCCGGGCTGAAAATGACCGACACGCTCGATGACCTCGATGGCGCCGTCCTCGGCGATGTGCTGCTTACCCCCACGAGAATTTACGTTCGGCCAATAATAAAACTGCTCTCGCAATACAAGGTAAAGCAGGTCATTCACGCAATGGCGCATATCACTGGCGGCGGCATACCCGCAAACCTGCCCCGCGCTCTCCCGCAGGATTGCGACGCCGTCCTGAAAAAATCGAGCTGGCCCAGACACAAAATATTCGCCTTCCTCCAGGAAAAAGGCCCCGTCGAGGAAGAGGAAATGTTTAACGTCTTCAATATGGGAATAGGTTTTATTCTCATCATAGCCGAAGATTTCGCCGACTCGATAGCAAAAAAACTGACACGATACGGCGAGCAGGTCTACAATATAGGCAGAATCACCTCAGGTTCCGGCAAAGTGGTTCTAAAATAGAGACCGTCTTTAATGACCAAAACCTCAAACCGAACAGCAATACCTCCCGCAACAAAAAACAACTTCATATTGAGCAAATTCGCCGTCGCAGCGGTAATATATGCCGGCTTTGCCTTTTATCTTTACTGTCCCCATTTAGGCAAAAATCTTCATACCATTTTGCAATTGCGGAATCTTTTTATCATAAACGCCTGTCTGGCTTCCCTGGGCTGTTTCGCTTTGAGCCGGCGGTGGGTGGCTTCATTCTGCGGTTCACTTTTCGCAGGCGCTATTTATGGTTTTGGCCCGTTTATGATTACCCTGGCCGGCTATCACCCCGCGGCTGGCTTTCTGGCATTGACCATTCCCTGGCTCTTTTGCCCCGCCGCCTTTGGCACCAGGGCCGGCTGGAAGTGGTTAAACTGGCTGGCTTCTGCTCTGCCGTTCCTGGCTATAATGCTGTTCTTCGAAGCATCAGCCCATTGGCGACTGTTCGCAGTCCCGGTGCACGCAAAACTGCATCTGACCGACATAAACGGCCTGGTTGTCCCCCTGGTGACTGCCGGCCGCAGTTTAATCTTCGCCGGCTTCTACCACGTCCCCATAGCGCCGCTGATTATGGGCTTCTCGATGCTGCTGGCGGCAAGAAGGCTCGGTATAATAATCATCTTCTGCTCAGGCGCCATTCTGGCTTTTTGCGGTCCGCTTTTCAACATCAGCCCGATTATCTGGCTCGCCATCCCCGTCCTCTGCTGCTCAATATTTATAGGCGCAGGGATACAGGGTTTTGCCTGTGCCGGCCCAGCCGACAGAAAATGGATTCTGGCAATAGCCTTGATTATGGCAGCATTCTCTCTTATTGCGTTCTTTATGTCGCTGCGTTGCGAAAATGCCTTTGGTGAGCTTGCCTCTGAATATACAGGACTTTTCGCCGAAACCGCCAGGATTTACCTGCTCGGTGCAGCCGCAACAGCCGCCATTTATCTCATCATTCGTGCAAACCTTCGGCTTGGCTGGCTGAGATTGGCTATTTTGTGCCTGGCAATCGGCGCAGACGTATTCTTCAGCGCAAGATTTATCGTCGACAAGGTCTTTTGAGAAAGCTAAAAAGTTTCTCTCTCTACCGTTCCGAGGTAAAATCTGCCGTCCCCTCGCATAAACTCGATAATACTGTCAAACTGCTGATTTATAAATCGGCTGTCGTTTGAAACCGCCGCAATCCCCACGACCGCGGATGTCTTGTCATCCTGATGGCCGACCTCCGAAATGGAAGCATTGAATCTGCTTTTCAATCTGCCGATTAGACTCTTTACGATACTTCGCTTTTCTTTCAGCGAACTTATCCCCTGCAAATGCAGTCGTGCCGTCATCACACCGACTATCATCAATACAAGCCTTTAATGCTCTCTTATAACTTCTGAGTCAGCTTATTTATTATAAAACTTATGAGATTGATTTTCAACCCGTTTTTAATTGTGCCACGATTTGGCGAGTTTCCGGCGATTGGTCATTCTGCGCCTGCTTAAAGGCCTCTGCTGATTCAGCGTTAGTCTTCTTGAAAAGCTCATTGCCCTTTATAATCTCCTTAAGGGCCTGTGTTTTTGTCTTGGCGTCTTTCAAAAACCGCATCGCCTTTGTGCCATAAACCCCGCCCAACAAACCCGATATGCCGATGGCCAGTCCAAACACATTATCCGCCAGTTGCCACCCATCAGGTCTGCCGGCTGATTCCTGCAAAGCCGTTTTCGCAAGCTGCCAGTTCGACTGGGCAAGTATTTCTTCTGCGGTGTCCGCTTGCGGAAACTCTCTCGGCACGCCGTAATAAGAAACGAACGCCCTGCTTTGCAGTTCCGATAGTTGCGACAGCATCCGCAGTTTCTCCGACGTATTTTCCGACTTTGCGGCCTCCGCAGCAGCCATCGCCGTACGATTATGCAGCCACGCATTCTGTTTCTGATTTTCGCTCGGCGCAAACCGCAGACTCTCACAGCCAGTCAACAAAATTATTGCTATTGAAAACACCACAAGATTTCTTTTCATTTTACCTCTCCTTGAATTAAGAATTTATTCCAGAATCTCTGATTTTCTGGTATAAAATACACTCGGTCTGTCTAAAAACAGACTAAATTAGAAAGTTTCCTTTTGTTATGGATACGGCAAAAACATTCAAACCCGATACTATACTGTTATGGCAAAAAATAGCCGACCATCCTGAGGCGCAGCGTATAGTGAATTTATTTCCGTCTGCCGACGTGAAAATAATCGAACACCAGCGCATTCAGCCTTCGCCGAATCTGTCAACAAACCAAATATTTCACAAAGGCAAAAAAACTCTTATGATAGGTCAGACATCGTCTTTTGTGGGACACTTTGATGGCCGACTCGGAGCAACCGTTCGATGCTGCCCTTATCACAAATTAGTCCCTGTATCTAATGGCTGTCCCTATCATTGCACATATTGTTATCTCGCTTTTGTATACCGCAGGTACCAGCCCTTTATCAAGCTCAACATCAACTATGAAACTATGTTCAAACAATTACGCAAAGTCTCTGACAATACTAACGGGCACGCAAACTTTAATATGGGCGAGATGCTCGATAGCCTTGCCCTCGACCACATTACAAACCTCACCACTAAACTTGTCCCGTTTGTCCCACAAATACCCAATGCTTATCTTATGCTGCTGACCAAAAGCAACAACATCGGCAATCTATTGACCGTCAAACCCAATAACCACATCGTTCTTTCCTGGAGCTTAAACAGTCAATATATTATAGACGAATATGAATCGGACACAGCTGGCCTTGCAGAGCGAATTGAAGCAGCCAGAACTTGCCAACAACATGGCTATCGAATCCGGTACCGCATCGACCCCGGCATTCTCTGCCCAGACTGGCAAAAAGAGTACACGGATTTAATCCGGAAAGCTTTGGCTGTCACCGCGCCGGAGAACATTACGCTCGGCATGTTAAGACTTTTGCCGGGTCATTTCCGTTTTGCTGCCGAGGTATACGGAGACAAGGCTAAAAAACTATTCAGTCACACTTTCACCTCTGGTGCATCAGATGGCAAATTCCGTTACGAGCCGGCCAAACGTCTTGAATTCTACAACTTTCTGATTGATACCATTCGTAGCTTTGACAAAAATGTCTCCATAAGCCTGTGCAGAGAAACACCTCATATATGGCAATCGTTGAGAAGCCGTTGTGAACCCCATAAGTGCAACTGCGTAACATGGTAATAGTCAAGCTGAAACCGCCGCCAAATCAGAGGAGTAATTGTTCGGTACAAACAAACAATAATAGTACCGATAGGTATAAGAATCATTATTATTCCTTGATGAGTATATATATTGAGTCAATGCATCCTCTTGGTAAGACTTACCCAACAAACCGGTAATTCTTTTTACAACTGACTCGCTAAACCTGTCCTGTACAATCAACACTCTCCCTCTGGAATTGCACATTGTCTCAACTTCTTTTATTGAGTTTTGAATAAATAATAGAACACATCATATTCTTAATTGTGCATGATGGAAAAACGAACGCAACAATTTTTTTTGACCACGCTGGTTACGCAACGAACCTGCGACCGCCCCATACAAT
>Ga0315282_10003378_pt1 | contig 28688 bp, 15 predicted proteins | sample YL17G07_20_MG_FD_203693 | JGI IMG/M metagenome (GOLD analysis project Ga0315282, IMG submission 203693) | Sediment microbial communities from Yellowstone Lake, YNP, Wyoming, USA - YL17G07_20 | ecosystem: Environmental > Aquatic > Freshwater > Lake > Sediment | place: USA: Wyoming | collected... | reverse complement strand
GATGCCGTTCGCTCTGATGGCTGCCTCGAATCTCGTCAACACCACGCGCCCGTCTTCCTTCGACAACCCATACTGGTCGGGCCACGCTAGCTGCACGTACCAGAGCGGGACCATGAGCTTCTCGATGCGGTTTCGGTGGACCTCATCGCCTGCCTTGGCGAGGGCTCGGCCCAGCACGGCCAGCCCCTGCGCGACGAACTCGGGGGGCGTCACGTCAGGAGGGTTCCAACCGTTCGTGGGGATGTGCTTCCGCGTGGCCACGGCAAGCCGGTCCATCGAGGCCAGGAACTCCATCACGTCGTCCTTGGCCGGGCCGTAGTAACCGTCGCAGAAGTCGGCACGAATTGCCATGGGGTCCTGCGTCGGGTCCCACATCAGTTGGGCGACCAGGTACTGACGGAAATCCGACAGCTCTCCGCCAGTGCTCTGTATGTCGCCCTGGACCATCAGCCCGTTCACGCCGCGCGCGGCATAGTAGCGAATATCCCCAACAAGCGCGGCGAGATTCGGGTTTGGCGCGAGGTAGTGCCAGAAGTTCGTGCCGTAGTGCCACACAAACAGGTTCTTGACCACCGCTTGCCAGCCGTCGATAGCGGCTACGTAGTCCGCGCTGAGCGGTTCATTCTCGATGCCATGGAAGTAGCACCCGTAGTGGCAAAGGCGGATGATGACGTTCTGCCGCGGCTTCGTCACCTTGGGCGTGGCGATGGTGTAGTCGTAGGCGAGCGTGTCGACGTACTTGCCCGGGTACTTCTCGGCCACTACGTCCGCGATGGCGTTCACAAACCGCAGGATCGGGCCATGCTGCGCGCCCTCCTCCTTAACGATGGCCTGGCACATCTCGCATTCGCACGCTCCGCTCGATCCGGGGTACGCGTCGTTCTGGGAAATGTCGACGCTCGTAACCTCCGGGTGCTTGTCGAACCAGTCCATCACAAAGTCCGTGCAGATCCGCAGCACTTCGGGGTTGGTGTAGCAGAGCTGGCCGCCGATCACTGCGGCGTGGCGCTTCCCGTTTACCAGGCCAAAGTACTCGGGGTGTGTGGCGAAGTAGGTGCCGGGCGGGATCATGGTGGCGGACGAGTGAACGAATGGGTTGATGAAGATCCCGCTCACGAGTTCCCCGGTGTCGGATAGGGGGATGCCCAGGCACTGGGCCAGGTTGGAGCCGTTCAGCCTGAGCCGAGCGGCGAAGCTCCAGTCGCGCATGTCGTGGTAGAGCTCCTCCCGGTAGATGAAGGGCGGGGCGTAGCTATAGTCGACATACGGCAGCGTGAGCACGTCCTGCTTGGGTGTCACCGTGCAGTCGTGGGCGAGAAAGCGGCAGCCCGCGAACCGCTCGAGCAGCACGTACACGCTGTAGAGCTGACCCCGGTCGCCGCCGCCTAGCAGCACGATGTCCCTGCCCACCGTCTTGATGAGCACGCCGTCGTCGCCGAGCTTCTCGGCTTCCGCGACAAGGCCCGTGTCCGCGGCCCGCTGGCTCGGGCCGAGCAGAAAGGCCGGCCCGCGCGGGCTATTGCACTCGGAGGCCACCGGCAGCTCGGCGCCCGACACCTCGTGCAGCAGCGCACGCAACTCGGAGGCGGCATAGTCGATCGCTCGGCTGCGGTTGTTCGGCACGACGATCCGGTACTGGGTCGTGCCGTTCCTGGCGACGACGAGCTCCCCCGCGGCCGCGCAAGCCGGCATCGCGAGCAGGGCCACCGCGCCAAACCCGAGCAGGCTGCCTGTCAACATGGTCATTGGTCCCATCTCGTATCCTCGCCAGCCTCCCGTGCCTGCTCGCGCAGCACGCTGCTCGCGACACCCCAAAGCCACGCTAGCCCTTGCCGGCCTTCTCCGCCCGCAGGCCTTCGATGAGTGCGGGCAGGTACTCCTCTGTCGGGCGGACGCCGAAGTCGGCGAAGTGCGGCGTCTCCGGGCGCTCCGCGATGTCGCGCAGCCTCTCGGCAAGGGCGAGCCTCGCGTCGACGCTTCCGTGGCCGAGCTGGATCTGAACGTGGATGTGGAGGTCCGGCCAAGGGGCGATGATGTTGTGGCACGGGATGACGTAGTACCGAATGTAGATGCGGGGGGCGATGGCCGCCGCGCATGTCATCGCGCAGGTGGCCGCTGCGACCCACGCCACGATGGACCTGTTCGCGGCGGTGTTGTTCGAGATCACGATCTTCCTCCTTCGGCGGGACCCAACGCGTCCCACCGCCGCTCAACTGCCTCCGGGCGCCGAGGTACCGCTGCGTCAGAGCGAGGCCGCGTCCTGACCCGAGGCTACTCACCCTAACGCTGAGGGTCGTGGACCGCCTCGTCGCGGTGTCCTCCGGCGTACTCGCACACGAGGTGGCCAGCGATAAGAGACCCGCAGCGCCATGCCCCGCCGACCTGCGCCTGCACCCGGGTCCTTTCGTTCTCTAGGAGGGGCCGCATGGGGCAGGGGCCCCATCCGGCCCACGGCCGCTGAACGGCGGGCCGGATGGAGTCCTTCCCGCTGCGCGGGCCCCTTCCATGCGGCCCCTCCGAGGCCAGCACGCCGACAATGAGAAGGCCCTGGTGCCGGCGACCGTGGAGCGCTCCACCGGTGGGCAGCACGATGTTGTGACGTGTCTACCCGCTCCGGCGCAACGACTGCTCCGCTCCCTACCCAGGGCCGGCCGCCTGGGGCGGATCGGGCAGGACTCGGGGTCTCCCCGTGTACAGCGGCGTCTTCGTTGCGGCCGGGTCCACGCTGACGACCATGTTCCCGAGCCAGTCGAACGTCAGCTTGAGGTCGGGGGCGCAGCTCTGCCACAGGCCACCGACCGTGTGCCTATACCGCAGCAGCGGGTACGCGATCGTCAGCTCGTCGCCGGGCGCGGCCTCGAAACGAACGTAGGCGCTGGACCACTCCACCTCCACGCGTCGCGTACCGACGAACGCACGGACCTCCTCGCGCGGGGCCCAGTGGGGAGGTCTGAGGAAGAAGACGTCCCTAACGCCCGCCTTCACCGTGAGCCTTCCCTGGTCGGGCATGAACGAGACGACCGTGCCCAGGTCCGAGTCCCGAGCCAGGCCCAGGTTCACATAGACCCCCGCGGGCCCGAACCGTGACTCGGGCCTCCGATCGATCACGTTCGCCCATGTGGTATGGATGGCCCGCATTCCCTCCGGCGCGCAGCATCCGAACATCTCGAACCCACTTACGCCGCCGAGGAGCTCGTTCTCGTAGTCGTTGATGCCCGACCCGCCGATGATTCCCCCCTGGAACTTCGCGAGCTCGTCGAGCCCCTTCTTGACGGCCTCTTCGCCGGCGGCGCCGTTCAGCGTTCGGTAGTACCGCTCGAACTCCGGAGTGACGACGAACTGGAGGTTGCTGATGTAGTTGCGCATGTAGCGCTCCAGGTAGTCGTAGTACTCCGGGTGTCCGGCCTGCCCCATGAGGGCGGCGACGGACATCATGTCGGAGATGCAGCACGTCTCGTTGCAGTTGTCGGGCCCCGCGGGGAACCATCCGGTCCCGGTCCCTCTTGTGAGCATCCAGTCCCACGCCCGCTTGGCGAAGTCGATGTATCTCTGTTCTCCGGTGACCAGACCCAGGTGGGCCACGCCCCAGACGGCGTGCATGGTCGCGTGGCTATGTCCGTTGAAGCTCCCGTCGGGCTGGAAACGGATCCCGCCCGGCTGCAGGTTCTCGATCATGCCTTCTGAGTACGCTCGCGCGAACGCGAGGCCCTCGGCGTCGCCGGTGGCCAGCCAGTATGTGACGAGCGGCTCCACGATGGGGGCGGGCTGGGCGTTCCAGCCGTTGGGCACCACGGAACCGTCAGCCCTCAGAGCGCCCATGCCGCCCACGAACCAGCACCGGCCCCGCTCATCCCAGGTGGCGATGCCCCTAAGCGCGAGCATCACCTTGCGGGCCAGATCCTTCGAGGCGGGGTCATGTGTCCGCGCGTAGTTCTCCGAGAAGCCCTTGAGGATCTTGGTCGCGCCCCATGTGTTGACGACATCGTCCTCTTTGCCGTACTTGGCGTCCGTGGCGCCTTCGTTGTAGCAGCCCGGGCGGCTCCAGACGCGGCCGTCGGGCGCCACGTACTCCCTTATCCGCTTGTGGAAGGCGGCCTCCACCTCGCGTCCCGCCGAGGAGCCGGTGATGTCGCGCATGTAGTACCACTCCCAGTCCATGCGCGCATCGGTGTCGCACGCCACAACCGGGTCCTCCCCGGCGGGAACGGGAGGGCACCGGAGCGGGTGGCACTGGAACACCGGCTCGTAGCCGAGCTCCTCGCGCGGGGTCCGGATGAGGTAGTTCATTGCCCACTCGGCCATCCGCGTGAGGTCGATGTCCGCGCTGGGGCGCGACGAGGCAAGTGGCGCGATCTCCCCCGGAGTGGGCACGGCCACCTCTACGTCGAACACCGAACCTGTGAGCCCCCTGATGTCGGCCGCCAAGGCCGGCTCGGGCTCAGACCAGGCGCCGGCGGCGGAACACACCAGCCCCACCACCGGAAGCAACGCGGGGAACCCCACTGTTGTCTGCTGCACTTGCCCGATCCCCTCACTCTGTCGACAGACTGGCGGTCAGCCGCACCCCGCCCTCGGGGCGGCACTCGTCGGTTCGTCGCGCGGCATCGTGGGCCCTCGCGCGCGGTCGCCGACGCCGTGGCGTAGTGTGCGGGATCGGCTTCGTGTGAGTGGCACCCGGCGGGGACTCCTGGCCAGTCCAGCCACGCACTGGGCCGCCCACCACCGTCGACGCATCCGCCGCTCGCGCTGCGAGCTCCCGCGGAACGGAGCAAGAGCACGGCATGGGGTCACGGCCCCCGCCATCGCGAAGGTGCGTGCGGGGCCAACGGTCAGCGACAGATGGACCCTCACGGGACGCGGGGAAGGAAGAGCGCAGGAAGACCTGACGGGCCGCCCGGAGGCGAATGCGGCGGCAGCGGTTGGGTGAGACCCCGCTCACCGAGTACGTTACCACCTATGGGGATGCTCGCGGGAGCTCTGGCTTCCCCAGCTTGCCTCCGCACGGGACCTGCCCAGAGACGGATCGCCGGCATACCGAAAAGCAAAGGAGGAGCATTCGCCTCTGACCGACGAGATACCTCAGGGCCCGCCGGGGAGGTCGGCGTCGCGAAGGGGCGGGTGCCGGGCCGGTGCGGAGCGCGCGAGGACATCGGGAAGGACGGGGCGCGGCATGAGCAACTGGCTTGTGGTCTCGATGCTGGCGTTGGCTTCTGGCGCCACGGGGGAGATGGACATGACGATCGACACACTGAACGTGGTCTGGAACTCGCCCAGTCCGGATCACCACGGATCGATGCCACTCGGCAATGGCGAGATCGGCCTGAATGCCTGGATGGACCGGGTGGGGGACCTGCACTTCTACATCAGCAGAACGGACAGTTGGAGCGAGGGCGGACACCTTCTGAAGGTCGGCAAGGTTCGCGTGTCGTTCGAGCCCAACCCGCTGACCGACGGGGCGGGCTTCCATCAGGAACTCACCCTCAAGAACGGTGAGATCAACATCCGCATCGACGGGAAGAACCCCACCGACATTGGGGTCTGGGTAGACGCGCATAGCCCCGTCATCTACGTGACGGCCGAGAGTGCCGAGCCGATCCGGGCGACCGCGCGAATCGAGCTGTGGCGGACCGAGCCACTGGAGATGTCCGGGGCGCCAAGCGACCCGTACTCGCCCCTCCTCTCCGAGGTACAGCCCGACACGGTCCTGACCGGCCAGGAGGGCCGGGTCGGGTGGTACCACCACAACGCGGCATCGTTCGGGCCGCTAGAGAGCATGCGCTACCAGGGACTTGACGACTACCCGGGGTTCGTCGATCCGCTGCTCCATCGCACTTTCGGCGCAATCGTCACTGCCAAAGGGGGCTCTCGGGTGGACGACCGTACCCTCACGACCGAGGCCGCCACCAAGCAGGTTGTAAGCGTCTACTCGCTGGCACAGCATCCCTCGACACCCGAGACGTGGCTGGCGGAGATGGATAGGACCATACGGGAGACCGAGACCTCCGACCTACCAGCGCGCTACAGACGGCACGTCGAGTGGTGGCGCGAGTTCTGGGACCGGAGCTACGTGTTCATCACGGAAAGCGACGCCAAGGCCCGGGGACCCTCTCATCCCCGGAACGACCTACCCCTGCGAGTGGGCGTCGACCAGCATGGCGGGAGTGTCTTCCCGGGCGAGCTCGGCCGTGTGGCCATCTACGGAGGCGCCTATGACGATGCGCAAGTCCGGACGCTGTTCGGTTGCGCCCAGGACAGCCCCGGGCCCGCGGAGAGCGTCCCGATCTACAGCGGCTTCCCGGGCCCCAACACCGAGCTGCCGGACTCCGCGGGTTGGGACGCTGCGGCCGAACTGACCATCGAGGCGTGGGTAAAGCCCGGGGCGCCGGATGTGGCCGGCCGCATCGTGGACAAGATAACGCCGGGGGGCAGCGATGGGTTCCTCCTGGACACGTATCCGGGCGGGAGACTGCGACTCATCGTTGGCGGGACGGTCCTGCACGCTGAGGAGGCGCTGCCCGCCGGGGAGTGGACTCACGCGGCGGCCGTGCTCGCGGAGGGGGGCATCCGCCTCTACCGGAACGGCGCCCTGGTGGCGCAAGCCGGCTACGACACGGATTCGGACGCCGAGGCGGTGAGCCGGGGCTACGCGCTGCAGCGGTTTGTTAACGCGTGCGCCGGGCGGGGCCGCTACCCGATCAAGTTCAACGGCTCGATCTTCACCGTGCCGTATGAAGGCCGCCCGGGCGACGCGGACTACCGCCAGTGGGGACCGGGGTACTGGTGGCAGAACACCCGCCTCCCGTACATCAGCATGTGCGCCTCGGGCGACTTCGATCTGCTGCAGCCGCTGTTCCGAATGTACCTCGACGAGATCTTCCCCCTCTGCGAGTTCCGTGTGAGGAAGTACTTCGGGTACGACGGCGCCTACTTCGCCGAGTGCATGCATCCGTGGGGAGCCGTGTTCCCCGACACCTACGGGCACGAGGCCCCGTGGAACGAACGCGAGGACAAGCTCCAGAGCGGCGGCTGGCACAAATGGGAGTGGGTGGCCGGCCCGGAGCTCGTCTTCATGGCCCTCGACTACTGCGACTACACGGGAGACGAGGTCTTCCTGCGGGACAAGGTGCTGCCAGCAGCCGAGTCGGTCGCGAGGTTCTTCGACAACTACTACAAGACCGACGAGCGAGGGAAGCTCGTCATGCACCCCGCCCAGGCCGTCGAGACTTGGTGGGACGTCACAAACCCCATGCCGGAGCTGGCGGGCCTGCGGGCCGTCTCTGAGAGGATCCTCGCTCTGCCGGACAGGGCATTGGGCGAGCCGCAGCGCGAGTTCTGGAAGACCTTCTATGCCAAGCTCCCTGACATCCCCTTGCGGGAGACTCCGGACGGCCCGGCGCTAGCTCCGGGCGAGGAGTTCGCCCAGAAGTCCAACGTCGAGAACCCCGAGCTGTACGCCGTCTTCCCGTTCCGTTTGATCGCGGTGGGCAGACCGAACACCGAGTGGGGGGTGAACGCATTGAACCATCGCTGGGACCGTGGCGCCGGGGGATGGCGACAGGACGACATCTTCATGGCCTATCTGGGTCTCAGCGAAGAGGCGCGACGGACTGTTGTGCAGCGCGCGCGCTCCCATGACGCGGGGTCGCGTTTCCCAGCGTTCTGGGGTCCCAACTACGACTGGATTCCCGACCAGGATCACGGGGGCGTGCTGCTCAAGGCCGTTCAGTCGCTTCTCATGCAGGTTGACGGGCGGAGGATCTACCTACTGCCAGCCTGGCCCGATGGGTGGAACGCCGACTTCAAGCTTCATGCGCCCTACGGCACGGTAGTCCGAGGCAACGTCAGGGATGGGCGGGTGACGAACCTAGAGGTGACACCAAAGGCGCGCGAAGGAGACGTCGTCGTGCTGAGCCACCGGTGATGGCCTTTCCGGTGGGCCTCGAGGGAGCAGCGCCACGGGTACGGGGCGGCCCGAGGGCTCTGGGGCATAGGTCGGTCGGCGTATACCACACCGGCGGAGGCACTCCCTATGACGCCCTTCGGCCGGGCCGGGGCCGGCTCGTTGAGCGTGTGTCCGACGATCTCCCAGTGGAGGTCCTGATTCCGGAGGGCGGCCACTGCGCCGGCGACAACACCCCAACCTACCAGGTGGTCGTCGACAAGCGCACTGTGCGGCCCGCCGAGGACGAACCGATGGTACGTACAGTGCACCTCAAGATATGCCAGGGCGTTCTCTCCGCGCGAACGCTGGGGCGTGATGGCGGGCGCCCCCGGGCCCCTGGGGGCCGCCCGGTCAGAGCGGGCAGCCACGCTGCGCGCCCAGGGGGAGGCGGCGACGCTGAGGTGTTTCAAGGTCTGGCACCTACGGCCGGCGGAGTGACACCGCCGGGAGGGGACGTTGTTCCTGCAGCGGCGCGGGCGGGCGGCAGGGGGGCCGCGCGCCCTGCGGGAAGCACAAGGCGGCCTGAGTCGAGGAGGACCACATGGGTACGATTCTGCACACAGCCACTGCCTGGGCCGGACTAGCCGTGCTATCGGCTTCCGCGTGCCTCGCCGCACAGCAGCCCGAGCAGCCCCCGCCGGGTCGGTGGGACATCCGGTCATCGGGGTTCATGATCTCCGGCTGGGGCGGGCCCAGCGATGAGACCACAGCCGCCGCGTTCGTCGATGCCGGGTTCAATACGGTGATGGCCAACACTGCGCAGCTCGAGCTGTGCAGGGCGCACGGCCTCAGAGCGATCCTGTTCGACGCGACGCCCGAGTTCGCGGCAGCGCACCGCGGAGACGGGGCGGTCTGGGGCTACTACGTCCAGGATGAGCCCAGGGCGGAGGAGTTCGCCCAAGCAGGCGCGCGCCTTGCCGCGTTCCAGACGGCCGACCCGACCCACCCGGGCTACATCAACCTCATGGCCCACATGAACCTGGACGAGTACTTCCGCACGGTCAGCGCGTGGTTCCTCAGCTACGACTACTACCAATGGTGGTGGGGTCCCCAGGGCCAGTTCGACCGGCTGGGGGCGCATCGCGCCGCGGCGCTGAAGGCCGGCGTTCCGCTTATCTGCTGGGTTGAGGCCAACGCCGACAAGCGCTACGAGCGGGGCGAGGCCGGAGCCGGCTACCTACCCGACAACGCCGTGAAGCTACGCCAGAGCGTCTATGGCGCGCTCGCGTACGGCGTGAAGGGCATACAGTGGTTCACGACGGAGCTGGCCCTTGACAAGACGGGCAAGCTAACCGAATCCGGCGCCGATGTGGCGACCATCAACAAGGAGCTGGCTGTGCTAGGGCCCGTGCTGGTGGGGCTACGCTCCACAGGGGTGTGGCATACCACTCCGGTCCCCGCCGGGACGGAGGAGCTGCCTGCGGGAGGCCGCATCGCGACGCAGTGCGAGGCACTCGCCATCGGCTCGTTCGTGGACGATGCGGACGGCGCTGAATACGTCATGGTCGTCAACACCAGCATCGAGAAGCCGGCCGGTGTATCACTGTCCCTGAGCCAGGTCTCAGACAGCGTCGACGAGCTGGACCGCGAGGCAGGCGAGTGGCGCACACTGGCCGCTGCGGGCCCCGAGCACGTTGCCAAGGCGGAGCTGACTCTCGCCCCGGGCGATGGCGCCCTTCTCCGGATTCGGTAGCCGGCCTCGGGGACCGACGCGTCGAGACGAGGGGCAGAGCGCAGGGGCATCTCATCGTCTCACTGTGGCGACGTGGCCCCAACCGCCTCGCCCGCGGTCCCTGTGGCCCGACGAGAGCGTGGCTGTCTCGGCCCCGGCGTCCATGCTGCTTGACGCGAGCACGGAGCCGACGAAGGGCGGCATCGAGCGTTGCTTGGCGCGGCAAGCGGGGCGATGGTCCAGGTCGATCACGGCGCCAGGGCTTGTCGCCGTGCTCTCGATACTGATTCGCCCAGCGACGCGGCATGCGGTCGGTGATCGAGGAATCGCGGGCCTCGGCGCTCTTCCTCTCGCCGCCCTCGGACCCCGGCACGACGCGCTTCCTGAAGTCCGGCGTGAGCTTCCGCCGGTCCATGATCGGGGCTCCTTCCTCAGAGGTTGGCCTGCCCCCGGCCAACCACGGCCCTGCCTCCGTACCCGGCTCCACGTGTTGCCCACTGTCTGGTGAAGGGGTGAGCCCGCCACTGCCTGCGCGTCGTGGGTACGCCACGGCCGTCACCTCCCCATGGTGCCGGAGGGCCTCGTGAGACGCATGACGAAGTTCGCCGCTGATCACGAGAGCGTCCGCTGCCGCTCAGGAGGTACCCACACCGTGTATCAACTTCTGACCGCCCTATCCCTCGCCGCGCTCGCCGCAACCGCGGCCCCAGCCGCGGACCCGCTCCGCGACGCGTTCACGTCCGCCGATCCCCCTCGTTCTACCGGTCCCCTCTTGTGGTACCACGGCGAGGACGACGCGCTGATCCTCCGGGAGATTGACCGGATGCATGAGGCCGGGATCGGCAACTTCACCATCGAAAGCCGTCCGCATCCGGACTACCTCGGCCCTAAGTGGTGGCACGACCTAGCGATCTCGATTGAGCGGGCAGAGCAGCTCGGGATGCAGGTCTGGATCTTCGATGAGAAGTGGTTCCCTAGCGGAGTGGCGGGCGGGCAGGTCATGGCCGCCGACCGGCGCTTCTGGCGGCACTACCTCCGGGAGACCTCGACGCGCGTACGCGGGCCGGCCACCGAGGCGACGCTGGAGCTGCCCGAGAACGAGGCCCTGGTGGGAGTCGTGGCGGTCCCGGCGGTCGAGTCACCCGAGGAGATGCTCGACCTCCGGTCCCGCGCGCGGGTGGAGGGAGGCAAGTTCACGTGCCCCGTGCCCGCCGGCGAGTGGCAGCTCTTCGCCTACACGCTCCACTCCGATGCCGGCCACCACGACGTGCTCAGTCCCGCCTCGACACGCAAGTTCATTGAGCTGGTGCATGAGCCCACGTACCAGCGCTTCGCCCCCTACTTCGGCAACGTGGTCCAGGGCTTCTTCATGGACGAGCCCGGCTTCTACAACCCGGGAGACCAGACGCCGTGGACCTACGACTTCGGCGAGGGCTTCCGGCGGGACAAGGGCTACGACCTCACGGCCTTCCTGCCCGCGCTTGGCCGCCCCGCGTGGAAGGCGTTTCGCTGGGTCAGGTACGACTACACCGACTACCTCACCCGCCGCTACGCGGAGAGCTTCTACAAGCCGGTCCAGGATTGGTGCCACGCCCACGGCGTGAAGTCGATCGGCCACATGTTCGAGCACGAGCTCACTCACTGGGGCCTCGGCGCCGGCACCGGCCATCTCTTTCGGATGCAGCGCTACTTCGACATGGGGGGAATCGACGTGGTCTTCCACCAGGTGCTGGAGGGCTCCACCAACATCGACTACTGGGGCATGCCGAAGCTCGCCTCCTCGATCGCGCATGTCTACGACATGGGCGACGACCTCGCGATGGACGAGACCTACGGCGCCTCCGGCTGGATGACCGGCCTACGGCGCATGAAGTGGCTGGCCGACTGGCAGATGGTGCGCGGGATCAACTTCCTCGTCCCGCACGCGTTCGACCCCACCTACCCCGACCCCGACTGCCCTCCCCACTTCTACGCGGGAGGTAACAACCCCGAGTGGCCCCTCTTCCGCCGGTGGTCCGACTACACCAACCGCGTCTGCTACATGCTCACCGGCGGGAGGCACGTCGCGCCGGCTGCCGTGCTCTACACCGCGGAGTCGGCCTGGGCGGGCGACGCCGACCTCATCGAGTGGACCGAGGCCGAGCTGCTCAAGGCGCAGGTCGACTTCGACCTCGTGCCCTACGACGTGTTCCTCAGCCGGGAGTGCGTCCTCGACGGCGGGAGGATCCGTCTCCACAAGGAGCAGTATTCCGTGCTCGTGCTGCCGGGCGTTGAGGCGCTCCCGGTGAGGGTCGCCAAGCGGATCCGGGAGTTCGTGCGGTCGGGCGGCACGGTCATCACCTCCCATCTCCTACCGTCGGCCTCCTGCGAGCGCGGCGGCGACAGCGCGGTCCGGGAGGCGATGCGGGAGGTCTTCGGGCAGCCGGCCCAGCAGGCTCCTCTGTGGGAGAACCGTGCGACAGGAGGAGGGCGTGGCGTGCTTGCTCGCCGCGTGAGCTACCTCCCCCACGCACTGGAGGCCACCGGCCTCGCCAGCGACCTGACTCTCTACCCGCGCTCCACCGACATCCGCTATATCCACCGCGTGAAGGACGGGCGTGACGTGTTCTTCGTCACGAACGAGTCGGTCACGGCGACCTACTCGGGCAGCGTGAGCCTTGCAGCCGCGGGCGAGCCGGACGTCTGGGACGCCCTCTCCGGCACTGCCGCTCCAGCGCCCATATTCGAGCACCAGGGCCAGCGGGTGCTCCTCCCAATCCGGCTCGCGCCCTACCAGGGTACGCTGGTCGTCCTCGGCCCCGCGACCGCGAAGCTGCACGTCGCAAGGACGAACTTAGCGGGCATCCGTTCCATCGAGCGGGAGGGCGACACCGTCCGCGTAACCGGCCTCGCGCCCGACGGGCGAGGCAGAGCCTACGTGCTGGCCCAGCAGGGCGGCTCCTCGTGGTTCGGGCGCGCCGAGGCGGTCGACAGGCCCGCCGCGCGCGAGCTTCCATCGGCGGGCTGGACGATCGATCGCGCCGGCCGGCGTGCCGTGGGCTCGATCGGCGACTGGTCGCGGGAGGATCCGTACTACTCAGGCTGGGCCACCTACGAGCGCACCATCGAGGTTGGCGCGGAGGAGGTCGCCGGCCGCCGCGTGACGCTGGACCTCGGGGAGGTCGGGGAGATCGCCCGGGTCTGGGTGAACGCGAAGCCGGTCGCCGAGCTGATCTGCCCGCCCTACGTGGCCGACGTCACTGAGGCGCTCGAGACCGGCACCAACGCCCTGCGAGTCGAGGTCGCCAACACACTGTCGAACCGGCGCGTTGCCGAGGGCGACCCGCCCCACTACGCCCAGGTGCTGCCTAGCGGCCTGATGGGGCCCGTGCGCCTGCTCTACGCCGCAGAGGTCACCGTGACTCTCGCCCCGTGCGCGGACGACCCGCCGGTGCCCCCGCTGCCACTCCGCCGCCTGCCAACGCTCCGGCGCGGCCCCTCGCTCGCCGAGCAGGGCGCGGTCGCGACAGCCTCCTCAACACTCGACGCGCGCTTTGCCGTCGAGGCCGTGATCGACGGCGACACGACGGGCTCAGCCTGGGAGCAAGGGGGCGGGTGGAACGATGCCACCCCCGGCAAGTGGGGTGACTGGGTCCAGATCGGTCTCGGCGCCGAGCGGAGCATCGGCCGGATCGTGGTCACGACGCTCGCCGACGACTTTGGGAGCTCGGGCACGATCGGCGCCGACGCCCGCTTCACGAGGTACGGTATCGTCGACTTCGACGTGCAGGTCGCGGAGGGCGACTCCTGGCGCACCGTCGCCGAAGTGCGCGGTAACGACCTCGTCCGCCGCGAGGTGCGCTTCGACCCCACCGTCACGAGCAGCTTCCGCATCGTGGTGCAACGGGGCCTGTACGACTACAGCCGCATCGTCGAGCTGGAGGCGTTCGGGAAGTAGCGCGACGCGGCCCCCTCTGCCGGCACGTGGGGCGTGTCCTGGCTGGGCGTACAGGACTTGGTTCGAACCGCGGAGGAATGAGCACCGCGTGGCGAGGCCGGCCTGGCAGCCGTGGGGTCACTTGGGCCGGCGGGGAGGACGGGCACTGCGTGCCACTGAAAGCGGTGAAGCGGCACGGCAGGCCTTTGATGGACCCAGCCGCGTGCCTCGTGACGATGCCGGCATTGCCCCATAGCACCAACGGTTGCGCTGCGGTGAGCGCGGCCGAGCGGGGGACCGCCGCAATATGGAGCGCGGCGATGTCGCGATCTTCGTGCCGGAGGGCATCGGCGGCCGAACTGATACGGAGGACCAGCGATGAAGGTGTTCGTGGCGGTAGACATGGAGGGCGTCGCGGGGCTGGCCCAGTGGGACAACTCGCAACGCGAGCTCGAGCGTCGCCTGATGACGGAGGAGGTGAACGCGGCCGCGCGCGGGGCCTTCGCCGGGGGCGCCACCGGAGTGTACGCCGGTGAGAGCCATGGGAACATGCGTAACCTGTTGCCGGAGCTACTCGACGCGCGGGTCGGCTTCCTGGCCGGGCAACCGAAGCCCGCGAACCACATGGGGGGCCTCGACGCCTCCTTCGACCTCGCTCTCTTCGTGGGCTATCACTCGATGGCCGGGACCCTCCACGGCGTGATGGCCCACACCTTCGCGCTGAGCGTGTTCTCCCTGTCGTTCAACGGCGTGGAGGTGGGCGAGATCGGAACGGACGCAGCCCTGTGCGGGCATCACGGCGTCCCGGTGGGGCTCGTCGCCGGCGACGTCGCGGCCTGCGCGGAGGCGCGCGGACTCCTGGGCGACGTCGAGACGGTTGCGGTGAAGGAAGGGGTGAGCCGCTCCGCCGCCCGCTGCGTACCGGTCCTCAGGGCCCGCGAGCTGATCGAGGCGGCCGCCGCCCGAGCGGTCAGGCGTGCCTCGGAGTTCCGGCCCTTCTCGTTCGCCGCGCCGGTCGCGGCCGAGGTCGTTTTCACCGACCCATCGTTCGCCGACGTGTTGGAGCACCTCGAGTTCGTCGCGCGGACGGACGGCAGGACCGTCCGCTTTGGGGGCGCCGACTACCTCGCGGCCTTCGAGTGCTTCAGCGCTCTCCACTTCCTCGCCGGAGCCGTCCGGTGACGCGGTACGCTGGGTGGCGGAACGTCACAAGGCCGGAGGAGCCGCTGGGCTGACTCATGCAGGGAGTGTGAGGTATGGACCTTGCGAGCGTTGCGTTGCCGCTGGCGGCGCTCTGCGCCACCAGCGCGTGCGCCCAGGAGCCCCAGTGGATAGGGCCGGGTACGTTCCTGCCTGCGGGCAGGTCGGTTGCGTTCTCCGGCTCCCTGGAGGTGCCCGCGACGCCCGACCGTGCTCTGCTGCGGGTGGTCGCCTATGACCGCTACCGGCTGTCCGTCAACGGCGTGGGCGTCAGCATCGGCGACACGCCCTGGGACGGCGAGACCTACGACGTGACCCGCCTTCTGGCGCCGGGCCGGAACACCGTGGAGGTGGTCGCCGGCTCGGAAGCCCAGGCGCCGCGGAACTGCTGGATCTGGATGCGGCGGGCGCTGCCGACCCCAACGAGGTATGAGCACCTAACCTTCCGGACCCGAGGCGCCCGGGCGAGCGAGTGGCTGTACGTGGAGGTAGTGGACGCCGAGGGGCGCACCTCGGGCCTGTACTGCCCGGAGCGGGACCACCGGGACCTTCTGTTGGGCTCAGGCGGCGCCGATGCCGACCATGTCATCGACCTCACCGGCGACCGGCGGCTGGACTGCCGCCCGCAGGTCGGTGACCGGCCCGAGTGCGACTTCAGCCGCATCGTCGCGGTGGGCATCCGCATGGACCAGAAGGAAGCGCTGCAGAGCCCGGCCGGGCAGGTGGTGTTCTCGGGCATCGGCCTGGACGGTGAGAGGCCGCTGGACCTTAGTGACCCTGGCGGCTGGCGCCTGGAGCCCGGAGTGGGCGAGCACAGGCAATGCACCATCGAGGTCGGGGAGCCGGGCACGTTCACGTTGCGCTACGACTTCACGCCGGCGGCGGACCCGGCTATTGCAGTGGATCTGCGGGCGTGGCGCGATGGCGCGGAGATCGCGCGCCTGACCAGCGGGCCGCAATGGCGGGCCGGGGAGGCGGCGGCGCGGGCCCGGCCCTCGCCCGCGGACATCATCTCGTGGACGCCGATAACCGTCAGCGGCCCCGAGGAGCCCGCCGTGACACCGCGCCGGACGGGCGTGATGCTGGACTTCGGCGGGAAGGACCGGTGCGGGGAGCGCGAGTCGTTGGCGGCCGGCGCGCACGTCTGGGCGCTGGGACCCATGCCCGCGATGACGGTGGAGGTGCGGGCGGAGGGCTGGTCGGGGGAGGAGGTATTCCGGCGCCGGCTCGACGTTACCTGGGATGGCTGCGAGGGGCGGGCGAGCTTCGCGACGCCGCCGCTGCCGCGCGGCCTGTACCGCTTCACGGCAGCGCTCGATGGGGAGACGGGGCCGGAGCGCCACGCGGCCCTAGCGGTTCTGGGGACCGGGCAGACGCGGCTCGCGAGCATCTTCCCGACGCTGATGCCGCTGCCCCGGGGCGAGAGCCTGCACGGCATTGACGTGGACTGGGGCGACAACCCCGCCTTGCTGCTAAGCATCCGCGACCAGGGCGTGAACTTCCTGCAGGTTCACCTGCGGTCCGCGCAGCTTGACAACGGGGAGCTGGGCGAGCTGCTGGCCTTCTGCCGAGCCACGGGACTGCGGTTCGCGCTCAACAACGAGGAGGCCAACTGGGTCGCCGCGTCGCCCGCCGCGGACGGGCGCGACCGGTTTGCGGCGGCGGACGGCTGCCATCGCTGGGATCTGGAGGCAACGGCGCTGGACTCGGCTGCGGCGACGGGGCTGTTCGAGGGCATCGTGTACGATGAGGGCGAGCATATGCAGCTATGCCGGAACTTCTACGCGAACCTGCCCGACCGCGAGCACCGCAAGCCCTACCTGGTGGAGACGACGGGGATGGCGTTGCCCCAGGCGCGCGACGCGTTTGTTGCAGCGGCGCGGGACGTCAATGAGCTTAACCGCGGGCACGGGGCTCGGATGGCGGTGGAGAGTGTGTTCCCGGCCCTGTGGCACCCGCTGGCTGAGGCGGGCGTGACGCTGTGTCCGAAGCTGCTCAAGGAGGACATCCATCCGGTCGTGCTGGGGATGGCGCTGGGCGCGGCGAAGCAGTATGGCGCCGAACTGTGGTTCAGCCCCGACCTGTGGTACCTGGACCAGTTCCCAGGGCACAGCGTCCAGGAGTACGCGGCCGCACTGCGGTTGGCCCATGCGGCGGGGGTGGACAACGTCTACACCGAGGCGGCTGCGGCGCTGTGCAGGTTGCGGGGCGCCACGTACGAGTTGACTGACTACGGCGTCGCGTTGCGGGACTTCCTGCGCGACTACGTGGCGGCGCACCCCCGCGACTACACGTACCGGGACTACGAGCCCGAGGTGGCGATCATCCGTTTCCCCGACAGCGACTGGGGGCAGGGGACCTGCTACTACTGGAAGACGCTCTACGGCGCGGAGAACCTGCCGCCCACGCAGGAGACAGCCGAGTGGCTGCAGGTCTGGCACCTGCTGACCGGTGGCGCCACGGACCCGCGGGCGGTCAACGCCAACAGCGAGGTGTACCCGCGAGGGACGTGGCGGTTCACCTATCCTTCGTCGCCGGTGGCGGTCTACGACGACAGTGTTGGGGATGGTCCTTTGGCGACGGTGGACGCGCTCTTTGTATGCGGGGTTACGGTGTCGGACGAGACACTGGCGGCGATCAGACGGCGAGTCCGCGACGGGGCGACGTGCTTCATTGCGCAGCGACTGTGTCCGGAGAACGTGCGTGGCCGGGCGCCCGCATTGCCGGCGAGAGTCGCGGAGGGCCGTGGCGAGTGGATCGTGGTTGCGGGCTTCCGGGCGGAGGACCTGGCCGAGTACGCGTCGCGGGTGCCCGCGGCCGGGGAGAGCATGCGGCTGCGGTTCAAGGGACGAGAGGTGCGGGTGCCGACGGTCGGAGAGCCGTGAGACGAGCATGCCCCCGGGCCTGTGAGGCGCGGGGAGCGACTCCGCGGCGACGGAGCGGATGCACCCAGGGCGTCTCAGGCCGTTCGCGTACCAGGCCCGTTGACCATGCAAAAGAAGCGGTTCTTACGCGGCCGCCATCCGCCCGACCCGGGCCGGGTGCGAACACCAACACATGCGTGTTCCTAGCTGGGCGTACATGACTCGGTTCGAACCACGGTGGGTCGGCGACCGCAGGCCGGACAGCCTACCGTGCGCATCGCCTGCGCGGGTCGGCGGGGACTGAGGAGCATCTCTGGCGACCGGCCTCGCGGCATGTCGGCCCCGGCGTAGGCCTACAGGGCTGAGTGTGGAGCCAGATGAACATGAGCCGGGCTCGGAGCGAGCGGCGCCCGCCGCGCGGACGTGCGCGAAGGATGGCCGAGCGAAGGAGGAACAGCCATGCAGCGTCTAGCGATCAGGGCAACTCTATGCTCCGCCGTGGCACTGTGCCTCGCTGCGCCACACAGCGGGTACGGTCAAGGCACCGAGGACCTGGATATGAGTCCCTTCGGCTTCTCGTGCGACAACCAGACCACGTACAGCCTCGCCACGTACTGCCCGAGGATGGCCCAGGCCGGCATCAAGTGGATCCGCGGTTTCCCGACGGCAAACGTAGTCGAGCCGGAGCGCGGGCGCTTCGACTGGTCGTCGGTCGACACCATGCTCGCGACGGCCGCGGAGAACGGGATGGCGATCAGTGGGCTGCTCTTCTACATGCCGTCTTGGATCGAGGCGGGTGAGGTGAAGCTTCCCGTCGATGACCTGCCCGGTTGGTCGGACTACGTCTCCGCGGTCGTGGACCGCTGCAAGGGCAGCGTGAAGTACTGGGAAGTCTGGAACGAGGCCCCCAACTTCATCGGCACGGGAACGCCGTCGGACTACGCCAAGACGGTGGTCCAGTCCTACGACGCGGCAAAGGCGGCCGACCCGACGTGCCAGGTAGGCCTCAGCATCCAGAGCAACAATGTGAACTGGGTTGAACAAGTGATCCGGGCGGGGGCCAAGGACCACTTCGACTTCATCGCCGTTCACCCGTACGAGATCCTGGGCCTCGTCGAGTCCGATGGGCTGGAGCCTGAGTTCATGAGCATCGTCCCCACGATCCGGAGGATGCTGGCCGCCCGGGATCCGGCGCGGGCGAACGTGCCGGTCTGGTTCACGGAGGTCGGGCTCGATGCGAGAGAGGGCGAGTACCACCAGGCGAGCGCCCTGGTGAAGGCCTTCTGTATGGGCATCGCCCAGGGCGTCGCGCGCATCGACTGGTTCGAGGGCATGGACGGGGACAGCGGTCCAATGGGCCTGCTCCGCGCCGACGGGACGCCTCGTATGGCCTACACGGCCATGTCGAACCTGACACGGCACCTGGGCGCGAATCCTCGGTATCTGGGCTGGGTACAGTGCTTTGACACCGACTACGGCTTCGTGTTCCAGGGCGCGGAGACCACGGTCATGGCGCTTTGGGCGCCGCCGGGCACGACTCACCGCGTGGACTTCGGTGCCACGATGCGGATCGTCGACCCGCTTACGGGAGCCTCCACGGAAGCGGACTCGTGCCTGCTAACCGGCGCTCCGGTCCTCGCCGTAGGCGTGCCCCCTGCTCTCCTCGCACAGGCTAATCCGAGCAAGGGCCGCCCGCTTCCGTGGAGAGACGGCGGAGACTACTCCGCTGCGACGTCCGTCTGGGCCGCGATGGGCGATCCGAACACGGAGAGGGGCCTGCACCACCTGTCGGCTGACACCTCCTCGACGCCCGTCGCGGCCTACGGCGTTGCCGCCCGCGACTGTGGCAAGAGCCCGGCGCAGTCCTTCACGGTCGATCCCGCCTTCATGTCCTACACGACGGAGCCTATCACCATCACCGTTGTCGTCAGACGGAATGCCGCCAACGACAACGCCGGGTTCAACCTGCAGTACGAGTCGACCACCGGCTTGCGCAATACGGGGAGTTGGTACACGATCCCCGGCAATGACCAGTGGTGCACGCAGACATGGGCCCTGAACGATGCGCAGTTTGTTGGCAAGTGGGGGTACAACTTCGCGCTCAACTCGGACTCACCGATGAGCTACTACCTCCGGAGTGTGACGGTGACGAAGGTGAAGTGATAGCGACGGGGAGCGCGATCCGCCCGATCCGCGGACGTGACAACGGTCACTACTCCGAATAGTGCTGTCCAAGCAGCGCGAAGAACGTGTGGGGGCTGAGGACCTGCAGGTCGAGGTCGGGACGCAGCTTCCTTAGGGCCGCGAGCGTCTCCAGGATGCTCGTGGGGCTGACCCACACGACCCGGAACAGATGGAACGAGGGTGGGCTGTCGCCCTGTCGGTCGATGGCGGCGCTCAGCGTAGCGGCTGCCGTCTCCGGGTCGCTGAAGTTGCACGCATCATTGATCAGGTTCGTGACGGGCATGCCCTTCCAGACATGGGTGGGCGGGCCGGCTCCACCCGTGCCGTGCAGATCCATGACGATGGTGGCAAAGCCGTCCGGCGCGAACTGCCGGAAGGCGTCCTTCACCTCCGGCGACGGCTGATCCCAGTCCAGCACCATCGGCGCGATGGTCATCGCGGCCTCGCGGAAGTAGCGCTGGTTGTGCGCCACGAACAGCGGCAGGTTCTCGGGCTTGATGCGGTTCGGGTTCATGTAGCCCGCGGCACTGGCGTCGCTGGTGAACGTATCGTTGGGCGTGGCCGTGCTGTAGAAGTAGGCGATGAGATCCGGGTAGGTGTCCAGCAGGTTGGGGTTGATACCCCAGGCGAGCGGCAGCTTGCCACGGTCCTCGTTCTCCCAATGATTTGGCAGGAACTCGTAGAGGGGGGTGCTCGAGTCATAGTCAGCCATCAGGAAGCACAGATAGGTCTTGTTCTCTATGGCGATGGGCTCCGCCGTGGGTTGCTGAGCCAGCGGGCGTCGGGGCGCTTGGCTGTGAAGGGACTGGTTGAAGCAGTCGCTGGACACTGTGTTCTGGTAGCAGTTGTAGGGCGACATCAGCCAGACGGACTCCCACTCAGTCGGCACGGGGTCGTGTCGGCTAGGATGGCCCGCGACGTTGCTGTACTTGCCGAAGCTGAAGAACCCGGTCAGCTCGGTCATGTGCTCTCCCGCGGCTTGGTGGTACACCTCAGCGAGGATCATCTCATAGGTCCGCAGATCGAGGCCCATACGCTGGTCGGGGTCGTCGGCCGGCTTCTCATCGCCCCAGGGAGACAAGTCGAACACGAAGGCGCGGTTCCTGACCGCCCAGTCGCGCGTCATCACATAGCTGAGGGCGCCCCCGTCCCGGGTGCCGAAGGAGTCCTCGTACAGGCAGAGCAGGCGCGAGGAACACAGCCCCTTGGCGAGGTACTCGCGGATCGCCCAGCGATAGGCGTCGTTCTTGGCGCTGCCGGTTTCCGCGCCCGTGAACATGTCGCGTAGGTCCAGTAGCACCGGCAGCCCCCATTCCGCGAGACGGCCTTCGGACTGCTGCGGACTGAGCACCACGGCGTCGAGCACGCCCGCCGCGGTAGTCGCGACATTGACCGTCGCCGGCACCGTCGGGTCGCAGACAACAGCGCCCTTCAGACGCTCCCCGGCAAGGCCAACCAGGTCTGTGAGGCCGTCGTGCTCCACCTGCTCCCGGCCCTCCAGCCATCGGCCGCCCGCGGACAGCAGGTCCAACCAGTAGCGGGGACGGCTGTTCTTGCGCGACAGCAGGTACAGCTCCGGCCGTTCGCGGTTGATGATCCCCTGAAGGGACGCGACGGCGAGCGCCTCGTCGTAGGACTCCGGAGTCCCGTCCTGCGCAAGGGTGTACGTGTGCAGGATCGGAAGGGCCGGCTCCTGAGCGGGGGCCTGGTCCACCAGAGGGGCGAGGAGCGCGGCGAGCGTGGTGAAGGCGGCCATGATGCTCATCGGTCTCTCTCTCCGCGACCGTCCGAGGTCGGCTCCGGCCGCAAGGGCAGCGACGCGGCCGTCACTCGGACGTGCTGACGCTGCCGGGAGGTCGCGTTCCTGCTCAGGCGCCCGCGACCTCCATGGCGATGCGCGCCCATGCGAAGAGACGTTCGGGCTCGTACCTTACAGTGCTGATGTCCTTGAGGATGAACTCGAGTGGGCACCCATGCCGCTCACAGGTCTCCCGTGTCGTGGTCAGGTTGGCGCGCACCTGGTCCGGGCTGAAGCGATCGGGCACGAAGACGGCGGGACTGGGCTTCCGTGAGTAGACGAAGTCACCGCCGAACTCCGCCGCCCCGCGCTCCTCGTCGACCCACGGGCTCATGGAGACCTTGCGCACATTGGGGATCATGCGCACTTCCGCCATCTTCAGGTCGAGCGGATCGCAGCACCCGTAGTACACCAGGCCGAACCGCTCGCAGATGCGGCTCGCATAGTCTACCTCGAACTCCCTGAACATGGCTGGCGAGACGGTCGAGAACATCTGCGCCAGTCCGAACATCCACAGGTCCTTCGTACGCGGCTTCTCGGGGTCGTACCCTGTGGCGGGCAACTCGTCGGTATAGGCGCCGGTGCAGTGGATCAGGCTCTGGGGCTGGCACAGGAGCCCCTGCCCCTCGAGCTGATCGAGCATGCTGAGGTAGCCCTGCGTCAGGCGTCCCACGAGCCGATGCATGTAGTCGGGGCTGTCGACCAGGGCGTACAGCGCGTTTTCGACGCCCATCCACGTCGAGATGGGATCCCAGAGCGACAGGTAGGGGTCGGCACCCGAAGACCGCACCTCGAGCAAGCCACCGAAGAGCTCATGCGCCACTTCGAGACGACGGCTGGTCTCGGCGGGATCGTGGCTTATCCGGGGGACCTGGATCTTCTCGAGATCCTCGTCGGTCTCGAACTGGTTCTCGAACTTGTGCCCCACGACCGCGTTGGTCGGGTCGGTCACTGCGGTCTGTTCCAGCACACCCACCCCGAAACCCGTGTTGTGGATCGCCTTGGGCACGAGCATGAAGGGCTCGACGACCATGTCCACGGGGAAGTGCTCCCACTGGTAGAGCACGCGCCGGAGGTGTCCCTCGTACCCGCGACACTCGGCGTCGGCACACCGCAGCTCCAGCTCTCCGTCGGCGCCCATCTCGTTCCAGCAGACCTGGTCGATCATCACCATGGGGCGGTCCGGCTCGCGGGCATTGAGCTTGCGCCACAGGGCCCGCTTCTCGTCCTGCACCGGCAGGGCGGCGATCTCGGCCGTCCGAGCGGCCAACTCTCGCACCATTGCTACATCCCGCTTGCTCAGCATGCCGTGGTCTCCTCTGTTGGCGGCGCATCCGGATCGGGGTGTGCCCTCGGCGGGTCACACCCCCTGCCTGGTTCGACGCGCGGACCCGAAGGACCTGACACAACCTCCGTTCGGCTGGGGCCGCATCGGGCAGGGCTCGCATGTCAGCTTCGCCGCTCCAGGCCCCCAGGGAGCCGGTCGGCGCGGGCGCATCGCCTGGTGAGGGCACTGCGGGAGCTTGGGATCCCGCGGATCGCGGTGGAAGGACCCGGCCGGACCGAGACGAACCGGCTGCCCGGCAGGACGGATGCGGTCGCCCCGGGAGGTACCCATGGTCCACACGGCTCTTTGCGCGGAGCTCCTCTGCTGCGCCTCGCTGGTCGCGGCCCCGCCGGGCGCCCCCGTGCCGACGGCCGCCGAGATGCGTGAGAAGGCCCGATGGGTGACGACCGCCCTCGAGGACGGCGAGCCCCCGTTCTCCTTCACCTACGGCCATCGGTCCTCGCGCGAGCTGCTCCCCGGCTGGCGCGTCGGGCGGGCCAGCGAAGAGACCACCGATGCGCGTCACGGGAGGCGGATGAAGCGGACGCTGACCTACACCGACCCCGAGACGGGGCTAGTGGCCCGGTGCGCGGCGGTCGAGTACAGCGATTACCCTACGGTCGAGTGGACCCTCAGTCTCCGCAACGACGGAGTTGCCGACACACCCATCCTGAGTGACGTGCGCGCGCTGGACATGCGCCTGGACCGGGGCGCCGAGGGTGAGTTCGTTCTCCGGCAGATCCACGGAGACAACTGCACCCCCCAGAGCTACGAGCCCCTTGTGACGGAGCTCGGGACGGGGCAGAGCCTTCGGGTCGCCAACGACGGAGGCCGAGGCACCAACGGCGCCTTCCCCTACGTCAACATCGGATGGCAGGATGCCGGGGTCCTGTGCGTCCTAGGTTGGCCGGGGCAATGGGACATGGGGTTCTTGCGCGACGCAGCGAGCGGACTTAGCGTCCGCGGCGGGCAGGAGGGGACTAGCTTTGTGCTCCACCCCGGCGAGGAGATCCGCTGCCCCCTCGTCGTCCTCCAGTTCTACCGGGGTGACTGGTTGCGCGCGCAGAACGTCTGGCGGCGCTGGATGCTGGCCCACAACATCCCGCAGCCCGGCGGCAGGCCCATCGAGACTATGCGCTCAGTCTGCAACGGCAGCTACTACCCGGGCATGCGCGATGACGCCGAGAATGAGTTGCGCATGCTCCGGCGACACATCGAGGAGAACGTCGGCTTCGACCTGTGGTGGCAGGATGCGGGCTGGTACCCGTGTGGCCAGTGGGGGGACACGGGGACGTGGGAAGTCGACGCCGCGCGCTTTCCCCGCGGCCTGCGGGAGGTCACGGACCATGCCCACGCGCAGGGGAAGCGGACGATCCTCTGGGTGGAGCCCGAACGAGTCGTCGCCGGCACGTGGCTCGCGGAGAACCACCCCGAGTGGATCCTCGGGGGGCGGGGCGGGGGCCTCCTCAACCTCGGGGTCCCGGAGTGCCGCAAGTGGCTGGTGGACCACGTAGATCGGCTCATGACCGAGCAGGGCATCGATGACTACCGCCAGGACTTCAATATGGACCCGCTCGCCTACTGGCGCGGGGCCGACGCGCCGGACCGGCAGGGGATCACGGAGATCCGACACGTGGAGGGCTATCTGGCGTTCTGGGATGAGCTCGCGAGGCGCAGGCCGGGCATGCTCATCGACTCCTGTGCCTCCGGCGGCCGCCGGAACGATCTCGAGACCCTGCGCCGCGCGGTCCCGCTCCTCCGGAGCGACTGCTGCACGCCGGCGGAAGGGCAGCAGTGCCAGACCTGGGGTCTGTCACTGTGGGTCCCCTACCAGGGCACGGCGTACCTGTACGAGGTGGACACGTACTGGGCCCGCAGCGCAACGGTCGCATCGCTGCTCACGGGCGCGGGGCCGGACGGCATCGACAACATCGACTGGGAGCACCAGAGGGACATCATGGAGGAGCACCGGCGCCTGTCGCCCTACACGCTGGGCGACTTCTACCCGCTGACCCCCTACTCGCTCGCGCTGGGCTGCTGGATGGCGTTCCAATTCGACCGCCCCGACCTCGGCAGCGGCATGGTCGAGGCCTTCCGCAGACCGGAGAGTGCGTCCAAGCACATCCGGCTGAAGCTGCGGGGCTTGGACCCGAGCGCCGAGTACGAGCTCACCGACCTCGACAGCGGCAAGGTCACGCTGCACACAGGCGCCAGCCTGATGAGGGGGGGGCTGTGGCTCACGGCCTCGGTCGCCCCGTCGTCCGTCGTCATCGAGTACCGCAGGCGGTGAAGGAGGTGCCGGGCCATAGGCCTCGCCGCGCTTCGCCATCGCAACGGAGTGGATTGGTGTACATGGTCTGGGTGACACGCCCCTCGTCTTGAGGGCCATCCGGCAGGGCACACAGACGGCCACGATGGGCGGCAAGGGTGCGGTTCCCGGGTTTGGCAGCCGCATGTGCAGGTTTCGGGAGCCCGGTTTGGCAAAGTACGGCAGCGAATGGCTGGCTGCCTAGCCCACGATCAGGGCACCCAGTTGCACATGGGGAGTCCCGAATGGGAGCACACACGGTGGACCACGATCTGTCTGCCGATAGGGTGATCGAGGGTGTTCCCGCTCATCCTGTCGGGTGCGAATCGAGCGATTTCGTTGCCTGCTTTACATCACTGCAGGTGGCACTGAAGCGAATTCCTGCCGACGAGCATTCCAAGCACTTCAGCAAGTTCGCGGTGGTTGCCGGGATCAACTCACTGACTGGTGACAACCGTCTCGTGGGTTACTCCGCCGATGACTGCATCAAAGCCGTCGGGCTGGGTGACTATGTGGACTTCAGTATGCGCTATGCGGGCCTCTCCTATCAGGAGATAAGCGGAAGCGCGGGCAAGACTGTGCTGCATGAGCGCATCGTATCCTCCATCAACCGGAGCATCCCCGTTCTCATGGAGACCCCGAAGGGCTGGTGCATCGTCACAGGCTCTGACGCCGCCGGTCGTCTGTATGGGTACGACGGCGCCAGAACCAATAGACCTCCTGTCCTAGAAGTCGACCGGCACCTGGAGAACGGGCTGTTCGCCGTTACCAAGTGGTACGAGCAAACGGAGCGTATCGTCATCGTTGGTGGGCAGACAGCGCCGGCAGTTCATGACGCAGACGTGTTCGCGCGCATGAGCCGGATCATCGATGCGATGCGGAGCGGTAAGTACGATGACGCATTGGTCTCGAACCTCGAGGACGATCGCCATTCCGGGTCGTTAGGCCACGAGGAGGTCGAGCACCTGTACCGGCTTACGACAAGCTATGCTGATCACCATGCTACGACCCGTGCGGAACTGTGCTGGGGGTTTGATCTCGCCAATCGCCATTTTGGTGAGCAGACGGAACGGCAGACGATCCTTATGCGGTGCATCTGCGGTCTGTTCGGCTTTACGCATGATCTCTGCTGGAACATCTTCCGTTCGCTGGGTGACGAGAACTATGGTGCGCGCGACGGGGATATCGTCGATTTCATCGATCCCGAAAGACGGAAACGCATAGCCCACTGGGTCAGGCTGATCGCGTCAAACGAGCCCAAGGTCTCCGTCTATCTCAAGCTTCTTGCGGGCCTGCCTGTGTCGTTCCTGGAGAGGTACCTCAACGAGCCGGTGTTTGGCGTCCCGCTTGCCGAGGTGGAGGCCGCGCCGCAGGGCGTAGGCATCTACGACACAGAGGTCGTTGCGCTGCCGGAACGCAAGGTAAGGGGGGAGTACATACCGGTATCGGAGCATGCTGACCACGAAGCGGATAGCGTCTATCTGCTTGACGTGCGCGAGGAACAGGGGATGTTCTACCCCGCCGGATCGGCCATGTGCGGGAGCTACACCGATCAGGACGGCGACGGTGTCTGTGCGGTCCCGTCGGGGAGGTACCTAAGAGTGATGGGAGCCCTGCCCATTGCCATATACAACGTATGCGATTCATGGTATGAGCACCATGGCTTTGCGTTCGACTGGACCCGCCGCATGGTGATCGAGCGATCACAACATGGGCAAGTGACAGCGTACTTACCCATCGATGGAAGCACGGGCGCCAAAGTGCCGCTCTGACTCGCATGCTGACCGACCCGGGCGCCGCACCTGGCGGCTCCGCGACGTAGCGTTCGCCACCTACCGGCCTCGACCGCCACCGGCCGCTTGGCGAACCAGAGCTTCCACAGGTCGGAGGCGCGACGCGGCTTCCCGGCCTTGTCGAGGAGGCCGCAGTCGCGCAATTCGGCCCTGACCGCCTGGCGATGACCGAGGGGATGATGAAGCGCATTGTGCGGCTGCGGAGCCATGCCCAGGGAGTGTCGGCCGGCGAGGGCCATGAGCTGCGCAACCTGGCCCTAGAGGTGGACGCGGCGGCGGGAGACCGGTTCAAGGCGAGTGCCGTACGACTGGCGAGCCCCAGCCTCGAGGCCCGCCGCGACGCCGCTGCAGTCGCGCTGGCACGACGCAAGACGAGGAGGTGCGCCGAGTGCGAAGTGGGGTGTGCCATTCCCGCCACGTATGCGACGGACCGGGCTCCGGGATCGAGGGTGCCGATGGACATGCGCCCCGCCCACCAGGCGGACCCCTCTCCGGGCGCTAAGTGCTTGCGCGTGGTCGAGCGCCAGCGCCGAGCGCCCGCTCGATGGACGCGACCGCCCGTTCCAACAGGCGCCATTCGGGTATCTCACGCTTGATCCCCTTCAGCGTCCGGCGGCAGGAGCGGACCCCACGTTGTGCGGGCCGCGGCTGGCACTCCGCGCGACCATGGCCACGGGCTGACGCGTTCGCTCCGGCCCGCGTGCCGGCTGGCTTCGCCCGCCTGTGGCTGAGGCCCCCAGCGGGGCTGGTGGGGAACGCCGGTGGATGGGTATCCGAGGCTGCCGGCCACGCTGCGAGCGGCGATCAGGCCCACTCGAGCCCGCGCTTCTTGCAGGCCCGCCTCAGCTTCTGGATGGCCCCGCCGACGGATCTCCCGTTGCGGCGCTTGCCGTATAGGTGCTCGCTCACGGCCTGCTGCGAGATGCCGAGGCGCGCCGCGATCTCGCGCTGGTTCATGTCGGCCAGGAAGTAGAGGCTGAGCACCTCCCTCTGGCGTTCGGTCAGCACCTCCTCGATGAGGGCCTGGACGGCAGGCCACAGCTTCCCCGGCCGGGGTGCGGCCCGGCTCTCCGAGGGGGCATCCCTCGGAGGCCACAGGCCGTCTTCCGTCGAGAGGCCCTCCCAGTGGGCCTCCGAGACCACCGTCTCCCAGAAGTCGGGGTTGAAGCCGCTCATCGGGCATCAGGCTCCGGGCAACCCGGGCCACGGGCTGCACATCACGTAGCGCCAGGGGTCGGGGTAGTACGGACACGGATCGACCGTGCGCCCCAACGCGAACTCGCCAAACTCAACCGCGACGAGGGAACGCGCGGCGGCCTCCCGGACCCGCGAGGCGCGAGGAGCGTCCGTGGCCTCCAGCAGGAAGCCCACGGGCTCCAGCGATCCCGTGCCGAGGTAGAGGAAGCCGACGGCAGTGTAGCAGGCCTCCAGCGCCCGCAGGCTGCCGCAGGCCCTCGCCACGTCCGCCAGCTCCCGGAGGCGCCGCAAGACGTCGGCTCTGCCCGACCCAAGGTAGACCATCCCGGTTGCTCGGAGAGCGCAGCCGGCCGTCTCGGCCTCGCCGGCGTGCGAGAGGAGCAGCGGGAGCAGAGCGTCGTCGCACGTGGCTCGCGCGGCCATCCCCAGACCCGCAAGGGCCCCGGCCCGCGCTGCGGGCGTCGCGCGCTCGGCAAGGTCGCGGAGG
>Ga0315282_10003377_pt1 | contig 28690 bp, 21 predicted proteins | sample YL17G07_20_MG_FD_203693 | JGI IMG/M metagenome (GOLD analysis project Ga0315282, IMG submission 203693) | Sediment microbial communities from Yellowstone Lake, YNP, Wyoming, USA - YL17G07_20 | ecosystem: Environmental > Aquatic > Freshwater > Lake > Sediment | place: USA: Wyoming | collected... | reverse complement strand
TAGTTGACGGCAACTTGAACGATGTGTCATTTTAACGATGAAAAAGATTTAACCCGTGCACAGCTGCTGCATCCAGTCCTTCGAGGATGAGGCGGTCTATTTTTTAATCAAATATTTGACTGCGGCCTCGAGTCCTTCGAGGGTGAGGTCGAACATGGGGAATATCTCGGCGATTTTGCTTATGGTATAGGCTCCGGCGGTGATTTCCCAGTATTCTCGGGTCTTGGGATTGAGCCAGACCGAGTGGGGAAAGGTTCGGGCCAGGAATGAGAGCCACCAGTGTCCGGACCGGGACTGGGGCTCGCTGTATTCAATGCAGCCGTGGTCATCCCCCAGCTCATAGGGCGCCATTGACGCATCGCCCACGATGATCAGCCTGGTTTCCGGGTCATCCCTCACAAAGTCCGCGGTCTTGCGCGGCCGGAGGCTGCGCTGCGGGTCTTCGTAGACGCGGTCATAGATGCAGTTGTGGAAATAATAGGTCTTGAGCTGCTTGAAGTTGGTGGTGGCGTAGGTGAAGAGGGTTCGGCAGACATCGATGTAGGGGTCCATGGACCATCCGCCGTTGTCCATCATCAGCGCCACCTTGAGCTTGTCCTTTAGCCTCCGGTCAAAAATAATTTCAACCTCGCCGCCGTTCTTCATGGTCTGGTAAATGGTCTTGTCAATGTTGACCAGGTCTTTGGGGCCTTCGGGCTTGAGATGGCGCAGCCGCTTCAAGCCCTCGGACATCTGGCTCGCGTCAATCGGGCCGTCAAACGCGTAATCCTTCCAGCGGCGCTCCAGCGCAACCTTTATCGCCTGGCCGCCTCCGCCTGCGCCGCCCACCCGCATCCCGCCCGGATGATACCCGCTGTGCCCGACCGGAGAGGTGCCTCCGGTGCCGACCCACTTGCTCCCTCCATCGTGCCGCTCGGTCTGCTCCTTGAGCCGGTCCAGGAGATATTTGACCAGTTCATCCGGGGTGTATTTGTTGAATTCTTTGGGGTCAAGGCCGAGGAGGTTGGCCAGTTCTTTGGGGTCCTTGAGCCATTCCAGGAGCATGCTGCGCACGGCATCTTCAAGCTCCTTATCCAGCGGGTCCTGGAACTCCACTCCCTCAAAGTAATGCGCGAAAAGCCGGTCATAAACATCAAAGTGCCTTTCGCTCTTGACCATAATCGACCGGGCCGCGATGTAAAAATCTTCCAGGGTTGTGACCAGGCCGAGGTTGAGCGCCTTCTGCAAACGCAGGAACGCGGTGGGCGAGATGGGAATGCCGTGCGCTCGGAGTTCGTAGAAAAACGGCACGAACATTATTTTTCGCTCAACTGTTTATGTACATTTTGGCCTGCTCGAGGTCCAGGCTCTTCTTGAAAAGCACTCCCAGATAGGGAACATAGCCGTCCTTCCCCAGTTGGCCGGCGTTGAAGCCCGGGTCGTTCTGGAGCGCGCGAATCCAGTTGATGAGTTCGCGGGTGCTCGGTTTTTTTTCCACATTGGGCACGCGCCGGAGATGGTAGAAGGTGTTAATCACGGCATTGGCCACATTCTTCTCTATTTCCGGGAAATGGGCCTTGGCGATGTTGTGCATGATTTCCGCGCTCGGGAAGGCGATATGGTGGAAGTTGCATCTGCCGAGGAACGGGTCGGAGAGGTCTTTTTTGGCGTTGGAAGTGATGACGACAATGGGCCGGTGCCTGGCCTTGATGGTCTTGTCGATTTCGATGATGTCAAACGACATCTGGTCCAGGACATCGAGAAGGTCGTCCTGGAAATCCGAGTCAGCCTTGTCGATCTCGTCAATCAGGAGCACGACCCTCGCCTCCGAGTTGAAGGCCTGTCCGATTTTGCCCATCCGGATATACTCCTCGATGTTCTTGACATTGCGCTTGGAGTCCCCGAAGCGGGCGTCGTTCAGCCGGGTGAGCGTGTCGTATTGATAGAGCGCGTCCACCGCCTTCATGCTCGATTTGACATTGAGCACAATCAGCTTCAGCCCCAGGTCCTGGGCAATGGCGTGCGCGAGCAGGGTCTTGCCCGTGCCCGGCTCGCCCTTGAGCAGAAGCGGCATCTCCAGGGCGATGGAAATATTGACGATTTTCCGCAATTCCGGGTCCAGCACATAGCTTTCCGTGCCTTCGAATTCCTTCAGCGGCTTCACATCCTTCATTTCGCAAACTCCTTCAGCTAATTCTCATATCTAAAATAGCAAAAGCTTCACCCGGACGCAACACCGGCAGAATATTTCTTCTCTCCTTGTGAAGAAGCCCGCGTCAGCGCATGGCTTGCGAGCGCGGCGCTCAAGACACACGAATAGCGTTGAATTTGCGGATCAAGCTTAAGTTTCGAGCTTAGGATTTTCCGCCGGATGAGGAGGCCTGCTTAGGCGGGTCGCTCTGCGAACTAAGCCTGGACCTTAAAATCCCTGCGCCAACGAATTGACAGAATGCCGGATGCTTTGGTCTTGCTCTTGCTCTTTACCAGCGACCGCCGCCACCGCGGTTGCCGCCGCCGCCTCCGCCGCCTCTTCCGCCGCGGTCCCGGCGCTCGGTGCGGGGACGGGCCTCATTGATATTCAGGGCGCGTCCCTTCAGGTCCTTGCCGTTCAAACCGGCAATCGCGGCCTGGGCTTCCTGCTGATTGGGCATCTCCACAAAACCGAATCCCCTGGACCGGCCTGTGTCCCGGTCCTTGATGATGTTGGCCGAGGCCACCTGGCCGAACGCCGAAAATGCCTCGCGCAAATCATCATCCGTGGCCTCATACGACAGATTCCCGACATAGATGTTCATTTCCCTCTCACACTCTCCTTTTTCTTTTTTTCCGGAATTTAATCCCGGTGCTGCTAATATGCGCTTATTTAAACAAGATGTCAAGCCGGAAGTCGAAAATGTGCCTTACAAGGAAATTTGTCCGCTTATGGCCAGCCAGATTCAGGCCAGCAGATTAAGCAGGCGGTGATAGGCGAGCCAGAACCCCATAGCCGCGGCAGCCGCGGCCAAAGGCAGACCCACCACCGCGGCCAAGACAATCCGACGGGTGGACGCCCAGAGCGCGGCTTCTCCGGCTCCCTTATCAAGCATGGCCTTGCGCTGGAGCACAAAGGCGATGCAGGCGAGATTGGCGGTGATGGCCATTGCCGCGCAGAGGATTTTGGCGAGATGCAGCCAGGAAAGCGGCCAGGCCAGGATGACCATGGTCAGGCCCGTGGCCATCACTCCCAGGATAAGGGGCAGCTCTACCAGGAGGTCAATCCAGAAATGGCAGCGGATGGAATGCTCGTGCAGGATTTTGCGGCGGTAAGGATACAACTCGAGCACAGCCTCGGTCGCAACCACTCCGCCCCACAGGCTCAAAAAAATGAGATGCCCCATTGAAACGAGGTTGACCAGCGGCACGGTCTTCAAAGTCCCCTCCCCTGTTTCCTGAAACCCTTGTTCCGGTTCCCGGAAATTGCAGGCCTCATCTATCATAATCCCTTTTCCGCGAAGTTCCATTTCGCCAGTCAGCCCTGCTCAAATGCGCAAGTTGACAGGCCCCTGGCTTTGAGTCCCCAATGAGCGGCAGCGCTCACCGCCAAATGGCCCCCGGAATTGGACCAGGTCCTCAAGCAGAATTACGACCCGAATTCCAAATGACCGCGAAAAATCATATCATAGCCGCCCATTTGCCAAAGCAAGCGCCGGACAAAAAACTTTAAATGATTTTCCCTTGACAGCGCCAAAGGGTTAATGCCAAAATCAGCGCCGAACCTGCCGGGGAAAACCGGCGGGGATTCAGGGAGGAGACAGGGAAATGAAAATCACGGAGCTTAAACTCAAGGACCTTGACACCGCCAGGTTCATCAGGCAGCAGGTGAGAGAGATTGCGCAAACCGTGGGCCGGGGATTGGCCGTCAACGCGCTGTCCGGGGGAGTGGACTCGTCAGCCGTCACCCTGCTCGCGCACCGCGCGCTCGGCCGCCGGCTCAAGTCCTATTTCATCGAGAACGGAATCATGCGCGAAGGCGAGCCGGGGCATATTGTCGCGCTTTTCAAAAAATTGGGAGTGCAGGTGGAGATGGTCGATGCGCGCCAGAAATTCTTCAAAGCCCTCCGGGGCATCATTGACCCGGAAGAGAAACGCGAAGCCATCACCCAGGCCTTTTACAAGGATGTGTTCGGGCCGCTGCTGAAAAAAAGCGGCGCCAGATACCTGCTCCAGGGAACCAATTTCACGGACATTGAGGAAACCGTGGCGGGAGTGAAAAGGCAGCATAACATCCTGGCCCAGCTCGGCATTGACACGCAGAAGGTTTACGGGTACAAGCTGATTGAGCCGCTGGTGCGGCTGCGAAAACCCGCGGTAAGAAAACTAGCCAAAGCGCTCGGCCTGCCCAAAGAGATATATGACCGGCCTCCCTTCCCGGGTCCCGCGCTCGCGGCCCGGGTAATCGGCGAGGTCACGCCCGAGCGGGTGGCAATAGTCAGGAAGGCCACGAAAATTGTTGAGGATGAGCTTGGCCGCAGCGGGGCGTTCCAGTATCTGGCGATTTTGCATGAGGACAAGGTCACCGGGGTGAGAAACGGCAAAAGGGATTTCGGCTGCCAGGTCGAAGTCCGCTGCTGGGAAAGCACAGACGCGCAAATCGGCGCGCCCACCAGGCTGGCCTGGAGCAAGCTGGAAAGGCTCGCCCGGAGAATCACCACCGAGGTCAAGGCCGTGGTGAGCGTCAGTTACAACATCACCCGCAAGCCGCCCTCAACCATCGAGGCGGTTTGAGCGCGTTGGGGTCGCAGCCGGCTGCGGCCGGAATTGCTTAAGGCTGGAATTCCGACCCGAGCTGGCCTTCGAACATGGCCAGCCGGTTGATCTGGTTGGTGCCCTCGTAAATCTGGGCCAGGCGCGCGTCGCGCGCAGCCTTTTCCACACGGTTGCTGTGCAAAAAACCATGATTGCCCAGAAGCTCCATCGCGGCGTTGCAGACCTCCCAGGAGGTGTCCGCGCAGAAAACCTTGGCCATGGAGCCTGCGGCCTGGAAGGAGTATTGGTGCCGGACCGCCTGCCAGATGGTTCCGCGCATGGCCGAAATTTTCATCATCATGTCCGCGAGCGCAAGCTGCACATCCTGGTATTCGAGCAGCGGCTTGTTGCCCAGCCGGGCCGAGCGGCAAAAAGCGTTTGCGGATTCAAACGCCCCGCGGCCAATGCCCAGAGCAATCGCTCCCACAATCGGGCGCGAATAGTTCAGAACATTGCGGTTGATGGCCCAGCCCGCGCCCGGGTCCCCGAGCACGCGCTCCTCCGGCGCGAAAACATCCTCCAGGATAAGCTCCGAGGCGTCCGCAGCCCTCTGCCCCATCTTGCGCTCGCTTCTGCCCACGGAAAATCCCGGCATGGACTTGTCCAGCAGATAACAGGTCCAGCTCTCAACCCCCTTGCCCTCCTCCGCGGCAAAAAGCGTGACCCATTTCGCAACCGCGCCGTCGGAAATAAAGCATTTCCGGCCCGAGAGACGCCACCCGCCCGGAACCCTTTTCGCCCGGCAGTTGATGCTCGCCCGCGCCGCGCCCGCAGTATCCTCTACATCCGAGCCGGCGCCCGGCTCCGTGATCGCAAACGCGGCAATGGCCGGCTCGCCTGAATTTATCTCCCGGTAAATCTTCCACATCCACTTCAAAATCGCGGTCAGGCTCCCGGAAATGATAAGCGGGGCCATGCCCAGCTCGTGGGCCAGCAGCATAAGCCCAAGCCCGCCGCAGGCCGCGCAGAATTCCTCGGCCTTGAGCGCCTGCGGCATCAGCAACGCGTATGCCGGCCTGCCGGTGAGCGAGTATTGATAAGCGGAGACGGAAGCGGTTCCCAGCGGAGGAGGCAGCATCTCGGTCTGGAACCCGGCGAGGCCGGATTTAACGAACAACGCCTTGACATCAAAAGCATGCGGGTCCTGGTCCGCCTGCAGCGCAAACGGCGCAAGCTCGCGCTCGGCAAAGGCGCGGTATTTTCTCCGCTTCCGGCGCAAAAGCCAGGGCAGCGTTTCCGTGTCGCGCTCCCAGAGCGTCTTGAGTTCCGTGTCGTAAAACTTGCGGCCGAGAAAGGCCAGGGTCTGCGAAGCCTTCGCCGGGGAAAGCTTGTCGCTCATGTTAATGCCTCCCCCAAACCCTCGGCGCAGAACATTCGGAGGTCGTCAGGCCGGCCGGCCATGATTTTCAGGCAAAGCGCGTCGCGCAGACGCTTTTCCAGCCGGTAATCTTCCATATACCCGTAACCGCCGAGGGCCTGCAGACTGTCGGTCACGGCCTGGCAGCAATCCAGGCTGATGCGGAGCTTGGCTGCAGCCGCGCGGCGAAGCGAGCCGGCATCATCCCGGTCCACGGAGGCCAAAGCCTGAAGAAGCGCCTGGCTCGCCTGCACGCGGGAGGACGCGTCTCCGAGCAAAATTTTTATGGCCGGATGATTGATTATCTTGGTTCCGCCCTGGTAGCGCTCCGCGGCATAAGCGGATGCCTCGGCGAGCGCGGCCCTGGCGTTGCCCGCGGCGATGGCAGAAAGCCCGAGCCAGAGCCTGCGCAGGAACCCGGAGCAATCGCGGTTCGGAAGCGCATGCTCCGCGTCAACTGCTGCGTTGTCAAAATCCAGGTTCGAGACCTTGAGCGCGGCAAGACCGGTCCGCCAACCCGCGTCTCCGATATCCAGACCCGGGGTATCCGCGGGAACAAAAACGCGCAGCCAGCCGGCCTGGCCTGCGCCGTAAACCACATAGCCCTGGCAATCCGGCGCGGACATCACCAGAGACTTTGCCCCGCTCAAAATCAGCCGCCCGCTTTGGGAGGAAACCTGCAGAGCCGAGTCCGGAGGAGATTGCAGCGCCTTGTTGTCAAGCCGCCAGGAATCCTCGAACAAGGCCACGGCCACTGCCCGCGATTTTTCGTCTGCTCCTGCAAGCTCCAGGGCGCCCAGGCCGGCAAAGTGCAGGCAGGACGCCACTCCGGCGCATGCTTTGGCAATTTCCTCAAGAATGGCCAGCGAAACCGCGGGGCCTTCGGAGAGGCTGCCCCTTCCCCACACGCCGTATTCATAGCCCGGACTTTCCGGGTCAGCGATGGCGAGCAGGCCGATTTCAGCCGCGCTCTTCAAGATTTCAGGAAGCTTTGCGAGATTGCCGTCCCGTCCCTCGATGCCGACCATGGAGGCGACTTCGCGTTTGGCGAATTTGCGGGCCGTCTCGATAAAATTCTGCAAGAACGCAGGTTCCAAATCCGAAACCTCACGCGAGGAAAGAGATGGTGTGCTTGGCTGTGCGGTCTTTTCCGTAGTATCCCTCCATAGGCTTGACCCCTTCCTCTATCACCACGCCGGAAGGAAGGATGCCGCTTCTCTCCAGGTAATAGCGGGTCTGGAGGGGCGCGGCTGAAAGCTCAAGCTCGCGGAGCGATTTCGCCACCGGGTGGTCTCCGAGCTGGAGGAACGACCCGCTGGTGAGGAAACATTTTTTGCAGACTCCGCGCTGGGAGACCGTGGTCTTGAGCAATTTCTGGTTCTTCACCGAGAAAGTCACCAGCGGTTTTTTGTCCCGGAAGAGCACTCCGTTTTTCATCACCCGCATGGTCAGGATGTGCTTGTCTTCCTCGTCCATCCGGAGCTCGTTGTATTCAGGCGTGATGATGAAATGCATGTCGGCCATGAATTTGGTGTATCCCCATTCCCCGCGGCCGGCGTCGCGCGCCTCGACCCTGGTCACCGGCAAGTGCAGGACCAGGAGCCCGAAATTGGGGTAGCGCGCTTCCAGGAGCGCGGGCAGGAACGGCACGGGGTCCTTGCCGTAAACCACCGGCACCACCACGCCAATCTCGCCATACGGGCCGATGGTGGTGTCAATGTAATTGTAGGCGCCGAACCCGAGCATGGCCTTGTTGCCGAAGGCGCGCACCGGATAGAGGTTGTTGGACGGCATCAGCGCTTTTATTTTTTCAAGGCTCGCGGTAAAGAAGAGCGCGAAGAAGTCGTCCCGGTAATAGTTGATGGGCAGCTCAAAGCTGGCCTTGCCATAAGTCACGGTTTTTCCCGGCCTGGTTCCGGCAAAAAATGTTCCGCTCATTTTCCCCCCTTGCGATATGCAAGCTAAGTATAGCACGGCCTTGAAGCAAATTGCAATCGGCAATTGCGTGTCTGCGGCTTGACAAGGAGTGGGCGCTTGTGCGAAAAAGTAAGCGGGTATAAAGGAGGCTCAATTGCTTATCCAGACCGAGGCCCTGGAGTCGCTCCGCATTCTCCGGATGGACAATGCCGGCGAGAACAAGTTCACCAAAGAATTCATCGCCGCTTTCAACCACGCGCTTGACCAGCTCGAGGCGGATACAAACGTCCGCGGCTTGGTGCTCACCGGCGCTGCCGAAAAATTTTTCTCCACCGGCCTGGACCTGACCTGGCTTATGGCCCGGCCCAAACACGAGTGGCTCCCCTTCTTCCTCGATATGGACCGGCTCCTGCTCCGCTTCTTTGCTTTTCCCAAGCCCGTGGTCGCAGCGCTCAACGGACACGCCTTTGCCGGAGGACTTTTCCTCGCACTCTGCGCCGACTATCGGGTGATGCGGGAGGACCGCGGCTTCTGCTGCATGCCGGAGATTGACCTGGGAATCGAGCTTCCGCCCGGAACCGTGGCGCTCATCTCCCATGTCATGGGCAGGCGGAACGCGGAGTTCCTTACCCTCTTTGCCAAACGGCTTGCGGCCAAGGACGCGCTCAAGATGGGAGCGGTGGACGAGATTGTTAAAGCCGAAGAGGTCCTGCCCCGGGCGCTGGAGGCAGCCAGGCATCTTGCCGCCAAGAATCCCAAAACTTTCAGCCAGCACAAACTGGCCCTGCGCAAGGATGCGGCCCGGGTCATGCAAGAGGACGACCCGCCCTTTTTGGAATCGGTGATGAAGCCCAAGCCTGTTGGTTGAGGCTCCTGCTGCGTTGAGCGCGGCCTTTGCGGCCGGAACGCAAATTGCGGAGTCAAGCCAATTGCCTGGTCAAAAACCTTTTGCCCGGAAATGGTAGGCGCCCGAGCCGACCCGGAAATTAAGGCAGCTATTATCCCGGGCAAGAAATTTTATGTTCTGGTCCGCGCCGGCTTCCTGCTCCGGCCAAATTTGCTTGTCGCTCTCGAAAATTTTCAGGCTGGCATTCGCGGGCGCTGGAATGCAAATCCTGGCGCGCGTATTGCCCGGAATTTCCACCGCGAGCTTGAAGCTGTCTTTGCTCTTCTCCCACGAGGCCGCGACCTCTCCGGGAACTACGCGCATCCGGGCTTTGGCCCATTTCAAATCACCGGCAGGATGGGGCCGGATTTCGATTTCGCTGAATCCCGGAGCCGCGGGCTTGATGCCGACAATTCCGCTGATCAAGAACCGAGCCATGAACGCGGCAAAGGGATGCTCGTAGGTGATAATGTTCAGGGGACCGACCCAGCTCTCCCAGGTGCTGGTGGCTCCTCTCTTGAGCATGTATCCCCAGCCCGGGAATTTTTCGCTGTTGACCAGGTTGTAGGCAAATTCCCCCTCATCGTTGTCATAAAGCATTTCCATCAGGTTGTAGGCGAGCACGATTGAAGTCCCGAACCCCTTGCTCTTGACATAAGCCATCACCGCTCCCCGGTCTGACTCCGGAGCCACGCCCACCTGGAGCGCCAGCGCGCTCGCTCCCTGGTGCCGCGCCTTGGAGCCGCTGCTGTCCAGATAAGCTTTGGCCCCAGGGTCGTATAAATTTTTGTTGATTGCGGCCTTCAGCTCCCGGGCCGCGGCCCGCCATTTTTTCTCCTCCTCGCTCCTGCCCAGGATTTTCGCTATCTCCGCGGCCTTGTTCAGCGTGTCATAGTAAAGCACATTTTCGATGGTGAGATATTCCCCCTTCTGGTCCATTTTGGCGAAGTCCTGGGGCCAGTCGCTGATGTGCCAGGCCTTGATACCCTTTCCGAGCAGGCCGCTTGCATCGCGCAGGGTCTCATAATATTTAATCTGCCTCGCGACCACCTCGAAGCACTCCTCGAGAATGTAGCGGTCGTTGTAATAGTAATAGGTCCGCCAGAGCATGGGCACATAGCGCAGGTCCCACTCCGGGATGTAATTGAAATCGCGCGGAGAGGCCGGATAAAAATCCGGCAGCCTGCCGTCCTCCCACTGCCCGTCCTTGAAATCGAGCAGGACCTTGCGGATAATCTGCGGGTCGTAAAAATTATAAAAGACCGTCCCGGACTGAATCTCCGCGTCCGCATGCCACTGGCTCTGCTCGCGGTTGGCGCAGTCCACAATCTGGCCGAGCATGCCCATCTTTTGGGTGTGAACCGAAATTTGGTAAATCTGGTTGAGCAGCTCGTTCGAGCTTTCAAAGCTGGCGCTCGGTTGGAGGAGCGTGTGAGCGAACACTCCCTTGAGGTTGTCCGCGGTCAGCTTGCCCTTGAAGCCGGTGAGCTCGATGAAGCGGAACCCGCGGAAGCCGAAATTCGGCTCAAAGCTTTCCACTCCCTTTCCCGCAAAAGTGTATTTGTCAAAATAGCTGTTGGTCGGCTCGTCCGCGGCTCCGTGAAAAGCTCTGCCCAGGACCAGCCGGTCCGCGTAGCGCATGGTCACTTTGGTTCCCGCGGGAGCCGAGGCGGTTATTTTTCCCCAGCCGGAAATCTCCTGGGGAAGCGTGAGGAGATAAACTCCGGGCCAGGGCCGGCTGGTTTTTTGGGGCGCCAGCTCCTCGTCAACATTGCTCTCCGGCAGATACTGGCTGCGAAGGATATATTGGGGATTTACCGCCACGGCCGGCTTCCACGAAGAATCATCAAACCCGCTCTGCTTCCATCCGGCCGGCTCTTTCCTGGCGTCAAAAAATTCCGCAGGGGTGTGCTTGCGGCTGCTTAGCCAGGGAGCGGATTCGTCAAAAGCCGTTTCAGCGAGGACTTTCCATCCCGGGCCGCTCTCGAGGCTGAACCCTTTTCCCTCCTTGGTTTTTCCCCAGGCCTCGAACAAAAATCCCGGAGTGCCGTTCACATAGTTCTGGCCGCTTGCTCCCTTGTAAAAAGCAATGGCCGCGACCGCGTTTTGGCCCTTGCGCAGGAACGGCGACAGGTCATAGGTGATGTAAAGCTTTGACTTGTAGGGATTGCTGATTCCGGGGCTGACATATCCGGAAACCTGCCTGCCGTTTATGAACAGCATGTAGGAGTTGTGGGCCGAGACCAGGGCATAGGCCTCGGCCAGACTGTCCGCGAGGCTGAACTCGGTGCGGAAATACGCATAGTCCATAGGCTTGACCTGGTCGCTTTCCCAAATCCACTCCCCGCGAAGCTCCTTCTGGCTCATCAGCCCGGTCTGGAAAGAGGAATCCTCGCTCTCCTCCCAGGGCTTGTTGTCCTCGCCCCAAGCCCGAACCTTCCAGAAATAGCGCGTCCGGCTTTGCAGAGCCGGCCCGCCATAGACGATGCCGAAGCTTTGTGAAGATTTGACCTTGCCGCTGTCCCACCAGGCCTTGCCCGGCCGGTCCAGGTCTTCCTCGCTTGCGGCCACCACAACCTCGTATGCCCCCTGCCTGGCTCCGCGCTCCTCGCTCCTGACTTCCCAGCTCAAACGCGGATACGGCGTGTCAATGGCCAGCGGCTGGTTCTGAAATTCCACCGCCAGATTGACCACCGCGGGATTGGCCGCGGCCGAGCCCGCGCTCAAGAGCAAAAGTACCGCAAGCAAGGTTTTAATTTTTTTCATGGCAAACCTCCTGTCATGCTTTCAATCATTTTATTCACGCCGTCAACCATCGCGTCCTCCACCTCCGGGGACCAGCCCACCGGAGAGGCGTATTGCATTTGAATCACCTGCGCCTGGTACGCGTTCACCTCCACCAGCCGGCGGGTCGGGATATACAAATTGTGCTCGCCCATATACGCGAAAACCATAACCGGCTTTTGGCCGCGGAAAGTTTCCTTCACCCGCTTGCCAATCGGCGCGCAGACCTCGCCCTGCATCGCAACCAGAATCAGGGGGCCGATGGCCGCAACTATGGTTTCCTCGTAACGGCACGGAAACTCGCGCGCCTCCGGCAACTGCTTGACCAGGAAGGCGTCATCCGTGCAGATGCAGTCATCGCTCCGGGTCGGAAACGGAATGCGCTGCTCATAATGCTTGAGCAAAGAGCGAATCCAGTTGCTGCCGCGGTCTTTTTCCGGATAGGGCACGAACCCGATGTCCCTCGCTATATTTTTCGCAAGTTTCTGCGCCTGCTCATAGCTTAGGGGAGGAGCCAGCGGCAGGGAGATGACTTCCAGTTTGCCGGCCAGCGGCCCGGAGACCTCCCTCATCTTGCCGCGCGAAATTTCCTCCACCGCGTCGGCAAGCTTCCCGCTCAACTGTTTTACCCGCCAGAGCGGCGCGAGCATGACCGTGCCCACGGTTGCAAACTGGTCCCCGCCGCAGCCGTCCGCATACATGGCCAAAGCGCCCGGCATCCTCTTCTCCAGCTCCTCAACCGTGTATCCCGGATGACCCGGCTCGATTTTCGAAAAAGTTGTCTGCATGGGATGGGTCGGGATGTTGAAAAGCAATGCCAGGGTCTGGCCGGCCATCATCACCTTCAGCAACTGGACTTCGCTGTCAACCGGCTTGCCGCGAAAGCCGTAGACCTGCGGATAGCGCGGGTCGCTCCGCAAAAAATCCACGGTGGTTGACCCGAAGAAAAGCTTGACCGGGCCCTGCTCGCTGGCGACCGCCTCCTTGATCAGGCTGAAAATTTTGTCCGCGAGCAGCCTCCCGTAGTCGAAATTGGATGGAACAATTTGGATGGGCGCATCGTGGTTATGGGTGGCCAGCAGCAAGAGGTATGCGGGGTCGATGCCCAGTTCATGGAGGCATCTCGAGCGGATAATGGGCGTGGCCACATCCAGGCAGTTCAAATCATAGGTCACGATGACCATTCGGTGCGCGCCGTCATCCAGCACGAGCGCGCGCGCGTAAATGTCGTGCTTCACTCCCTTGGCCGGCCCGCCCATCACCAGAATCCTGCCCAGCGGGTCTGAAGGCGTGATCACCGCCTTGGCAGTGCCGGCTTTGAGCTCCAGGGCATGGGCAGGTAATACCACAAACATTGTCAATAAAAGCGCCCATCCTAAAATTTTTTTGGTTCTCATTTTCATATCTCCTTCCGTTTTGCTATTCGCTCAAGACCCAGACTTATGCCCAATTCCTTCCAAAATATTAATGATATCTCCTCTAGAACGAGGTAATTGAACCATTCATTTTCCTCTTTAAATTTTTCCAACTCTGGTCTGATTGTTCCCTTCTCCGGTACCCCAGAGTAAATTATCAATAGCGTGCGAATGTCATTATCTGGATATTCTTCCCTGAATTCCTTAAATCTCAACTCTTCCTCTCGCAAGGTTTCCATTCCATTGGTCAGATAGAGCTTTATTGAAATAACTCCGATCAATTTTCCCAAATAATAAATTGAAATATCCGGATACCTGCGATGACCTTTGACGCTCACTCCTATGCTCTGGCCTATGCAGATTTTGGCATCATTTTTAGATTGGAATTGGAGCAAACCATTTTTTTTCAAAGGGATTGAATCAAATTCTCCTCCTAATTGATGCCATATAATTTCCCAGATGAAAAGCTCGGACCGTCCTGTAAAACCATGGGAATTGCCCTTAACTTCCTTCAGTTTTTTGAAAACTTCATTATAAAAATTATAAATATCTGCACATGTCAATTGCTTCCAATTTTGCTTGAAATATTCATCAAGTGCGTTTATAAATTTATTGAAGCTCTTTTGTGGAGCAGTTATCATTATGCAGACCTCCTTTCAATACTATTGACCTTCGCGTAATTGGTTGACACGCAGAGGCCCTTGCCAAAAGGGTTATAGAGGATTTTTATGTCAACCTATTTTGCGATCATCAGTACACCCTCTCCCTCACCCTCCCCTCTCCCCTCAAGGGAGAGGGATTAGAATTTTTTCCAAGAACTGATTATTTCGGCACACACTGGGCTTCTTCTATGTTCCATCCGGAAAGTCTGACCACGGCTGATTGGTCCTGGAGATTTTTCAGGGCATAGGCGGAAGTGGCGGTCTTTTCCTCCCCGGGCAACAGGCTGAAATAGTTTTCGCTCCAGTAGGAAGGCGCGACCTGGAGACCGTCGTCGCTCTTGACGACCGCGAGCTTGGTGAAAAAGGCGAGCTGGTCCGTGGGATTTTTCAGCTCAACCCTGACCACGCTTTGCTCCCCGGAGCTTTCCATCTTGCAGGCCATATCCAGCTTGAGCTTGGGCAGTTTGCGCAAGTCCGAATGGTCGAAGTAAGAGCCTTTGGCAAGCGCGACCGCGCCGAAATATTTTTTCGGAGGCTTTTCCGGCACGGTCGAGAGCCAGTAGAAATTATCCGAGACCAGATTCCCGGAGCTGTCAAAGAGCTTGAGTGCGAGGAAAAACGATTTGCTCAATCCTGTGGGCCATTCAATCACAAACAACCTGGTCTTTCCGTCCGGGCCGACCTCCGCGGCTGCGCTTTTTGAAAATTTTTCGCTCAAGTCGAAGTTATAAATTTTGGCCGCGGCCTTCAGCCCTTTGAATTCGCGGTAAAAGCTGTTCACGATGTAGATGGAATTATCGTCGTATGAATATTGGATATGGAGCGGCTCGCAGGCTTTTTTCGCGCCGTAATATGCGCCGGTGGGGAGGAGGAACCAGTCGACATAGTGCCAGGTGAGGACTGCGGGCCAGGCCGCATCGTATTTCCAGGTGGTGAGGCCGGTGGACGAATATTTGTTGCGGGCATAGGCTTCGAACATTCCCCGCGCGCTCTCGTAATTGTTGGCGGTGACGATTCTCCAGAAATCGTCAAAGCTCTCGGCCTCGCCGTATCTTTGGTAAACGGCCTTGACCAGGTCGTCAAAATAATGCGCGCCCTGGATGACGGTGTGGAGCGAGAGCGCATTTGACCAGAGCGGCCAGAGCTGGTCTTGCGGGACCATCCGCTTGATGCTCTCGATGTCCGCCATCACTCCGCCGATGCCGCCGGATTGCGCAAATCCCCAGGCGCCGTCCTTCTTATGCGTGTAGTAATGCGCCGGGCCGGCATAGGTCCAAAGTTCAAGCGTGCCGGTGCGGGTGCCGCCGGTTTGGAAGCGGTCGTTTACATTGAAGGCGCCCGAGTGCGGCTGATAGGTGCGGTCCGGGATGTATTTTGCGATGAGCTCGCGATAGGCCTTGTCCAGGGCGGGTGTGGGGAAGGTCTCATCGTGTCCGAGAAAGTGGACCAGGCTCGGGTGGTTGCGGATGCGGAGCATCATGTCTTTGACGCACTCGATGGCGAGATTTTCGTCCGGGATGCTTCTTCCGAAAATCTGCTGGGTGACCATGATTCCGTATTTGTCGCAGGCCGCGTAAAATTCCTCGGTCTCGCGGATGGAGAACCCCTCGGACCGGAGCATATTGAACCCGGCTTCCCTCGCGTAGCGAACCAGGGCGTCATACCGGTCCGGGGTCAGGCGAAGCAGCATGTCGCTCGTCATCCAGGCGCCTCCGCGAATCAGGATATTTTTGCCGTTGACCTTGAACTGCCTCCATCCCTCATCGTTGAGCACGCTGGTTATCTCGCGGATGCCGAAGCTGACCCGCGCGTCGTCCGAGACTAAGGCATTGACTTTAACCGCAAGCTCCATCTCATACATCTCCTGCGGACCCACCAGGTTCGGCCACCAGACGCGGGGATTTTGGAGGTTCAGCTGGGGGTATTCTTCAGGAGTGAATTGAACGGTCCTGGTCTCGCCCGGGCCGAGCTTGACGGCTTTAGAGAATTGGATGTTTTCAATCATTCCTGAAAGCTCGCCGGACACCTCCTGGTCTGTGGTGTTGGCCAGGTCCGCGGAGATGAAAAGATGCGCCTCTTTCATTTCCGGCAGGTCCAGCCTGGAGCGCAGGCAGGGATTTTTCAATTCCATCGGCCCGGTGGCCTGGATATAGACCGGCTGCCAGATACCGAGATTCAGGTCCGGCGGCTCCGGGTTGTGGTCATCCCAGCCGGTGGTGGCTTCCACCTGCTTGGTTAGGTATTTTCGCTCCGGCAATTTTCCCGGAGCAATGGTTTCCACCGCCAGGCAGTTGCGCGCTCCGAATTTGACCAGACCGGTGACCCTGAACTCAAACCTTCGGAACATTCCGAGCACCTGGGTTTCATCCGCAATCTTCTTGCCGTTGAGCCAGACCTTGGCCTTGTAATTGATGCCGTCGAGATGGAGGGTGAGGGTTTTGCCCTGGTAAGACGCGGGCAGCTCGAACTCGTATCGATACCACCAGGACGGATAAAACGGGCTGTCCTTGGGCATGGCCAGCCACTTGCCGGAAACATAGCCCGGAATCCTGGTGAGGTTCTCGCCGTAATACGGGTCCGGGTAGGCTTTGTCTTCAACCAGAACCTTCAAGACCGTTCCCGCACCCAGGCCGCGATGCCATCCGTCTGCTTTATAACCGGCGCGGGAAATTATTCCCCCGCTGTCCTTCCCGGCCAGTTGCGCCGAGGATTGAACCTGCCAGATGCCATTAAACATTAGCTGCTCTTTGGCAAAAATGCCGGAGGCAAAAAGCATCGCGCCCGCGGCCAGGATGCCCGCTAAAATTCTCTGCATAGCCCCTCCCCTTTCCCTTGTTCCGCGCTCTTGCCCAGAGCTTAAGGCTCCGGGGTTTCCGCTCCTCCAGTATAGATTAGCCGTGATAGTCGTGTCAATAATTTTTCCGGCCTGAATCCGGTTGACTGGCTTGGCAAAAAGTGGTCAAGTAGAGGGGAAGCTGAATCAGAAAGGAGCGAAAGAAATGCCGGACGAATTATTGGCCAAGCCGGTTGAACAATTGACTCCCGAGGATATGAGCAAGCTGGCCGCAGTGATTGAGACCAACCACGGAACCATCAAGTTCAGGTTTTTCCCAAAAGAGGCGCCCAACCACTGCCGGAATTTCATCAAGCTGGCCCGGACCGGGTTTTACAACGGCCTCACTTTCCACCGCGTGATCAAGGGATTTATGATTCAGGGCGGAGACCCCAAGGGCGACGGCAGCGGCGGCCCGGGCTTCCGGGTGAACGCGGAATTCAGCAAGCTGCCCCATCTCAAGGGCACGGTCTCCATGGCGCGCAGCCAGGACCCGAACAGCGCCGGGTCCCAGTTCTTCATCTGCCTCGGCCGCCAGGATTTCCTCGATGGCAAATACTCGGTTTTCGGACAGGTGATTTCGGGCCAGGAAGTGGTTGACCAAATCGGCTCGCTTCCCACCACAGGCCCTTCTGGCTCGCCTCCTGACAAACCCCTAAAGGAGGCGGTGATGAAAAAGGTCTACATCGAAATCGCGGATTGAGGCCCCCCCAATGCCATATTGACACCAGAGTGAAAACTCAGCCGCGATTCAGGGCATCTCATACCAATAGGCCATGCTCGCATAATCGTCCCCGCGCTCCTGGCTCAAGTTGCCGCGGAGCAGGAAGCGCGGTGTGAGGAAGCTGTTTCCCAGGATTTCATAGCTCGCCTTGATTGAGCTCTCAAACGGCACATAATCTGAGGGCCGGAGCCTGAAGGCGATATTGTCCCCGCGAATCTTCTGGCACTCCTTGTTCCTGAAGGCCGGAATGATTTGCGCCACGATTGACTCCTTGCATTTCGGAACCAAGGGAAGCGTGCCGGAAACCGGAGACAGCACCGGCTTGAAACCCCAGCCCCAGTTGAATTCATCTTCAGTGCCGGTGCCCTGGATTTGAGGCTTGGCCGAGCCGTCAATCCAGTCCATCTCGTCTCCCTCTCCCCACCAGACCGTGCCCACGCTTTTCACAAAAATCGCGGCGCCCACATAATTCCCCTTGCCGCGCTCGTCAAGCGCCACCCAGTTCTTTTCCGGGTTCACCGGTGTGCGGAAAGTGAAAATGTTTTCCTTTTTCTCGTTCTCCGGAAATTCCTGGCTCCGATAAAGCGCGTGGAAGCGCATGGCGTTCGGCGGGAGCGATTCCCTGGTTTCCCAGAACGCGTTGATTTGCAGCTCGCGCTCTTTGCCCGGGTTGGGAATAACTATTTTCGCGCCGTGAGCAAAAGGCATGGGAAACGAGCAGGCATAGCCGTCCCTGCCGGCATAGAGGAACAAATTTTTCAACTCGCCACCGGGCCATTTTTCCTTGAGATCGGGCTGGTTCAGGAAAAAGGCATCAATGGGCACATCGATTGCGGGCTGGTCAGAGCCGTCCCAGAAAATCTTCAGGCCCAGGCCCAGGAGCGGGTCGGCCGGGTCCTTTTGATTTTTTATGACCAGCTTGCGAATCACTCCCGCGTCCGGTATCTCCATTACCAAATCTTGCGCCGTGCCCGGCAGGGGTGTGGATTTGGATAGCACGAAACTATTGGGTTCTAGAATTAATTCTGACTTGGTGGTGAGCGTTTGGGACATAGTTGAAAGCCCCTGTTCCGGCAGATTGGCCGGAGTCCTGGCCCAGGAAGCGCGTGCGGATTTTAGGAGGGAAGCGGACTCGACTTCGCTTTTTTTGAAGGATTGCACCCGGACCGACGGGTCATAAGTCTGAAAGCTCACCTGGTAATAGGCCGGGAAGCTGAAGCCGGGCGCGGTTATGACTATGGATTTGGCGAACGGGATGGGCATGTAGTTGGCGTGCCCGGCGATGAAATCTCCGGGCAAACCCTCGCATTTTCCCTTCAGATATTCCTTGAACCCGCAGTTGATTTCCGGCCTGGTCTTCCCGTCAAGATAGACCTTGAGCCTTCCGCTGGCCAGCGCCGACCAGATGCGATAGACGCACCCCGGGCCCTCTATCTTCGCCAGCACCGGCTCGCCCCGGTATCTGCCGTGAAAGCTCCACATATCCATGTTCCCGCCTTTGGGGTCAGTGCTGGAAAACATCCCGGTCTTCACCTTGCCGCTGTAAAGCCAGAGCTGGTCAAAACTGGCGAATGCCGCATACCCGATTTGGGGGACCGGCTCGTCCGAAATAGCCGCGGCTGAAACCAACAAGCCAATTACAAAACCGACCGCTAAAATCTTTTTCATTTTTCCCCTCCTGATTTTTCCAGAGCCTTTTTTCCGAGTATGGCCGAGTAAGTTTCCCAGTCATCCTTCTCCCCCCGCTTTTTCCTCCAAAGCTCAAAACTGCAGACCCTGGCGCCCGCGGGAATGGTCTGCGTGAATTTAAGCTGGAAATCCGTGTCCGGGAACTTCGCGCGCATGGCATCGACCATTCCCTGCACCAGGTACCTCTGCACCCGGCAGTCAAACGCCCGGTAGCTGTCCTGGTGAGGGCACCAGAGGATGTCAAACGAGCAATGGTCTGCATCCTCTATCCGCGGCGCTTCCGGCGAGGCGTAAAGCTCGCGGTTGATCCAGCTCGCGTATGCGGAAATGAATTCAATCGGCTCGGTTCCCGGCGGATTCTTTATGCCCTCCAGCATCTGCCTTCCTATCTCGCGGCCCACATCGATAAGCGCGTTGACCATAACCTTCTGGCCCGCCTCGCCCAACTCGCGCTCCGCAGCCTTGAGCATCTTCAAAACCGACAGAGCCATCATGTTCCCCCAGCGGAAAAGAGACACCGGGTCATAACCCGGACGCGAAAGCGCCTGCTTCTGACACCGCTCGCCCGCCTCCCGGAACGGATAATTGAACCGCATCTTGAGCGTCTGCATTTGTCCCCTCCTCTAATTCGCCGGTCGGACGCAAAGCGCCCTCCGCCTCTGCGTTAATGCCTTGGGAGCTATTTCAGTATTGCCCCCTTGGCCGCGGAGCTGACATAGCGCCGGTACCTTCCGAGGTATCCGTCCGGCACCGGCCGCTCCAGGGGCTTGAAGCCCGCAAGCCGCCTCTTAAGCTCGCTGTCAGAAAGCTTGACCTCCAGCCTGCGGCCCGGAATATCGATGACAATTTCGTCTCCGTCCTTGAGCGCGGCAATCGGCCCGCCCTCATAGGCCTCGGGCGAGACATGTCCGATGCACGGGCCTGCGCTCGCGCCGGAGAACCTTCCATCCGTAATCAGGGCGACTTGTTGGAAAAGCATCATTTCGAGGAGCGCGGTCACTCCGAGCAGTTCGGGCATCCCCGGGCCGCCCTTGGGGCCTTCATACCGAATCACAATCACCTCGCCCTCCTGCACCTTCTTTTCCTTGAGCGCCTTCATCGCCTCAAACTCGCCGTCCACCACCCGCGCCTTGCCCGTGAACTTGAGCATCCTCGGAACCACCGCGGACTGCTTGACCACGGCGCCGTCCGGAGCCAGGTTCCCGAACAGAACCACGGTGCCGCCCTCGGCCAGGTGCGGCTTGTCGCGCGGAGGAATCACTTCCGGGTCATTGACCTTGGCCTCGGACACCCAGTCCGCCACGGTCTTGCCCGTGACCGTGAGCGCGTCCTGGTGAAGGTCCTCGGCCAGCATCTTCATCACCGCAGGTATGCCGCCCGCGCTGTAAAGGTCGATGATGCCGAACGGCCCGCTCGGGCTGATGGCGCAGAGCGTGGGGATTTTTTTGTTGAATTCGTTGAAAGTTTTGAGCGGAAGCTCAAACCCAAGCTCGCGGGCAATGGCCGGAAGATGGAGCGTGGAATTGGTGCTGCCGCCAATGGCCAGGTCAACCATCAACGCGTTTTCCAGCGCTTTCCTGGTCAGCACCTTCCGAACATTTAACTCTTCCTCCACCATCTGCACAATCCGGATGCCGGCCTTTCTCGCCCACAGAAGTTTTTCCGCATGGAAGGCCGGGACATTGGCGGACCCGGGAAGGGTCAGTCCCATGGCCTCGCCCAGGCACTGGAAGGTGTTGGCGGTCCCCATGATCTCGCACGCACCGCAGCTGGCGCAGGTGAAGGTTCCGAGCTTGGACACGATGTCGTGGTAGTCCTTGTGGTCAACGCTCTTCTTGCGATTGGCCGCGAACCGAATCTGCCAGGCGCACGGTCCCCCGGGCAGGAAGAGGGCCGGGAGGTCCAGCCGGGCCGCGGCCATGATCATTCCCGGGTTAATTTTGTCGCAGCTCGAGATGAGCACCAGCGCGTCAAACATCTGGCTCCGCACATACATCTCCACCATGTCCGCAATCAGCTCGCGCTGGGGAAGGATGAAGCGCATGCCCTCGTTGCCGTTGGCGATGCCGTCGCACGGCGCCGGCACATTGAACTCAAACGGGATGCCCCCCGCGGTATAGACCCCTTCCTTCACCTTCTCCGCCAGGAGCCGGAGATGGGCGTGGCCGGTATTCAGCTCGGTATGCGAGTTGGCCACCGCGACCATGGGCTTCTTTTGCAGCTCGTCAATGTCCACTCCCAGTCCCTTCATAATCGATGCGCGGATAATGCCAATCGGCACATCCAGGTCTTCAAAAATCAACCTGCTTTTCGGCTTTTTCATTCCCTATCCCTCCTTTGAATTCAGGGCTGATCCTTTTCCGATAAGACCCTTCTTTCTTTTGTCGGGTCCGAGTACCGCTTCAGTATGGTTTTTCGTGCCAAAGAAAATTCAACGCTGAACCGCAATCTCCAGCGCCAATTTTACACTTGCGCCAAGAGCGCGGTCAAGGGCATAAAGCCTTAACCCAACTGCGCGGACAATTGCCTGGCGCTGAACCTTGCAATCTTCGCTGGATTATGCTAGAAAAGATTCCACCAATACAGATACGACGCTGCGATGAGCATCGGAGCGGAGTATTGTTCAGATATCGGGTGAGCGGGTTGAAGAAAGGAAACCAAAAAAAGCAAGGAGGGGAAAATGCCGGACAACAGCACTTACAAAATCGTTGAGCTGGTTGGAACCAGCGAGAAATCCTTTGAAGACGCGGCCAAGAACGCGGTGGCCGCGGCGGCCAAGAGCCTGAAGGACTTGAGGGTCGCGGAAATCAGCATGCTGGATATGAAAGTCGAGAACGGCAAAGTGACCGCTTACCGCGCCCGGGTCAAGCTGTCCTTCAAATACCACGGCCAGGAATAAGCAGCGCAGGCTTAGCCAGTTAGAAAAAATCTTGCCTGATGAAAGCGGGGACCAGCCGGGAAAATCCCGGCTGGTCCCCGATAAAGCTTCGGTCTATGGTCAGCCTGATTGAAAGCTATCCAGTTCCGGGGGGATGCGTGAGAGCGCGGCTTCAGCGCCGGCTGTATTTTTCCAGCTCGCGCACCACATCAAAATCGCTGTCCTTGGCCGGGGCAAACCCCCCAATCTGCATCTTCTTGAGCGCAGCCTTGTTGGAGTTGAAGCCGAGCAGGGCATTGAGAAAAGAGCTTTTCATTTCCGGCGTGACCTGCTTCCCGGCCACAAAAGGCGCGCCGGGTATAAGCTCGCTTTTCCAGAGGATATTGAACTGATTGGGATTGAGCTTGAGAGTGGAACCGGCCTTGGCCAAGTCCATATCATTGGTGGCTCCCACATCGTATTTGCCTTTGGCAACTCCTTCCACCACCCCGAGATGGCTGCCGGCCATTTCGGTTCTTCCGGCAAAGGAAGCCAGGGTCTGCTTGCGCTCGCGCAGGAAATAGAGGTTGGGCATCATGAATCCCGAGGTTGAGTCCGGGTCCGTGAACGCAAAAACCTTGCCCTTGGCCTGGTCCAAATTTTTAATCCCGGATTTTTGGGCGCTGATTAAAACCGCGTGATATCCGGGCTTACCCTCGGGAGAAAGCTCCACGGCCAAAACCTCGGCCCCGGCCAGCCGGTGCGCGTCCACATAATTGCGAGGTCCCATATACGCAAAATCAATCTTCTTGAGCATCATCATCCCCACCAGCTTGGCCGGGCTTTCAGTGACCTCAACACTGACCTTCATTCCCAGCGCTTTTTCAAGATGCCTGGTCAGCGGCTCAAATTTCTGCGCGGTCTGCTCCTTGCCCAGCATGGGAACAATGCCGATGGTTATTTCCCGGGAAGGGCCGGGCTTGTCTTCCGCCTTCTTGTCCTGCACCTGGGACAAGCTGGAGATTGAAACCAGCGCCGGAATCAGTGCCATGAAAATTGAACGCGTAAAATAATTCACTTTCGGCTCACCTCTTGCCTTGGCATCGGCCTTGAACCTCAACCTGCCTTCGGCTTAAAAACGCGGAAATAGAACCGACACTTATTATTTTCATTTTAGAAGCCCGGGGCCAGGATGTCAAAATCCACAGGCAGAAACTCAATTTTTTGAATCCGGCAAAAAGTGATTGCGCCGACGCCCTTTTTCAGTTCCGCTCAAAAATTTCTATCCCGCCAAATATCCGGGCAAGATGGTAATCGCCCTCCAGTCCGTTTTTCAATTCCGGAATTTCGCTCGAAAGAACCGGGGTGAGGCTTTGGCCCGGACAATACCAGCAGGCCGTGTCCAGAATGAAAAACCGCGGCTTCAGCTTTAAAAACCCGTCAATATACTCCCTCTTCCAGCCCTCCTGCAAAGCCGAAAAACCGCCGTCATCAAGCCTCTGGTATAAATAAACTGTGAAGGGAAAAGGCGCCGAAAGCTTGTGATGCATGAGAAAAGGCAGCATCGTGATGTTCCCCAAATAATAAACCCCGTCCTCCGGTCGCAAAGTCAGCTTGAGATAGTCCGCGGCCTGCTCCACCACCGGATACTGCTGCAGATACGCGCTCTTCAGGCTCCGGAAACTGTAATGAACCGCAAACGACCGCAAATATCCCGGGATGCGCAGAACCATGAGCAGGACCAGCGCCAGCGCAACTCCCCACTCAACCAGCCGCCGCCAGAAAACCGGCTGGGCGCCTTTGACCCTCTCCAAAACCTCGGCCCATCCCCATCCCGCGAGAACCATCATAAACCCCCAGAACGGAGCGCGATGATATTCCCACACCCCGCGCTGCAGATACGCGGAAACCAGGCTCACCAAAATCATGGCCGCAATCACCCGGAGCAATTTCCTGTCCCCGGCGCTTTTATAAAAAGACGGACGCAAAAGAAGCATGACCACGCCGGCAAGCGCCACCAGATAATCCCGCAAAATCTGCTTGAACAAATAGGGAATAATGCTGACCGCCGTAACTCTGAAAATATGCTCCGGCGTTCCCACCCGGAGCGGAAAACGCGTGTAAGTGAAAAGCAGAAACTGGACCGTCATCTCATACAGGCTCCGCAAATAGCCCAGCCGCCAGTAATAAATAATGACAAGCGCCGCCGGCAAAAGACAGCTCGCTCCGAAAACCAAAATCTCCGCCCAGATTTTTTCCCGCCTTGCCCTTAATCCCTCGAACCAAAACCAGGCCCCGAAAACCGGCCAGCACAGGCCGAAGGTGGGCTTGACCAGGAAGATGAATCCGCAAATCAGCCCGGCCAGAACCGCGCGCGCCCAAATCCGACCGGAAAAATATACGCTGACCAGAACCCCGGCCAGCATCAAAAAGAAAATAAAAGATTCCCGCTCCCCCACCATCATGAATTCCAGGCTGTAATAATAAGTCGCGTAAAAAAGACCGGCTAAAAAACCGGCCAGGCTCAAATGCGAAACCCGACTGGCCAGCCAGCAAATCATGGCCAGGCAGCCAAACTGGACCAGCGCATCAAAAATCCTGAACCCCAGCGCGCTCTCGCCGAACATAAGCGCCATCCGGTGAATAATGAAAATCCCGGGGTAGGCCCCCACTACGCAGCCCGCATAAGGCGGCAGCGAATAATGCTTCCAGACCCAGGAACAATAACTGTAGACCGAGGCGTCCGAGCCGATCCCGAACCAGAGTGTAAGGAAGATAACAAATCCCCCGGCAAGCATCCCGGCCCCGAAAAGCGGCTCAAGCCAGATGGAACGGCCTCTTGCCATCTTGCTCCGAGCTTACCCGCTCGCGCCTCTGGAAGCAACCCCTTGCTGATGCCGGCCCTCGCCAAACCCGGCTCCTTGACCCAAGATGCCAAACTGAACAGTTGCGGGTAAAATACGGGAAATAATCCAGGAGAATACTCATGAAAAAACCATGGCTCAAGATGATTATCGCACTGATTCTTTTAGGGTTTTGCGCGAACCTTGATGCGAAACTCCCGGCCCTGGAAGACCCGCTGGTCCGGGCCGACTTGGGCGCCGAGCATAACCGCGGAGCCAGCAACACCGTGGCCGGACTGGGCAACGGCGGCCTCACCGTGGGCATAAGCCCCTGGTCGGAGGTGGTGTATTTCCGCTGGCCCTCTCCTTCGCGCTACGAGCAGCTCCGCTATTTCACCTATGCGCCCTGGCTCCGAGACCCGCAAAATAAGAAAGACACCCGCTACAGCGACGACGCTCCAAGCCCGGACTGGCAGCGCTACGGCCGGCCCTATGAGCCGTTCCCGGGCCTGGGCGCCCGCGGCGGAATCTATTTGCAGGACGGCTCGCTCGCCTGGTTCGGGGACCCGAGCTGGAACTCGGCGCGGAGCTACGAGCCGGAATGGAGCTCGGTTCTTTGCACAAGCCTCACCCGGCCCGGGGCGAAAATGAAAGTCTGCCAGTGGGTGGACTGGAACAATGATTTGCTCATCCAGGATTTCCAGGTCGATTCTTTGTCCGCGCAGAAATTCTTCTATTACGGAACCTTTGACCCCTATGACCGGAGCTTTAATTTCCGGGGCGAGCCGGACTTGCGAGAACTCGGCTTCGCAACCGTCTATCTTGCGGACTCCGGAATCATCCTCTGCTTCCGGCCCGCCGGCCTGGACCGCGCCCGGCTCGCAGCGGCTCTGGTTGAAAAATTCACCCCGGAATTGATTGACCAGCTCTATCCCGAAGGCGGCTATTTCGTGGCCATGGGATTTCAGGACCTGCCGGATGGATTCCAGGTCGGCGCGGACCGCAAAGGCAAAGGGGGGCAGACACTCCTGTCTGCCCAAAGGCCGCTGGCCGCGAGCGAAGACGCCAAAAACGGCCGACTTCAAGGCTCAAGGTATTATTTCGGGATGGACGATTCCGGCTTGGAAAAATCGCTCTCCAGTCCGAACAGCCGCATAAGCGTGCTCATCTCCGCGGGTCCAAGCGCCAGGCAGGCGGTTTCCATCATCCAGAACGCGCGCGGCCAGGGCATGGATGCGCTCCGCAAAAAAGCGCTCGCGGACTGGAAGCCCATGGCTGACCAGGTCTATTTGCCCGAAAAGGCCACAGCCATGGAAAAACGGGTGGCCCGCCGTTCCATCCTCAACCTGTTCGTGGGACGCGACAAGAAAAGCGGCGCTATCGTGGCCGCTCCCACCCGCCAGCCGGCCTACCATTTTGACTGGCCGAGAGACGGCGCGTTTTTCGACCTCTCGCTTGACCTCGCCGGCTTCAGCGAGGCGGCCTTAAGCCACCTGGACTTTTATCGCCGCACCCAGCGCAAGGAGCGGTTCGGGTTCAATCTCCTGTCCATCTTTAACAACGCGTGGCCTTTCTATGTCCCGCGCGGACATTTCTATAACAACATCTACACCAACGGGGACCAGGGCCGCATCAAGGACATGGCCTTTGAAATCGACCAGACCGCGCTCCTCACCTGGGACCTATGGCGCCACGAAAAATTCATCCCCCAAGCAGAGCGGTCAGCATACCAGAAAAAATTCCTCGAGATGCTCACCCTCGCCGGGGACGCGCTCGCCAATTCCGTGGACGAGAAAAACGGCTGGACCAAAAAGGCGAGCGAGGACGACAATGCCCGTCCCCGGGCCACGCTCCACGGCGCAGCTTCAGTGCTCGCCGGTCTTTGCGCCGCGGTGGACGCCGGCACAAGATGGGGCGCAGACCCGGCCAAAATCGCTCGGTGGAGAAAAGCGGCCGTTGCGCTCCGCGAGGGCATGCTCCGCCGGGTCAGTGATGAGAAGACCTTGGACCAGAGCGGCTGGAGAGGCATCCAATGGTCGCTATATCCCGCGCCGGTTTTTGTAAGCTATGACGACCCTCGGGCGAAAAAACTCATCGAGCGGCTGGCGAACAATGTGGAGGAAAACATATACAAGAAGCGGCCCGGATTCGCATACCTCGGCGAGCAGGTCTTTATCCTCTGCATCGCCGCCTCTCAAATGCCGCAATACCAGAAACTGACCCGGGATGCGGTCAAGGTCCTGACCTCCGAGGTCCCCATTCCCGGCGCAGACAGCTTCGGAGAGGCCACGCTCTGGCTCGACCTTCCCGACGGCTCCCAAGTGGCCCAGCAGCGAACCTCCATCCCCCACCTCTGGACCGGGGTCACCGCCTACCTCTCGGTAATGGCGCTTTATGAGCCGGAGAGATTCATGGAACTCGTGCCACCGGTGCCCAAATAAATAAAATTTGCCTGCACCCGCATCACGGAAAAGGATTTCAGAACCGAAGAAATGAGAAGCGGGCGAGGTCAGAGCGTGGCTCTCCCGGCTTGCAGAATTATGCCATGCGCCTAGAATGGAGAAAAATATTTGGGGAGATAAAAATGGACAAGAGCTTGCTTGCGGTTTTTCTGGGAGTGGGGATTTTTTGTGCCGGGTTTGCCTCGCTGGCCAAGACTCCTGCGCTGGAAGACCCGCTGCTCAAGGCGGACTTCACCTCCGAGCACATGGCGGGCGCGACCAACGCGGCCACCGGGCTGGGCAACGGCAGGCTGACCGTGGGAGTCAGCCCGTGGTCGGAGCTTATCTATCTTCGCTGGCCGAGCCCGTCAATGTATGACCAGCTCCGGTATCTGACCAAGGCTTATGGATTCTGGAAGTTCTGGGACCCCCAGGATATGAGATACAGCGATGACGCCCCGGGCGCGGACTGGCGCCGGTACGGCAGGCCGTATGAGGTTTATCCGGGCCTGGGCGCAAGAGGCGGCATCTATTTGCAGGATGGCACGCTGGCCTGGTTCGGGGACCCGAGTTGGAATTCGAGCCGGGCATACGACCCGGAATGGAGCTCGGTGCTCTGCACCTCGCTCACGCGCGAGGCCGCAAAAATGAAGGTCTGCCAGTGGGTGGACTGGGACCAGGATTTGCTGGTGCAGGATTTTCAGATTGACTCCGCAGTGGCGCAGAAATTTTTCTATTACGCAACCTTTGACCCAAACGATACCAAAGGCACCTACTGGAAAGCGCCAGACCCGAAAAGCGCAGGGTTCGCCGCGCTTTATCTCCCGGACCCGCAACTGATAGTTTATTTCCTCCCCCGGCAAAAAGACCGGTCAAAGCTCAACGCGCATCTTGGCGAAAAATTCAGCGCGGAATTGATTGACCGGCTTTATCCCGACGGCGGGTTCTTCATCGCCCTGGGCCTGCTCGACCCCCCTGACAATTTCCAGGTCGGCGCGGACCGCAAAGGCAAAGGGGGGCAGACACTCCTGTCTGCCCAAAGGCCGCTGGCCGCGAGCGAGGAAGCAAAAAAGGGCAAGTTGAGCGGGTTCGGTTATTTTCTCGGCCAGGCTGACGCGGGTCTGGGAAAAAAAATATCTCCGCAAAACAACCGGGTGGTGGTTCTCATCTCCGCGGCAAAGAGCGCGAAGCAGGCGGTCTCGATAATCGAAACGGCGCGCGGCCAAGGCGTGGACGCGCTCCGGCAAAAGGCGGTCTCGGACTGGAAAGTTCTTGCCGAGCGGGTGGACCTTCCGGAAAAGGCAGACCCGGTTGAGAAGCGCGTGGCGCGGAGGTCGATTCTCAATTTGTTTGTGGGCCGGGACAAGGACAGCGGCGCGATTGTTGCCGCTCCCACCCGGCAGCCGGCCTATCATTTTGACTGGCCGAGAGACGGCTCTTTTTACGACCTCTCGCTCGACCTCGCCGGACTCCACGACATTGCCGGGTCCCACATTGACTTTTACATGCGCACGCAGC
>Ga0315282_10003376_pt1 | contig 28692 bp, 17 predicted proteins | sample YL17G07_20_MG_FD_203693 | JGI IMG/M metagenome (GOLD analysis project Ga0315282, IMG submission 203693) | Sediment microbial communities from Yellowstone Lake, YNP, Wyoming, USA - YL17G07_20 | ecosystem: Environmental > Aquatic > Freshwater > Lake > Sediment | place: USA: Wyoming | collected... | reverse complement strand
CCGGTGATAGCCGCCTCGTTGACTGTCACCGGATTGAGATCCATGCCCGCTCCTCCTCGGGCAGGTCCTTCTCCGCCCCCATCCCCTCGCCCCAAAAAAAGATGCGAGGATGGCACGGTTGTGACAGGACCCGCGTGACATTTATTATATACGCAACATGATTGATGATTTTTGAGTTTTGCGCTATAGTATCCCTCTTTTAGGTGCAATATGGCTGAAGACAAAGAAAAAAAGAAACGAGAGAAGAGCGTTTTCCGCGAATATTTTGAGCTCATCGCCGAAACGGCCGTCTTCGTATTTTTCGTGATGACGTTTGTCGTCCAGGCCTTCCAGATCCCCACGGGCTCGATGGAGCCGACGCTCCTCATCGGCGATTTCCTCCTCGTCAACAAGATGATCTATGCCGGCACGGCCTTGCCGCTCGAGAGTAAAATCCTTCCGAGAAGGAACATCAGGCGGGGGGATATCGTCGTTTTCAAATATCCCAACGAGCTCAACAAGGATTATGTCAAGCGGGCGATCGGCTTTCCGGGTGAAAAACTGGAGATCAAAAACAAACAAGTTTATATAAACGACAAACCGATAGAAGAAAAATACAAGGTCCATAACGAAAGCCAGATTTTCTCCGCAAACGATTATTCCCATCCCGACAGCGCCCGGCGCGACAATTTCGGCCCGGTCACGGTCCCGGCCGGGAGTCTTTTTATGATGGGCGACAACCGCGACAACAGCTACGATTCCCGGTTCTGGGATTTTCTGCCGCTCGCCCACGTCAAAGGGCGGCCTTGGGTCATCTATTTCTCCTATCGGGCGGAGAAGGACGCCTACGAGAAAACGAGCCTCCCGGAGCGGCTGAAAAAGCTGGTCAGTTTCCTGCCGAAAGCCCGCTGGGGCCGGATTTTCAAAATCATCCGCTAGCCGGGATCAAACCTCTTTTCCCCATGGCGAGCTAAGGTTGACCGGGACTCCTTTATAAAATAATATAGAAAGCGATGAAAAGGCCGATCATTGCCCTTCTCACGGATTACGGCAACGAGGATTTTTTTGCCGCTTCGCTCAAAGCCGTCGTCTTGAGCCTGCAGCCGGAAGCCTCGATCATCGATCTGTCGCATTCCGTCCCGTCGTTCGACATCCGCCGGGGAAGTTTCCTGCTTGCCGCCTGCTATAAATTTTTTCCGGCCGGAACCATCTTCGTCGTCGTCGTGGACCCCGGGGTCGGATCAAAGCGGCGGATCCTCCTGGTGAAGACGAAAAAATATTTTTTCGTCGCTCCCGACAACGGCGTCCTCAGCCATGTCCTGGCCGAGGAAGAGCCGGAATGGATGATTCATGTGGTCAACCGCCGCTTTTTTTTCGAGGGCGCCGGCCGGACATTCGACGGCCGGGACCGCATGGCTCCTGTCGCGGCCTGGCTGTCCCTGGGCTGCGCTCCGGAGGAATTCGGGCCCCGGACTTCAAAGTGCTCGACATTTCCGATCGCCCGGCCGAAATTCTTGAAAAATCGGATCATCGGCCAAGTGGCCTACATCGACAAATTCGGCAACTGCCTGACGAACATCCCTTCCCGGCCGATCTTCGCGCTTTTGAAAAAAAACGGCAAGAAGAAGCTGACGTTGTCGTTGGGCCGGACAACAACCGGCGCTTTCAAGGAATCCTATGCTTCCGGACGCCGAGGAGAGCTCCTCATCCTTCCGGGAAGCGCCGGGACGCTTGAAATCGCGGCCAGGGAGGTTTCCGCCGCGGATCTGAGCGGAGCCGGGCCCGGGTCAAAAGTCATGGTCCTCGTCGCGGGCAGGCGGTCCGCGAACTTGCGTCGTCCGGGGAAAAAATAATGGACGCGTTGGAAGGGACGATCGAACAGATCCTCTTCTTCAATCCCGAAAACGGCTATTCGGTCTTCAAATTTTCGAGCGAAAGCGGCGAGATCCAGACGGTTGTCGGGAATTTTCCGCCGCTTTCTCCGGGAGAGAGGCTCAGGGTCTCGGGCCAATGGGAGATCAACCCCAAGTTCGGCCGCCAGTTCAAGGTCGAAAGCTTCTTTCCGGTTTTGCCCTCGAGCTCCAAAGGCATCGAGAAATTCCTGTCCTGCGGCCTGATCAAGGGCATCGGGCCGGTCCTGGCCAAGCGCATCATAAAAAAATTCGGCGAGCAGACGCTCGACATCCTGACTCACAACCCGGACAGGATGAAGGAAGTCGAGGGAGTGGGGGGAGTCAAGCTCGGGGAAATCAAGAAATCGTGGGCGGAGCATCAGGACATTCGGGAGCTCATCATCTTCCTCCAGGAACACAATGTTTCGACGAGCCTGGCCACGAAAATCTACAAGCATTACGGTCAGAAATCCTACCAGATCCTGAAAACGAATCCCTACCAGCTCTGCCTCGATATCTGGGGGATCGGCTTCAAGACCGCCGACCAGGTCGCGCTGAAGCTCGGCCTGGATCCGGCGTCTGTGGAGCGCATCAAGGCCTTTATCCTCTATCTCCTCGAAAAGGACAACGAGCAGGGACATGTCTTTTCTTATGAAAGCGAGCTTCGAAACCTGTGCCGGGAAGAGCTCGGCGTGGATGAGGAAAAAATCGGCTTGGGGCTCGAAGAGCTGAAAGCCAAGAAGCTGGTGGTCGCCGAGAAGCTCGCGGCGGACACGGCCGTCTATCTGCCGTTTTTTTTCCAAGCCCAAGTGGAGGTCGTCCGGTCGATCCAGACGCTCGCCCGGGCGCCATTTTTCCAGCCGCCGTTCGACATCGACCAGGTCATTTCCGATGTTGAAAAAGACCTGAAGCTCGAATTTTCAGAGATGCAAAAACGGGCCATCCGGGAGAGCTTCCAGAAAAAAATTCTGGTCATCACCGGCGGGCCGGGCACGGGAAAGACGACCATCGTCAAAGCCATCACGGCCGTCTTCGATAAATGGGGGAAGAAGGTCCTCCTCGCCGCGCCGACGGGCCGGGCGGCCAAGCGCCTCTTGGAGACGACCGGCAAAGAGGCCAAAACCATCCACCGGACTCTCGAGTTCAACCCCAAACTGGGCGGTTTCCGCCGCAACGAACGGCATCCGCTTGCCGGGGAGGCGATCATCATCGATGAATTTTCGATGGTCGATCTGGCGCTCATGTATTCTCTGATCAAAGCCGTGCCGATCTCGATGCGCCTGATCATCGTCGGGGACAAGGACCAACTGCCGGCCCTCGGTCCCGGGACCCTTCTCCGCGACCTCATCGAATCCCGGCAGGTGAGCATCGTCCGGCTCGACGAGATCTTCCGCCAGGAGCGTGACAGCCTCATCGTGACCAACGCCCACCGCATCAATCAAGGGCAAACGATCGTCTACCCGCCGCGGGGCGATGAGAATTCCGATTTTTATTTCATCCATCAGGAAGACGAGCAGAAGGTCTTCAAGACGATCCTCAACCTTTGCGGCTACAGTCTTCCCCGGAAGCTCAATCTCCCTCCGCTCTCGTCCCAGATCCAGGTCATCAGCCCGATGTACAAAGGCTCCGTCGGCGTCGACCGGCTGAACGTCGAGCTCCAGCGGCGGCTCAATGGCTCCGCAGACGGCCTCAGGATGGGGAGCCGCGAGATCAGGCTTCATGACAAGGTCATGCAGATCCGGAATGACTATGAGAAAGATGTCTTCAACGGCGACATCGGGATCGTCGTCCATCTCGACAAACTCCGCTACCGGATCATCGTCAACTACGACGGCCGGCCCGTCCATTATGAAAAGGACGATCTGGACGACATCACTCTGGCCTACGCCGTTTCCGTCCATAAAGCGCAGGGGAGCGAATACCAGGCCGTGGTCATGCCCCTCCTGACCCAGCACTTCATCATGCTCCAGCGGAACCTTTTTTACACGGCGCTCACCCGGGCCAAAAAGCTGAGCATCATCATCGGCTCGTACAAGGCGCTCCACATCGCCATCAAGAACGACAAGCCCGTCAAGCGGAACAGCCTGATCCGGGAAAAACTTCTCGAGGCCGGGCGGCGTTTGACTTGAGATGAATCTTGAGCCTATGATGAAGAAAGAGGGTCCCGCTTCAGACAATGAAGGAGGTCCAAAAGGAGCAAAAAAAATCATGAAAAAGCCGAGGTCCTTTGTCATCCTTTTCACGATCTTGATGATGGGCTTGGCTTTTGCGGCAGCCGATATTCTCATCGTCAAGATTCAGGCAACGCAGCTTCGGAAAAGCCCGCAATTCTTCGCCCAGACGCTTGGCGCTTTGAAAGCCGGCGACAAACTCGAAAAGATGAGCGAATCGAACGGCTGGATCCAAGTCAAAAACGCCGCCGGAGTCGTTGGCTGGGTCCACACCAGTGCCGTAGAACCCCCCAAATTCGATCTCCTGGCCATAAACAGGGACATGAAGACTCAGGCCACGGCGGGCGAAGTCTCCCTGGCTGGGAAGGGCTTCAACAAGCAAATGGGCTTCGACAAGCAAGTCGAAGACAGCTATCGAGCCAAACACGGCGAAGCGAATTTCGCCGGCGTGGACAGGTTGCTCTTGATCAAAATCACTTTGGCCCAGGTCGAGGATTTTCTCAAAAAAGGCAGGCTGGGCGAATTCCGGGGTGTCCAATGAAGACCAAGAAGACTTGGGCTCTCGGTTTCCTCATTTCAGGTTCGGTGATTTTTCTCGTTTCCTGCTCGGCGATCCAGGAGGCGGCCGGAGTTTTGAGTAGCGCAGCCAATGTGAGCGGTGAGGCGGCGACGGTCCTTCAGGTGGGGCAGAAACTGCGCAGCACGTTCGCCGATATCACCGAAGAGGAAGAATATTACATCGGACGTTCGGTGGCGGCCTTGATCCTTTCCAAATATCCTGTCTACAATAATGATGGCCTCACACAATATATCAATCTTATCGGAAACGCCGTCGCCGTTTATTCGGACCGGCCGGAGATCTACGCGGGCTATCATTTTCAGATCCTGGACACCGAAGAGGTCAATGCTTTAGCCGCGCCCGGAGGGATGATCTTCCTGACCAAAGGGCTGTTGCGCCGCTGCCAGGACGAGGAAATGCTGGGCTTGATCTTGGCCCATGAGATCGGCCATGTCTCCGCGAAACACGGGCTCCAATCGATTAAGAAATCTCGATTGGTGGATGCCTTCACCTTCCTTGGCACGGAGGCCCTCGAGCGGTTCGGACCGCAGGGGTTGACCAAGCTGACGACCGTCTTCGAAGGCGTCCTGAGCGACATCGTCGAACAGCTCGTCGAGCGCGGATACGACCGCAAATACGAATATGAGGCCGATGGTCTAGCGGTGAAGTTCGCAGCCAAGACGGGTTTTGAGCCCGACGGAATCCTCCGTTTCCTCAAGACCATGGTCGGCGATTCATCGATCGCGGCGGGCAAAGGATGGTTCAAGACGCATCCCTCTCCGGAGGAGAGAATCGACAACCTGAACAAGGAAATTGCGGGCTTGGACATGGCGCCCAAGCTCGATGCCGCCCGAACGGAACGGTTCCGGCAATCCATCAGCACCCTGAAGTGAGAATCCCCCTTTTTCCTCCTTTAGAAAAAGAGGAATAAATTTCTGGCCCCTGTTGGCCAAGGGGAAGGAGGGAGGATGAGGAGAGTATGAAAAATAAAATACTCTATGGGCTCCTTGTCGGCGCCGCCGCATTCTTGATCGCCCTCCTCCTCCATTCGCTTCATCTTTTTCAAGCCCTCGAATGGAAATCCTGGGACGCGAGATTGCGCCTCTTTTCCAATCCGGAGCACGCGAGCCAAGACATCGTGCTCATCCTGGTGGACCAAAAAAGCCTGGATGTCTATACAAAGCAACAGAGCCTTTCTTGGCCCTGGCCGCGGCAATTGTACGCGGCCTTGGTCGAATATCTCAAGAGAGGGGGATGTCAGGCCTGCTTTTTCGATATCGCCATGTCCGAAGGATCCCCGTTTGGCGTCGAGGACGATGAGATCCTCGGAAGCGCCGCGGCTGCGGCGGGAAATGTCTTCTTCCCGGTCTTTTTGAGCACCGAAGACAAAGAAAGCGATGAAACCGCCGTCGGACTTTTGAGTCGTTTTTCCTTGAAGAAAGCGAAGGCCTCGGCCTCGGGAGAAACCTTCCGCTCCCTGACCGCTCCCCTCGAAATATTTGTCAAAGCCGCCAAGGGCATAGGGAATGTGAGGTTCATTCCGGACAAGGATGGAATTTTCCGGCGAATCCCCCTGTCCTTTGTCTTCAGGGACATGATCCTGCCCTCCCTGCCTTTGGCGATTGCCGAGGCGGTTGGAAAACTGACGGATTCTTCGTCCCTTCCCGTAGATTCTACGGGTTCGTTGATCATCCACTTCCAGGGACCGACGGGAACCTACAGGACATATTCGATCGTTGCCCTCATCAATTCCTGGGCGCAAATGGCTGAAGGCCGGAAACCCCAGGTCCCGCCGCAGGAATTTGCCGGGAAGATCGCCCTGGTCGGCCTCAGCGCCTTCGGACTTTTGGACCTCAAGTCCAGCCCCTTGAGCGCCGTGATGCCGGGCGTCGAGATTCTGGCCGCAACCCTGGACACGCTTTTACAAAGGAATTTCTTTCGTCCGGCGCCGGGAGCGATTTCCTATGCATTCGTCCTCTTCCTCGCTCTTCTGACGGGCGCGGCCGTGTCGTCTCTGCGGAAGATAGGGCTCATCATCGGGGCGTTCATTGTTTTTATGGCCGTTCCTGCCGCCGCCGCTTGTGGAGCGTTTATCGCCGGCATCTGGCTCGAGTTCGTTTTTCCTTGGGCGGCAGTCTTCCTGGCTTTGATCGGCGCCTCAGTCTTGAATTACAGCCTCGAAGGCAAGCAGCGCCGGTTCATTAAAGGCGTCTTCCGCCACTACCTGAGCCCGGCGGTCATCGACCGGATCATCGAAAACCCCAAACTCCTTCAACTCGGGGGAGAGGAGCGCGAAATCACGTCCTTCTTTTCCGATGTCGCGGGCTTCACTTCGATCACGGAAAAACTCACTCCCCATGAACTCGTCGCTCTTCTGAATGCGTATCTTTCGGAAATGACGGGCATCATTTTGCGTGAGGGTGGGACGCTGGATAAGTATGAAGGAGACGCGATCGTCGCTTTTTGGAACGCCCCCCTCGATGATCCAGATCATGTTTTAAGGGCCTGCCGGGCGGCGCTGGCCTGCCAGAAGAGGCTGGCAGTGATCGAAGCGGATTTCCAGAAACAGTTCGGACACGGCCTCCGGGCGCGCATCGGTTTGAACACCGGTCCGGCCGTCGTCGGCAATATGGGCTCGAGCCGCCGTTTTGATTACACGGCCATGGGAGACACCGTGAACCTGGCGGCACGGCTCGAGAGCGCCTGCAAACAGTACTCTGTCTCGATCTTGGCCGGAGAAAAGACGTTTGACCGGGTGAAGGACAGAATGATCGGAAGAGAAATCGATCTGGTCCGTGTGGTCGGAAAGAAACAGCCCGTCAGAATTTTCGAACTCATCGCCGAAAAGGGAGTGCTTCCCCAGGAGGAAATTGACCAAGTCCGCTTATACCACCAGGCTCTCGAGCTCTACCGAAACCGGCAGTGGGATGAGGCGGTCGCATGTTTCAAAAAACTTGCGGGCGATCCTCCGGCTGGAATATATATGGACAGGTGCCTCAGCTTGAAACAGAATCCGCCGTCCTCCGAGTGGGATGGGGTGACTGATTTAAGGACGAAGTGAAAGGAAGAAACGGCATGGAAGTTCAATTCTGGGGAGTGCGAGGGTCCTATCCCGAAGCTGGCCGGCGAGCCTCTCAATTCGGCGGGAACACGTCTTGCGCCAGGGTCATGTCCCGTGACGGGGACGTCCTGATTATCGATGCCGGCCTGGGAATTCATGCGCTCGGAAACGAACTTGTCGCGAATAAAAAGAATGCGCCGCTCCGCTTGTCGCTTCTTCTAACCCATTTTCACTTTGACCATATCATGGGCCTCCCCTTTTTCGCCCCGCTCTATGCGCCGCAGACCGAGATCGCCTTTTATTCCGCCGCCGAGCCAGAAGAGACGCAGAGGAATCTCGGTTTATTGATGAAGGCCCCGTTCTTTCCCGTTTTTTTCGAACAAACCCCGGCCAAAAAATTATTCAAGAAGATCGGCGCCGAAGGTGTTGTGATTGGCGGGATTCACGTTTCGTTTTGCCCTCTCCGTCATCCCCAGGGATCCGTCGCCTTCCGGCTTGAAGAAAATGATAAGGCTGTCGTTTTTGCCACGGACACCGAGCCTCCGGCCAAGGGTGTGGATGAGGTGCTCACCGCTCTGGCCAAGGGTGCGGCCTGCTTGATTTATGACGCGATGTTCACGCCCGAAGAGTATGCGTCCCGAAAGCGGGATTGGGGTCACAGCACCTGGCTCGAGGGGACAAAGACGGCCGAAGCCGCCGGCGTCGAGCGGCTCATCCTCTCTCATTTGAACCCCGACTATTCCGACAGAGACATCCGCAGGATCGAACGCCTGGCGCGGAAGATGTTCCCGCCTACGGATTGCGCCCAAGAAGGAATGCGGCTGCGGTTCAAATAAAAGCGTGCTTCGAGACTTTAAGATGGAGGTCAGGGAGCTATGACGAAAAGTTTGATGACCAAAGAAGAAGGCTGGGGGACATTCCTGTCGCGGCTCGTCCTCCCGGCCGTCATAATTATCGCCATCATCATCGTTGAAATATTTTTCACTTTCAGCGGCGGCGTCCGTTCTTACTTGGACGCCGGGTTCGTTTTCTTCGTGGCTTTTTTTGTCATCCGCCTTTTTGACACGGCCCTCATCGTCTGGCACGAACGGCAGCGCAAGCCTTATCCGCTGCCCGAAATGCTGCGCGGCCTGATCCTGAGCGTGATGTACTTGATCCTGTTGTTCGTCATTCTCAAGAATATGCTCCGGGTCAACATCACGCCCTATCTGGCCACATCGGCCATCTTAACCATGATTCTCGGCCTCGCTTTTCAGGGTGTTCTCAGCAACATTCTCTCAGGCATGTCCCTGCAGTTCACCAAATCTTTCAGCCGGGGAGACTGGGTGGGAATCGGGCCGAATGAGGGGATCGTCGTGACCACCAACTGGCGGGAAACGCGCCTCCTCGACAGGCATTCCAACATCATCGTCCTTCCTAATAACTTGGTGGCTTCGGAGCGGATCACGAATTTTTCCAGGCCCGACAAGAAAACGGCGATCGTCTTGACCTTCAAGATCGGCTACGACGCGCCCGTCACCAACGTCTTCCAGGCTCTGCTCGAGGCGGCGAACGATTGTCCGGATGTTCTGGGAGTGCCTTCCCCGGAAGCTCAGATTACGAGCTATGATGAATTCGGCATTTCCTACCTCCTCAAATTCTGGATCACGGATTTCGGCCGGAAAAATTGGATCCTAGGCGATGTCGGGCGGTTGGCCTGGTACAAGCTGCGCAGGAGAAATATTAAAATTGCGCTGGCGCTCGGCGAAAAAATTGAGGATGTCTGGCGCGCGGCCCGGGAAGCGCCTGCCGGCAAGCGCAAGATCGAAGCTTCCGCCGGAGAAAAAGAAAAGAACTATCTGGATTTATTGCATTCCTCCTTTCTGCGCCCCCAGCCGGGAGATCAAACCGGACAGATGATTGTTTCCCCTGAAGACCTTCAGGCCCTGGCCGTCTTGGTTCGGCGTTCCTCTTATACGAAAGACGAAATCCTTTTCCGGCAGGGCGAAAAGGGAACGAGCTGCTTCGTCGTGGCCAGAGGCAAAATCCGGGGGGAAATCGCCTACGAAGAAGGCGGAAAAAAACATATTTCCGAGTTCATTGTCGAACCTCGAGGGATTTTCGGCGAAATGTCCCTTTTTACCGGGATGCCCCGGACGGCGACCGGGATCGTCGCCGAAGAATCCGAGCTCTTGGAGATCCAGGCCGAAGATTTCGCGGTCTTGCTCGACCGCAATCCGGCTTTGGCCGAGGTGATCGCCGAAATCGTAAGCCGCCGCAATGAAGAAAACAAGGAATTTTTACGGAAGATCAAAGAACTCTCCGAGAAGGACATTCAGGACAGCACGAACAAAAAAACGATTCTGGAGTATTTGAAGAGGTTCGTCCGCGGCCTGAAGCTCGCCTAAAGGTATTTTTCTCCTTCTCCCTCATTTTTAGCCACACAAAATGGAAGAGAACCATTTTTTTTGGTTCAGCAACAAAGAAGAAGAGGGGCTGATTGTCTAAATCCATGTATTGAGTGTACAATCCTAGCGGAGACAAGGGTATGGCGCTTATAACCATCCGTAATATGACCCATCGCTATGAAGGCAAGACGGTCGCTCTCCAGGATGTCAATTTGGATATCGAGAGCGGATTGTTCGGGCTGCTTGGACCCAACGGCGCCGGAAAGACGACTCTCATGCGGGCTCTGGTCACCCTGCTCAAACCCACGTCCGGCCGGGTCCTCATCGACGGTCTTGACCTGCAGAAGAACCGGAAGGAAATCCGCCGCCGGATCGGTTATTTGCCGCAGGAATTTTCCACATTCCCAAAGCTGAGCGCCTGGGAATTCCTGGACTATACAGCCTGCCTGGGAGGGATTCATCCTAAGCAAAAGCGGTTTCAGTTGATCGAGAAAGTTCTCGAAGACGTGGGCCTTTTCGAAGCGCGCGACCGCAAGGCCGAAAAACTCTCGGGCGGGATGAAGCGCCGGCTGGGAATCGCCCAGACTCTCCTCAGCGATCCCCGAATCATGGTCATCGATGAACCGACGACCGGGCTGGATCCTGAAGAACGGGTCCGATTCCGCAACCTGCTTTCCGACCTTTCCCGGCAAGAAAAAACGATCCTGCTCTCGACACACATCGTGGGCGACATATCTTCGACCTGTGCCCGGATCGCCCTCTTGGACGAAGGACGGATCGTTTTCGACGGCCGACCGACAGATTTGACCGCCAAAGTCAGGGGGAAAGTCTGGAAAGTCTCGGTCACTTCCCTGGAGTTGGACCTGATCAAAACGAAGTACCCCGTGATCGCGGCCATTCCTTCCGAGGCCGGATACCAGATCCGTCTCGTCTCCGATCATTTTGCGGACGGAGCGGCGGAGTCCGTAGAACCCAATCTCGAAGACGCCTATGTCTATTTCATGCGGTCCGCCGACGGAAGACATGAGCCGACTTCCGCGTCTAAATATGAGAAGTCAGGAGTCCAGGAATGAGCGCCAGGCAGACTGTCTCAAGCATCGCCCGGGTCGAGGCCAAACTGCTTCTGCGTTCCTGGGGATTCAGGATTTTTTCCGGATTGGCCGTTGCCTTTCTGATCCTGTTCATGGTTGCCCTAATCCTCTCTCCTTATGCGGGATTTTATTTCAGCCGGGCGCTTTCGGGCGCGTTTCCCCTTATCATTATAAAGCTTCTGAATGTTTTTCAGGGAATCATGGCGGTTTTTCTGGCCACGGAATTCCTGAAGCGCGACAGGAAGCTGGATACGGCCCAAGTCATATTCGCCCGTTCTTTTTCCAACGGTCAGTATGTCCTCGGAAAATTTTTGGGAATCTTCGGCATCTTCGCCGTCTTGAACTTCGCCGTCCTCCTCATCGCCATCGTCATCCACGCCTTTTTTTCGTCGACACCGTTCGCCGCCTCCTCCTATCTGCTCTATTTCGCGCTCCTCAGTCTGCCGACTCTCGTCTTCATGATCGGCCTGCCGATTTTTGTGGGCTCCCTCGTCCGCAACCAGGCCATCATCTATCTTCTGTCGTTGTCCTATGTTTTCCTGTCGCTCATCGTCCTCGGTCCCCGTTTCTCTTTCCTCTTCGACGGTTTCGCTTTCCACACGCCGGTCATGTTTTCGGATTTCATCGGCCTGGGTAACCTCTCCGAGCTCCTCCTCCTGCGGGGCATGTATTTGCTGCTTGGGCTGGGCTTGGTCCTGGGATCCGTGCCGCTCATGAAGAGGCTGGGGCAGTCTCCCGGATGGAACAGGATTTTCGGAATTCTGGCCTTGACCTTTTCGGCGCTGGCCTGCGTTCTGGGATTGGTTTACATTCACGGTGTCATCGCCGCTCGGAACTTCCGAGAAATGATTAAGGCGGAAAGCGCGGACATCGCCGGAAAACCGGCGATGACGCTTCTTGCCTGCGATATCCGCCTCCGCCGTGCTGGAAAAAACCTCGCGGCCACGGCCGACCTGACCCTGGCCAATAACAGCGGCGCCCCTCTGAAAACGATTTATCTCTCTCTCAACCCGGGACTTCGCCTCGGCGAAATCAAAGGCGATTCCGGTACGCTCTCCTATCGCCGGAAACATCATCTCCTCGTTATCGAGGCCAAGGACGAGATTGTGCCCGGAGGCAAGGTCCACCTGACGCTGTCTTATTCAGGGACGATCGATGAACGCTATTGTTATCTCGATATCGACAGGGCGAAACGCGAGACGCCTCTCAAAATCTGGCTCCTTTCCGTGCCCAAGCGCTATGCCGTCGTCAGCCCGGATTTCGTTCATTTGACTCCGGAATGCGGCTGGTATCCTCGGCCGGGTCTTCCCGAAGCCCTTCTCTTTCCTTCACTGGTGAGGCAGGATTACTGCCGCTTCAGCCTGTCGGTCGAAACTCAGGCGTCCCTGACGGCCGTCTCCCAGGGTGTTTCGACGACGAGCGGCAGCGGCCGGCAGAAAACCTTCGTCTTTCGGCCGGAAACGCCTCTTCCCCAGCTCTCCTTGACCCTGGGAAGGTATGAACAAAAATCGGTCTCTGTGGACGGGATCCAATATTCCTTATTCCTCTTAGCCGGGCATGACCGGTTCACGCCTAAGCTCAAGGACATCGCCCCGGACCTGCCGCAGATCATCAAACAAATCAAGGACGGCTATGAAGTCAACCTGGGTTTGAATTATCCTTACAAACAGCTGTCCCTTGTCGAAGTCCCGATTCAGATCACCGCTTACGATCGGCTCTGGACCACGGCTCAAGAGAATGTCCAGCCGCAGCTCGTCTTCCTTCCCGAAATGGGGGTCCTCTGCGTTGGAGCGGAGTTCAGGGCGGGCCGAGGGCCGGGCGGTCCGGCGGGAGCGGGCGGGCAGCGCGCCATGGCCGGCAGAGGAGGAGCCGAAATCGGTCCGAAGGACATCCAGCGCCAGCTTTTCAGCCGATTCGTCCAGTCCAATCTCAGCGGAGCAGCGGCGGTCCCCTTCAACATGATGCAGAGAGGTCCCCTGGGGATACAAGTTCAGACGAATTCCGAAATGCGTTTCAATATCTTTCCCAATTTTCTGACCTACACGTCCCATTTCGACATTGCGGACTGGCCTCTCCTCGGCTACGCGGTGGAATCCTACATCCGCGAGCGCGTGAGCCCGCAAGCGGGAGGCCTGATGCGTCTCGGGCTGGGCAATGCAGTCCAGGAAGAAATCAACAAGTTCCTGATGGACCATTCCCTGGCCGAAGCTCTTCGGCCGCCGAGCCTGGAGAAGCGACCGGCCATCCCGATTCTGCAGGAAAAAGGGAAAGCTCTCTTGATTTTCATCCGGGCCAAGCTCGGGGCGGAGGACTTCGATGACCGGCTCCTTTCGTTCCTCAAAAGCCGGCGCTTCCAGCCGATCTCGCGGAAAGCCGTCGAGGATTTCATAGCGGGCCTGGGACATTTGGATTTGGACAAGACGATCGCGTCTTGGTACGAGGAGAAAGGATTGCCGGGCTTCTTTTTCGACGATGTCCAGAGCTATCGAGTCATCGATAAGGAGAAGACAAAATTCCAGATCAAATTTCGGGTCACGAATCCTACGGACCGGGAGGGTGTCATCAAGATCAACCTCGCCTCCCGCGGCGGAATGGGCGCTCGCGGTGGCGGAGGCGGAGTGGGCTTTTCCGCAGCGGCGCCGGAAACTCGAACCGTGCTCGTTCCGGCCCAAACCGTCAAAGAGGTCGGGATCGTCCTTGACCGGGCCGCGGCCATGACGACGATCGACACGACCATGTCGAGAAATCTGCCCGGGGTGTTCATCCTGCCTTTCAGCAACCAGCCGTCGAAGCCGGGAGTCAAGGCCTTCGACGGCGAATCGGCCAGACCTTACATTCCAGCGCCGCTTGGAGCGGATGGGGAATACATCGTCGACAATGAAGATGCGGGATTCGAGCTTCCCGAAAAGGGCCGGGAAAATTGGCTGCGCGGAAAAGTCCGTCGCCTCTTCGTCCCCGATATGAACGAAAGCGATTATGTTTCGGCCATCGGTCTGATGAATCCGCCGGATCATTGGGAGCCGTTCATCATGCAGAATTTTTATGGACGGTTCGTCCGCTCCGCGTTCGTCAAAAAATCCGGCCAAGGCGCGAACAAAGTCGTCTGGAAGGTCGATCTCAAAGCGGCCGGAAATTACAACATTTATTTTTATAACGAAGGAATGGGCTTGGGCCTGGGCCAAGGGAGAAATTTCGTTTCCATGATGGGGGATCGCGGTTTCGCGCCCCCGGGGGGAGCCCAGTCTCCGGGCGGCCAGCGCGGAGGAGGAAGTGCCGGTGGGACCCCGGGCACTCAACCGGCGGGCCGCGGGGCGGATGCCCGGCGGATGCAGGCCGGGAAGAAGCATTTTCTGGTTCATCATGAGGGCCGGAACGAGGAGGTCGTCATCGATCTCAAAGATGTGCAGGCGGGCTGGACCTTGATCGGCAATTTCCGCTTGGCGGCCGGCGCGAATCTTGTCGAGTTGACGGACAAGAACGAGGAGCGTTTTGTCTTGGCGGACGCCGTCAGATGGGTCCTTCAGCGGTAGCCCTTTTAAATGAATCACCACGGAAAGCACAAAATAGATGTCATTCTGAGCGGAGTGAAGAATCTCGTTTTTTCCTCCAGCCATGAGATGTTCCGCTGGGCTCAACATGACGCGGATGTCACCTCTGGTCTTCTATCGTTAGAAATTCCCGAATAGGAGCGACGGACATGATAACGAAAGCGGACAGATCGTCCCTGCCTCGAAAGCGGACGAGGTGCCGGCTCTGGATCCTGGCCGGAAGCTTGGCCCTCGTCCTCCGCTCGACCCTCCCGGCGGCGGAGATCTTGACTCTGGAGAAGGCCCTGGAATTCGCTTTTCGCAACAGTCCTTCCATCCAGGAAGCCGTTTACCGGCTGAAGACGAGCGGAGAAAACCTCAAGGCCCAGCAGGCCGGGTTGAAATCCCAGTTCAGCCTCACCCTCAATCCGATCAATCTCTCGGACACGAGGACCTTCAGCGACTTGACCTCAAGTTACAATACAGTGAATGTGACCAAGAGCGCCGCGAGCTTTTCCATGCGCCAGCCCATCAAATGGACGGACGGCACGCTGACGGTCACGGACAGTTTCAACTGGCAGGAGGCTTCGAGCTCCTATGTGGGCGGGAATAAAGCCGGTTCGTTCAACAACTCCTTGTATTTGAAATTCAGCCAGCCCCTTTTCACCTACAACCGGACCACGATGCAGATCAAGGAGCTTGAGCTTTCCCTGGAAAACGCTCAGTTGAACTACGCCATCCAGAAGCTTTCGATCGAACGGCAAGTCACCCAGCAATTCCTCAACCTCTACTACAACCGGGAAAGCGTCAAGATCGCCCAGGAAGAATTCAAAAACGCCGACGAACAATTGAAGATCATCGAAAGCAAGGTCCAGGCCGGAATCGCCGCTCAGGGGGAGCTGTATCAGGCCGACTTGACTCGTTTAAGCAGCCAGGCCTCGCTCGAAAACAAACAGATCCAGTACGCCAACGCCATGGACAGCTTCAAGATCCTGATCGGAATGCCCCTGGACAATGACATCGAGATAGTAACCGACATCCGCAAACATCTCGTGGAGGTCGATCTCCAAAAGGCCATCGTCCAGGGCCTGGGGAATCGCATGGAGCTCCGCCAGCGGGATATCTCCATCCAGACGGCCCTCGACGCCCTCATCCAGGCCGGCGCGCAGAACGAGTTCAAGGCCCAGGTGGACCTGACCCTGGGTTTGACCGGCGTCAATAAAGCGTTTCAGAACATCTACCAGTCCTCGAACGTCGATCAGGTGGTCGCCGTTACTGTGAACATCCCGGTTTTCGACTGGGGCCAGAAAAAACACGTCCTGGCGGCCAGCCAGGCGCAAGTCGATACCCAGAAGCTTTCCCTCGATGAACAGAAAAATCAAATCCAACTCGATATCCGGCAGGCCTACCGCAGCCTTCAGAACCAGAAGTTGCAGATCGAGATCGCCGAAAAGAACACCAAGAATGCCCAATTGACCTATGACATCAACCTGGAACGCTACAAGAGCGGCGATCTTTCATCCAAGGATATGCAATTCTACCAGCAACAGCTCTCCACTCAAAAACTCAACGAAGTCTCGTCCTTGATCAACTATAAGCTGGCCCTCCTGGATATCAAGATCCGTTCCCTTTGGGATTTCGAAAATAATATTTCCATCGTCGGCAAGTTGTAGGAGAATGACCGTGAAAAAAATGACCATCGCCTTTCTCAGTTTCAGCGCTCTCCTTGGGCTCTGGAGCTGCAAGCAGGAAGCCCTCAATGTCGAGACGGATACGACCATCCCCGTCAAGGCTGCGGAGCTCCAACCCAAAGCTATCCAGGAATTCGTGACCGCGACGGGAACGGCCTTTCCCATCCGCGACGTTCAGCTCAAGACGGAACAGGCCGGCCGGTACCTTCTTCACGCCGGCGCCCGGACGGGGCGTCCGTTCCGCATGAAGGACGCCGTCAAGAGGGATGAAGTCCTCATTTCCCTGGAGAATCCGGAATACATCAATCAGGTCGCCTTCGACTCCAAGAAGCTGCAGCACGAAAGCGCCCAGCGGGAATACACCAAGCAGCAGGGTGTTTATGAAAAAGGCGGAATCACGGTCAAGGAGCTGGCCGACGCTCAAAAGGCCTTTATCGATTCGACCTACAGCTTCGAAAACGCTTCTTTGGCCTTGAAAAAACTGGAGGTTCAAGCTCCTTTCGATGGGGTCATCGTCGACCTGCCCCATTTCACGGACGGCCAATGGATCGAAACGAACACCCTCGTCGTCCGGATTATGGACTATTCCCGTCTGTACGCCGATCTGACGCTTCCCGGAAAGGAGATGGACCGTTTAGCCCAGGGGCAGCGCGTCGTCGTCACCGACTACAGCCAGCCCAACACGTCCCTTTCGGGGAGCGTGACCCAGATCTCTCCGGCCCTCGACGCGGAGAGCCGGATGTTCAAACTGAGGATCGAGATCCCCAACTCCGATCTCCGCCTCAAGCCGGGCAGCTTCATCAAGACGGACATCGTCGTCCAGGAAAAACCCTCGGCCCTCGTCATCCCCAAATCGATCATCCTCGACCGGCGCGGAACCAAAGTCGTGTTCGTCGTCGAACGGGGCCTTGCCCTGGAACGAAGGATTCAAACCGGTATCGAAAATCTCGATGAAGCCGAAGTCACCAGCGGTCTCAAAGCCTTGGACCGCGTCGTCACCGAAGGCTTTGAGACGCTGCGGACGAACGCCCGCGTCAAGATTGTCGAGTAAGGGCCCGATGTTCAAGTTAGCCCGTTTTGCGGTCAAATATCCGACGACGATCGCGATGCTGGTCCTGGCCGTCCTCCTTCTCGGGTACATTTCCTACCAGAGATTGGGAATGGACCTTTTGCCCCGGATCAACAGCCCTCGCTTGTTCATCGAAGTCCAGGCCGGTGAGCGGCCGCCGGAGGAGATGGAAAAGCAGTTCGTCGAGCGGATCGAATCGCTCGCCTCGCGCGGACGGAATGTCACCAACGTCTTGTCCCTGTCGCGCGTCGGCAAAGCCTTGATCACCGTGGAATACCAGTGGAACACGGACATGGAGGGGGCCTATCTCGACTTGCAAAAAGCCGTCGCTGATTTCGGACAAACGAGCGGAGCCGACAGCCTGACCGTCACCCAGCTCGATCCCAACGCCCAGCCGGTCATCACGGCCGTCCTGACTCATGACGAGATCACCGATCTCGATAAGCTGCGGCTGACGGCGGAGAACAACATCCGGAACGAGCTCATCCGCCTGCCGGGGATCGCGGCGGTCGAGCTTTTGGGAGACCGCCGCCGGGAGATCGAAGTCAAATCGGATGCCTACGAGCTCGAGTCCTGCGGCCTGACCATGGACCAGCTCGGCTCCACGATCCAAAATTTCAACCGCAACCTTTCCGGCGGCTCGATCACCGAGATGGGAATCCGCTACACGATCCGCGGAGTCGGACAGCTGACCTCGCTCGACGACATCAAGAACCTCATCGTCACTTACAAGACCAAGGCTGCGACGGGCCAGCAGCCCGCGGAACGGACTGCCATCTATCTGCGGGACGTGGCCGAGGTCCGCTTCGTTCTGAGCGAGCCGGAGAACATCGTCCGCTACAACGGCCGGCCGGCCATCGCTCTGGAGATCTACAAAGAAGCGGGGTCCAACACCACGGCCGCTTCCCAAGCCATCCGAGACGAGTTGGCTTCGCTGGATCGGTCGCTGCCTGGATACAAAATCCTCCTCATTCAGGACCAGGCGGATTTCATCAAAGCGGCCATCGGCGAAGTCGAGCAATCGGCCATCATCGGCGGGCTCCTGGCCATCCTGGTCCTCTTTTTCTTCCTGCGGAAGATCGGCGTCACGGCCATCATCAGCCTGGCTATCCCCATCTCGGTCGTCGCCACGTTCAATTTGATGTATTTCAACAACCTGACGTTGAATATCATGACCCTGGGGGGGCTGGCCCTCGGCGTCGGCATGCTCGTCGACAACGCCATCGTCGTCGGAGAGAACATCTTTCGCCATGTCGAAGGCGGGCTGCCCATTCCCGAAGCGGCCGCCCGGGGAACCGGCGAGGTCGGCGGGGCGATCACCAGTTCCACCTTGACCACGATCGTCGTCTTTCTGCCCATCGTCTATCTCCACGGGATCTCCGGGGAGCTCTTCAAGGACCAGGCCTGGACCGTTGCTTTCTCCCTGCTCTCGTCGTTGCTTGTGGCCATGGCCGTCATCCCCATGTTTTTTTCCCGAATCGTCAAACCTCGAAGCATGCTGACCGCCTCCAAATCCGTGCGGTTCCATTTTTACGGCCGGGCTCTGGAAAGGATTTTGCGAAGGCGATGGCTCGTCGTCGCGCTGGCCCTGGGAATGATCGGCGCCGCGGCCTTCTGCCTCCGCTTCATCGGCAGCGAATTCATGCCCCAGCAGGTCCAGAACGAACTGGTCATCAACCTGAAACTTCCCGAAGGGACCGGCCTTGAACGGACGGAAGGCGCCGTCCGGAATATCGAAACCCTGATCCAGAACCGGGCCGGAGACCGGATCGAGCGCATTTTTGCCCGGGTCGGGCCGAAAGGAACCGCCCAGACCACGGCCGAAATCCTCGAAGACGAGAATAATGCCGTTATCCAGATCGGGTTTAAAAAGGATGCGTCCCATAATCTCCAGGGCATAATCGCAGGCCTGGAAAAGGAGCTCGAGGCGATCCCGGACCTTGCCGTCCAATTCGTCCGGCAGCAGACGACTCTCCAAACTGCGCTGGGGACGGAAAACGCTCCCCTCGTCGTCGAGATCAAGGGCAAGGACCTGGACACGCTGGGCAAGCTGGCCGACGGCGTCAAGGACAAACTCACGGAGCTCCCCGAATTGGCTAATGTCGAAACCAGCTTTCAATCCGGCCGTCCTGAAATCGACATCGAAGTCGACAAGGCCCAGGCGGCCCGGTATTCCCTGAGAGCGGATACGATCGGAAACCAGGTCAAGGCCGTCCTCGCCGGAAGCGACCTGGGCGAACTGGAAGACAAGGGTGAATACGTCAAAATCATGCTTCGCAACCCGAAGGTTTCCGTCGGGCAGCTCGAGGACCTCGTCCTCGTCGCGGCGTCCGGCCTTCGCCTTTCTTTGAGCGACGTCGCCAAGCTCGTCCGGACGGAATCTCCCCGGGAGATCATCCGCAACAACCAGACGCGCGTTGCCGAGGTCCGGGCTCAGATCGCCGGCCGGATGCCGTTCGACAGGATCGTTGGCCGCGTCAAAGACGCGGTCAAGGCTACGGTGCTGCCCGAAGGGTATCTCCTGTCGATCACGGGCGAGGAGCTCCTGCGCCGCGAGTCGTTTAAAAATCTCAAATTCGCTTTGCTTCTAGCGATCGTTCTCGTCTATATGGTCATGGCCGCTCAGTTTGAATCCCTGATCCATCCGTTGGTCGTGCTCCTCACGATTCCCCTCGCCGGCGTCGGCGCGGTTTTCCTGATGTTGATCCTGGGCGTGCCGTTCAACATCATGTCGATCATCGGCCTGATCATGCTGGCCGGAATTGCCGTGAATAATGCCATCGTCCTTGTGGACATGATCAATCAGAACCGGAGAGCCGGAATGGCCCTCGACGAGGCCATCGTCTTCGCCGGCCGGAACCGGATCCGTCCCATCCTCATGACCAGTTTGACGACGATCCTGGCCCTCTTGCCCATGATCGTGGGGATCGGTGAAGGCGCTTCGCTCCGTTCGCCGATGGCCGTGGCCGTAACCGGAGGGCTGATCAGTTCGACGGCCCTGACGCTGGTTGTGATCCCGGCCGTTTACCGTTTGCTGGGAAAACGGCCTTTAACCGCCGGAGAGAAAAAGGCATGATCGATTTTTTCATCCGGCGCCCCGTCCTTGTGGCCATGAGCCTGATCGGCCTCTGTCTCCTGGGCGTCGTCTCCTACCTGCAGCTCCCCATGGAGCTTTTCCCTCAATCCGAACAGCCGAGGATGATCGTTGTTATTAGAAGCAGCCAGACTTCGGATCCCGGCTATGTCGAGAAGCATGCCGTCATCCCCATGGAGAGCGCCGTCGCCGGACTGGACAAGATCGAGCGGATCGAAACCCGGATCGACCAGCGGCGGGCGACGATCTATGTCTATTACAGGAAAGAGGTCGATCTCAAATACGCCTACCTCAAGCTGCAACAGTGCGCCGCGGCGGTTCGGGCCCAAGCAGGGGCTGAGTTCACGTTTTCGGTATCAAAATCCGATACGGAGCAGCTTTCCAACCGCTATCTGGTTCTGCAGGCCCGCGGCGAAGGAAGCCTCGATCAAATCCGGGCAGTCATCGACGAAACGATCACACCGGACCTGATGAGCATCGACGGCATCGCCAGCGTGGAAGTTTACGGCGGGCGGAAACGCTCAGTCGAGGTCCTCCTGGACCAGGACGCCATGAAAGCCTATGGATTGACCGTGGGTCAGGTGGCGTCCAAGATCTCCGAGCAGTCCGGCAAACGCCTTTATCTCGGCCAGGTCGAGGACGCGCGGAAACAGTATTTCGTCAACCTGATCAGTGAATACACGTCGCTTCCGGCGATCGGAGACCTGATCATCAAGGACAAGGGGCCCATTGTCCTCAAGCAAATCGCGAAAATCACGGAAGGGGGGGCGGAGGCGCAAACGATCTCCCGCATCAACGGACAGGAAGGCATTACCCTCTCTCTCCAGCGCAGCTGGGAAGCCAACCTCATCAGCCTGGCCCGGCGGACCCGTCAGGCTGTTTCCCTGCTCAACGAAAAGGTCAAGCCGGATGGGATCAACCTCGTCATCGAAACCGACGAAGCCAAGACGATCGAGGACAACATCCATTCTATTCTGTGGTTGATCGTGGTCGGAGGACTGCTGGCCATGGCGGTGCTCTGGCTTTTTCTCCGGAACGCAATGCTTGTTCTGACCGTCTCGGCGAGCGTTCCCATCTCCATCCTTATCTCCATGAACGTCTTTTATGCGCTGCATATCACGATCAACACTTTGACCATGGTCGGTCTGGCCATCGCTATCGGGATGCTCGTGGACTGCAGCATCGTCGTCCTGGAGAACATCGTCCGCCACGCGAGCCGGACGGCGGACGTCCGTCAGGCCGTGGTCCGCGGAACGACGGAAGTGGCGCGGGCGGTCTTCGCCTCCACCTTGACAACCATCGCCGTTTTTCTGCCGTTTCTTTTCTCGACCAACACCGAAGTGCGGACGCTGGGCGGCCAGGCCGGCGCGGCCATCGTCACGACGCTCCTCATTTCGCTGGCGGTTGCTTTCGTCTTGATTCCGATCCTAGCTTACAAATTTTTCTCCCGCCGTCAGAAAGCGGGCGTCTGGAAGCCGTCCGTCCGGCACCTCGGCCGGATGCGGCAGATTTATATCGTCCTGCTGAAAACCAGCCTGCGCTATCCGGCCCGGACGCTCCTCGCGACGGTCGGCCTCTTCTTCCTCAGCCTCGGCCTGTGCTTGATGACGAGCGTCGATGTGCCGCGCGAAGTCCAGCTTCTGACCTTCAATATTTATGCCGTGATGCCTTCGGGAACGACGCTCGAAGCCGCCGACGAGCAGGTCAAAGCCATGGACACCCTCCTCCAGAACATCCCCGAAGTCTCCGAGCGGCTGGCGACGATCGAGGAAGACAACGTCACCATCGCTTTCAGGCTCGTCGAGGATTTCGCTCGGACGTCCACGCGCAGCGTCACGGAAATCAAGGACGAAATCATCGGCCTCCTCTCCAAAGCTTACCCGCGCATCGATTTTTCGACAACGGAGCCCCAGCAGAATTCCCGCTATATGGGGGGCGCGGGAAGCGGAGGAGGAGGGGGGATCGGTGGCGGGAGCGCCCGCCAAAGCGGTGTGAGCCTGACCCGGTTGCTCGGGATCGGGACCGCCCAAGAAAAGGTCCTCGTCCGAGGCCAGGATCTGGAGCTCCTCCGCGCCGTGGCAGAAGACGTCCAGTACAACATTTCCAACCTGGAGACCGTACAGAACGTTAATATCAGCGTCGCGAATCAGTCGCCGAGCATCGATCTCCTCCTCGATCAGGCCTCCATGAGCCATTTCGAGGTCGGCCTCCAGACCGTGAGGAACGAGCTGTCGGGTTTTCAGCGGGAAACGGCGGCCGACATCAAATTCAAGGCCGGAAACGAAGAGATCGATATCATCCTCAAGAGCGCCTCCGAGAAGGAGAAAAAAACCGACGACTTGCGCGCGCTCCAATTTCCATCCTCGGCCGGAGGACTGGTTCCGCTCCCGCAGATATCGCGCCTGGTCTATTCCACGGGATATTCGAATATCAATAGGGTCAATCAGGAAAAGCAGGTCCAGGTGACCTACCGGTTCAACTCCGATATCGAGCAGTCCAAGAGCCTGCTCGAAGAGGCCCGGGCGTCGGTCGAAGACATCGTCTCCAGCGTCACGCCTCCGCCCGGCGTGATGATCGAGGTCCAGCGCGACGAAAGCAGCATGTCGGAGTTCTATTTTTTGATCGCCCTGGGCATCCTCCTGATTTACATGATCCTGGCCTCGACATTCGAAGCCTTCCGGACGCCGCTGGTCATGATGTTCACCCTGCCGCTGGCCGGGATCGGAGCGTTTTCCGGGCTCGTCTTGACCGGAAATTCCCTCTATAACGCCAATGTCCTCGTCGGATTTCTCATCCTCTTCGGCGTCGTGGTCAACAACGGAGTCCTCCTCATCGACTATTCCCGCGGGCTCGAGCGCCAGAACCAAAGACAGACGCGGGCTTTGATGACGGCCGGGCTGATCCGGGTGCGTCCCATCCTGATCACGGCCATTACGACCATCCTGGGTATGCTCCCCGTCGCTTTGGGAAAGCAGGAGTATATCTCCCTCATCGGAGCGCCGTTCGCCATCACGGTCATAGGGGGTTTGGGCGTGGCGACGCTCTTCACCTTGGTTTTGATCCCGACGTTTTCGTATGGCCTTGAAAACGCCCTGCGTTGGTGGCGCGGTTTGAATTGGAAAACCAAGGCGATCCAGGCTTTCCTATTCGCCGGCGGGGAGTGGTTCCTCGTGGCCAACATCGATTCCTTCCTGTGGCGGGTTGCCTATTCCCTGATTCTGTTTGTGGGCATTCCGGCTTTAACCTTTTTTGCCCAGACGAGCCTCCGGCGGAGCCGGACCGCTCTCATCCCGCCGGGACCCATCACCGTCACCGTCCGCAATATCAGCCTGCTCTATGATGACTTCGCGCGCTTCGCCAAGGAGTGGCGAAAAGGGAAAAAAGAAGAGAAGCACCGGGAAATAGCGGAGACTGTCCGCCGCCGGGAGAGGAAGGAGTCCTTTCTCTGGCAGATTCCCGCCGGAGCGTTTCTCATTTATTTTACCTACTTTTACCTTCAGAATCATGCCTGGATTCTCGTTTTTGCCGTGCTGGATTATCTGCTGGTCTTGAGGATTCTTGGGCCATGGACAGGATGGGCATGGGGAGGATTGAAAAAAACCGCAGAAAAGACACGAAAAGCCATCTCGATCCTGATGGCCTGGAGCTTGCCCCTGGCCAACTGCGTCTGGCTCCAGTCCCGCTGGCACAAGCGGGGAGCCGTGAGCGTCGTCATGGTCATCTGGTACGCCGCTCTTCTTGTTTATCGAACCTCCCGCAGAATCGAAGAGCGAAACATCAACATCAACCGGATCACCGGCCGCTGGCGCAGAAACAGGACGATCTTCTACCGCTTCGTCCGAAAAATTCCGGTGATCGGCGCCCGCCGTGCGCCGTTCCAGGCGCTGGACCGGATTTGCCTGGAGATCGGCAGCGGCATGTTCGGCCTCATCGGCCCCAACGGATCCGGAAAAACGACGCTGATGCGCATTATTTGCGGCATCCTTCCTCCGAGCCGGGGCAAAGTCTATTTCAACGGCCTGGATCTCGGCCGATACCGGGAGGAGCTCCAATCGCTCATCGGCTACCTGCCCCAGGAATTCGGCGCATATGAGAATATGCCCGCCGTCCAATTCCTGGACTATCAGGCCCAATTGAAGGGCCTTTGGAACAGGGATAAGCGGAGGTCGGCCGTTGAAGCGTCCCTGCGCTCCGTGCATCTTTTCGAGAGACGGAACGACCGCATCAAAACATTTTCCGGAGGCATGAAGCAGCGCCTGGGGATTGCTCAGACGCTCCTCCATCTTCCCCGGATCCTGGTCGTGGATGAACCGACCGCGGGATTGGATCCGGATGAGAGGATCAAATTCCGCAACCTCTTGGCGGAGCTCGCCCGGGATCGGATCGTGATATTCTCGACGCATATCATCGAGGATATTTCCAGCTCCTGCAACCGCCTGGCGGTTCTTTTGAAGGGAGGCGTCCGCTTCGTCGGCACGCCCGCGGAGCTGGTGGAGCTGACGAAAGGCTCCGTCTGGCAGGCGACTTTGGCTGACGGAGAATTTGAAGTCGTGCGCCGAACCCGCAGGGTGGTTCATCATCTGCGGGACGGAAACAAGATCCGGGCTCGGATTCTTTCCGCGGAAAAGCCGTTGGAGGAGGCTGTGCCGGTCGTCCCGACGCTTGAAGATTCCTACATGTGGCTCTTGGGACAGGAGGGAGTGAGCCGATGACGGATTCCAGTTTTGAGAGAAATGCCGGCCGGGCATGGATAAAAAAAGTTTTCGATGTCTGGGCCTTTTTCCGCTACAATGTGGCTAATGTCTTTGCCGGCCGGGCGCTCTACTTTGTAATCCTGGCCAGCGCCGTTTTCTTGGCGATCGTCGTCCTGAACCTTCTCAATCGCGAGGCCACGCTCACCAGCCAAAAAATTTACGATTTTCTGCTCATCCCGGGCATCCTCCTGATTTTTTATCCGGCTGTCTTCGCCATCCAGAACGATAAAGATGCTGGGATGATCGAAACCCTGTTCGGCATTCCGGATTACCGTTATAAAATCTGGCTGGTTCGTTATTTCACGCTCTATGTCTTAGCGGCCGGCCTTCTTTTCGTCCTGGCGGTCTTTTGCCGAGTAGGCCTGGCCGATTTCCCCCTGGGGAAGATGGTCCTGGAGCTGATGGTCCCCATCGTCTTCTTGGGGAGTCTGGCGTTTTTTATCGCGAGCCAGACGGGGAGCGGCCTCGGCACGGCCGTCATCATGGTCCTCGTCGTTCTTTCTTTTTGGCTCTTCCGGACTCAGCTTCAAGACAGCCCTTGGTACCTTTTTCATAATCCCTTCGCCAGCACAAGCCAGATCAAAACAATGGTTTTAGTCAAAACGACGATCGCCAACAGGCTTTATTTCTGCAGCGGCTCTTTTTTCCTGACGATGCTGTCTCTCCTGCGCCTGCAGAAGCGGGAAAAATTCATCTGAGCTTGATCTGTTCTTAAAATAATTGACCTTCTCGGCTCAAAGCTTCTGAATGCTAAAGAATCAGACTTTTTCTCGAGCGTCGGCCTAAAGAGGGGCGCGGCGCCTTTGCTTTCTCGAAAGGAGCAAAAGTCCGAATGATAGAAAAAGGGCATCTCGACAGAGGAGAATCAATGGACTTTCAGGTTTGGCGGATGAAACCGAGAAGCATCCGCAATTTTTTAACGTGCCATTAAAAGACTGGATGAGCAGGACTATCATAAATATGAAAAGCAGCGAAGACAGGGCCAGAGCAGATTCGCGAACAAAAAGGCCGACAAGGAGGAAGATTCCCAGAAACAATTCGACCCAGGGAAGAAGAAAGGCGAAATAGATGGCGAGCTTTTCAGGCAGGATGCGGTAATTCATGACAATTCTGGCGAATTCCCCGGGGAAGGCGATTTTATCAAGACTGGCATAAATAAAAACGCCTCCCAGCATGAATCTCGCTGTCAATTGAACTGTCTTGTGGCGGAGGAAATGAAAAATTGTTTTTTTCAAATTGTAACTTCTCTGGGGATCAACAGGAAATCCAGATATAAACTATTCCTCCCGAATTTTCTGCCTTATTGACTCCGTAAGATCCGTCAGGACTGTTTGTAAGTGTATCTATTTCAAGCTCAGGTTCCGGATCACCGTCAATGATGATATAGCATAGTCCATCGCAGCATTTTGGACATTGACAATCAATTCCATCCTTGGGGAGGCTGTAGGTGAAGCCCATGACCTTTCTGACGATTCCACGGCATTTGACGAATTGAGTATCAAGCGGAACATGGACAATGCCGTTGGCGCAGACCTCGATATAATCATTCGATTCTTTCACGAAAGAGTCCGCCCTGATGGCGGCAAAAACAAAAGCGGATGAAATCAAACAAAACAACAAAAAAAATCGCCCTTTTTTTTCTCTCATTGAAAATACTCCTTTTACTTTAAAGACAAAAAAAAGCCTCAATATTTATCACTTTTTTTTGAGAATCATCAAAACTCAAAATAAGTAATATCTTAAAAATCAAGTTTTATCGCTTTTTGAGTTCAGCCTGTCTGAAAGCTTCTGGAAATGAGAGTTATGATTTCGAAGTTGAAAAGAAGAAGCAATGGTCATATAATTTTTTTGACTTAATACTGGAAATTCATGCTTTATCGTCAACGCCTTGGATTTCAGCAGCATCTCTTTATTCCCTTCAGATTCATCTTCATCGCTTTTTTCACGCTTTTCTTATCAAGTGGCGGAGCCGTGCTCCGCTCGCCAAAAAATATTTCTCCAAAAACTTCATTGATCGACCGCGGGAAAAGCCTTTTACATGAAGGCAATTATCAAAAAGCCATTGAATGTTTTAGTCAATTCTTGAACTCTTCTTCCTCCGAGGATCGAAACACGCTCGAATGTTATTGGAATTTAGGCCTTCTCTTTTGGAATATGGACAAACTTGAAGAATCCGCAAATTGCTACGAGCGTGCCAAAAAGCTCGCTTTGAATTTAGGCTTGCAGAACAAGCGCCGGGAATGTGAGGTCGCTCTCGATACCTATAAATTGTTCAAGCAAGCCAAGGAATGTTGCGACAAGGGTGAGATATCGCGATCGAATCGATATTTTGAAGAGGCGGCGGCCCTGGCCAAGTCCATAAAAAGCGATGCCCATGAGCTTAAAATATTGAGGATATGGAGCGTCAATTATTTAGGCGATCTGAATTCTCGTAAATTCTTGGATCTCAACAAGCAGGCCCTGCGCTTGGCGCAGTCTCTCAAGCACACGGCTGAAATTGTCAAGGCGTTTATAAATATCGGATCTTTTTACTCGAGCAATAAGGATTATTCATATGCCTTGAGCCATTATTTCCAGGCCTTGAATTTAACGCGGGATTCCAACGACCCCCAAGAGATGATGGCTTGTCTGAGCAACATTGCGGCCATATATTTTATTCTCGGCGATAATGATAAATCCATCGAATATTATCTAGAAGCATTGAGGATTTCAAGGGCTTCAGGCAGCCAAGCTAATCTCCCGGTCGTCCTCGGCAATTTGGGCAAATCGTATCAGAGCCAATATTTAGTCACCGGAAACACGGAAAATTGCACTAGGGCGATTGAATGCTATAAGGAGGGCTTGAACCTGGCGCAAAAGACAAACAATGAGAAATTGAAAAATATGTCCCTGGTCGATATCGGCAACGGCTATGCCGGTTTGAAAAAATATGACGAAGCCCTTCTCTATTTGCAGCCCGCTTTGGAAATGGCAACGATAAGAAACGACTCCGTCAGCTTTGCCTATCTCTTGAACAGCACGGGAATGATTTATTTGAAAAAGGGGGATTATTTAAAAGCGGAAGATCATTTTACGAAAGCTTTGCGGGTGGAGACAAAAGCCGGCGCAGATTCGCTCAGGATGGGCTCTCTTTTCGGCCTCGGGCAATGCCGGGAAAGGAAGAGGGATTATAAGCAAGCTATTTATGACTACAACGAAAGTCTAAGAATCATTGAGAGGATAGGTTCTAAAATCGCAAATGACATCAACCGGGCCGAATACATCCAAGACAAAACGGCGATATATCAAAAATTGATGGGCCTCTATTTTAGGCTTTTCCAAGAAAAATATTCGGGGGCCTTTGAAAAAGAAATTTACGACACCGCCGAAAGGGCAAAAGCGCGGTCGTTCATCGATTATTTGGAAAGGCTCGGCAAA
>Ga0315282_10003375_pt1 | contig 28695 bp, 18 predicted proteins | sample YL17G07_20_MG_FD_203693 | JGI IMG/M metagenome (GOLD analysis project Ga0315282, IMG submission 203693) | Sediment microbial communities from Yellowstone Lake, YNP, Wyoming, USA - YL17G07_20 | ecosystem: Environmental > Aquatic > Freshwater > Lake > Sediment | place: USA: Wyoming | collected... | reverse complement strand
TAGCATACAACGGCTATTTGTTAAAGATTATAATCTGTTAGATTTATTTTTTGGGTGGATCGATGAAGACAAACATCTGGAAAGAAATGATCGGGGGGGTACCTTTTTTCGACAGCCTCAGCAGATAGCTATTCTTCCAGATGGGGAAGCCCGGCCGGGACAGCCGGGGTCTTTCATGATCGTAGCCTGTCTATGGCTCAATCTTATTGCAGAAACATCTGTTCAAGAAGGACCGGGCACGAGCAGACCAGGGAGGGGCCGGTGGGCGGTCCATATCCACTGAGCTGGTCCGATCAATTTAACAGGGCAGCAATTTTCCCTCCGATAATCCTACCAGCCTTGGCAAAAGCCCCTTCTCCCCCAATCGGAGGGAGATGGAAGAACTTGGGGGCTTAATCCTGCCCGGTTCGGCCCTCGGACCTTAAGCTAGCAGCGGCTGCGGGTGCGCCTTGCCTCAACGCTTGCATACGTTATTGCTCCCATTATTTACCACCCATATGTTGGCCCCGTCGAAGGCTATGGCAGCGGGGTAAGTGCCAGCTCCGCAGGTCCCCAGGACTTTGCCGTCGCTGGCCCGCAATTTGGTGACGTTGTTGCTACTATAATTTGCCACCCAAATGTTGGCCCCGTCGAAGGCGATGCCAGTGGGACCTGAGCCAACCGTGTAGGTCCCCAGGGCGGCGCCGTCGCTGGCCTGCAATTTGGTGACGTTGTTGCTCCCATAATTTGTCACCCAAATGTTGGCCCCGTCGAAGGCGATGCCAGAGGCTACGGTGCCGACTGCGTAGGTCCCCAGGGCGGCGCCGTCGCTGGCCCGCAATTTGGTGACGTTGTTGCTCAAACCATTGGCAACCCAAATGTTGGCCCCATCGAAGGCGATGCCAACGGGACTTGAGCCAACCGTGTAGGTCCCCAGGGCGGCGCCGTCGCTGGCCCGCAATTTGGTGACGTTGTTGCTCTTATAATTTGTCACCCAAATGTTGGCCCCGTCGAAGGCGATGCCTTCGGGATTAGTGCCGACCGCGTAGGTACCCAAGGTGGCGCCGTCGCTGGCCCGCAATTTGGTGACGTTGTTGCTCAAAGCATTGGCAACCCAAATGTTGGCCCCATCGAAGGCTATAGGCTGGGGATTTGAGCCAACCGTGTAGGTCCCCAGGGAGGTGCCGTCGCTGGCCCGCAATTTGGTGACGTTGTTGCTTCCACTATTTGCCACCCAGATACTAGCCCCATCGAAGGCGATGCCAATGGGATTAGTGCCCACTGAAAAGAATTGGCCGTTAGAGGAGGCTTCATACCAGCGCAGCGTGGCGATTTGCAAGGGGTTGAGGCTAGCACCGGGCGGGCCCTGAGGTCCTTTTGTCGCAATCACGTAGAAATCCGACTCACCCCAGGTGCTGGGCCCGGACAAGAGCACCGCCGCCACCGCCAAAATCGACAATAACCAGATTTTCTTCAGCATGACCCAACCCTCCAGGTACATTAGAAAAGGTTTATTGAACGGTTATTCGTAAGGCGGCTCGGTCTGGTGAGCAATTTGAGCCGGTGGTGGTCGGCCGCTTCGCCGTGGTTCCCTGGAACACCAGCAAGACGATGATTAAAGGGTTTTTTCAGGGCACCGGGAATCATGCCAACAACAGTGGGGCAGCAAGGGCAGGAGGAAGAACGCCAAACCGGGGCAAACCGGTCTTTGGCTGGAGGAGAAGAGACTAGAGTTACGGCAACTGCCCCGACTGAGGGCTGGCATCACCTCCATGCGCGCTTAATCATGCAAGGACACAATTATGTAAATGATAATATAAAAAGTCAATTATTTTATAAGGGTGTACCATCTCAGCGCATATCTTGCCAGGAGGTAAACTTATCAGATTTCCTGGGGAAATTCTGATATGCTCTGTCTATCTGCAATACCTTGATGTAACCGCCCATCCCTTTAAGTAATCGTGGCCGCCTTGATGAGGTTGGTGGTGCCCCGGGTGCCGATGGGGGTGCCGGCGGCGATGATCTGCTCGCCCTGGGCCAGCACCGGCTGCTGGTAGAGGTCGATGACTTGCAGTTCGTAGCGGCCTTGCCAGTGCTCTTCACAGATTTCCTTGCTGTTGTCGATGGCCCGGAGGGAATTGGGGGTGAGGCCGGCCACGTACAGGCGCAAATTCCAGTTATTTTCCTGGTTCTCAGGCATCGGTTCAGGCTCCTTTTCCCGGCATCTCCAGGCCGTAGAGGGTGGAGCGGGCGGCATGGAACTTCAAGAGCCCCTTTTCGACCCAGCATAATATCTGGCCAGATCAAAAACTTATTCAGATTAACCGGGAAAATTCCGATATGGTCTAGTATAGTTGCCACCGTTGCATTTAACTGAGAGTGGTGCAGACTATCTTGGTGCGCCGCTGCTCTGGTAAAATGGTCATACCTCCGGCGCCCGGATAATTTGGGTAAAAATTAACCGCCCACGGCCTTTTTTACCCCTCCGTCCCGGCAAGATAACGGGACCGATTTTTTTGGCCCTAATGGGTTGGCAAATTTATTATTGAAAATTAACTGATTAGGGATAAATAGAATACCATGGGTTGTTAGGTATAAATATTGCATGTATAATGCTGCGAGGGGGAGATTTAATTATGCCGATTTACGAATATCAATGTGTGGATTGTGGGGGCCGCGACCAGCGGGTGGCCGGACTGGACGATCACACGGCCCTGTGCGCCCAGTGCGGCGGCTTGATGCTGCGCCTGGACGAGGATGTCTTTCAACCATACTTCGAGGAGATCTCCGAGTCGGCCTGGTCCGAAGCCAAGACCAAAGCTTCGTTGTAACTGGCGCGCCAAAGTATGGGTGCAAAAAGCCCCTCGGGGGAGGGGCTTTTTTACTTTTTTCCCCAGGCTTTGATTTTCTGTGGTAAATTTCCCACTTAAGAATTGTCAAGCCATCTTTGCTTGTAACATTTGTAACTGCTGGCGGGATACTTTTTTTCTTTACACAAACTCACAAAGTTATTCCAAAGTTATTGCCTGGTTTTTCACCTTTTTCCTAAGGCTCGCGGCAATTACACCCGGCATCTTACCATTGGCTTCTGGCGCCAGCCACAGCTTCCTCTCTTGCTATCCCAGTTTCAGGTCTGCGGCAGAAGAATTGGCAAATTGGTAAATCCACCCTACCCGGATAACTCCATAATTATCAGAATGGGAAGCGGCCGCTCCAGGGGCAGGGAAAATCAGCCCGGACGACCCCCCTTGGCTTAGCCGGGGGGGCCCTAACATTCTCTAATTATTTCACTATTTCAGCTCCTTATACCGAGTTGCAATCAAAAAGTAATTATCGGTAGCCGCAGGCTTTAGCCTGCGCCCGCACAGGCTGGAAAGCCTGTGCTACCAATTGATTGCGAAGTGGTATTAGGCACCGCCGGGAATTCTTTGCCCTGCCAGCCTCGAAAGCCGCCTGCCAAGGGGCGTCGGCCTTTAGCCTGCGCCACTTAATTATCTCTCACCTGTAAATTTGGGGACCGTGGGGGAACCCTGCGCCACCCAGACCGCCTGACGCAGGCTTAACGATTCAGGGGAAATCCCGAAAGCAGACGCGCCTCGGCGGCTTCAATACTCTTCTAGCTCGGGCTTCGGCCGGAATTCGGCACAGAGAGTCTGCGAATGTGGCAACATAAGGGGCCGGGGGTCTTTTTAATAAGCATCATTTCCTTTGAAGTCCAGGAGTTGCCCCCAAAATGGCCCAAGTTAACCTGCCTGGAAATTTTCTTCCCCTAACCCGGTTCCCAGGTTTTTATGGGGTTGGTTGGCCGAGGAGACATCAAACCAAGGCAGGCTGTGGTATCGACCCTGGATTTGTGGTAAGGTGAAAAACTTAATGGAAACCATTGCCGACTTACACCTCCATTCCCGCTATTCCATTGCCACCGGCAAAGAGGCGGACCTGGAGCACCTGGACCTCTGGGGCCGGTATAAAGGCTTGCAGGTCATAGGTACCGGGGACTGCACCCATCCGGAGTGGCTCAAGGAAATGGCCGCCCGGCTGGAGCCCGTGGCGGCGGGGACCTACGTCCTGAAGGCAGGCCTGGCGCTGCCCCTGAATCTCCAAGGCCCCGCCTGGCCGAAGGTTGCTCCCGTACGCTTCGTGATCACCGGCGAAGTGAGCAGCATTTATAAAAAGGGCGGGCGGGTCCGCAAGGTCCACCTGCTGCTGCTGCTCCCCGGCCTGGAGGCGGCAGAGCGGTTGTCCCAGCGCCTGGCCCGGCTGGGCAACGTGGCCTCGGACGGCCGCCCCATCCTCGGGCTGGATGCCAAATATCTGCTGGAATTGGTGCTGGAGATCGACCCTCAATCCCTGGTGATCCCGGCCCACATCTGGACCCCCTGGTTCTCGGTTTTGGGGAGCAAAAGCGGCTTCGACTCCCTGGAAGAGTGTTTTGAAGACTCCCTGGCCCACATCTATGCCCTGGAGACCGGGCTGTCCTCCGATCCGGCCATGAACTGGCGGGTAGGGGCCCTGGACCGCTTTTTGCTGGTTTCCAACTCCGACGCCCATTCCCCCCAGAAATTAGGCAGGGAGGCCAACCTCTTTGCGGTGCCTCCCGCTTACCCGGACCTGGCCCAGGCCCTGCGGAGCCGGGAGGGCTTTGCCGGCACCCTGGAATTCTTCCCCCAGGAGGGCAAATACCACCTGGACGGCCACCGTAACTGCGGCCTGCGCCTCACCCCGCAGGAGGCCGAGAGCCTCAAGGGCCTCTGCTCCCGGTGCGGCAAGCCCTTGACTTACGGGGTGCTGCACCGGGTTCAGGATCTGGCGGACCGGCCCGCGGGCGACGCCCCCCCCGGGGCCAAGCCCTATGAGTCCCTGATTGCCCTGCCGGAGGTCCTGGCCGAGGTCATGCAGGTGGGAACCGTCAGCAAAAAGCTGCGCCAGCGCTATTTCCGGCTGCTGGAGGCCCTGGGGCCGGAATTGGAGATTCTGCGCCGGGTTCCCCTGGAGGACCTGGCCCGGGAGGGCGGGGAAGCCGGACCCCTGCTGGCATCCGCCATCGACAAGATGCGCCGGGGCGAGGTGCACATTGCCGGCGGCTACGATGGCGAGTACGGGGAAATTCGCCTCTTCACCCCCGAGGAGCGTCGCCGGCTGCAAGGCCAGGGCGCCTTTTTCAGCCTCCCCGCCGCCCCGGTAATAGCGAGCCCAGCGGCCCGCGAACCTGCACCACTCTTTGACCATACCAGCCCCGTAGCTGAACCCACAGAAAACAGAAAACAGAAAACAGAAAACCGTCTTTCCAGTGACCCTCTGCTGGACCCCCTGAACCAGGCCCAACGCCAGGCCGTCACTTATAAAGGGCCGGCCCTGGTGGTGGCCGCCGGCCCCGGCACCGGCAAGACCCGGGCCCTCACCCACCGCCTGGCCTATCTATTGGCCCGGCGCGGGGTGCCGCCCGAGGAGATCCTGGCCGTCACCTTCACCCGGCAGGCGGCGGCCGCAATGGCAGAGCGCCTGAAGCTGCTGCTGCCGGATTTTCCCGGGCTGGACCGCCTCACCATCAAGACCTTCCACGCCTTGGGGCACCAGATCCTGTCGGATAGGGACCGGGATGGGCGTCAAGTGGCGGTGGAAGACCAGCGCCGCCGCCTCATCCGGGAGGTGGCCCGGGACCGCCGGCTTCCCTTTGCCGCCCTGGAGCAGCAAATCACGGCCTGGAAACAGGCCCTGAATTACCCCGAGCACCTGGAAAACGCGGCAGAGCCGGCCTATCTGGCCGCCTACCGCTCCTACGAAGCCGCCCTGGCGGACGCCGGGTGGTGGGACTATGAGGATCTCATCGCCCACCCTACCCTGCTCCTGAACCGCGACCCGGAAATCGGAGCCTCCTACCGGCGCCGCTTTCGCCACCTCCTGGTGGATGAGTACCAGGACCTGAACGAAGCCCAATACCAGATGTTCCGCCAACTGGCCGGGCCCGGGGCGGAAATCATGGTGATCGGCGACCCGGACCAGGCGATCTACGGCTTCCGCGGCGCCTCCCCGGCGTATTTCCGTCGTTTCCGGGAGGATTGGCCCGCGGCTGAGGTCTGCCATTTTGAGGAAACCTACCGGCTGCCTGCGCCCATTCTCCAGGCGGCCCGGCAACTCATGGCCTGCGATGCCGAGGACCAGCAACCCATGAGCACCCATCAGTCCGGCAGCCTGCCCCTGGTGCTGTTGGAAGCGGCCAACCCCGAGGCCGAGGCCCGGGGCATCGCCAAGGAAATCGAGAAACTGGTGGGCGGCATGAGTCACCTGGCCCTGGAAGACCGGGGCCTGCGGCATCAGGACCCTGAGGGCAAGGCCGGCTTCCGGGATATCGCCGTCCTTTACCGCCTCCATGCCTTGGGACCGGAGTTGGAACGGGTCCTTAAGGCAGCCGGCATCCCCTGCCAGCAACCCCGGGAGGGGGTGGGGCCGGAATGGGACGGCCTGGATCTGGCCGCCGAACGGGTGAAGCTTCTCAGCCTGCACGCCGCCAAGGGGTTGGAGTTCCCTTACGTCTTCATCGCCGGCTGCGAAGAGGGCCTCATCCCCTGGGAGCCGCCGGGCGAGAAGGCCTCAGACCCGGCCGAGGAACGCCGCCTCTTTTACGTGGGCCTCACCCGGGCCTCCCGTCAGGTCTTCCTGACCCGGGCCCGGGAGCGCCACCTCTGGGGCCAGAAGCGGCACGCCGGGCTGTCTCCCTGGGTGAGGGAAATCCCGGCGGAACTGCTGGTCCGGCCGCAGGCCCCGCCTGCCCCGGGGCGCCGGGAGAGGCAACGGCCGCTCTTTCCGGAAATGGCCCCCCGCCGCGGGAAAAAGGCCCGCTAGGCGGCAACCGATTAACCGCCGGCAATTGTTGATTACCGGGTACGGCCCTGCACCGCCTCCAGGGCGGTCATGGTCAGCCCGAGATTACGGTTAACTTTACCAGACGAGGCAAACTCTAAGATTTCAGGTTAAAGTGTCTCACCAACGACCCAAGAGCGCTAAGATGTGTGGTGTGCCGGACCGCCCTGGTCAGGCAACCGCGCCTGACGGAACCGTGTATCGAGACTTGCTAAAAAGCCAAAGCCTGTCGCCGACCCACCGGCGCCGGCGCTTGCGGATGGAGAATCGTTCCTCATGGTTGGGGAGGTCTCTCTTGGCCTTGGTTTGCTTAGTCCTTTGCCTGGGTCCCCTGAGCGGGACCGTGCGGGCCGCGCCTTTTCCGCTGGAGCCCGAAGGCCCATTGCTGCGCTCCCTGAAAATCATCGGGGCCAAGACGGTGCCGAAAAAGAAGCTGTTATCTGAAATGACCCACCCCATACCTTCCTTGCTCCCCTGGAAGAAACTGCCGGTGTTTAAAGAGGAGGACTTGGAAGCCGACCTCCTGCGCCTCAAGACCTACTACCAGCGCCAGGGATTTTACCATACCGAGATCGTTCCCAAGATCGAAACCAAGGACAACCTGGTATCGGTGGAATTGCACCTCACCGAAGGCCCCTTTGTCCAGGTGGCCCAGGCGGAGGTGAAGGAGATCCCCGGCAAGCCCCCGGTGGATCTCTCCTCCCTGTCGGCCAAGTGGCCCCTGAACCAGGGTGACCGCTTCACGGTGGACGGCTACGAAGCCTTGAAGCGCCTGTACCTGGACCACCTTCTGGACCACGGCTATCCCCAGGCCCAGGTGGAGGGCCGGGTCCGGTTGGACGAAGCAAAGAATACCGCCAGGATTGACATCACCGTCAACCCTGGACCTCTGTGTTATTTCGGCGATATCAAAATCACCGGCAACTTGGAGACTCCCGACTATCTGATCATGCGGCAGTTGACCTTCAAGCCCGGGGACGTCTTCTCCTTCAAGGAGCTTTACGACAGCCAGCGAAAACTCTACGGCCTGGACCTGTTTAAAAACGCCAGCATCGCCCCGGTGGAAGGAAAAGAGAAGGAGCTCCGGATTCCGGTGGAGGTGGCGCTCCAGGAAAAGAAAAAACGATCCGTCAAAGTGGGCCTGGGGTATGGCGATGAGGACCGGTTCCGGGCCAAGCTGGGCCTGCGCTTCCGCAATCTCGGCGGCGGCGGCCGCACCCTGGAACTGGACGGCAAGCACTCCAGCATCGAAGACCGGGTCGTGAGCACCTTTACCAATCCTCAGCTCTGGACCAGCCGCAACGACTTCGTCCTTCAAAGCGGTTACATCCGGCGTTATCTGCCGGGATTTACCGACAAGTCCTACTTTACCATGGAGCGTCTGGAGCGGGATCTGCCCTGGAAGATCCGGGGCTATCTGGGCCATAGCCTGGAATTCGCCCGTCCTTTCAATATCCCGGAAGAGACCCTGGCCATCCTCACCCAGACCACCGCCGGCAAGCTCTACCGGGCCTCCATGCTAATTGGGGGCCTGCGCCGGGAGACCATGGACAACCCCGTGGATCCCCATCGCGGCGGCCTGCTCGCCTGGACCGGGGAGGCGGCCCCGAATTTCTTCGGGTCCAACCTCCAGTTCCTGCGCACGATGGTGGAGGGCCGACGCTACTACGCCCCGTGGGATAACGACTTCGTCCTGGCGGGCCGCCTCAAGTTCGGATTCATCCAACCCATCCAGAGCACCGAACAGATCCCCATCTTCCGCCGCTTCTTTGCCGGCGGCTACGACAGTGTGCGCGGTTACCGCTTCGACTACCTGGGTCCCCGGAACGCCGCCGGTCTGCCACTCGGCGGCGAGGCCTTGATGGAAGGGAGCCTGGAGGCTCGCATCCCCATTTACCAAGAATTCCGGGCCGCGGCCTTCATCGATTTCGGCAACGTCTTTCTGAATATCCCCAACTTCGACTTGGGGCAGCTCAAATATACCTCCGGGGTCGAGCTGCGCTACATGACCCCCATCGGTCCCCTGGGGGTCGGCATCGGCGTCCCCTGGAACCCTATTAACGGCCACAAAGATAATTATCGGGTCTATTTCACCATCGGTCAGGCGTTTTAAAGATAGTTTTTAGTTTTTAGTTTTTAGTTTCGAGTTCCACGGCAAGGCGGCCAGGGAAATTGTGGAATAGCCGCCTCGGCTGTTATTGCGTCCTGGAATTACTACATAAATACAGGCATTTAATTCCCTCCCCCTTGAGGGGGGAGGGTTAGGGTGGGGGTGGCAAAGTTTTTCGCTTATTAAAGCTACTTGCCCAATGTTGCCCGATAAAAATAGGTTTCCACAAAATTATGGTAAAATAATCCATGCGCCGCATTCTTTACATTGGCCTGGCGGTCATCGTCATCCTGACTCTGGCCGGCTGGGTGGCCCTGCAATCCCAATCCTTCTGGCGCTGGGGCGGCTGGGAAGTGGTGAATCTGGCCCAGGACCGCCTCAACGGCGAACTGCGGGTGGGCGCGGTGCAGGGCCAGCCGTTCACCGGCTTCACTTTCACCGATGTGACCCTCTCTTGGTCTCAGGGCGAAATCCTCCACACCGACAAACTGGAGCTGCGCTTCTCCCTCTGGTCCTTTCTCCGGCTGCAGCCGGTGATCGCCGCCATCACCATTCATGAGCCCCGCCTCACCCTGCGACAGGATCGGGAGGGCCGCTGGGAGGTGGCGACTCTCCTGAAGAAGCGCCCGCCACCGCCGTTCAAGTCCCTGGATTTCCGCCAAATCCTGGTGCAGCAGGGCCGGGCGGTGCTCATCCGCCCCGAGGGCAACCAAGTCTTTGCGGACCTTAACCTGGACCTCGATTTCACCGTGCTCCATCCCAAGCGGCCCAACCAGGAAATCCGGGTGCGCCGGGCCTCATTGGCGGCCACCACGCCCATGGGCCGCTTCGGCCTCAAGTCCAGCTTCACTTACGCCCAGAGCCGGTTAACCATCGACTCCCTGGCGCTCGAATCCGGGACACGCGTCCTGTCCAGCCTGCGGGGCCAGGGTCTTTTGGGACCCGAGGAGGCCCGGCTCAACTTCGAGGTCGGTCCCATCCCGGGGGAGCTACTCCACCGGCTTTGGCCCAGGTGGCCGGACCATTGGGAGGTTAACGGCAAGTTTCGCCTCGCCATCCTGGACCAGAGCCATTATGAGATAACCGGGACCGGCTCCCTGCAGCAGGCCTCGTTCGATCTACAAGGGACCGTCAGCCGGGAGGGCGGCCGCTTGACTTATGATCTAACGGCCAAACTGGGCGGCCTGCGGGCCGAACTGCTGGAGCCCTTCAACCCCCAGTGGGCCCAAAAGCTCAAAGGGCTCTCTCCCGTCGCCGCCGGGCTGGCGCTCAAGGGGACCGGCCTGTCCTGGCCCCCCGAGCAGCTCGACTGGACCCTGGACTGCGCCGCCTTCCAAGATCGCGGGGTCAGCGTCGAGCAGCTCAAAATCAATTTGGCCGGCAACGCCCGGGAGCAGAATCTGCAAGGGCTGGCCCGGGGGAATTTCGGCGAGATCTCTTTAGCGGCCGCCGGCCCTCTGTTTTCCAACCAGAAAGCTGACCTGAAGATCCAGACCAAGGATTTTCGGCCGGCCCGTCTGGGTCTGGAGCAGGCCGGGGAAACCGTCCTGAACGGCAAGTTTGCCGGGGCCTGCAGTTGGCCGGAGAGCCGCACCCTAACCGGCCTCAAGGTGGCCGGAGATTTGGAGGCCCGCGGTCGGCTGGGGGAGGAACCCCTGGAGGATTTGCGGGCTAAACTTAGCTGGCAGCAACCCAAGCTGGATATGCCACAGGCCTCCTTCCGCCTGGGGCCCCTGGCCGCCAGTCTCTCCGGCTCCCTGGACGGTAATCGGCTCAACTGGCAGTTCAAGGGCAGCCTGGCCCCCGGGGCGGTCCGGCCGTACCTGCCGGTGGCCACCCCGGGCCGGCTGGAGCTCAACGGCGCCCTCACCGGCACCCTCCAGGCCCCTAACTTCTCCCTGCAAGGCAATGGGGCCGGCCTCAGCCTGGCCGGCCTTTCCCTGAAAACCTTCACTTTCAAGGCCAGCGCGGCAGGCTGGCCGCCCGCCACGGGAGACCTGGAAGTCCGGGGCTCGGGCCTGAGTACCCCGGCAGGGGTCTTCTCCCAGGCTGACCTCTCCTGCCGGGGAGAGGCCAACCTCTGGCGACTGCACTTCGCCGCCCGGACCCCTGAGGGACCCCAGGCGGAAGTCTCGGGGACCGCCGACTTGCGGGCCCGCCCCATCTCCCTAATGCTGCAGAAGGTTTCCTGGCGCTCCAAGGAGTTCGCCATCGCCAATAGCGGGCCGGTGCAGCTACGGCTCCTGCCGGGGCTGCAACTGGCCACGGCCACCTTCAAGGCCAACGGCGGGGTGCTGGCCCTGAAGCTGGAGGCCCAGGGGTCGCGGCTGGCCGGGTCGTTGAACCTCCATAATTTTCCCGCCCGGCTCCTGAGTTTTAAGGGGGCCTCCCTGCAGGGCAACATCGACGGCCAGGTCTCCCTCGCCGGTGAACCCGGCGCGCCCCTGCTCCAGGGCAAGGTCAAATGGGCCCCCGGCCAGGTGGGGGAATTCCCGTTCCAAGCCCTGCAGGCCACCTTCAATTACCGGCCCGGCTCCCTGCAGTTGACCGGGAGCCTGGATGAAAAGGTTTCGGGGGCCAGGCTGGTCTGCGACGGCCAAATTCCTCTTAACCTCTCCCTCATCCCTCTGACCTGGTCCCTGGGGGACCAGAACCTGGCCCTCACGGTCAGGGGAGAAAAGACCAGCCTGGCCATGCTCACCGTCAGCCCCCAAATCCAGGCTGCCGAGGGCGCACTTAACCTCATGATCCAGTTGCGGGGCAACCCCCAGCACCCCCAGGTCTCCGGCCACCTCCGTTGGGGGGAGGGCTCCATCAAACTGCGCCTGGCCGGTCTGCCTTACCGGCTGCTGCCCGGCGAGGCTCAACTCCAGGGGGACCAAATCACTCTCCGGGACCTCACCCTGGAAAGCGGCGGCACCCTGCGTCTCAGCGGCGATTTCAACCTGCAGGGCTTCACCCCGGGTCAGTTGGCCCTGCGGGGCCAGGCCCTGAATTTTCTGGCCCTGCGGCGGGAAGGCACCCAAGCGGAAGCCAACGGCACCTTCGCCCTGACCGGCCCTTGGGAACACGCCCGCTTCACCGGGCAGATTCTGATCCCCAAGGCCACCTTTGCCACCAGCTTTTTTGCGGCCGGACCCCATCCCGACATCATCCTGGTCAACAAACCGGCGGAACCTACGGCCACCGCCGCCTCCAGCAACCTGGTGTTCTGGAAAAATTTACAGATTGACCTCACCTTGCAATCCGCCGGGGAGGTCTGGGTCAAAAACAAGGACATCAAGGTGGACATGGAAGGCAGCCTGAAGGTCATCAAAGCGCCGGGCCAGGATAAAGTGGCGGTGGCCGGGGCGGTGCGGGCCGTGAAAGGCACCATCGAACTCCAGGGGCGCATCTTTAAGGTGGCCGAAGGCGCGGTAACCCTGCCCGGCAAACCCGGGGTGCCGGGAATTCTGGCGGGCCGGGCCATTAGCGAATTGGACGAGATCACCATGTTCATGGACATCTCCGGCCCCACCAGCAAACCGGTGGTGCGCCTCTCCAGCAATCCGCCGCTGCCTCCTCCGGATCTGCTCGCTTATCTGGTTTTCGGGCGCCCGGCCGCCACCCTGAACAAGGATGAATACACCACCGTGGGCCAGCGGGCCTTGGGCATCATGGGAGGTATCTCCGCCAAAAAATTTCAGGAAATCCTAGGGACCGACTTTCCCCTGGTGGGCAACGTCAGCATGCGGAGCGGCGAGAAGACGGTGGGGGTGACCAAACCCCTGACCAAGGAGCTCAGCGTCTCCTTTGAGCGCCGGACCGACCCCCTCTACCGGGAAAACACCGACCAGGTGCGGGTGGAATACAAGGTGAACAAATATATGAGCGTGGAGTCCACCGCGGGCCGGCGCAACACCGGCGGGGACTTGCTCTTTAATTACGACTTTTGAAGAACTGCCGGAGTTTTGAGTATCTTCTCTTTAAAGATCGCTAACGTCAGATTTGGTTCCAGATCATAATCTGCAATATTCGCCGCCCCACCGATAAGTTTCTAAAGTGGCAAGATATGTTCTCTCCACTTTCTTTCGTCTTTCTCAGGGACAACCAAAACTAAGACTTTTTGAGGACGTGTAATTGCCACATAGAGAATTCGCAACTCTTCATCTTCGACTATGTCGTTGTCAAGGATGTTAATATAGTTGCCTCCTTTCCCTGCTTTCTGCTTTAGCACAAGCATTACACCCTCCAGTGTTCGACCTTTCACGGAATGAACTGTTCCGATGTGGCAACTTTGCGAGTCAGAGAGTCTCTTGGGAGTGCCAAACACCTCCTCAAATGTCAAGTCACCATATCGGCATTTCGCGCTATTCCTTTTAACCTGGAGTGTCGCCTCCGGGAAATGTTTGATATGGGCCAATAAACAATTCGCATGGGATATCCAAGTGGATAAATTCACGTCTGACATCGGCAGTTGATTCAATAGGCCAAATACTCCGGAACGCCAGTTGGAAAATCCGATTTTGCCGTGAATCGCCTCCAAGTCCTCCGCATGGAAAATAGTCGCCCCTGATCTTTGTTTTACGAGTTCACGTTCTGCAGTTCTCAAGGCGTCACGAAATCCCCCTCGGTCCAGCAAGTACCTTGCCTCGGCTAATGCGCGTGAAAGCGAGTCCTTCCATGGATTGATATTATGTTGGGGAGCTGAACCCGGCCTAATGCTATTCAGAAACTCAGTCCCACGCGCCAGTATCCCAGATTCGCTGAAAGAGATGCCTATTTTAGTGGTACAATGCTTTTCGAACCTCTCGTAGAGCGTGGGCAGTTCCCCAACAGCCTTGTATGGCCATATTTCTACCTGCGTTGAACATTCTCGGAGTAATGGATTTACCGCTTTCATCTTGTTAGAATTGGAAGCAGAAGAAAAGCGGTTAGCGAAGTTGCAAATGAATTGTGAACTCCGCCAATTCTCGCTAAGCTCAATTGAGTTGTCCTTCCATGCGCTGCACTTTTCTGCGAACAGTCTTGGTTCTGCTTCCCTCCATTCATAAATAGCTTGGTCTGGATCGCCCACCAGCATCATTTCATTAAGGCCATTCTCAACCAGCAATTCTAAGATCATCATCTGGATACGTGAAGTATCTTGTGCTTCGTCCACCATCATCATCGGGAATCTGATTCCTAACCCTTTCGTCACATTCGGGTATTTCTGTAATATCCTAAGCGCAAAGTAATTCGCATCTGCCTGGGTGGCGAGTCCCTTTTTTATAAAAGAGCGTTTCTCTTTGGCACATGGATGTTCTGGAACCTTTGTACATTTGTCTCCAAGACTCCTGTACTTCCGATTAATCAGTGTTTTGTCGTGGTCATAACTGAAATCATTCAGGTTGCATTGCTTATTACATTCTTGATACGGCCACGGTCTAATCCCCTTATTCCCAACAGGTTCGTAATCATTATGTGGCGGCCCTATTAGATTAGGGCGCGAATCGCATTCCATTAAAAGGTAACCAAAAGGTAGGAAGATATATCTATTGATAAAACTATCGATGGTTCCGAGGAAATGTGGGTAGCTAATGACCTGAGGATGGCCGAATTCTTTCACTAAATATTCCTGAATCTCCTCCCAAGCGACGTTCGTGAATGATATCGTGGCAATGCCCTGATGCTTCGCTCCCCATCCCAAAAGCAAGCGATTCAAGCGAGCGGCAACAGTGAATGTTTTGCCACTTCCAGGGCAAGCGCGGACCGTGAAAAGGCCCTTCTTTCTATAAATGATTTCTTTCTGCGTTTCTGTTGGAATCCGGCTCAAGACCATCGATAGCCCATTTGATCGCTGTCTGGATGTAATCAGGAACAACGAAGTTTAAAGATTTATCATTCTCTATCTTTGCCGCTAATTGCTGTGCGAAAAGACCTTTGTCTTGATTTGAATTAACTTTTTTGGCAAATTCTGCCGCTCGTAGGTGCTCATCTCCGGTAAAATTAAAGTCAGTGTGGCTATGTAGTTCCCCGTATGACCGCTTTATAAAATCTTCGTTGGAAAGAAACAGTTCATATTCAAACGTCTCACGCGCGAGAAATACTCGTAATAGCCCGCCTTTCAGTTGAAAAGCCTTCGCCGCGCGTGCAGAAATGTCGTTTCCATTTCTCTGGTCACCGTCCGTAATGAGTGCGCATCTGATGCTTATCCTTTTAGTAGCCTCAGGGCTGTTAAATAAGCCTGCAAATGGTTCAAAGGCAACGCCACTAATATTAACGATCTCAACCGCATTTTTTTCTAGATTGTAGGACTCTCCCATCCGCTTGGCGAAGACAGGAAGCAAGAGTGCTTCGGATATCCCTTCAACGAGGATCACCGACCTTGCAAAAAACAGCTGTGATTTGGTTACATCAAGGAAACGATGGAGATGATTTTTTTGGCTAGCGCTAATCTCTATATTCCTCAATGGCGTGCTAATAACCGACTCTCCTTTTTTTGTCAGTACTATAAGGGAATCTATATCAGATTTTGCACTAATGGTCGGTGAGTGAGATGATATGAAGACTTGAATGTTTCTCTTACCGATCTCGCGGAGATAGCTGAAAAGAACATTTTGCCATTGCGGGTGCAGGTGAGCTTCAGGTTCCTCAATCAACAACGCGATGAAAGAGTCTGGTTCCTTTGAGTTTCTCTCTAATAAATCACCAAGGACTGTTGCTATATATATCAGGTTGTTTTGGCCCAGGCCATTTTGTTGAATTTCAAATGTATTAGGTTGATTGTTAGAGTCCTTTCCAGCGGTATTCGATTTAGTATCGTCTCTATTGCGAGGCAACCTCATGCGAAGTCCTTCTACGACTCGTCTGAAGGTTGCATCTACAAACTGAATATTTACTCCGGCTGAATCTTGTTGTAAAACTACTTTATTTAGATGAGCCTCGATCTTACCTTCCCCATTCGCAAGCAGATCTTTCCATTCAGTAACTCCACCAACTTGTTCGTTAATGAGCTTTGCATATCTATTCCTATCTTCTTCTTTGTCAACAAGCTTAAGAAACAACTGACTAAGTTGATTACCCTTACTTGGTGTCAAGTCCCTGGTGGCATCGCGCAAAGAGCCGAGGTGGGTAAGGTAAAATAATTCGAGAACCTCATGTGGGATGTCTTGACCTTCTTTATCGCCACCCCAGTATCTGCGCCGAAATCGATCACCGTCGAGTGTAAAGCGCGTGTGTAATTGAAGTTCCGGACCCTCCTCGGTTATCCGAAGCATTTCAATAAAAATGCCTTGTTCCCGCTCGGTCGGCTCGGCGAAGGTTAGGTGTAATTCAATTACTTTTGTAGAAACTCCATCCGGTCCAGTATAGAAATCCTCTTGCTGAAGGTATAGGTCACGTCTTTCCTGAGCAAAACCGAGACAAAGACGCAAAACATCTATAATTGCTGTCTTACCTGTATTGTTCTCACCAATGATGATATTTACCCCAGGATGACTTTGTACTGTAAGGGATGGTATGCCTCTGAAGTTTTTGATGTCAATTTTGCTCAAGTACATATGGTTTCCCTATTAGGTGCCTTTCTCGCGCAAACCACGAATAAAAATTGGCCCTTTACGAGATATAAGGAATATCAAGGAACTTTTCGAAACACAAAAACGTTTAAAAGTCCTCCATATTGATTATAAGAGATGGGATTAATTTCTGTAAAGAAAAATATTGACTTTTATGAAGCTTTTCTAAAAGAAGCATATCTATAGAGACCTTCGATTCAATGAAATTTGAGGAGTTCTGCTATTTATGCGGGAAGGGCTAATGGTTAGTAGTGGGTTGATATGGTTATCAGATGATTTCGATTTGACCCTGTTCCTTACATCCCCTGGCCTCTTGGCCGGGGGCCACTCAACCGAGCTTCAAGGAAGCGACCACCTGCTCCAGCAAGGGGAATTCCCCCTCCCGCTCCGCCAGCCGCCGCCGCAGGCCGGCCACCGCCGTGGGGATGTAGCGGGCAAAATTGGCTTTCTGTTTCACCCGGGTGAGGTAGCCGAAGGCCCCCAGGATCTGGAGGTTGCGGCACAGGGCCAGGTGGCGGTACTGACCGGTGAAGGCCTCCCGGTCCACCCCGGGCAGCCGCTCCTGGAGCAGGTCCAGGTAATGGCCCAGCAGCTCTTCCTGCCAGGCCGGGCTCAGATTCACGTAGGGATCGATGAGGAGGGAGGCCACGTCGTAACCCAAAGGCCCCAGACGCCCGCCCTGGAAATCGATGACCCGCAGGCGCCCGTTCTTGATCATCAGGTTGCGGGACTGGAAGTCCCGGTGCAGGAAGAAGTTGGGAGCCGCAATCAGGGCCCGGGTGAGGAGCCGCTCAAAGTCCGGGGCCAGCTCGTCGATCTCCACCTCCAGTCCCAAATAACCTTGCAAAAAAGCCCGGACGAAATAACCTAACTCCCGCTCCCACAAAAAAGGCCGGTGCACCACCGGAGTATCGAAACACCAGGTTGGATCAAAACCTTCCTGGCCGCGTATTTGCAGGTTTACCAGGATCTCCAGGGCCTGCCGATAGCGGAACCGCACCTGATCTTCCCGGCCCTCCCGTTTAATGGCCGCCTCCAGGCTGATGTCCCCCAAGTCCTCCAGCAGCAGCCAGCCTTCTTCCCGGCCGTAGTCATAGATCTCCGGCACCGGCGCCCCCTGGGCCCTGAGGTGCCGGCCCAGGTGAAAGTAGGAATCGTTTTCATTAACCCCCAGGCCCGGGGGCTTGGGATGGTGGAGCAGGATCACCGTGGGAGAGCCCAGCAGGCGGAAGAAACGGCGGTCGGAGGCGTCCCCGGCCAGGGGCTGAGCCCCGCTGAGAGAGGCGCCTAACCGGCCCACGGCGGCTTGCAGCCGCGGGGTCCAAGGAATATCCACCATTGGCTGCTTATCTCCTTTGTCGTCACGGCGTTTCATAATCCACCGTGACGGTCGATTGGCGGACGCCCTGCAGTTTTTTAACCACTTCCACATGAGCAGGGTGATTATTGTAAGTCTGCAAATCCTCCAAAGAGTCGAACTTGGCCACCAGGGATAGATCGTAAGAGCGGTACGACTGGATCAGGTTGACGCCTATTTCGAGATGGCGCAATTGAGGAATCCTGCCCTCCAGCCCGGATAGAATTTTCCTTGCTACTTCAATAGTTTCCGCATTGGCATGTACCAGTTTAATCAAAGCAATGTGGGTGATCATCCAGAATAGTCTCCTTTTTGAAGTTTGGTTCACCGGATAAAGGAGCGATCAGTTCTAAACCAGCATCTCTCCATGGGCGGCGCGCTGCACCCGCACCCCCGAGGCCACCACGCAATCCTCTAATACCACCCCCGGGTCAATGGCGGCCCCATCCCAGACCACAATGTTCCGCAAGGCCGCCCCGGCCCCTATTCTAACCCGAGTTCCCAGGCAGACGCCACCGCCAAAGTGCACGCCTGCTTCGATAACGTCGCCTGATCCCAGAAACGGATCGGCCAGGGGGCCGAAATAATGGGCCAATCCCGGGGCGGCCCCCTGGAGAAGTCGCCGGTGAGCCATGAGATAGGCGCCCGGAGTGCCCAGGTCCTGCCAGAAATGGCCCGCCACGGTTAGGGCCGCCAGCTTCTCACCCGCCGCCAGCGCCTGCCGCCAGGCGGTGACCAGGTCGTACGGTTCTCCCGCCGGCAGATAGTCCAGCATCCTGGAGCCCACCACCTGGACCCCGGTATATGCCAGGGCCGGCCCGGCTGCCCCTGGTGGCGGAGTCCCCCCAATGCCGATCACCGATTCCCCTGCCACCCAAACATGGTTGTGGGGTGGGCAGTCGTGCAGCACCAGGGTGGCGATGGCGTCCTCCCGGTGGCTGCGATAAACCGCGGCCAAATCCAGGTCGGTCACAATGTCGCCGTTGACCGCCAGAAACGGGCCGCCTCGCAAAATCTCCGCCAATCTCTTCAGGCCGCCGCCGGTGCCCAAAAGCTCCGCTTCCTGGCTGACGCTGAGATTGCAGCCCCAAGGCTGGCCGGCCAGGAATTGCTGCACCTGCCCCGACAGGTGATGAGTATTCACCGCCACCTGCAAGAAGCCGGCCTCCTCCACCTGCGCCAGGAGCAGTCCCAACAGGGGCCGGTTCAGAACCGGCCATAAGGTCTTGGGCACCACCTCCGTCAGCGGCCTGAGCCTGGTCCCCAATCCTGCCGCTAAGATGGCCGCTTTCATTGGCAAATCCGGTTTTCGGTTTTTGGTTATTAAACCTTCCCCTACCCAAAACGGCACCGATTATAAGCTCCGAATTACCAAAAGGCAAATTAGTCTCAATAAATCCGAAAACTCAAACACTCGAAACTTAATAATGGTAACGTTTCTTGTCGGCCCCCCTCACCCCAGCCCTCTCCCCCCGCCGGGGGGAGAGGGAGTTTTTTACCGGAGTTCCTGCTTTATCCCCTCTCCCCCAATGGGGGAGAGGGTTAGGGTGAGGGGGAATTAATCACTTCCTCCCAAATAAATACGTCATTCGAAATCAGGTACTTAGATAACCATCCGCCAATCGACGCACCAGCAGCCCCGCGGGTCGGCCACCACCGGATTGAGGTCCAATTCCCGGATTTCCGGGTAGTCGGCCGCCAGTTGGGAAAGGGCGGTCATGAGGTCCAGCAGGGCTTCCAGATGGACTCCCGCCTGGCCCCGGGTGCCGGCCAGGATGGGGTAAATCTTCAGCGAGGTCAGCATAGACCGGGCCCGCTCCCGGGTCAGCGGCACGAAGGCCCGGGCGATATCCTTCAGGACTTCCGTATAGATTCCGCCGGCGCCGGCCACCAGCACCGGACCGAACTGGGGGTCGCGTTTGAGCCCCAGGAGCAATTCGATCCCTTGCACCTGCCTTTGCACCAGGATGCCTTGCAGGGTTCCCTGGGGGGTGCGGCTGCGGAACAGATCAACCAGCTCCTCAAAAGTCGCCTGCAGTTGGGTTCTGTCGGCTAAGTTGAGCCGGACCCCGCCCAGGTCGGATTTATGGAGCCATTCAGGCGAGATGATCTTGAGCACCACCGGGTAGCCGGCTCCCGCGGCGAAGGCCCCTGCTGCGGCCGCGTCCAGGGTCAGGAGGCTGGGCGCCACGGGGATGTGATAATGCCGCAGCAGCGCCAGGGCCGGCTCCCCCAGAACCGCGCCTGCGGCCGCCAGGGCCACGGGCCTTACGGCCGGCGCGGCGGGCAGAGCGAAGTCCGCCACCGGGGGGCGCTCCCTGATTTGGTGATAGCGCCAGGTGGCGGCCAATCCCAGGACGGCTTCTTCCAGGGTGTCGAAACAAGCCACATCGGGCTCTTGAGCCAGGGCCCGGGTCTGGGACCGGTAGGCCGCCTCATCCCCGTAGAGCAGCAAGGCCAGGGGCTTGTGCGCCACGTTATCCCGGAGCAGTTTCCGCACCGTGGCAGCCATGTCCAGATCGGCGTGCAGGGGCGAGGCGAGGGCCGGCCCCACCCCCACGACCGCGTCCACCTGGTCGCTGGCCAAGAGACCCGCCGCGGCCCGACGGAAGACCCCGGTGAAGGAGCCGGTTACCATCCCCAGAGGCCAGATGTCCACCGGGTTATGCAAGTGGTGCCAGTCGATGCGGTCTTCCTCCAACTCCCGAAGGCTGTCGGGAAGGGGGGCCAGATCCAGACCGTAATCGGAGCAGGCGTCCGCCGTGATGATGCCGAAGGCCCCGGTGGCGGTCACCATCCCCAGGCGCGGCCCGGCCATGGGGCGGAAATGCAGAAAGGCCCGGCAGATGGCCCGCAGCTCCACCAGCGAACGGGCCCGGATGACGCCGGCCTCCCTGAAAGCCAGGTCGAACACCGAATCTTCCCCCACCAGGGAGCCGGTGTGGGACATGGCAGCCCGGGCCCCGGCGGCGCTGTGCCCGGTCTTCAGGGCAATAATCGGTTTCTGCGGCACAATGCGGGCCGCGATCTCCAGGAACTGCCGGCCCCGCTTGATCCCCTCCAGGTGCAGCACGATGATCCTGGTCTGGGGGTCGTTCTCCAGGTATTCCAAGACATCCACCACGTCCACGTCGCCGGCGTTGCCTACGTCGATGGCCTTCCCCATCCGGCCGGTGAACGACGAGGCTCCCACCTGGAAAACCCCGGACTGGGCCACCATGGTAAGGGGCGGCGGCGACTCTTCCCGGGAAATGTCGACAAACGCGGTGCTGAAGCCGGCAAAGGGGTTGAGCACCCCCATGGTGTTGGGTCCCAGGATGCGGACCCCGCGCTCCCGGGCCAGGACCGTGAGCCGCTCCTGCAGCTCTTGGCCCCGGGCGTCGGCGTCGGCGAACCCCTGGCTGATGACCACCACCCGCTTGATGCCGTGCGCCACGCACTCGCTGAAAGCCGGCAGCACCCGCTCCCTCCCCAAGGAGATGACCGCCAGGTCCGGGACCTCAGGCAAATCGGCCACCCGGGCCTGAGTCCGGTACCCCAGGATCTCCGGGACCTTGGGATGCACCAGATAGATGCGGCCCCGATAACCGTAGCGGAGCATCATCTCCAAATTATTATAGGCCCCGGGCCCCGTCTGGCGGGACACCCCGATGAGAACCACGGAGGCCGGCTCAAGAAATTTTTGCAATGGTTAACTCCTTCGGAGAGACCGGGGACCGAAGACGGGAGACGGGAGCAAAACCGGTCCCCGGTCTCCCGTCTCCCGTCATTTCTTATACCCGAATTTCCTTAAAATCTCATGGCGCCAGGCGCGGCCCGCCTCGTCCTCCACTCCCCGGGGGGAGAGGCCGTCCACCACCCCCAGGACTCCCCGGCCCTGTTCGGTTTGAGCCAGGATGACCTCCACCGGGTTGGCGGTGGCGCAAAAGATGCGGCAGACCTCCGGGCACAGCTTGATGGCGTTGAGGACGTTGATGGGGAAGGCGTCTTGCAGGAGGATATTGAAGGTATGGCCTGCGGCCATCAGGCCGGCGTTCCGGGTGGCCGCCGCTTTGAGCTGCTCGTCGTTGCCCTCGGCCCGGATGAGACAGTCCCCGGAGGATTCCGAAAAGGCCAGCCCGAACTTGGCCCCCGGCACGGTCCCCACCAGGATTTCATACAGGTCCTCCACGGTTTTGATGAAGTGGCTCTGACCCAGAATAATATTGGCCCCTTCGGGGATGATCAGCTTTACCGCTTTCAATTCCATGACCCACCTCGCGAGTCCCTTACGGAAAATACGGAAAAACGGAAAATCCGGAAATCCTTTCCGGTCAGGGGATTTTTGTGGTATTATAGGTCTGTTAAGGGCCAGGGACAATATAAAAGGGGGGAAATGGCGAAAAGGGGGTGAGCTGGCGGCCTGCCGCTCTGCTTTTCTTTGATCAGGTCATTCTTTCCCCTTTCCTGTTCCCCGTTTTCCCCCAGACCATTGAAAGGAGTTCCAGCCATTAAGAGGTTTAGCCTAATTATCAGTTTTTTACTGTTAATGGCGCTTCCCGCCGGGGCCGCCGTAAAGCTCGGCGTTTATTTACCCATGACCGGCTCGGCGGCGGCCATGGGCCAGATGGTCTGGGAAGGAGTCCAGGCGGCCCAAAATCTCCAGCCGCAAATCCTGGGCCAGCCGGTGGAACTGGTGTTGCTGGACACCCGCAGCGACCGCATCGAGGCGGCCAACGCCGTGAGCCGCCTCATCGAGAAAGATAAAGTGGCGGCCATCATCGGCGAGGTCATCAGCAGCGACACCCTGGCCGGCGTGCCCATCGCCGAACGGGCCGGCATCCCCAACCTCAGCCCCACGGCCACCAATCCCCTGGTGACCCAGGGGCGCAAGTATGCCTTCCGAGCCTGTTTTGTGGACGACTTGCAGGGGCGGGTGGCCGCCCGCTTCGCCTATGAAAACCTCAAGGCCCGGAAAGCGGCCCTGTTCATCGATCAGGCCCAGGACTATTGCGTGGGCCTGGCCAATTTTTTCGCCCAGGAGTTTAAGCGCCGGGGCGGCGATATCGTCGCCACCAGCTACATCCAGACCGGCGACCAGGATTTCAGCGCCCAGATTTCCGCCCTGAAGGGCAAAAATCCGGACCTCATTTATGCGCCCAACTATTATGCCGAAGACGCCCTGCTGGCCAAGCAGCTCAAGGACCTGGGGCTGAAGACCACCATCCTCACCGGGGACGGGGCCCAGGTGCCGGAATTGCTGAGCATCGGCGGTGAGGCGGTTAACGGCATGTATTTCACCGCCCACTTCCATAGGCAGGGCGCCACCTCCGAGTTGGGGCGCAAGTTCATGGCGGCCTACGAAAAGACCTATAAGAAACAACTGGACGCCTTTGCCGCCCTGGGCGGCGAGTCTTACTTCCTGCTGGCCGGGGCCATCAACCAGGCCGGCGACTTGAACGGGGCCAAGATCGCCCAGGCCCTGGCCGGGACCAAAGACTTCGCCGGCATCACCGGCAGCCTCACCATGGGCCCCGACCACAACCCCATCAAAGGCGTGACGGTCATCAAGGTGGACCAGGGGCAGTTTGCTTATCAGACGACAATTAATCCGTAGTTGGTTTTCAGAATTATGAAGCAGGCCAAAATCGATATCCCGAAAGACAAGATTGAAGACTTCTGCAAGCGGTGGAAGATTGCGGAGTTTTCCATTTTCGGGTCTGCCCTGCGGAAGGATTTTTCCCCGAAGAGCGATGTTGACGTGCTAATCAGTTTCGAGCCGGATATCCCCTGGAGCCTTTTCGATTGGGTGGATATGATTGAAGAATTGCGGGATATCCTCGGGCGTGAGGTCGACCTGGTGGAGAAATCCGGCCTACGAAACCCTTTCCGCCGTCGTGAGATACTGAGCAACCGGCAGGTCATTTATGCCGTATAAAAAAGCTGATGCTGCACTTTTGTGGGATATGCTTGATGCGGCTAAGGCTATCCAGAGCTTTGTAACTGGCAAGACCTTTCACCACTACCTGACTGAACGGATGTTGCGAGGTGCTGTAGAAAGGCACTTGGAAATAATCGGTGAGGCAGCCAAAGGAGTATCCGAGACTTTTCAAAAGGCTCATCCGGAAATCTCCTGGCACAGAATAATTGCTCAACGTCATGTTTTGGCTCATGAATATGGCGAAATAAAACTGGAACTGATTTGGCGAGTTGCCACGCTTCATATTCCAGAGCTTATTGGCAATCTTGAACCTCTGGTTCCACCGGTGCCGGAAGAAAATTAGGTTAGTTTGAATAACTTTTAATCTCCGTCCATCGGCGTTCATCTGCGGTGGAAAATTAATGAATACTAAACAACCAGGCCTATTCTCTATGGAAACACGAGCCGTACCCATCAACATCGAGGATGAGATACGCAAGTCGTATCTCGAATACGCACTCTCCGTCATCATCGGCCGGGCCTTACCCGACGTGCGCGACGGCTTAAAGCCGGTGCACCGCCGGATACTCTTCGCCATGTCCGAGGCGGGCAACGATTTTAACCGGCCCTACCGCAAGAGCGCCCGTATCGTCGGCGACGTCATCGGTAAGTACCACCCCCACGGCGATACCGCGGTCTACGACGCCATCGTCCGCATGGCCCAGGACTTCTCCCTGCGCTATCCCCTGGTGGACGGCCAGGGCAACTTCGGCTCCGTGGACGGCGACTCCCCCGCGGCCATGCGTTACACCGAGGTGCGCCTCACCAGATTAGCCCACGAACTCCTCCAGGACCTGGACAAGGACACGGTGGACTTCGTCGCCAACTATGACGGTTCCATGAAAGAACCCCTGGTGCTGCCCAGCCGCCTTCCCAACCTGCTGGTCAACGGCTCCTCGGGCATCGCCGTGGGCATGGCCACCAACATCCCGCCCCACAGCCTGGACGAAGTCTGTGACGCCCTGCTGGCCACCCTGCAAAATCCGGACATCACCTTAACGGAGCTCATGGCCATCGTGCCGGGGCCGGACTTCCCCACCGGCGGCTTCATCTATGGAGCCGAAGGCATCGCCGAGGCCTACCGCACCGGCCGCGGCCTCATTCGCCTGCGGGCCAAGGTGATGGTGGAGCGCAAGGCCGGCCGGGAGACCCTAGTGATCCGGGAATTGCCCTACCAGGTGAACAAGGCCCGCCTCATCGAGCGCATCGCCGAGCTGGTGAAAGACAAAAAGATGGAGGGCATCTCCGACCTCCGGGACGAATCGGACCGGGAAGGCATGCGGGTGACCATCCAGCTCAAGAAAGACGAGCAGGCCGAGGTCATCCTGAACCAGCTTTATCTCAACACCCAGATGCAGGTCACCTTCGGCATCAACCTGGTGGCCATCGTCCACAACCGGCCCGAACTCTTGAGCCTCAAGGACCTGCTGCGCCATTTCCTGGAACACCGCAAAGAGGTGATCCTGCGGCGCACCCGCTATGAACTGAAGAAGGCTGAGGAGCGGGCCCACATCCTGCAAGGCTTCCTCATCGCCCTGGATTTCCTGGACCAGGTCATCGCCATGATCCGGGCCGCGGCCACGCCGGCGGAGGCCAAGGAGCAGCTCATGGCCGGCAGGTTCATCACCGAGGCGCCGGATGACAGTCACGAAGAATTGCGCCAGCGCTACGCCCTTTCCGAGATCCAGGCCCAGGAAATCCTCAACATGCGCTTGCAGCGCCTCACCGGCCTGGAGCGCCAGAAGATCATCGATGAAGCCAAGGAAGTGGAGGCCGCCATTGCCCGCTTCCGGCAAATCCTGGCCGAGGAAGCCCAGGTCAAGGCCCTCATCGCCCAGGAACTGACCGAGCTCAAGGAGCGCTACGGCGACGGCCGGCGCACCGAGATCGTCCCCGAGGCCCAGGAGTTCACCGCCGAAGACCTCATCGCCGACGAAGAGATGGTGGTGACCATCAGCCACCGGAGCTACATCAAGCGCACCCCTTTGACCATCTACCGCAGCCAGCGCCGGGGCGGTAAAGGCCGCACCGGCATGGCCACCCGGGAAAATGATTTTGTCTCCCAGCTTTATATCGCCTCCACCCACAGTTACTTTCTGGTGTTCTCCAACAAGGGCCGGGTCTTCTGGCTCAGGGTGCACGAGATTCCCGTGGGTTCGCCTACGTCCCAGGGGAAGGCCATCGTTAACCTGGTGCAACTGGGGCCGGAGGAAAAAGTCACCACCATCCTGCCGGTCAAGGAGTTTGTGTCCGGTCTCTCCCTGGTGATGGCCACCCGCCGGGGGGTGGTGAAGAAGACGGACCTGATGAACTTCCAGCGGCCCCGGAGCGGCGGCATCATCGCCCTGTCTCTGGATGCCGGCGATGAACTGGTGGGCGCCGCCTTGAGCGAAGCCGAACAGAGCATCCTGATGGGCACCCGTCTGGGCAAGATCATCCGCTTCCCCGCGGCCGAAGTCCGGGATATGGGCCGCGCCGCCCGGGGGGTGAAGGGTATGGGGGTTGGCCCGAAGGACGAAGTGGTGGGCATGGAGGTGCTGTGGCCCCAGGGGACCATCCTCACCGTGACCGAGCGGGGCTTCGGCAAGCGCACCGACCCGGCCAAGTATCCCCAGCATCACCGGGGCGGCCAGGGGGTCCTGGGGCTCAACATCACCAAGCGCACCGGACAGGTGATGGGCATCCTGCAGGTGAACGAAGACGACGAAGTTATGCTGGTCACCGACGGGGGCAAGATCCTGCGCCTGGCGGCCAGGGGTATTTCTCTCATCGGCCGGGTCACCCAGGGCGTCAAACTCATGGACGCCGAGGCGGAAGAGCGGGTGGTCTCCCTGGCCAAGGTGGCGGAACAGACTGATGACTCCGAAGCCGAAATTGAACCCGACCTGGGACTCTCCTGAGGGCAAGGCCGTGGCGGTGGTGGGGGCCGGCAGTTGGGGCACCACCCTGGCCAACCTCCTGGCGGAAAAGGGGCTGAGTGTTCATCTCTGGGTCCGGGAACCGGAGGTCCACGAGGATCTGCTCCGGGACCGGGTCAATCACACCTTTCTGCCCGGGATCCGCCTCTCCGCCCGCCTCACCTTCAGCCGGGATCTCCCGGCGGTTTTGCCAGACGCGGGCGTGGTCCTCATGGCGGTGCCCTCCCACGTCTTCCGGGAAATGCTGCGGGCCTTGAAACCCTTCTTCCCCACCGGCGGGGTGCTGCTGAGCGCCGCCAAGGGTATGGAGATTGATTCCATGCTCACCATGGAGGGGGTGGCCCGGGAGGAACTGGGTCCCGAGGTTTCTTACGCGGTCCTCAGCGGCCCCAGCTTCGCCGTGGAAACCGCCCAGAAGCAGCCCACCGCCGTGACCATCGCCTCCCGGCAGCGGGAGGTGGCCCAGTATCTGCAGAAACTCTGCTCCACCCCCTATTTCCGGGTTTACACCGGCCGGGACGTCACCGGGGTGGAACTGGGGGGCGCCCTGAAGAACATCTTCGCCATCGGCGCCGGCATCCTGGGAGGCATGGGTCTGGGGGACAACTCCAGGGCCGCCCTGATCACCCGGGGGCTGGCCGAGATGAGCCGCCTGGGAGTCCGCCTCGGGGCCAACCCCATGACCTTCACCGGCCTGGCCGGGGTCGGAGACCTGCTCCTCACCTGCACCAGCACCCAGAGCCGTAATTTCCAGGTGGGGTTCAAATTGGGACAGGGCCAGCCCCTGGACCAAATCCTGGCCGCCATGGCCATGGTGGCGGAAGGGGTGAAGACCTCCCGGGCGGTCCACCTGCTGGCAGGGCGCCTGGGCGTGGAAGTGCCGCTGGTTGCCGCCATCTACAAGATTCTCTATGATGGCCTGGCCCCCAAAGAAGCCATCAAAACATTGATGGCCCGGGAGCTTAAGGATGAGCTGGAAGCCATGAGCGAGAGTTGGTAATTAAGGCAAGATGAAACCTCTTCTTAAATGACAGATGTGGAGACTTGTGCAGAGATCCCACGGTGACTAAAAGAAAACCGCTAAAGACAACTCTTATGACCAACGAACCAATCGACACCCGCATCCCGACCGTGGGGGAGCCCAAGGTGAATTCTCCCGTGTCCCGCTCCCCCATGTACACCCGGGAGGGGCGGCTGGTGGAAAAAACCTTTGTCTCGGACACGGAAAAGGTCCTGATCAACGACTTTTTGGCCGACCTGAAAGACCTGGGGCCGGACGAGGAACCCCAGGCCTTTGAATTAGCGGGTCCCCGGGAAAGGATCTACTTCGACCCCTCCAAGGTGCACTGCGCCATCGTCACCTGCGGCGGCCTGTGCCCCGGCACCAACGACGTCATCCGGGCCATCGTCCTGGAGCTCTACCATCTCTATGGGGTGCGGCATATCTATGGGATGCGCTACGGCCTTCAGGGGTTCATCCCCAAATACGGCCACGACCTGATGGAGCTGACCCCGGAGGCGGTGGCCAACATCCACATCTTCGGGGGCACCATCCTGGGCACCTCTCGGGGGCCCCAGGACACCGGCGAGATCGTCGACGCCATGGATCGCATCAATATCCGCATCCTCTTTCTCATCGGCGGCGACGGCACCCTCAAGGCCGCCGACGACATTTACCAGGAAATCACCCGGCGGGAGTTGCGCATCGCGGTGATCGTCATTCCCAAAACCATCGACAACGACATCGCCCTGGTGCCCCGCTCCTTCGGGTTCGACACCGCGGTGGAGGAGGCCACCCGCGCCATCCACGCGGCCCACACCGAGGCGGTGGGCTCCCCCAACGGCATCGGCCTGGTGAAGCTCATGGGCCGCTACTCCGGCTTCATCGCCGCCAACGCCACCCTGGCCCTGCGGGAGGTCAACTTTGTCCTGATCCCCGAGGCCGACTTCGATCTGGACGGCAATCAGGGTCTGCT
>Ga0315282_10003374_pt1 | contig 28708 bp, 27 predicted proteins | sample YL17G07_20_MG_FD_203693 | JGI IMG/M metagenome (GOLD analysis project Ga0315282, IMG submission 203693) | Sediment microbial communities from Yellowstone Lake, YNP, Wyoming, USA - YL17G07_20 | ecosystem: Environmental > Aquatic > Freshwater > Lake > Sediment | place: USA: Wyoming | collected... | reverse complement strand
AGGATGGTGACGTCGGAGCCGAGCCGCAGGGCCGACCGGGCCGCGTCCATGGCGGTGTTGCCGCCGCCGATGACGACGGTGTGCGCCCCAACGCGAACGGGCGTATGGTAGGTGGGGAACTGGTAGGCGTGCATGAGGTTGACGCGGGTGAGGAACTCGTTGGCGGAGGAGACGCCGGCGAGGTTCTCGCCGGGGATCTTCAGGAAGTAGGGGAGGCCGGCGCCGCTGGCGATGAACGCCGCGCGGAAGCCCTCTTCCTCCATGAGTTCCTGCAAGGTCACCGTCTTGCCGACGAGGACGTCGGTCTCGATGGTCACGCCGAGGCGCCGCACGTAGTCCACCTCGCGGTCGAGGATGACCCGCGGGAGGCGGAACTCGGGGATGCCGTAGCGGAGCACGCCGCCGGGGGCGTGCAGGGACTCGAAGATGGTGACGTTGAAGCCGAAGCGAGCCAGGTCCGCGGCGGCGGTGAGCCCGCCCGGGCCGGAGCCGATCACCGCGACCTTGGGGGCGTTGGGGTCAGGGGTGCGCGGCTCGGGGAGGGGGAGGTTGCCCCTCTCCCAGTCGGCGACGAAGCGCTCCAGGGCGCCGATGGCGACGGGATCGAACTTGCGCCCGAGGACGCAGGCCTGCTCGCACTGGGTCTCCTGCGGGCAGACGCGGCCGCAGATGCCGGGGAGGTTGTTGCGGTCCTTGAGGAGGCGCACCGCGTCGGCGAAGCGCTCTTCGGCGAGGGCGAGGAGGAACTCGGGGATGGCGACGCCGACGGGGCAGCCCGGGATACAGGACGGTTTCTGGCATTGCAAGCAGCGGCGGGCTTCCGCGAGGGCCGCGTCGAGGGCGAAGCCCAGGGCCACCTCCTGGAAGTCGCGGGCGCGCGCCGCGGGGTCGCGGTGGGGGAGCGGCTGGCGGGGAACACTCGCCGAGCCGGGCTTGCGCTCGGTGGTCTCGCTCATCGGGCGCCCCCGTCGCCGCCGGTCTCGCGCGAGAGGCGATCGGCGGCAAGCTGCATCAGGCACTCTTTCTCCTCGTGGGCGAAGGCACGCTTGCGTTTGGCCAGCTCCTCGAAGTCCACCAGGTGGCCGTCGAAGTCCGGCCCGTCCACGCAGGCGAACTTCACCTCGCCCCCGACCGTGACGCGGCAGGCGCCGCACATCCCCGTCCCGTCCACCATGATGGGGTCGAGGCTGACAAGCGTCGGCAGGCGGTGCTGCCTGGTCAGGGCCGTCGTCGCCCGCATCATCGGGAGGGGCCCGATGGCGAGGCAGTAATCAAAGTGCTCGCCGCCCTCGATGAGCCGGCCGAGCACATCGGTCACCAGCCCATGATGCCCCAATGATCCATCGTCGGTGGCGAGGTGGAGGGCGGAACTCATCCCGCGGATCTCCTCCACGAAGAACAGCAGGTCCTTGGTCCGCGCCCCGAGGATAGAGACGATCTCGTTGCCGGCCTCGGCGAAGGCCTTGATCTCGGGGTAGATGAAGGCGATGCCGACTCCCCCGGCGACGCAGGCGACGCGGCCGTAGTTGCGGATGTGGGTCGCCACTCCCAGGGGCCCGAGCACATCGGCGAGGGCGTCGCCGACCTCGAGGCGGGCCATCGCCTGGGTGGTGAAGCCGGCGGATTGGAAGACGAGCGTGATGGTGCCGGCGGCGGGGTCCTTGTCCGCGACGGTGAGCGGGACGCGCTCGCCCTGCTCGTCGAGGCGGACGACGACGAACTGGCCAGCCTTCGCCTTGCGGGCGACGCGCGGGGCGACTATCTCGATCAGCGTCACCGTGGGCGCCAGGGCGCGCTTGGCGACGATCTCAAACCGACGCATGGGCGGACGCGATCCTCCAGAGGAGATGATACCCAATGCGGGAGACGCAGGGAAACAGGGGACGACTTCGCCCACGCGAGCGGCATTCCTCTTCGCTAGAGCTGGTCGAGGAGGCCGACCCCGGCGCGGCGGAAGGGGTAGGCGCGGAAGCCCTCCGCGTAGCGGACCCCGCTGCGATAGCCATAGAGCGCGCAGGTGGCGAGCTTATCCAAGCCGTGGGTGGTGACGGCGACGGCGCGGTTATCTTGCTCGGGCACGGTGACGCGGAGGCGGACGGGCGACCCGCCCATGCGCTGATAGTACATCTCGTCCACGGCGCCGAGGATCTCGATGACGTCCCAGACCTCGGCACTGACATTGAGATAGGTGTCGGGGGCGAAGTCGAGGGTCTGCGCCCCGGTGGTGTAGCGGTAGACCTCCCGCGGTCCGCCGTAGCCGGCGGCGAAGCAGGGGTTGTGCATCGCGGCGACGGGAGTGACCTGGCCGAGGACGGCGTGGTCCTGGTTGGTGTCCACCTCGTGGTGGCAGAAGAGGAGGTCGGGCTTGAGGTCGGCCAACACCCCGGCGAGCTGGGTGATAAGGGCGACGCCGTTCTCGAGGCGCTCGTAGTCGTGCCCGAGGTTCACCAGTTCGACGCCGGCGCGGTCGGCGAGGCCTTGGAGGAGGGGCTTGATCTCCGCCTCGCGGCCGGTGACGACGGGCCACGCGCCGTACTGAGAGACGGCCTGAACGAGGGTGACGCGGTGGCCGGCGCGGGCAGCCTTGAGGGCGGCCCCGCCCATACCGAGGTAGCAGTCATCCAGGTGCGCGCCCACGGCGACGATGGAGAGCGGACGGTCGGCGTGCTGTGCCATTGAAGTACCTCGCCGCCGTTCCCTTCGCCGCGGAGGCGGCGGCTCCCCCCCGCGCAGGAGATCGCGGGGATAGGGAGTAGGGTATAGAGGGTAGGGTATAGGGGATAGGGCAGAAGGCGGAGATGGGTGGAGTGAGACAACGACCGAGACGGAGGGAGGTGTGGCTTGCGGCCGCGCTGGTGGTGGCCGCGGCCGGCGCCATCTACGCGGGGCAGCAGGACTGCACCGCGGCGCGGGCGGCAATGGTGGCGGAGCTGCGCCGCCCCGGCGCGCGACCGGCGATTCGCGACGAGCGGGTGCTGGCGGCGATGGGGAAGGTGCCGCGGCACCAGTTCGTGCCGGCCGCCTACCTGAGCCGGGCGTACCGCGACACGGAGATCCCGCTGGGGAGCGGGGAGGTGATGTGCAGCCCGTATGTGGTCGCGCTGATGACCCAGACGCTGGAACTGAAGCGCAAGGCCCGCGTGCTGGAGGTGGGAACCGGGAGCGGGTACCAGACGGCGGTGCTGGCCGAACTCGGCGCGGTCGTGTTCTCCGTCGAGCAGCAGAAATCGGTCGCCGACAAGGCGGCCGCGTGCTTGTATGCCTGCGGGTATCGCAGCGTCAAGCTGCGGGTAGGGGAGGAGGCGAAGGGATGGCCGGCGAACGGCCCCTACGATGCCATTCTGGTGACGGCGGCGGTGGACCGGGCGCCGAACGGGCTGGTGTCGCAACTGGCCGAGGGGGGCTGCCTGGTGTATGCGCTGGGGCGGGGGCCAGAGCAGACGCTCAATCGTATTCGCAAGCAAGGCGATGTGATCCGAGCCGAGGCCGTGACCCCGATCCGCATGAGCGACAGCACGCGCCGGCCGCGCCGCGGCCGCTAGCTCCTCCTCCCGAGGCACCGTGAACCAGGTTGACGTCCTGATCCTGATGATCGTGATCGCGAGCGGCCTTTCCGGAGCCCGCCGCGGACTGATCGGCGCGGGAGGGGACATCACCTCGGTGGTGTTCGGACTGGGGCTGTCCTCGGTAGGCTACCCGCTGCTGGCCGCCCCGTTCCGGTGGATCGGGTTCCCGAAGCCGTTCTGCGATGTGGCCGGCTTTCTGGCGCTGGCCGTGGGCATCGTGTTGCTGGTAAGCTGGATCGCCTCGGTGACGTCGGAGAACTGGCATCTGCCGCGGCGGCTCAACCGGTGGGGGGGAGCGGTGCTGGGCGGGATGATGGGCGTGCTGCTGGCCTCGGTGCTGGTGCTCTTCTCCGGGATCGTGACCGGCACCGCCGACCCGGTGCGCCACTCCCTGCTGGGCCGTCAGATCACCTCCCTCGTGCCCCGCCTGCACGAGACCGCGGAGCGAATCGGAGTTCCACTGCCGAAGCTGGTGCAGCTCCCCGTGGACTACCGGGAGGAGATGAAGGGGGCGCGGCAGGGGTTGCAGTTCCTGCGCCTGAACGCGACGCGGCTGGACGGATCCCTCTGCATTCACTGCCGGACGCCGGTGGTGTTCGAAGGCTACAAGTTCTCCCGCGGCACGCTGATGTCGCCCAGGTTCCGGTGCCCGAAGTGCGGCCGGACGAGCGACGGGTGCCAGACGTTCGAGGGATTCCACACCATCTACGGCGCCTGCCCGGTGCTCCTGGCGAGGGAGGGGGTGCTGTTTGACTGCGGCGTGTGGACGAACAACAAGTGGACCTATCCGCACGGGCGCTGCCCGGTGTGCGGGAGGGAGTACGTGCCCGACGCGTCGGTGCTCAAGGAGCTGTCGCAATGAGGCGGCAGAGGTCGTAGATGTCGTGGGCCATGCACCACTCGGCGAAGGTGGCGCGGCGCTCCGCCGCGTAGAGGCGCATCAGTTCGACGCCGCGGCGGATTTTCGGTAGGGGCTTCTCGATAGGGCAAGGGAGCCATTCCACGCGGCCGAAGAGGCGGCAGACGAGGGGGCGGGCGGGATAGACGAGACAGCCCCGCCGGGTGACGTCGTAGAAGAGGCAGGCCTCGCGCATGATCTCCTCGAACCAGGGCGCCTGCTTCTCCTGCTCCAGGACGCGCCGCGCCTGCTCGTAGTCCAGGGTGCGCAGGTGGGCGACGATCGCCTGGAACTCCTGCTCGGTCATCTGCACCCCGGAGGTGCAGCGCAGCGCGCACTCGTGGCATTCCCGGCAGGGGTCCTCCTCCTGCGCGGGGCGAATCCCGGGGTAACGCCAATCGTCGCTCACGTCTATCCTCTGGTCGTAGGGGCACAGCATGCCCCCACAGCGCCCCCCCACGCCGATCCCGAACCACTTGCTGGACCGCAGCGCCCGGACCCGATACAATGGTACACCTCTCTACCATGAATGCCAAGCCTAGGATTCCCTGCGGTGTGCCGCGGCCCTGAGTCACCGGTGCGGGCCGAGCCGCCGGAGCTGCTGGCGCGACAGCCTCCCCCGCGGGGGCGACTGCGACGCGCGGGGCGCTGGCTGGGAAGGTGCGCCCGGCGCTGGCTGTGCCTGCGGCGTCTGCTGCTGATCGCCCTCGCGGTGGCGGCGGCGCTCGCCGCCTGGGTCTACGTGCAGGACACCGTGGCGTGGCGGGCCGCCCTTCGCAAGCAGGGATTCGTGGACGAGATGCCCGCCCCGGCCGCGGCGGACCGGATCGTGGTCTTCGCCCCTCACCCCGATGACGAGACGCTGGCGTGCGGCGGGCTGATCCAACAGGCCCTGCAGAACGGCGCCCGGGTGGACGTCGTGCTGATGACCAACGGCGACGCGGCGGAGATGGCGCTGGTCTTCGGGGAGAAGGACATCTTCGTTTCCCCCAAGGCGATGATCGGGCTGGGCGAGACGCGGCAAGGGGAGACCCTGAAGGCCTTGGGGAGACTGGGCCTTCCCGCGGCGCGGGTGCACTTTCTCAGCTATCCCAACAATGGGCTGACGGAGCTGTGGCGGCCGGCCCACTGGTATCCTCAAGATCGGTACTCCTCTCCGTACACCCACACCGCGGTCTCTCCCTACGCGCGCAGCGTCACGCCGCACGCGGTCTACTGCGGGCAGGGGGTGCTCGCCGACGTGACCTCCGTGTTGCAGCGACTGCGTCCGAACAAAGTCTTCCTTTCCCACCCCAAGGACGCGCACCCCGATCACTGGGCGACGGACTGCTTCGTCCAGTACGGGCTGGCCACCCTCCGCGCGCGGGGCGAGGAGTGGGCGGGAGAGGCGGAGATGTACGGGTATCTCGTGCACTGGACGCGCTTTCCGGAGCCGGCGCGGGTGTCGGTGGACACCGACCTGCTCCCTCCCGCGGACCTCACGAGCGTGCAGTCCCGGTGGCTGCGGCTGGACCTCCCGCACGAGATGGCCCACCGCAAGCTGCAGGCGATTCGCGACTACCAGTCGCAGCTCCCGCAGGTGGATCGGTTCCTGCTGAAGTTCGGGCGGGGCAACGAGACCTTCGAGCAGTTGCTGCCGCAAACCGGGTCGCTCGCGACGCCCACCCGGTGGCCGGATCGAGGAGGGCATCGCTATCACCTGGGGGGCGCGGAACTCGACGCGCTGGAGCTGATGGTGACGCCGGCCGGGGAGCGGGCCAAGCCTGACGGGCACGCCTCGGCGAAGCTGGTGAACGGCGGTCGGCAGCTCAAGAAGCGCAGCTTCATCGCCCTGGACCTGCGGGCCTGGGACGCGGGCGGCGCGCCGGTGGTGGTGGAGGTGGTGGTGCAGCCCCGGGGCGCGGCGCGGGCGACGCGGGCCATGGGAGGGGCGGTGACCACACAGCCGGTGATGCTCTACCCGGGAGCAAAGGACCTGTCGCTCAACTTCCGGGTGCCGGCCGAGCTGCTTACCAAGAAGGGTCTCTTCCTCTCCTGCTGGGGCAGCCTCAAGGAAGTGGACGCGGTGGTCGCGACGACGGTGCTGCCGGAGGGGTTAGGGACTGGGGGCTAGGGGCTAGGGCCGGAAACGGCCGGAGCCCACGTCGCCCCCCTGGCCTTGGCCGGTCCGACTCCTCGCCTCTTCGCTCCCCAGACTGCTCGTTCGGGGTCTTCGGGATCATCCCGCTGTGGTGGAGTCGAAGGCAGATAGCTGCGGTGAGGGCGAGCCGAGGTTAGAGACAGAGGCCCACCGTGGGATCCACTGTTGCCGCTTTCTGCCGCTTTTCGTGATTTTGCTCAAAGCGGCAATGGCGCGAGGCGTTTTTGGCCTAGGGGCCCTCTCAGTTGCCCCAGGACACCGAATCCGGGGTGGCAAGAAGCGGCAGGTTCGCGGCAGGGGGGCGGCAGAAGCGGCAATGTGGCCGGGGTTCGGGTTTCGGGCTTCGGGGTTCGGGAGGGAACGGCCAAGGCCACGGCCTGCTCCGCAGATTGCGCAGATGGCGGTGGTTTCGAGGAGGCGAGCCGCGACTGCTTCGCTGCGCAGAACAGTGCTGGGCGGGATTCGTCTCGCACTGCTTCGCAGTGCTGTCCGAGTCGCACTGCTACGCAGTGCTGGGCGGGATTCGTCTCGCACTGCTTCGCAGTGCTGTCCGAGTCGCACTGCTACGCAGTGCTGGTTTCCGAGATTTTCCGATTTTGGAGTTTTTGGGAAATCGGAAATTCCGCGGCCGATTTGGGCTAGAAGGTGGTTAGGTTGGGCTAGAGGGGCGGTTCCGGGATTTCCGATGGTCGGAAAGGGTCGGAAAGATCGGAAATCGCGGCGGGGGACGCTATCCGCAGATTCCGGAGATTCCGCAGGGGAGAGTCTTGTCGCCTTCGGCGAGGGACGGCGCGGGGAGGAGAGCCGCGGATGGACGGGGATGGGGAGCGGCCGAGGCCAGGGGCCAGGGGAACGGCCGCAGGGAGGGTCGCCCCGAGGACGGGGCTCCCACGGACCGGCTTCCACAGAGCGGCTCCCACGGAAGATCTGCTGGTGGAGGAGGTGCCCAAGTCTGATCGCGATTCAGTTGTCAAGGTGCGCGGCGCGGGGGCGCCGGTGAGGCTGGGGATATGCTAGCAGATTTGCAGCACGATGTCAAGAGGGAGGGGAAGAACGGCGCAGAGGCGCGGGGGGCGCGGAGACGCGCAGAACAGGGAGGAAGGGGCCAGGGTTCCCGGCGGACGGCCGGCGGCCAAGCAGAGGCCGGGGGCATGAACGGCCGAGCAAGGAGAATGGCCAGGAGATGGTGCTGCTGCGCAGCGCTGGAGGCGAGGGTCGAAAGTCGAGAGTGGGAGCGGGGCTTCTGCGTCCGGCAAGACGATTTCCCAGAAGCCGGCGGCGGGCGGGGCGGATACAGGAAAGCGCTAGTCTGGGAGAGGTGTGGGGGCGCCCCTCTGCGGGCGCCCGTGTGTCTCGCGGGATCTATCCGCCGGGGGCGCGGGTGGCAGGGGCACACCAGGCTGTGGCCCTGCGAGAGCCTGATCGGGCCGGTCGTGGTCGGGTCACGGGGGAACGGCCTCGCCTCGCGCCGGTCGGCTTTGCAGGAACCCGGCCGTATCCCCCGGCACGGAGACGCCCGCGAGCGCTGGGGGGCGCCGCGGGCGTCTCCGTGCCGGGGCTCAGTCGCGGGCCATCTAGGCAGGGGCTGTCAGCATCCGCTCCACTTGTGCGGCACGCTTCCTCGCGTTCTCCAGGAAGAAGTCATCCTCCTGGCCGGGTATCTCAAGCGCGCGGATGGCCCTGGAGAAGAGCGCCGCGACTTGGGCCGCGCGTGTCGTGCCCTCAGGAACTCCCGAGGACTCGAGCACGCCGGAGTAAAGGCCGTGCGCCTGCGTCACGGACACCAGCACGAACCGCGACGCTTCACAGACGGCCTGGCGAAGGGCATAACCGGGGTCGTCCGCTGCCTTCCAGGTGGCGGGCCCACTCTCAAGGTCCCGCACGGCCTTCTCGAAGATCTGGATATCCTGATCAATAGACATGCACACGACTATCCTCCCGCCGCGACCTGGAGTCGTCTGCGCAGGGCCGTTGCCTCGGCCCGGGCGCGCTCTTGCCACTCGCCGATCTCCTGGCGGAGATCGGTGGATGCCTCGATGAGTTGTTCCACCTTCTCGGCCGCGTTCCGCTGCACTTCCTCTGCCATCGCCGTGTTCCCTCTCGCTACAAGTAGGCGATCCATCACGGACCTGGCATAATCCTCGCGAATTCGGCCGATTCTCTCATAGAACGTGGAGAGGCCGGGGTAGTCCTGGAGCAGCCTCCTGTATCTGACGTCGAACAGCGTTCGGCGCATCTCGAACCACGCGCGCTGCGCGACCCCATAGAACGCGGCCGTTACCCGATCAGTGCCGCGAGACCGCTCCATCTCCCACTCGCGCTGGTATAACTCCAGTCCCTGCTGCACAACAAGCGCCAGCCATTCAAGCTGCCAGGAGAGCAGTATCGCCAAGGCCAGTGCCGCTTGGTCGCCGGCCTTCGGAGTAGCACACCAGGGGCCTTCGTCCGGCGTCACCGCGTGCACAAGGCGAGTCAGGTCAGGGTCGGGCTGCTCATCGGGGCTGACTCCGCACCGGCTCGACGCAGCGGCGGCGATTCGGTCCGGTGCGGCCTTCTCGGCCGCGCCCCGCCGACTGCGAATAGCTCCCACCCGATGGCCGAGCAGGGCAGTGACCGACATGCCGGCGACAACGCCGCCGACCGTGAAAGAGCCGCCGCTGGCGACAGACAGCACCAAGTCGACCAGAAAGCCCATACCGAGAGCGATCGTGACGCAGTCTGCAACAGTCAGACGGGGGAACTTCCCGCCACCGGCCCCGCCTCCGTCGCCGCGCCTAGCCATCGAGTTCCCTCGCAGTGAAATGCCCTGCTATCTGCCGCCCACTACGCGGGTTAGATGCCACAGGCAAGAGACGCAACGCGACGGCCGTTGCGCTCGGACCGGCGAAACCGCGCGGCGAAACCCGGGCATGTGTATGCATTCGGCACCGGTCAGGTAGCATCCTTCCGGGAACACCGCCGCGTTCCCTGGCGCCCGCTGTCGGCGCGGCCGGGCATTCGGGAAGGTTCCGAGATGCCGTATTGGCCGTCTCTAGCCAGGCCAGCGAACGTACGGTATGCGGATTATACCTGGCCACGGCCACCGACGCAAGCGGCCGCGAGAGCCCCCGGCCGATCCTCTGGTGGTTCGCCCGGCCGTTCAGCCTTCCGGTTCAGGCATCCCGCGGCCGACAGTTCGGCGACGTGGGCCTTGGCCTCCACGAACATGAGGCCAAACCGGCGCTGGATGCGGCAGGTGCTGGCGAGGTCCCAGTTAGGGGTATTCGCTCCCCGGCGCGCGGCCAGCCACCACCGGGAGACCGCCTCCTGAATGCCGGGCGGCAGGAACCCCGGGCTCTCTGCGAGCTTGGCCTCGTCCGTGCACTCGAAGCCGCGCGGTAGCCAGCGGCAATCGGGGCGAACGTGACCCCACGGCTCGACTAGTTTAGTCAGCTCTGCCGCGACCTCGGCCTTGGTGCCGTGGGTGAGGAAATGGCAGCGGGGCTTGCTGCCGCGCGGCGCGTTGGGTCCGAGCCGGTCCAGGGAGTCATGTGGTGGCATTGTTCGCCTCCTGGGCGCATGGATTCCGTTGGCGGGTGGGCGTCCGCGAATCGGCGCCCTCATCCCGTCATCACGCCGGACGCCGGCCGGTGGGGGCTAGCTGGAGATCTCTAGAGCTGCGCGGAACGCGGGATGTATGTCAAACCGCAGAATCGGTCTGCGCTGGAGCGTGGCCATGAAATGAAGGAGTCTCTTCCCGCGGTAGAGTGACCGAGGTCCGCCGCCGGATTTCCAGGCTCTCTCCGCACTGCGGATGGCGTCCTCATAGTCGGGCTCGTCGGCTTCGGAGATGGCCCTGTCGTCGGCCGCTCTGATTACAAGCAGGCCTGCGACATACAGGAGGGCTTCGAGGTCGAATTCGAGGTCTGCTGTGTAGCGTTGATCTGCTTCCGACGCCCACTGCCGTAAGCGTCGAGACAGGTCTCGGTGGGTGAACGGGGTCTTGGCGCCCTCGATCCATAGGGCGACTACGCTGAGATCGTGGCCAGAAAACTGGAACTCCTGCGCGACGTTCTTGAGTACACGCTGTGACTGCTCTTTCTCCACGGCGACTAGGTCTTCGGGCTCAATGCGCGCGTGGCCGCGCATCCTCGCTACATCTAGAGCGGCAGTGCAGTACCAGATCATCTGTCGCGGGACCATCAGTGTGCGTTGTGAGATGAATCGGGGCGTTGGGGTCCCTTTGACTTCGGGCGCGAAGCACTCCGCCCATAGCTGGGGTGAGGCCTTGGTCGCGCCCAGCTCACCGGGATCGACGCTCACTCTGATCCTTTCAGCAACCAGGTTCTCAAGCGATTCTGCGTCCCAGGTAAGGGACATCCAGTCGCGCTTGCCCATGTCTAGATCAGCGTGCTCGACTGACCGCCGGACATCGTCGCGCAGGAATACAACGGGACGAATGGTCTTGCCGATGGGGCAGTGGGTATAGTGGTGGCTGGCGGCAGCGATGAGCCCAACGATCAACCTCGCGCAGACAGTGTCGGCTGGGTCGATTTGCCAATTTCTGTCTAGATTGTCTACTAATAGGTAGATCTGCTTGGATGCCGTTGCCGTTTCTAGTAAGCGCTCCAGGTCCAGGACGTGCTTGCTCTGGAATATCTGCGCAAGCCTCCCCTCGGGGTTCCACTCCACGGATGGGTCGAATTCTCTCAGGATGTCGGCAAGTGCGGTGCTAACCCGTTCGTCCAGATCTTGTCCTTCATGAATGCCTGAGGCAGGTGGCAGTCTTGCCGGACCCGCGCCTGCCAGCGAACAGGGTCCGGCTGCCGTTGATCGCTGCATTGTAGACTGGCGTCTCGAGGAAGTATGCCGCCAGTTGGTCGGACTCATTCTCTGCGGCGGCATTGCCGAAAGCTACTCTGTCAATTGGCCTCTTGAGGGCCCGCCTTGGCCTGGCCAGCGAGGCACCACGGGCGGCCGTGTCACTGAGGGACTCTTCCACCTTGGAAACCAGTGACAGTGCCTCTTTCGCGAGGTGTTCTGCCTGGGATGCGTTGGCATACTCCTTTAGGATGCCCTGCATGTCGATGAGGTGATCAGCGGGGGTCTGCTGGAACATCACTACGTGCTTGCCAAGAGCGAGGGCGATGCCTGATAGAAGGCATGCCCTCGCGTTGATCTCGTCTCTACGCTTTGCGGGCGTAGGAGCGAGGTTCGCGATGACGATGTGTGAGCCGTGGATTAGACGATATAGGTAGTATAGCTGGTGACTGAAGTCTTCATTTGGGTCGTCTACCCGTATGTCAAACTTGCGGTGTCGGGCCGCTTTATCAAGGGACTTCTGGATGCTCATTGCTGCTTCACTGCGACTTGCGCCGCGGACGTAGAGGACCCGTACCCGATCCGCACGGCCGCTCCAGGGGTCGTCGGCGTCTATGGCGCTGCGAAGGAGGCTAGCGGAAAGAGGCGGTTCCTGGAATGGGTCGCTGTGCCCGAGCGCTGAGACGATCTGGTCGACGTTCTCGTACCTGACCTCCCTGACATCGGACAGGAACTGCAAGCGCTTTTCCTTGCTGCCGACGTCTCGCAAGAGCAGGGTGCGCCTGCCCTTGCCAAGGGCGAAACCGAACTCAAACAGGACGTTTTGATTCATGTCGGTGATCTCGCAGGCCGTAACCTCCGAGGAGTACATGGCGGCGCAGACGTCACAGAAGATCACGCTAGAGGTACCGCGGAGGGTCTCCCAGGAAAGGGCGGTAGCAGAAAGCCTTGGACAGCGGCTCTGGAAGCGGTGCATGTTATCTGGGATTGGGTTCTCAGAGGAGTATGCGAGGAAGATGGAGCGGGGCTGCGGGGCTGCGGGCGGAGGATTGGGGCAGTAGTGGCCAACTATGGAGCAGTAGGCCTTGCCCCACTCCCACTCGGTTGGGTCGGTGTGTCTTTCCTGGTCAGTTTGGGACATGTCGCCCTCCTAGCGGAATGCTTCGCTGCTGTCAAGGCGCCTCCTTCCGTCGACTGGCTTGGCTCCGGCAGAAGGCGGGGAAGTACGGCTCGCGGCTCGGGGCGGGGTCGGGGCTGCGTCTCAAGGAGGTGCGGTTCTGTGTGATGTAGGTGGGAACTGGTGCCATCCTGAGAGCAGGGAGGAGGCAGCAGAGGGCCTCGGCATTCCCGTGCGGAGAGGATAGCAGGCGTATGGCTGTAGCACATTGACACGTCCGATGATGCTACTTATACTCACCAAGGGGGGATCGACGAAGCTGGAGCGGATGGATCGTATGGAACGCAGGATCCCCAGAAGAAAACGTCCAGACGGGGTTTCAACGAATGATCTGGTGCACAGCGCTCACGTCGGGGGCAATGAGAGTGTGTTCCCGCAGGTGCTATCGCTGTACGTCCCCCTCGGGAGTACCGTTGCGGACGTGACCTTTGGCAAGGGGGTCTTCTGGCGTGGAATCCCGGGAAACGCGTACAACGTACTAGCGACCGATCTGACCACCGGAGTGGACTGCCGATCTCTGCCGTACCGGGATGCCTCAGTCGACTGCGTTGTGTTCGATCCCCCCTACATGCACACACCGGGAGGCAGCGCCCATGCCAACCACCAGAACTACGAGGAGTATTACCGGAATAACGAGGCCACGTCAACTAGGAAGTACCACGAGGCGGTTCTTGACCTCTATTTCTCCGCGGCGCGCGAGGCATGGCGAGTTCTGAGGGCAGGTGGCGTCTACATTGTGAAGTGCCAAGATGAGGTGTGTGCGAATCGCCAGCGCCTCACCCACGTTGAGATCATTAACGAGCTGACAGGCCAGGGGTTTGTGGCTGAGGATCTGTTTGTGGTAGTCCGCCCCGGGAAGCCGGGGGTTAGCCGGGTCCTTCAGCAGGCGCATGCGCGGAAGAGCCACTCGTACTTCCTGGTCTTCCTGAAACCACGTGGCAGGAGAACATGGCAGGGCGTGCCGCGAGGCGAGAGGCTGCACCTGCCAAGGGGCATGGCGTCGGGCCTGCCGAAGGCCAGAAGTGAAGCGCCAAGCCTATTCGCCTACGAACATCTCGTGGAAGGGTCTGATCCGGATGATCTCGGGGAACCGCTCGGTTAGCTGTTGGTACCTCTCTGGCAGATCGAAGTAGTAGATCATATCCATGCGTGAGAGGAGCGTCTGGTAAGTCAACCACTGGTCGGGCACACAGATCTCCACCACCTCCCGTTTGCGGGAGTCCAGCTTGGTTTCCGAGAACAGCACCATCACGCCTCGGTATGTCCCCTCACCGTAGGCCGAGCACAGAAGCCGCTGGTGCGCCCACGCCTGCACCACTCTCTCTCGTGTAGACATCTTGACGGGCAGATGAAGTTTCCCGCCGCCGGCCACATCAAACAGGAAGTCCATGGTCATTCGCACCGACTGCCCGCAGACGGGAAGTGCCACTCGCTCCTCGGGGTCTACGCCCAGCGCAGTGGCGAAGATATGCCCGATGAAGCATTCGAAATACGTAGCGGGGCCTTTCTTGTTCTGACGGTCAAACAGCTCCATTGCGAGACACGGGGCTAGAGCAGCTGTGTAGCACGTCCGCGCGATGAGCGTCGGGTCAGCGCCTGGCTTGAACCAGACCCCCCAGTCCCTCGCAATCGCATCTGCGTCAGCAACAAAGAGCGCCGTGTTCGCTGGGCGGGAAAGCGTTCCCGCCTTGTCCTTTCTAGCGAACGATATGTACTGCTTTCCGCGAACGAGGGACACCAGATCAACGGGGGAGCATTTCTCGACGAGAAAGCTGACTGACAAGTACGCGAGGTCCCGAAGGGCGCGACCGGCATCCGCAGATGAAGGGCTGGTACATGCTTGTTTCACGCGCAGGTAGGCAGTGTTGACCGCTGCTAGTGTCCGGGGAGTGCGTGGCACCTGCTACACCCCCCGCATCAACTCAGAGCACGTTTTGCCCAGGGCTCGCGCTATGACCTCGATGTTGCGTAGGGAGATGTTACGCTCGCCGCGCTCGACTCCGCCGATGTAGGTACGATCTAGTCCACACGCATCGGCGAATGCCTCCTGGGACATGCCCGCGGCCTTTCGTAGCTGGCGGACCCGAGCCCCGAACCTACCCAGGATGTCGCTGTCCTTGCCCATGAGGGGAGTGTAGCGGTCGTGAGGACCAGAAGTCTACGGGCTATGAGTAGCATGGTCCTCTGATCTATCATTGAAGCGCTTTGGGTTCATGTTACCAAGCGTGCAGCTAGCATGGAGTGTCCGGGAGGATACTGGACAGAGGCCTTGGGGGCGCGGCCGTGGTAGCGGCGCTTGACAGGTCACGCCCATACTGGCGCGAGCCCCTGGGCGCTACCCATCTCCGTGGTGTGCGGTCTCGTGGGGCGCGGGGGGAAGCTTCCCCTCCTGTGTTGCCGCCTGGCGTAGGGTTTTTCCGGAGGTCCAGCAACCGGCCTGTTTGTGGGGACGACACGCCGGCATCAGGAGGGAGTGGGGTCGAGGGTAGACTCGAAAGTCGAGGTGCGAGGGTAGTGGCCGGCGGCAACCTAGCGTTAGCAGCAAAAACCCCCCTTTACAACGCGCTTCCACATTGGTAGAATAGCCTAATTATCTGCCGCAGACCCCACCAGACGGTTCGAGTGGGTCGAACACATCTGGCGGGAGCCGAGGAGTCGAGAAGGCGAAGAGGCGAAGAGGCGGAGGGGAGGGCCGGAGAAGCAGCGGGATTCCACTGCTACGCAGTGCTGGGAGGGGAGTCGTCTCGCACTGCTTCGCAGGTCGCAGTGCTACGCAGTGCTGTCCGAGTCGCACTGCTGCGCAGTGCTGGGGTCGTTTCGCACTGCTACGCAGTGCTGTCCGAGTCGCAGTGCTACGCACTGCTGGAAAGGAGGAGGCGGGGCTCGTGGAGGTTGAGATCGGACGCGGACGGAAAAGCCGGTACACGTATGGGTTCGATGACGTGGCGCTGGTGCCGGGCGCGCTGACCGTGGACCCGGAGTTGGTGGACTTGAGCAGCGATGTGGGGGGGCTGAGGCTGGAGCTGCCGCTGCTGGCCTCGGCGATGGACGCGGTGGTGGACCCGCGCATGGCAGCCCTGATCTCGGAGCTGGGCGGGCTGGGGGTGCTGAACCTGCAGGGGATCTACTGCCGGTATCGCAACCCGGAGCCGGCCTTCGCGCGGGTGATCTCGGCGGCGCCGGAGGAGGCGGTGTCGGTCCTTCAGCAGGTCTACGAGGAGCCGGTGAAGGACGGGTTGGTGCTGCAGCGGATCGGGGAGATGCGGGCGCGGGGAGCGAAGGTGGCCGTGTCGCCGGCGCCGGGGGTGGCGCAGGGGATGGCGGACCTGATCGGGGCGGGGCAGATTGACTGCCTGGTGGTGGCGGCGACGGTGGTGACGGCGAAGCACGTCTCGAACCGCTGGTCCCCTCCCGACTTTCGCCGGCTGGCGGACACGGTGCAGGCGCCGGTGTTCGTGGGGAATTGCGTGAGCTATGAGGCGGCCCTGGACCTGATGCGGGCGGGGGCGGACGCGGTGCTGGTGGGGGTGGGCCCGGGAGCGGCGTGCACGAGCCGGCGGGTGCTGGGGATCGGGGTGCCGCAGATCACCGCGGCGGTGGATTGCGCGGCGGCCCGGGACGAGTATGCGCGGGAATCCGGTAGGCGGGTGCCGATCGTGCTGGATGGCGGGATGCGCGTGGGCGGGGATATCGCGAAGGCGATTGCCGCGGGGGCGGACGCGGTGATGATCGGGTCGCCGCTGGCGACGGCGGAGGAGGCCCCCGGGCGGGGGTATCATTGGGGCATGGCGACGCCCGACCCCGGCCTGCCGCGAGGGACGCGGGTGCAGGTCGGCGTGACGGGGCCGCTGAAGCAGATCCTGCTGGGGCCGGCGCGCAAGGACGATGGGACGATGAACCTGTTCGGCGCGCTGCGACTTTCGATGGCGAGCTGCGGGGCGCGCACCTTGCGAGAGATGCAGCAGACGGAGATCGTGATCGCACCGTCGCTGCCGACGGAGGGGAAGGCGCAGCAGAGGGCGCAGGGGGTGGGAGGAAGTAGGGGTTAGGGGTTAGGGAGTAGGGGATGAGCGAGGTGTGCGGATGCACGTGAAGCGGAGCTTGTTGTGGATGTACGTACCGGCACTCGCCCTGTACGGGGTGATCCTGGTGGCTCTGTGGCACGCGTCTCCGCTTCCGGCGAAACTGCCGGTGATCTCCCTAGGCAAGGCGGAGTGGATGCCGCGGCAGGAGTTCGTGCGCCTGGCGGTACTCGCTCCGCTCTTGTGTGTGGTCGTGGGAATGGTGGCGGATAGGTTGTTGAGGAGCCTGGAGACCGCGGGGATCATCATCGCCAGAAACGCGGTGATCACGCTGGTGGTGGCGTTCTTCGGGGCGCATGTCGTGGCCACGCTGGCCGCGGCGGGAAGCGGCGGGCCGGCCTCCGTCGCGCTTCGCCTGGGGCTGATACTTGGTCTGGCGATACCCGCCATTGCGGTCTATGGGGCGATGGTAGGATCGCGAACCAGAGATGCGGCGTTTGTGGGGCGGCGGTGCGAGACGTGCGGGAAGAGCTATGCCCTGGCGGACTACGGGGGAACGAGGGTGGCGCAGTCCCTGGCCATAGGGGCCTACGACCGAAGGCTGAACTACTTCACGCTTCGGTACTGCCCCGCGTGCTGTGAAGAGGGCACGCGGCAGAGCACTGCCAAGGCCATCGCCGATGGTCTGGCAGAGGAGATGCGCAAGAGCCAAGAGTAGAATGGACACCATGAAGGACGTAGACACCAGGGACCTGATCATCGTTCTGGACTTCGGGGCCCAGTACAACCAGCTCATCGCGCGGCGGATCCGCGAGTGCCGCGTGTACTCGGAGATTCTGCCGAGCGGCACGCCAACGGCGGAGATCATCGCGCGGGGGCCGAAGGGGATCGTGTTCTCCGGGGGGCCGAGCAGCGTGTACGAAGAGGGGGCGCCGCTGTGCGACCCGGCCCTGTTCAAGGCGGGGATCCCGATCCTGGGGATCTGCTACGGGATGCAGTTGATGGGGAAGATGCTGGGGGGCGAGGTCCGGGCCGGGACCACGAAGGAGTACGGAAAGACCGAACTCACGGTGCTGGACCAGGGCGACATCTTCCAGGGGCTGAACCCGCGGTTGATCGCGTGGATGAGCCACGGGGACCGGGTGGAGCAGGCGCCGCCGGGGTTCACGGTGACGGCGCGCACGGAGAGCGCGATGGCGGCGATGTCGGACCGGAAGCGGAAGCTGTTCGGGGTACAGTTCCACCCGGAAGTGGTGCACACCCCGTGGGGCACGGAAGTCTTTCGCAACTTCCTCTACGAGCAGTGCGGGTGCCAGGGGACGTGGACGACGGAGTCGGTGGTGGCGCAGGCAATGGCGCAGGTGCAGGAGCAGGTGGGGAAGGGGAGGGTGATCTGCGCGCTGAGCGGCGGAGTGGACTCTTCCGTGGTGGCGGCCCTGATGCACCGCGCGATTGGCAAGCAACTTACTTGTGTTTTCATGGATCACGGGTTCATGCGGAAGGACGAGGCAACGCAGGTAGTGAAGGCCTTTCGGGAGCACTTCCACGTGAACCTGGTGCACGCGAAGGTGCAGGATCGGTTTCTCACGGCGCTGCGAGGCGTGGCTGATCCGGAGGAGAAGCGGCGGATCATCGGGCAGGAATACGCGGCGGTGCTGGAGGAAGAGGCGAGCAAGATCAAGGAGGCCGAGTTCCTCGCGCAGGGGACGCTGTACCCGGACGTGATCGAGAGCGGGACGAAGCAGGCGGCGCGCATCAAGACGCACCACAACGTGGGGGGGCTGCCGGAGACGCTGCGGCTGAAGCTGGTGGAGCCGGTACGGTACCTGTTCAAGGACGAGGTGCGCGCGGTAGGGGAGGAGCTGGGACTTCCGGACGAGATCGTGTGGCGGCACCCGTTCCCGGGGCCGGGGCTGGCGATCCGCATCCTGGGGGAAGTGACGGAGGAGCGACTGGAGACGCTGCGGGAGGCGGACGCGGTGATCATCGAGGAGATCCGCTCCGCGGGGTTGTACCGGCGGCTCTTCCAGGTCTTCGGGGTGCTGGCCCCGGTGAAGAGCGTGGGAGTGATGGGGGACCAGCGCACCTACGCGAACACGCTTATCGTCCGCGCGGTCACCAGCGATGACGCGATGACGGCGGACTGGGCGCACCTGCCGTACGAGGTGCTGGGACGGATCAGCACGCGGATCATCAACGAGGTGCCCGGGGTGAACCGGGTGGCCTACGACATCAGCTCGAAGCCGCCGGCGACGATCGAGTGGGAATGAGGTGACGGGAATGCAGACCGACATCAAAGAAGTGCTGTTCACGGCGGAGGAGATCGAGGGAAGGGTTGGGGAGCTGGCAGCACAGATCTCGCGGGACTACCGGGACAAGAACCCGGTGCTGGTGGGGGTGCTGAACGGCGCGTTCGTGTTCCTCGCGGACCTGGTGCGGCGGCTGGACATCCCGTGCACGGTGGACTTCGTGTCCTGGTCGAGCTATGGGAAGGACACCTCCTCGAGCGGGGTCTTCCGCATCATGAAGGACCTGGAGACGAACGTCGAGAGCAAGCACGTGCTGATCATCGAGGACATCATTGACACCGGCCTGACGCTGCACTATCTCTTGGACAACATTCGGTCGCGGAAGCCGGCGAGCGTGAAGGTGGCCGCCCTGCTGGACAAGCCGAGCCGGCGGCGCATCGAGGCGAAGGCGGACTACCTGGGGTTCCAGATTCCGGATGCGTTCGTGGTGGGCTACGGGCTGGACTTCGCGCAGCGCTACCGGAGCCTGCCCTACATTGCGATTCTCAAGCCGGACATTTATGCCGGCAAGGATACACCCCCGGACGAGCTGGAGGAGCTGGAATGACCCAAAGCTCTATAAAACGCGAGGTCGGCGCTGTACCTGGCCGGGGGATTGTGGTATAATCCCAATGTTCTAAGATGTGTTCTCTGGGGGCCGGACCCGCGTTGCGCCGTCGTTCCCGTAATCCAAAGACCCCGGCCCGACAGCTTCGATGCGCGCGGCGTAATTCCACCGAAGACCCACGTCTTTCAGGCGCCCGCCCGCAGGCCACAGCCCGCGCGAGTGCCCATTCACGTTACGTACAGAGGACAAGGAAGTGACTGAGCTAGCCGAGCTGGAATCGAAAGCCCTGGACGACCTGCAAGAGCTCGCGAAGGGACTCTCCCTCACCGAATTCGAGAAGCTGCGGAAGCGCGACCTGGTGCTGAAGATCATGCGCGCGCAGGCGGAGCAGAACGGCTTCGTATGGACCCAGGGGGTGCTGGAGGTGCTGCCGGAGGGGTACGGGTTCCTGCGCACGAAGAACTACCTGCCGAGCCCGGAGGACGTGTACGTCTCCCAGTCGCAGATCAAGCGGCTGGGACTGCGCACGGGGGACACGGTAGTCGGGGCGGTGCGGGCGCCGAAGAGCGGGGAGCGGTACTACAGCTTGCTGAAGGTGGAGGGGATCAACGGGGCCTCGCCGGAGACGGTCCGCTATCGGAAGCCGTTCGATGAGCTGACGCCGATCTATCCGACCGATAAGCTGAAGATGGAGGTGGACGCGAGCAGCATCTCCGGGCGGGTGATAGATCTGGTGGCGCCGATCGGCAAGGGGCAGCGGGGCCTGATCGTGTCGCCGCCGAAGGCCGGAAAGACCACACTGCTCAAGCAGATTGCGAATAGCATCACCCGCAACGATCCGGAAGTCCATCTGCTCGTGCTCCTCATTGACGAACGGCCGGAGGAAGTGACGGACATCAAGCGGTCCGTGGACGGGGAGGTGGCGGCCTCGACGTTCGACGAGATGCCGGAGAACCACCTCAAGCTGCAGGAGATCGTGCTGGAGCACGCGAAGCGCCTGGTGGAAGCGGGGAAAGACGTGGTGGTACTGCTGGACTCGCTGACCCGGCTGGCGCGGGCCTCGAACCTCACGGTCGCCCCCAGCGGGCGGACGCTCTCCGGCGGGCTCGATCCCAGCGCGCTGTACCGGCCGAAGCGGTTCTTCGCGGCGGCGCGCAACATCGAGGAAGGCGGCAGTCTCACGGTGATCGCGAGCGCGCTGGTGGAGACGGGGAGCCGCATGGATGACATGATCTTCGAAGAGTTCAAGGCCACGGGCAACCAGGAACTGGTGCTGGACCGGTCCATGGCCGACCGGGGGATCTTCCCGGCGATTGACATCCAGCGGTCGGGCACCCGACACCAGGAACTGCTGTTCAGCGACGAGGAACTGCAGCGCATTTACCAACTGCGGCGGGTGCTGAATGCGCTGGATGCGACGCAGGCGACGGAGCTGCTGCTGACGGGTCTGCGCAAGACCTCGACGAATGCCGACTTTCTGAAGTGGGTCCAGCGGGAGCTGAGCAAGGACTCGAAGTAGCGGGCGCGGCGGCGCCAAGGGGATGGGGACGTGGCTGAAGGCGGGGAAGTGCAAGTGCACCCGGTGGGGGTGTTCGAGCAGCAGGCCGATGGGGAGGAGGCAGAGGCGCGGGTGCCGATGCTGCTGCTCAAGGACGACGCGGGGCGGGAGGTGCACCTTCCCATCGGGTCCTGCGACGGTTTCGCCATCCACGTTGCCCTGACGCAGCAATCGGTGCTGCGCCCTCTTACGCACGACCTGGGGCTGAACATCCTCGCGCGCCTGTCGGCGCGGCTGGAGCACGTGGTAATAGACGCGTACTCCGCGCGGGGATGCCGCGCGACGCTGAGCGTGGCCTCGGCCGAGCGGAAGTGGACTATCCCCGCGCGCGCGGGGGACGGGATCGCGCTGGCGCTGCGCGCGGAGCTACCGATCTTCATGACCGAAGAGGTCTTCGAGCAGGCGCGGGACGGCAGCGGAAGCTTCTGAGACGGGCGAGGGAAGACGGCGGGGCGGCGGCCGCCGCGAGTGGTGAGTCATGGTCATCATCATGCAAGCCGGGGCCTCCGAGCAGGAGGTCGAGGCGGTCCTGCGGGCGGTGGAGAGGGCCGGGTTCCGTCCGTTCATAAACCCTGGTGTCGAGCGAAAGGTGATCGCGCTGCTCGGCGCGATGGACGCGCAGAAGGCCGAGCTGGCGGATCACTTTTCGGCGCTCTCCGGGGTGGAGCGCGTCGCGCTCATTTCCGAGCCGTACAAGCTGGCCTCGCGTCGCACGCACCCGGAGCCGACAGTGGTGCAGGTGGGCTCGGCGGCGATCGGCGCCGGGGCCGTGGCGGTGATCGCGGGGCCGTGCAGCGTGGAGAGCCGGGAGCAGATCCTGGAGGCGGCGCAGGCGGTGCGGGAGGCAGGGGCGAGCGTGCTTCGGGGCGGGGCCTACAAGCCGCGGAGTTCGCCGTACAGCTTCCAGGGGATGGGGGAGCCGGGGCTGGAGCTGCTGGCGGAGGCGGGCCGTGCGGTGGGGCTGCCGGTGGTCACGGAGGTGCTGCATCCGGGCGACCTGGAAGTGATCGTGCAGTACGCGGACATGCTGCAGATCGGGGCCCGCAACATGCAGAACTTCCGCCTGCTGCAGGACGTGGGGCAGACCGGGAAGCCGGTGATCCTGAAGCGGAACCCGGGGTGCAAGATTCAGGACCTGCTGATGGCGGCGGAGTACATCATGCTGGAGGGGAACCGGCACGTGGTGCTGTGCGAACGGGGCATTACGACCTTCGAGGACGCGACGCGCAGCACCTTCGACCTGAACGCCATCCCGGTAGTGAAGCGCTTCAGCCACTTGCCGGTGATCGCCGATCCGAGCCATGGCACGGGGGACTGGCGGTACGTCACGGCGGTGGCGCTGGGGGCACTCGCGGCCGGCGCGGACGGGATCATGGTGGAGGTGCATCCGAATCCGTCCGCGGCGCTGTCCGACGGGCCGCAGTCACTCAGGCCGGAGCAGTTCGCCGAGCTGATGCGGGCCGCGCGGAGGGTGGCGCAGGCCGTGGGCCGAGACATGCGGCCCGCGGCCGAACCCGAGTAGGGGAGGAGCCGCGCGTGGCACCCCCTTCGGCGGCGAACGGCGATCAGTTCGCGCGCATCGCGCCCTACTACGATCAGCTCATGGCCTCGGTGCCGTACGCGCGGTGGGCCGACTATGTGTGCGACCTGGCACTGAATGTGTGCCGTCCGATCTTTCCCGGGATGCGTCTTTTGGACCTGGCCACGGGCACGGGCTCAGTAGCGATCGAGTTCGCCCGCCGCGGCTGCCAGGTGACGGCCCTCGATCTCTCCGGCCCGATGCTGGAGGTAGCACGGCGCAAGGCGAAGGAGGCCGGCCTGGCTATCACGTTCCTTCGCCGGGACCTGCGCCGGTTTTCGATCCCGGCGGAGTTCAACTGTGCGGTCTGCCTGTACGACAGCCTGAACTACATTCTGGAACCCGAAGACCTCAAAGAAGCGTTTGCTAATATAAGGGCGGCGCTGACGCCGGTGGGGACCTTCATCTTCGACGTCAACACCGTGCACGCGCTGGAGGCGGAGCTGTTCACGCAGACCAGCCCTTCGGAGGCGCCGATTCGGTACCGGTGGCAGAGCCAATACGACCCAGAGACGCGGCTGAGCACAATCCGGATGCACTTCGAGATCAGGGAGACGCAGGAGAAGATAGCCGTCGTCCACCGGCAACGGGCGTACCCGGACGCGGAGATCCGGTCGTTCCTGTTGCAGGCCGGCTTCGGTGAGGTGCAGAGCTTCGATGGATATCGCCTGACGCCGCCGACGATCACGAGCGACCGCGTCTTCTACGTCGCCGCGGTGCCGGAGTAAGAGCACGGCGGCGTCGCTCGGATCTCCCGCGGGAAGGCGTGGCTTCACGATCCGAGATGAGCGGCCCAACCAGACGATCGGTCTTCGCGGATTCGGTATAGGGAAATGTAACATAAGATATATTATCGGACGTAACGCGTGAAGGAGAGGGGAACGGCTGAGGCGGCAGGAGGTTCTCCCCCGCGACGGCGCGACAGGACTTCGTCGCGGATTGACCCCCACGGGTCAGCCGCCTACAATAGAGGGACGATGGAGGTGGCGTGATGGAGTTTACAGTCATCCTGGAAGAGGACGAGAAGGGCTACGTAGTGGCGAGCTGCCCGTCTCTGCCGGGCTGCCATACGCAGGGGAAGACCGAGGCGGAGGCTCTGGTGAATATCCGCGAGGCGATTGTGGGTTGCTTGCTGGCACTCAACGACCGGGCGAAGCGCGAGGCGACGAAGCGCAAGAAGGGGCGTGCGGTCGAGGTGCTCGTCTAGTGCCGCGACTCCCGGTGGTCTCTGGCGACGACGCCATCAGAGCCTTCGAAAGGGCTGGCTGGGTCTCACGGCGGCAGGTAGGCAGCCACGTGGTGCTAGACAAAGAGGGCGAGGTGGCGACGCTCTCGGTGCCGCGCCATCGCGAACTCGGGCCGGGCCTGCTTCGGCGCCTCATCAGGGACGCAGGCCTGACCGTGGACGAGTTCGCGAGTTCGCGAGCCTGCTTCGGAAGTAGCTCCTCCCCTCTTCGCTCCCCGTTCCGATCCCCGCCTGTAGGTTTCCGCGTTCCGGAAGCCGAACTCTGAACCTGAGATGAGAAAGCAGAAGACGAAGCAGAAGGCCGCCGCACCTCCCCCTGTTGTCGTCGCTCCGCTGTCGCCGCGCGCGGAGGCGGTCGCGATCGGGTCACTGCTGCTGCTTCAGCTCGCGTTCTGGTGGAAGGCGGCGCTGCTGCGCGGCTTCTACTTGGTGAGTGACGCTTGCTTCTTCTTCGAGCCGATGAAGTCGTTCCTGCACGAACGACTCCGGGCGGGGCACCTGGCGCTGTGGTCGCCGTACATTCTCAGCGGTTATCCGGTGGGAGCCGAGGGGCAGATCGCCACGTTCTACCCGCCGTCGCTGCTGTTCTCCTGGTTGCTGGACGGCGGCGGCGCGGTGAACTGGCTGCTCATCTCCCACCTCATGCTGGCGGGGGTGGGCACCTACCTGCTGGCGCGGCGCCTGGGGATCTCGGTCTTCGGTGCGTGGCTGGGGGGCGCGGCCTTCTCTTTCTGCGGCTACTTCTTCGCCCATTTGCAGCACGTCAGCCTGATCTGTGCGGGAGCGTGGCTGCCCCTGCTGGTGTTGTTCGTGGACAGGGCGTGGGAGCGCGGGTCGCTCCGAGACTCCGCCTGTGCGGCTCTGGCGTGGGCGGCGACGGCCCTCGCCGGACACCCGCAGACGCTGTTCTACTCCTCCCTCACGGTGCTCTTCTGGGTGGTGTGGCGAGCAGTGCAAGAGCGGCGCGCGGCGCGCCGGTGGCCGGTGGGGCGAGCGGGGGCGCTGCTGGGGATCACGTTCGTCCTGGGCGCCGGGGTGGCAGCGGTGCAACTGCTGCTCACGCGTGACCTCTCCGCGCTGGCGCCGCATGGAGAGGCGGGAACGCTGGGTTACGTCACTTCGTTTTCCCTGCTTAGCAAACACTTGTTTGGATTGCTGGCGCCTAACTTCCAGGGGTCGCCGGCCTTCGGCGACTATCACGGCGAGCGGTATTACTGGGAGTACGTGCTCTATCTCGGTCTCCTCCCCCTCGCGCTGGCCCTGGTGGGAGCGGCCACGCGCCGCGGGTGGACGCTGGCGGGGTTCGCGGCCGGCGCCCTACTGCTGGCGCTGGCAGCGGACAATCCGCTGTACGAGGTGCTGGTGTATCTGCCGGGGTTCGCCACCTTCCGCGGGCACGCGCGGTTCGTGTTCCTCTTCACGTTCGGCGCGGCACTGCTGGCGGGCATGGGATGGGACTTCGTCGCCCATCCGCGGTGGTGGCGAGACCGGCGGGTGGTGACGGCCGTTGCCGGGGTGGTGGCCGTGCTCACGCTGGGCGATCTCTGGCACTTCGACAAATCGCTTGCGGCCTTGACGGGCGCGGAGTGGTATCACCATGGTAACCGTCTCGTAGAGGGGCTACAAGCCGACCGGGAGTGGTGGCGGACGGAGATAAAGCCGCCGATCGTGGCGGATGCCGAGTGGACCCCAACCGGAGGGTGGGCAGGGAATCCCGCCGGATGGGCGGACGCGCGCTACGCCCTGGGGGCGGACATTCCGCAGTCCTACGATCTTCGAACGATCGAAGGTTACGCGACGTTCGTCGACGCGGAGCACGCGCAGTTCATGGGGGTGGCGGAGAGCGCGCTGACAGGAAACCGGGACGCGCGGTTTCACTCCCTCCTGGGGGTGCGCTATCTGCTGCTGCCCCGCGCGTACCAGTTGCCGCTCCCGCGGCAGGACGTTCGCGGCTTCGCGGTGTTCCGCAACGCGAGTGCCTTTCCGAGGGCGTTCAGCGTCGGCGAAGTCACGCCGGGGAGGTCGCGGGCGGAGGCAAGAGCAAAGGCCCTGGACCTGGCGCGGGAGGACCGGTTGCGGCAAGCGGCGACGGTCCACGGTTCGCTCGGGACGGTCCGCCCGACGAAAGGTGCCAACGTCACCGTCACGGACATTGCGGAGATCCGGCCGGAACAGGTACGCGTGCGGGCGCGGGCGGATGGGGAGGCGCTGCTGGTTCTCAACGAACGGTGGGACCCGGGCTGGGAGGCGGCCGTGGATGGGAGGGCCGGGCCGGTGGTGGAGGTGGACGGCTTTCTGATGGGCGCACCTCTTCCCGCGGGCGAGCACGTCGTCGAGTTCTGCTATCGGCCACGGGGCCTCACCGTGGGCTTGCCGGTTAGCCTCATCTCCCTCGCGGCGTGCGTATTCCTGGTCATCGCGCCCGCGAGGCGGGGGAGGCGGAGAGCGGGTTAGAGCAGGGGCGGCTGTGCGGGCGACGGACGGGGCAGGTCGAGCTCGGCGGCGAGGGCGTCGAGGTCGGTCTCCGGGGTGAGAGGCCGCGCGCCGAGCGCGTGCAGCGCCTGCCACCCGTCGGCGAACGGCGGCTGATCCCAGGGCACACCAAGCAGCAGCCGGCCGCACTGCACGGCATCGCGCGCGGTGACGAGGCTGCCGCACTCGCGATGGGCCTGCACCACGATGACGGCCCGGGAGAGGGCGGCCTGCAAGCGATCGCGGGCGAGCAACCACCTGCGATTCACCTCCGTCTCCGGAGGGACTTCGGCGAGGAGGGCGCCGCGCGCGGCGATCTTGGCGGCGAGACGGAGATTCTCCGGAGGGTAGATGCGCAGCAGGCCACTCCCGAGAACGGCGATGGTCCTCCCCTGCTCCGCGGCGAGCGCGCCGCGATGGGCGGCGGTGTCAATGCCGCGCGCGAGGCCGCTCACGAGGGTGAAGCCGCGCGCGGCGAGGCTGCGGGCGAGGTGCGCGGCCAGCCGCGCACCTTCGCGCGTGGGGGTGCGCGTGCCAACGACGGCGATGGCGCGGCGATCTTCGGGGAGCAGCGTGCCGCGCACGTAGAGCAGCGGCGGCGGGCTGCGCAGGTCCAGCAGTTGCCTCGGATAGCACGGGTCGTCCGTGGGCAGGAGGGCGACGTCGCGACGGGCGTACTCCCCCAGCCGCCCTTCGAACTCGTCCAGGGAGGCGGCCAGGGCGACCACCTGCTTGGCCTGCTCAGGGGAAAGCTCGCCGCGGGCGACAAGCTCATCCGGGGAGGCATGCACGGCCGCCTCGGGCGATCCGAAGACCCGCGCGAGGCGAAGCATGGTGGCGGCGCCGGCCCCCTTGATGTGGTTGAGCGCGAACCACCAAAGAACAGCCCCTCCTCCCCTACCCTCCGGCGTCATGCGCGGCGCCCCCTCGACACGTGGCGCATTCGATCTCGAGATGCGCCCGGATCACCGCCTGGAACACGCGAACCAGCCGCGGGGCCTGCTCGGACATGAAACTACTCACTTCCTCGTGGCGAAGGGGCTCGGGTGCGATCCCTGCGGCCCAGTTGGTGACGATCGCGACGGAGGCATAGCATAGGCCTGCTTCTCTGGCAAGCACCACCTCGGGAACGCTGGTCATGCCGACGACGTCGCCGCCGAGCTGGCGGAACATGCGGATCTCGGCCGGGGTCTCAAAGCGGGGGCCTTCGGCACAGACGTAGGTCGTATCGGGGGAGAGGCGCTCGCCGAGCGCCGCGGCCGCGGCGCGAAGCTCGCCGCCGAGGTGCGGGCAATAGGGACTGCCCATATCGGTGTGCACCACGCCTTCGTCGCCGTCGAAGAACGTGGCCGCGCGGCACCTGGTGAAATCGAGGAACTGGGTGAGGAGGGCGAGCGACCCGGGCGGCAGCGTCTCGGCCATCGAGCCAACCGCGGCGGAGGCGAGGACGTTTCGCACGCCCAGTTGCTGCAGGGCCGCGATGTTGGCGCGGTAGTTCACGCGGTGCGGCGGCAGGGAATGCTCCGGCCCGTGCCGCGGGAGGAAGTACACCTCCGCGCCGGAGACGTCGCCCGCGTCAACCTGCACGGCGCCGTAGCGGGTGCTCACCTCGTGGTGCGTCACCTCGCCGGTGAGGAAATCGTAGAAACCGGTGCCGCCAATGACCGCGAATCGCACTTGGCCCTCCCGCAGTTCACGCGTCTCCTCTTTCGCCCAGTTGACACATCATCCCCGTCTCCCGTAGAATCCGACACATCACTCGTTTCCACGGATAGGCTATGACTTCTGATGAGAGAGCACAACTCCTGGACGAACAGTGGCGGCGCGGGCTGCTGATCTGCGACGGCGCCTATGGCACGACGCTGAGCGCGGAGGGACACGGGGGCGGGCAGTCGGTGGAGCTGTACAACGTCGAGCAACCGGAGGCCGTCCGGGCCGCGCATCGGGCGTTTCTGAACGCGGGGGCGACGTTGCTCGAGACCAACACGTTCCAGGGCAGCTCGATCGCGCTCGGGCGGCATGGTCTGGGGCGGCGGGCGAGGGAGTTGAATCTGGCCGCGGCGCGGCTGGCGCGAGAGGTGGCCGGGGACCACGGGTTCGTGGCCGGGTCCATCGGCCCGAGCAGCCTGCTGCTGGAGCCGTATGGCGATCTGACAGAGCCGGAGGCGCGGCAGAGCTTTGCGGAGCAGGCGGAGGCTCTGGCGGAGGGCGGGGTGGACCTGTTCATCGTGGAGACGTTCACCGCGGTGGAGGAAGCGCGGCTGGCGGTGGAGGCGGCGGCGGCCACGAGGCGGCCGGTGGCGGCGAGCATGGCGTTCGATCCCAGCGGGCGCACGGCCTTCGGGGTGGCGCCCGCGCGGGCGGCGGAGGAGCTGGCGGCGGCGGGCGCGGTGA